>JAABUJ010002374.1_pt1 | contig 23496 bp, 18 predicted proteins | sample 5559131 | NCBI WGS metagenome assembly JAABUJ01 (sample SAMN10711875, study PRJNA513366) | rock metagenome | isolation source: Antarctica rocks | place: Antarctica: Victoria Land, Mt New Zealand nord | collected 2016-01-07
AAAGTAATACATAATCTTGACAAGATCAAAGTCTTCAGCATTATGTAGCTTTTATTTTTCTGTATTATTGAGAACTCTTATTCTTCTATATCATTAAGAACTCTTTCTTAATGCTTAATTACAACTATTAAATACTTCTCAATTTAATAATTAATGTTGATGCACTTCTGCTCAATAACTTCATCTTTATTGATATTTTAAAGAATGTTAAAGAGTCTATAAAAAAAAATGTAACATATTTCTTACTTTACTTTCTTAAACTTTCACTCTTCTTTTAATATAAAAGCTTTAACAAATAACATCTTCTTCTTAATCTTCTCTTTAAGTCAAGCTCAATTCTTATTCTTTATTAACTTATTTCTCAGCTAATCTTCATAATAGACATCTGCAGATAGTTAAAAGTAATATAATTAAGTATAATAATTTTAAAGAAGTCTTACAAATTTTTTTACAGTTATATTACTTTTTTAAGATCTTATCTTTAATCTTTTCTTTCATAATCTTCTTCAATGCTGAGTTCACAGTCTAATATAAATTAATCTTCTTTAATACATCTTTTTCTCATTTCACAGCTCTGCAGTTCATCATCTTTGCATTTTTAATTCATTTAAAGTTTTTATTCTTCATACATTTTTGTCATTTCTTTCTTGCACATACAGTCTTTAAGTTATTCAAGTATTCACTAAATATCTTCTTTAAATCATATATAGACTTCTATGAACAGTCATAGTGATTAGATCTTTCTTTAAAGACTGAAAATGAATTAAAAATTAAGTATTTTATAGTTTACAATAAAAACTTAATGTCTAAATCTGTTATAATGAGAATCTAAAATATGTAGTTAACTGCTGAGTTCTATATTGAGTGATATAATTAAGCATTATATGTATACATTACAGCTGCACATCAGAGTAAAGTACAAGAACAATGTATAAGATTAAATCTTAAGAAATGAGCAGTAAAATAAGTAATAACATTGAGTAATATATTTATTGAGTGTAGAGACTTAATGTAGAGATTGAGTAAAGATAAAGTGAGTGTAGTAGATTGAGTGACAGAGATAAAGATAAGAAAGTGTTAAATTGAGTATTAAAAGTAAGTGTGTTAATATATTTATTTATAATATTGATATATATATCATAAGTAAATATGTTGTTTATTAACAATTTAACATCTAAATATTGCTAACATCTAAAAGCTCTCAATACATCTTTTAATTATACACTTTTAAACTACAACACACTTTCAAATTATAATGCATCTTTAAACTATAAGATCACTCTAAAACTTATTGTCATTTAAAAATGCATTTAAACTGCTTTTTAATAATGCTTTTATTAACTTAATTTTAAAGCATCATTATATCATTATATTATGTCATAATACATATTAAGAAAACTTCAAGATGCAGTGTTATAAAGACTGTATTAGATGAAGAGAAGACAGCAGTAGCAGAAAGAACATTTAGAAAGATATTTAAAAAAGAAAAAATTGATATTGATAAAAAGAAAAAAATAATAATGCTGTAGATATAGAAGAAGATACTGAAGCATTTAAGTTAACTTATTATTGAAAGTTAAACAGTAAACTTAATTTTAATATATAATATAATGTTTAATAATAACACTCTGTTCTACAGCTATTGTTCTTTGTGAAATACATCATTATCAGAAATTAACAGATTTTCTAATAGCAAAACTATTTTTTCAAAAGCTTGCTGCAAGATAACTTAAGATTATTTAAAAAGAGTTTTTTCTCAATATAAAATGTTTTGCTTTCAAAGCTCAGTCATTAAAAGTCTGCAGAAGACAGTAAAAGTATATATTGTTTTTTTTAAAAGTATGTCTAATAAACTGTACAGTAATTATCATTTATCAGTTAACAAAAAGTAAATGTTAATTTAACTGCAATTTATGCAAAGTAAGTTATCATTCAGCATAAGAATATGTCTCTCATTAAGAAGTATATACATAACTGAAACATTGCATTTAAAGATGCAGATTAAAGCAATCATTACTAGATTATTTTGAGAATATTTAACTCTCAATATAATAAATAAATAGATTAAATTGAAAGCTGTTTAACTGTATATATATAATGCTCACTCATAATGCTTATACATCAATAATCTTTAAGCTCATAATCTTTACTTTTAAGTTAAGTCTCAAGAGCTTACTTATTAATCAATCTCAGAATTCTTAAAACTTAAATAGAACTTCTAAGTTAAATTAAGCTTTAATATTAAAGTTTAACTTGAATTCTTAAATTAACAATTAAAGCTTAACTTAAGTTAACTTAAAAGCTCTGTTCAAGTTAGATTGAGTTAATCTGACTTGACAGTTACTCTAAATATATTAATTTAATTTATTTCTAATTAATTTAAATTAAGTTTAATATACTATATTTAGATCTATCATTGACTCAGAGAATGTATCAGATAAGTATGTAATAATTTTTATTTAATTTAAATTAAATTAATTTAATTAATTTTAAGTTTATTATATACATGAAGTGCAAGCATGATCAGAAAATGAAAAAGAAAGTAACAATTAAGATTTTATTAATGCTATAAGTTATATGAGTCATTTAGGCTATTTGTGTTATGTAAGAAAAGAATGATTTTCTTAGTTATAAAATATGACTAGTTATATAGACTTTAGCTGAGAGCACTATTATGTTCTTATAATGTAAGTAAAAAGCAAGCAAATCTCTTTATGAGAAGGCAGTGAGACAAAATGACAATTAAGAAAGAATAAAGACAATTACATAATTATAATAAGTGCTCAGAACAGAGAAAGAACTATAATTTATTATTAATTATTAACTTTAATTGTAATCTATAGTTAATCTGTTTATCTTATTTAAATAAATCATTGCTATCATTTATCATCACTAGTCAACTCAGCTGTAGCCTTAATCTGTTTCATTATTATTGCTAAATTTACAGTCATTATGTTGTTAAGTTTTTATAAAGATGCAAAATATCAATTTTTTAGCTTTTAAATTTTTATATCTTCATCTTTAATCAACACTATGTTCTTAAATCTCTAATCTAGTGTCTTTATGCTCTCAGTCAGATCTAGACTAGTTTATAGCTATAAAGTAATATTTATGTTTATTAAGTTTACACTCTTCTTAATATTGATTATGATAATCTGAGTGTTGCAGTACACTTAATTGATGTTGTAAACTGAAATTAAACTGTTAAGATGTTTTCTTACATTAACAAGAATGATTCTGAGATACTTATTCATAGTTATGTATTTATAAAACAGATAATTTCATTCTGCTGTTATACTGTAATTTCTTATCTCATTAAAGATTTTTGCAGTCTCTTCAGTCACAGTAATATCTACTTATTTATTAAGATGCTTGATGTCTAATCTAGCTATTATGCTACTGTGAATATTCTTATAGTCATTTGTACTTTTAATCTTCTTTTTCTTAATGATATACAGCACAAAATATCTCATGACTATCTTTTGAGTGTTGAAAGTTTCAATAATCATTTGCTTTAATAAAGAATCAGTGTATACTTTCTTAATTAAGACTTCAAATATCATATAATTAAAGACTTTGCTGATATGCAGCTCTGCTAAATTGAAAATGTTCTTATTCTTTTCATTAAAGCTCTTTACTGCTGACTGCTTCTCTCTCTGCTTAAGTAGCTAAATACATAAGTTTTAATATTTAAAGTAAATGTATAACTTCTTTTTAAACTTCATCATGTACTTCATTCAGTTCTGTACATTGAGTAAGATGTTCTTTGCAGCATTGATGTCTTGTTGCTAAATAATGATATTGATGTTATTCAATTTATCTAAATAACTCACACAACTCAGAGTACAGTATGCTTTCTTAATAATAATTAATGTGTTCATGTCTGTAATACTGAGAACTTTAAAATAGTTAACAAATTTGTTTATACTGAGTGATTAATGTAATGAACAATATGCTTAGAATGAGCAATATGATCAATTCTTGTTTTAGAAAAATGAATGTCAAGATTGCTGACTGAATGTGTAACTAAATGTATAATAGAAGTAAGATTTATCTTAATACTATTGTAATAATATGACTGAAAACAGACTGTCAATGTATTAAGTAATGATGAGAAAAGTAAAGAAGCAGTGAGTTACATAATAGATAAAGCTAAATATATAGTGAAGATAGTGATGATGTAAGTTGTTGTAAAGATGAGATATGTAAAGTAGTAAAGATAAGATGTAAGAAAGATAAAGATGATCTTATTGTCATTGTAAATTTATATGCATTATGATTTTCAAAAGTAATTAGCTAGAAGAAATAAGAATAATGATTAAATATGATAGATTTGTTTTTATGAAAGTGTAACTTTCATATAATGAGACTTTACTCTTTTAAATTGATTCACTAAATTCTAAGCATTACTGAGATCTTTAATGTTCATTTAAACATTGTATTTTGATTTATATCTGAGTCATTGAACTAGATATTTCATTAAGTATTTATAATCATGATGTAATGTTCATTTTTAAAGTAATGACTTAATCTTAAACTCTTCAGCATCATTGACTGTCATTATCTCTGAATAATTTAATTATAAATGTTTGTAAAAGTTCTTCTTTAATGTAATTGCAGATTCTAAGTAAGCTATTGATATAACATTGTGAATCTTTTAATTTAAAGATATATCTAATTGATAGATTAGTCAGTCAATTCATTCAGTAACATGTAATGATCTTATAAACTGTTAATTAATCTTCTTGTGTTTCTTAAGACTGAGTAAGATGTATTCTCAGTGAAGATATAGATTAATTATATCTTCTACTTAAAAGAACTTTGCTTCATGTTTATCATTATAGTATTGCTTCATTTTCATAATAACAAAGACAATTGTGTTCTTTGCATCTATGTAAGTCAGTCAATATTGATTCATTATAATTATTTTAACTGATTAACTAATAAGCATTACAATTTCATTTCATTTAAATAAGTATTCATCTTGCTCTATAATGAAGATCTTGTGATCTGTAATTTACAGAAGATTGAGTGCTTCTTTTATGCAAAATTTAAATATGATTTCATTTAAGAATAATAACATCAAGCTATGCTTTGTATAGTTATTAAAAGTTATTTATATTTATAATAAGACTGTAAGTCATTTATTGACTCATTTTAGTGTAATTAAATAGTGTTATAAGACTATTTTTATAATTTAATTAATTTATTTAAAGCTTCTATCTGTCTGAAGATGATATGCTGTTAAGTATAGTAGATTAACTTTTAACTGTTTAAAGACACTCTTTCATATCTCTGTGACAAATTTTCTATCTTAGTTCAAAATAATAACTTGTGATAGATCTCAGTTCAAAAGAGTTAATCAATTTATAAAATTAACAACTTACTTCTCTTTTGTCATAGTCTTTCTTTCTAATATGAAGTTAACAGTCTTGCTAAACTTATCTATTATTAACAATATGCTGTCATATTCTTCTGATGTGATCAGCAGTGCAAGTATAAAGTTTACTGTTATGATGTAAAAAGACTGTGAGGATGTAAGAACTAATTGTAATAATTTATATAATTAATGATGTGATGTTTGCATTAACTGACATTGCTGACAATGTCAAATGTAGTTATGAAGATGTTTTGATAAATTGTAAATGTAAAGACTTTTTATAAGTTTCTTATGTGTCTCTGCATAGTTTAAATGATTTATTGAGTTATATATCAGCAAAAAGACTTTCTTATAAAGAATAAAAGAGATATACAGTCAGTACTCTTTGACAATGTCTTTATAATAGAAGAGATTTTGTATAATGACATATAATAACTTTGCTGCATTCTCTTTTAATATCTCATTAAATTGAATCATTACTCAAATTCATTCTCATTATGATTTCTTATATTCATCAATTAGCTGTTTACAAAATCCATCTGACATTTCAATGAGTAAGATGAAATAAATCAGTACTAAACAGATATATAATGCTTTTAAGATCATTTTATCAATCTTTGATTAAGTAATCTGACTTATCAATCTAGATAATGTGTCTAAAATAGTGTTTTGTCTATTTAATTTATAATGAATGTCAAGATAAAAACACTGCAGATATTTTGATGTCTAAATTAGTCTTAGATTAAGCTTTTTCACTGCAGTGATGTTTAAGCTAGTTTGACAAACAATGAAGATGACAGTGAAATGATTAGTATACATAATTGTAACTGCTTTCACAACTTCAATTATGTGTTAAATCTTCTTTATTACTTAAATAATGCTCACAATTTTTAGCTCTATAGATCAATATTGTATTTTGATATCTATCAATAGTCAGCTAAAAAAGAGTATAGATTTCATGTTTTTCTGCTTTGATGCTTCAGTGTTCTTGATTGTGATCTTCATATAATATACATGTACTTCAAATTCAAATTTCTTGAAGACATTTAGATCAATATATAATTGTCATTTTAAATTGAAATGAGTCAATACACTAAGTCTTGAAAACATACTCTGTAGCTAATAAAATGAGTTAAACTCTATTAGTGTAGGCTTTAACAGACTGATACAGCTAGAGATGCTTTTTTTAGTGTTAATTTTTATATTATAAATTCTTTAATTTAATAGTGTTTTTTGTAGCTGTAGTGACTTCACTATGACAGCATAGTGAGATATGTACTGATGCAAGTATTCAGTAAGATCTAAATACATCTTAAGTTAACAGAGTGTTCTGAGAAACTTAAGATTGATTATGACTCTTAATTTGTCATTAATAGTGATTAGTTTAAGTGCATTAACTTATTAATTAAGTAGTTGAACTGATGAGTATTCTATAAAGAACTTTTCAGACATTAAACAGATGTTTTTGTCAAAGAGCACTTAAAATACTTTTTATAGATGCTGCTTATGCTTCTAAAGTGTTCAGAAAAAGATAACTATATTATTAATATAAACTTTAATGTATTTCTGTTAAAGTCTTAATATTCAGTCTATCATTCATTGTATATAGACTGAAGAATTTCAGTATTTTATTATTACAACATTGAAAGTCTCTTAACTGTAATGTGATGTTACTGTTAACTGATGATGATGATGTAATTGTACTTATCATTGATAAAAGAAACTTATGCAGTTCACTGTGATTATGAACTTAACACTATAAATAGTGACAAGAATGTCAGTTAAAAAGAAACAAAATATGCATTTAATATAGTAATCTTGTTCAGTGCTTTAATATTTACAATAACTCTTCTCTTTTAAAAGTCATCTAACATAGTCTGTCATACTACAAAGCATAAAAAAGTAAATAAAATTGACATTTTTATTTATTTAGCTCAGTTCTGATCTTGTAGCTTATTAAACATCTTATTAATGATATTTCTATTAATTTAATTAACTAAGTAGACTCAGATCTGTTCTGACTTATATTTTTTACATTAATTCTTTATAAATAGAATTTTCATTCATTCTTTCTCTAAATCATCAATAACATTTCTGCTGTCTTCTTAAAGTCAAGAGAATTCATCTACTACTTATTTAAGCTGCTGCACAATCTTAATGTTAATTTCATACAAGATTATCTCATTAAGTAGTTTATATTTGCTGAGTTAATTCATTTTGATGTGTAAAGTCACAGCACCTAAAATGTCACACATATACTTTCTTATTCACTCATCTTGTTGTTCAGTCTTCACTGTAATGATGACAAGATAAATTACTTTAAAGTTAATATAATAACATTCTTTAGCTTCATACTTAATAATGTTTCTCATTCTTAACTTTTGTGATATAACAAGTATATTATTCATAGACTGAGTGCATAGATTACCTATAGGTTACATAAGTCAGAGTTAGATTTAAGTATTAAGTTAAGTTAAATTAACTTTTATTTAGTTAAATTAGATGCAGATTAATCTGACTTAATCTGTATAGAGTTATGAGTTTTTTATAGATTATATATAGTCTTAGTAAGCATGTATATGCGCTTAGTAAGCATATATATTGATTGAGTAAGCACATATACATGCTTACTAATGTGTGTTTCTAACACGCACCTTTACAAAAAGTCATGATTTTCATAACTTATTCAGTAATATATCTTGTGACTGTGTAATTTATCCCTATATGACTAGTTAAGATGTAATTTATTATAACTAATATATCAATAAGCTTTTACATTTTTGAGCTTTAGCCCTAATCTTACTCATAATGACTAGCTTAAAGTTCTTAAGTTTAATCTACACAAATATAAGTAAAGTTAATCTGTACACAAACCTGACCTGATCTGACCTGAACTTTAGTGCAAGTTCAGATTAAATGCACTTTTTTTTTATCTGACTTAACTCTATACTCAGTTTAATTATTTATGTCATTTCATATCAAGATCTTAAATAGCTTGTGATTTACAATATAAGCATAAATTGCTGTTTAATTGTAAATAAGTTTAAACAGTAATTCTTAATCAGTTAATAATTCATCATTTAAGATAAATACAACACTATAACTCTGAGATGATATCTCTATTCACACTATGATCATCATGATTTAATTTGTTTAATTCATTAATTGAGTTATAACTGTAAAAGAAACTTAAATATCATTATAGCTACTAATAGTAGTGATCTGTTTTTATATTCATAATTATTAATTTTAACATCAAAATATCTATATCTATTAGCATTTTTGTCTTAAAATTCTCAACAATATAAGCTTTTCATTCTATAACTGCAGTACATCTATTCATATCAAGTAAATAGATAATTAAATTGACAAACTCTTCAAATTAATGTGTATTTGATTTTAATTTCTAAACACTTATAAAGAATAACAGACACTCAATTCTTATAATGAGTGTCTGATTTCTAAGAAAATTTCTGTCAATTAAAGTCATAATGCATTCTGTGTTCAGACAAATTAATTCATTAAGTACATTATTGTTCAATTTGATGTTAGCTGTAACATAACATCATCTACAGAATTTATAATCTTTATTTATCTTTTATTTAATTACTGATGATTTTATGTAAAAAGAAGACAGCAATGACTTATTTAATAATTTGTCTTTCAATTTAACAGTGTAGATCTTAACATACTCAGTGCATTTCTTCTGAAGATGTCAATGAAGATAATTATTGAATGTAAATAACTCATAATATTGTTAATATGTAAGTCTTGTCAATTCAGTAATGTAATTCACATTTATTTTGTTAATTTTCTTCAATTTAAATTCATTCAAAACAGAGTCTATGTTCATCTCTGTCTCTGCTGCATCATCTATGTCAGTAAAGTTATATATTTCTTTATAATATGCTTTTTTGTATTTCTGATATTTCTTTTGTTCATTTATGAGCTGCAATTCTTCATTTTCTTGTGCATAATAAACTCAAGATCTCAGTGAATAAGTATTAAATTAATTAAATAAGTAATTAAACTGATTTAATCAATTTTAATTATCAGATTAAGAATAGTATAATGACTTTCTATTTTAACATTAATTTTAAGTTAACTCAGTGAACTATCTTTCATTTCTAACTATGATTTGTAAAGACACTCTGATCATAAATAACTATCTTTAATTTAATTAAATTGCATAATTCTGCTGCTGATTACTATTGTCATAGATGTTACTGTAAGAAGGTTGATTTTTATAGAAAGATAACTGATTAGAATGAAAGAAGTTATTATATTGATAGAAGTTATTAAATTTAAAGTTATAAAATTGAAATAAGTAATTTTGAGATGAGCTGAATGACTGAGTTTGTCTAGAAGATCTCATTGAGATATAACTATATATATTAAATTAAATGTTTTTCTAAATGTTAATGATCTTAATCAGTCTAGCAATGATTGATTGCTCAATAGAAATGAATAGATGAAGATAAAGTTCATTATTGAAGTACTTATATGTTATGAGAACTTAAGCATAGTTGATTGTAATGATATTTAAATTCTTTTTATGAAGAATAATTAATTATATATAGTCTATAGAATCTCTTTGTTTTTAAGCATAATGCTGTCAGAGATCTACTTAATAAGTTATAAAAATGAATCTTCAGAGCTTTGCATTATTCTTTAACTTCATTATTATTGTTTTGTAGCTCAACATAAGTAACATAAACTAACTTCTCAGTATATCATCAGTTTATCTTGTTGAGTAGATATGACTCAACATTTTTTTATATCTTGACTGCACTCATAGTTATTGCTTTGACTTGCAGTCAATTAATGAAGCTAAACATGTTGTGATAAATCTGTTTATCATCTTTCACTTTAATGAAATTGACATTCAAGTTTAAATTAAACATTCTAATATTCTTTAATTGAAATAAGCTATTATTCTTATATTTAGCATTACTATTCATCTCAGATGCTCTCTTAAATTCAGAAGAATCTAACAGTTCTAAGAACTTTATTATTACTTATTAATTGAACTCAGCTAAAGCTGCAGTCATGAAAGTTTATATTGCATTATTAATAAGTTATTACAGCTATTCTTGTGACAGCTTATTTATCATTAAGACTGATGTGTCTTTATTTTTAAGTATAATTTTAGTTAACTTTAAGTCAGTTTATTATATACTGAGTAAAGAAGTACTGAAATGATTTACTGTGTTAAGATTGATGTTTAATGATGTTGCTATAAAGTGATGTAGATATTGACTAACTAAGAAGAGATTTAAAGAATTAGACTTAAACATATTAATGAGTTTTAAAAATTTATTAAAATTTAATAATTAAATAATGATGTCTGTAGCTTATTGAAGAAAGATAAAGTCTATATGTAATGTTGTTATGCTTTGAGTGAAGATTTATAGAGCATTATTGAATAGAAATTGATTATATAATTAGATAAAGAAAAAGATTTCTATTAATACTGATGCTGACTGAGTCTCTTGCACAACTGACTATTTATATAGTGTGTGTACTTTGTGAGCAAGAGTAACAACATTATTAGATATAAATGATGCAAAAGAGCAATTAACTAATTTGTATTCTTTAAATTAATAAATTAAGATTATTGTCTGATCTAAAAGTTTAAATAAAGATATTAATGAAGAGAAGCTATTCTGACTTGACATTTTAGTCAGTTTAATGATGATATAAAAAGTGTAAAATGATGATTTAAGCTAAAATGATGATTCTATTGATGAGGTGTGACATCTAAATGATGTGAAAGTAACAAAATAAGAAGATTTAAAGAAAACAGTAATGATGCTATATGAAGACAGCTAATTAAGATATTAAATTAATGATTAAGTTTTTAATGAAGCAAATATTGATGTTATTATTTGCTATGAGTCATATGAGTCATTTGAGTCATTTATATTATGTAAGAAAAGAATAATTTTCTTAGCTATAAAATATGACTAGTTATATAGACTTTAGCTAAGAGCACTATTATATTCTTATAATGTGAGTAAAAAGCAAGCAAATCTCTTTATAAGAAGACAGTGAGGTGAAATGACAACTGAGAAAGAGTAAAGATAATTATATAATTATAATAATTAATTTAATTTTAATTAAATTACTTTAAATTAAATTACTAACTTTTAATAGATTCAGTAAGAATGAGAAAACTGAAAAAGATAGAAGTATTATCTTTAAGTAAGTTTTAATTAATTTTATTTAGTTAAGTTTAATCTGATCAAAATTCTCATAGAAAAATGAATATGATAAAGTAAATTTAACAAAAAGAATATTTAAGTTTATTTGATCTTAATTAATTTTAATTAAATAAAATTAGATTTTGAAAATAAGATTAATTTAAATATATTTAAATCAGTTTTAATTTATCTAAATAAATCTTTCTACTTATAATAATATTTATGTGCTGCATTGACTGATAAAATTGTTATATATAGATAATTAAAACTTTAAACTACTTTATTTAGTAAAAGACCAGACGGCAACTCCGCATGGGAACCCACCACCGCCGCATTAGGCAAGGCGCGTGGCCTGGGCTGATCGCTGCTTTTGCGGCCTATAAGAACCCCGTCCCCTCCCTTTGCTCACTCTTTTACTTCGTTCTTCCTTCTCAACACCACCTGACCGTGCCCCGCTCAGGACACTTCATCTGAGAAAACACGCCTCGCATTCGGCCCTTCTACCTGGCCCTCTCATCCCTGTCGGGCTCACCGGATCCGCCACGCCGCAGCTTGAAATTCACGCGTCAAGCAGGAATCCGGCCAGTCACCCCTCCTAATTTCGATGCTGCGGACCCTCTGCGACGCTCATCACCTCTGCAAGTCTGCCTCACGTTGGCCAAAGTACCAGCTGAGCCCAGCTCCGCGCGGTCTCGATCTGCCTTGCCTTCGTACCATCGCCGATCCTTCGGCCAGGAACCTTTGGAGACTGAGCTGCCGCGGACTTTCCTTGCACTCGTGATAACACCCAGCCAGCCGCGAAAATGCCTCACGACGGGGTGCCCCGGCTGGCTGCCTAGGCTGCGCCGTGCATGGATGACGCGTCAGCGGTTTGCAGGTGAGCTTCACAGTCCTTGGAGTGGGGTTCCGGTATGCGCCACATGCGTCAACCTGAGCTGATTTTGAGACAGTAGGATTATGCGAGGCTGAAGCCCAGCCGTGGCTTTGACCTATCGATTCTGCTCGTGGTCGATCGATTGGACTGTGCCAGATACACACCCCCAACCCTGTCGCGCCGACAACAAGAATAACTGGGGATCTGGGACTGCGCCAAGTCTGTCGCATGACACCTTTAGGCATCAATGGGCTGACGCACCCTTGAACGGGCCGATTCTGGCGGATAGAGCGGTATCCAAGGCGATGCCAGCCCCCCTCCTCTTTGTGCGATTGACACCCCTTCCCTGCTCGGCTTTTCACGGCGACGCCAACGATCGAGCGATGATACTGTGATTGGCCGATTGTGGTGCACAGCGAGGTGGAGATGCTTGCCACGGAAGGGGATATCCCGGTACAAGAGCGCAGAAGGCACAGTTTCAGGGCCTGGCCAGCTGCGGCGGGGCTCTCTGCGAGGCAGGAAGCATCGACAACGAGGACTTTTTGGGGCGGAGAGGGCGTCAGAGGGATAATGGCACGGCAGCAAGTGGACGGCAGGCCGCAGAGTAGAATACGGTAGGAGGGCAGGGCGGGGTGAGCATATAATACAGCCATTGAATCCTCCCTCCCCCCATTTCGTCCATATTGCGTCCATATTCCGCAGTGACCACAATCTTGTTTCTTCCTGGCATTTCCAACCGTTTCCACGCGCAACATGGCATTTGACCCCATATCGTATACTTACGTCCCAACGGCTTCGCGTCCCAAGAAGCGCACAACAGCTCACGAGAAATCATACCCTAAGTCTTCCGGCGTCCACGACAAGAACCAGAGCAGCAAGCTCAACGGAGGAGTACTCGGAATCACACAATTGTCAGCAGCAGCGGCAGCTCATGATATGGGAAGCGACAGGGCTCGTGTTCAAGGTACGTTCTGAAATCTGGATCTTGGCTGCAGAAGCCAAGACTGACTGTTGCTAATTTTCAGCAGAGATTGACGCCGTCTGCGACGGCAATGGTAATGACAATAACGACGACGACTACAACTTCCTAACAATTGAGAATATCCTGGGTACCGTGCTCCAAGAGCAGGGTTTTCCGACAGAGGACGACGGCACGAACAATACAAACAGAGGCTTTGTGAAGGTCGCTTTGGGCGAGAGGGGCCCCTTCATTGATCATAGTGGATCAGCCCCAAGCGACAGTTTAGGCAAGAGCCAAGGTGAGCGCGCTTGTTACTGTCCGTCGTGGAACAGACCCTAATTTTGGACCCTGTATAGATAACCCAATTGTTTTGGGAGACGATGATCCAAATGACTATGAAACCGACGTTGATTGTGGCAGTCAGCGTGCCGAGAGTGCAGAGTCGGATGGTGCTCTTTTCAGTAGCCCAGAGACCACCTTCGACTCCAGAACTTCAGTGTCCCCTAGTTTTGGAGGATGCCACGATATCGAAACTGCTCAGCACTTGCGGCTTAGCGAACAAGACGCTGCGACGTTCAATCACATGCAACCTCATGGTCCCTCTTCGCGTCCCTCGAGCGAGCTATTACACGACCGCATCGATGCAGAAGACCACTCCACGGATTGCGCCAGATTCAAGTTTGCAATATTTCATCCCGCTCCTCCATGCAACCAGTCTCCGCGCCGCTCCAGATCGTCATCATTGAACCAGCTCAGTCAGGAGGACAATTTCCATACCAATCGAAGCGCAGTAGACAAACACGAGCAGGCTCGCCTTTCACATGATACCCATGCCTTTCATGAGGACAGGCGGCGGAAGGACGAGAAGCAGAAGGTGAGCTGCGGCAGCGATGAGGAGGAGGAGAAGGAGGAGGTTGACGACGCGCGGCCGCAACGAGAAACAAATAGCGCTGAAGCGGCGCTGATGGCCAAGACATCTAGTTACCGTCTACCCCGAAAAATGGATGAAGGCACAAAGTCAACCGGGCGACAGAGACCGCTTCCCTCCCACGATTCATCTCCAGACCCAGATCAGGATGCACGAGCCAGCCATGGCAACGGTTGCAGCAACGATGAGTTTAGCAGCACCCACGCTGAGTCGGGTGAGGAAGATAAGAGGCCGTGTCCCCTTAAGCGGAAATGGCCGTCCCTGTCTGGCGCGGGCCCGGCGCAGAAGAAGCGCAAGCACCATCTTCAGCAGAGATCTACCTGCCAAAGTAGAGTACTCTCCAAATCCCATCGGCCCTCTCCAAAGTCACATTCCCCTCGCGGCCACAATTCAAGGGTTGCTGCAGCCTCCAGCGCCGAGGTCCGATTGCCTTCGCCGGTGCCTTCTGCACCACACGCCACGGATACAGACATGTCGCCCGACTGCAGCAACCCATCATCTAGTGATATCCTACCGACGCTGACCGAGGTTACGTTCCGTCCTCACTCCCCATACTGCTGCTCCTTCGCAGCAGTCATCTGGGACAGTTGTGACGGACGAGGAGTCTCTTTCAGCCAGCTTACCCAACTCATCGAGAGCATCGGCCATGTGGGGAAGATTGACGACTTCACCATCAAGCCAATAGAGCAACATTCGTTCCTCTTGACTGGCTTCAGCCAGCATACACCATCTCAGCCCTCGTTCGGTGGAGCAACTCTGTCGACTGCCGCAGAGGCAGGCCGCAACCACGTCGATGCGACGCGTACCCGACCCCAGGATGGCAGCGTCGTTGATGCCGGGGCTCTTGCGTCGCGAAGGAGTGAGTTTTCAAACAGCAATGACGATGGCGGTTTGAGCGACAGCGATCCTGAGTCTAGCAGCGACGATGATGGGTGTTTGAGCGAGGCCGAGCAGGGTCGCTCGACCACGAGCAAGCAGAGCCGATGGTCAGACCTGGACGAGCAGCGCTTACTGGCATACAAGAAAGAGGGCAAGTCTTGGGAGTGGATCTTCGGCAAGTTTCCCGGCAGGACTCGGCCCGCAGTACGCACACGCTGGAACATGATACGGCCCAGAGTCGAATAAACTTCCTGGCGGCACGTGGACAGGAAGCGGTTCAACGATTCTTCACTTCCCTTGTCCCTAGGCATCTATCAGCAGCATGAACGCCTGAGAAGAATTGTATCCTCCGGTTGGTCAGTCCCAAACGCCCTCTCTTCTTCACAACCCCGGAGACCAGGGTTATCACCCAGTGGCTTCATATTATCGGAAAATGAGCTATGGCGGCTCAGCGAGAGTAGTTGATCACAGTGAAGGTTTGCGTTATCGACCTACTTTTTGGAACTGTTATTGGTAGGTATCGATTGGGACAGGTTGAATTTCCAACGGTTGTGTTCTCCTTCCTCTACGTTGATGACATCGGAAGATATGAAGTGTCTTTACTAGAAATAAGTGGTGTATTTATTATACACGTTCATTGGTATCCTTGGCATTACTGTATCATACAGTTATCCTCACTCCCTTTCTAGCCCACAAGGAGCCACCGCCTCGCAATGGTGGCTTGGCCTGGCCTCGTCTATGCAATTGTCTGTTCCTCTTTCTCTAGATGGTCTATCGCTCTGTTGAATCATCACCGTCGAACATTAATTATATACCGTTTTAATTGCTTAAGAAGACCCTGTCTCGCTACAAGACCCCACCTATATAAGACGTTGGCAACGTACCAAAATTATCCCTGCAAAAGGCCTCTAAAGTGGCAATTTTATGCTGGGTTACCCAGCCAAATGTAATTAACGTTCAATTGGGAATAGCGTTCCCATGACTAATTTCAGAAGCTTTCCTGCAACCCTTGGCGCATGTTCTTCGCGTCAACTTAGGCGCTCCTTTACCTGCACCATTACTGTTCCCAAACAATTGGTCTTTTGCTTTCTAGAACATGGCGCCCACAGAGGCATCAATCCTCACCAACTTTCTCCTTCTTCCTGCTCCTTTACACACCTTCATCACGCTCCAGAAGTTTACGGAGCTCTTCCCTAGACCACAGCGTTCCAACCCGCAGATTAAACTACTCTATCGGGAGCTACAGTACCTGCGAGGCCTCCAGACCGATGAGATCAAGGAGAACATAGCGCGGGAGGTCAAGAATGGCTCCAGGCAACAGAAAGAGGTAGCCAGGTCGAGAAGGAAGACAGAGAGATACGTGACCGAGGGCTTTGACGGTCGAGAACTCGACATGGAGATTGAGATGACGCCTTTACACCACGGTCCCTTACTGGTCGAAAGCTGACAAAATGACAGCTATGTGGGCTGATCTCGAATCTACCTAGAAGCAATCCGCACACGTTGACCAGCATCCTGCCTGAAATGGTCCAAGCTTGCACCGACGTCGAAGCAGCGATCGCTGCTATGGAAGCAGAAGCCGAGATTATCATCAACTAGGTCAAGTCTACGGTTGGAGACCTGAGTGACCTCCGGTATGGACGGCTTCAGAGAGCTAGTGGACGTCAAAGACTACTGTCGACGAGGCTTTGGAGGGAATGCAAAGGTTGCAGCACGTATGCAAAAGTAGGGTACAGGGTTGATCCAGACAACCTCGTTATGTACGGTCAACAGCATCAGTGTTCAAGGTTCGTGTTTTGCGCGTCTGGAACTCTCGAGTTGAACCCAAAACTCTACTTCCTAATAACTTGCTTTTGCAAAACAGCTCATGGCGCTCTCCATTTCCCAAGGTTCTATCATTCATTCCACTTGCTCTGTCCCTGCTGCTGTGCTTACGGCTAACAGACTCCGTGACGACTACAGATCTCTCATTCCCAATCCCGCAATACCATTAAAAAAATCAAAACAACCAGGATCCATACTTTAGGTTCACAGATGAACCCTAATATGATCACATAGGTCAGCAGCAAGATAATATTCTCTTCTGCTGTGCTCCACAGACTCTTCCTCCTCGGCCTGGGATCAAAGCAGAATCTCTTGATCTCGAAGTCAGCCCGTTCACTGATGGTCGGCCTTTCCAGCCACCGTGACCACCGCTCATGGCGACTGGCATCGTCGTCAATCCTCTGTCCTTTATCATCGAAAGGTCGTCCCTCCATGAGCTCGTGGTTGGCCTTGTCCCGCCACCAGGGCACGAGATGGCCGTCGTCGTTGTAAGGAGATGTCAGCATCCATTTTCGCCACTTCTGCACGGTCCGGACCGCTACCTCCGGCCTGACCTGAAACCATTCCTCATGCATCTGTGGGCTGTCCATTTTGTTTTTGCACGATTTGCATCGGAGTTTCTTCCTGAAATTCTGTAGTTCCTTGTGGCACAGCTTTTCAACCAGCTTATAATTGAGAAAGTCTCTTTGTTCTGTGTCGAGAGATTGCTCTAGGCATTCGATGTTACACTTTCCTTTAATCTGGGCTATGCGCTTGTCGACCTCACACCCGCTCTCGCCGATCTTTACGTGGTTTGGCCAGGCCGGGTTTCGAAGCACGTAGACATCGCCAAAGGAATACTCGGACGTTTTGCCGTAGTAGACTCTTGTCGATCTTATGTATTGAAGGAGTTTCATATCGATTACTCGAGGCTCGAACTTACTGCCGGTTTGGTCGGTGAAGACTTCGTCCTCAAGGGTTGTCAACATGGGCGATGTCTGTGTCGGGACTGCTCTTACAGGATCCGAACTCCGGGTAGGACCTTCGCTAGGCAGATTCAGATATGACAGTGTGCGGCGGAGCGGTGAAGTCCCATAATCATGCGGCTCCTGGCTGGACCCCACAATCTCCGATGACGAATGTGACCTAGGATTCCGTGCTGCCGACGCCCAGGGACTAATGCTGTTAGTGCCGGCACTGCCGCTACCTTGCACATCATCCACAGGAGATGGTTTCGAGAGGAAAGAAGCCGTGCGACGTGGACTAGAGGAGCGCCGTCCTTGAACTCCGTCTGTGAAGATAACTGGACCTTTAGATCTTGGTGAAACAGTCTTAGTCTGCTCTGTGGTCGATACAGGTGTTTTCCGAGAAGATGGTGGGCTTGGGTTCGGACTCAACAGTCCGCTATTCAGTGATGCGGACTTGGGGGCAGTTTCCGGTCTTGGTTTCCTCTCTAAGGCCAATTTCCACGCCGATGCTTTGCCTGAAGACTCAGAGCTCTCGGAGTCGAATTTGGTTGTGGTGAAAGCTGTGCTGGGTGACTCAACGCCATCAGAGCCAGACTGTTGTCCAAGTGAACCTCTGCTTGATCGCTCCAAGGCATCTGAACCAGACTCTTGACCATATAAACCACCCCTTCCTTTTCCAAAGTCACCAGAGGGAGACTTGCGTCCAAAACCTCCACCTTCTCCGCCGGCGCCGGCCAAGGCAGGCTTGTGTCCAAATAAACCTCCACCTTCTCCGCTGGAGCGGCCAAAGGCAGGTTTGTGTCCAAATAAACCTCCACCTTCTTCGCCGGAGCCGGCCAAGGCAGGCTTGTGTCCAAATAAACCTCCACCCTCTTTGCCGGAGCCGGCCAAGGCAGGTATGCTTCCAAATAAACCTCCACTTTCTCCGCCGGAGCCGCCAAAGGCAGGTTGCGAGTCGAATAAGCTTTTATCTGAGATCGGCCTAATCGGTTTTGCTTCAGACTCGTGTTGTGTCGGTATGGTATCTTGGTTATGAGTGTCCTTCGACGTTGTCTTCTTCGGAGTTATTTCCTTGCAATGGCTGTTTCTGGACTCTTCACGCTGGATCATGCTGGTCAATTTCTCGTTCCATTTGTTTGAGATCCGTAGAACCCCGTCAGGGTTAGTGTGCTCGTCACAGTGCAGCAGACCGACCAGCTTCCTTACCTTTTTCCCTTTTTTGACGCTGCTCAGATCAAAAGTGAGCGCTTCCAAAGTATCCAGTATAAGACTGCGGCGCATGTTATACGCAGTATTACAGTGTTCGTCGAGGCACTTCCAGTCAAAGGGGTTTCTGTTCAATTCAAACAAACGAAGAAGATCATCGTTCGGACGCCGTTCGTCCCAGCCCCGAGCGATTTTTCCACAAAATTTTTCCTCGTGCTCCGGGCAGAGGAGCAAGCTTGCCAAACTGCGCAGTCCTGTAATATCCTGACTCTCCGCAGCGTCTTCTGCCGAGTTGTCTTTGCTGAGGTATTCAAGGTTTTCGTCCTCGGCGTTGAGAAGCCTGCCATCGACGATAACAGCCCCGCATGAGATCGCAATACAACCAAAGTTCCTGCGCTCTGGTTGAAGGTCGTGCAACAACAGCTTAGCACGGACGAGCCATAGGGGTATCGTCATGACTGAATCTGCCAACGGATAGAACGTAAGGGCCGGGGAAGGGAGGTGTCAAGGCCCACTTTAGTTGTACGCCTGTATAAACAAAACTTACGTCGCCCTAATTAAACCGATAGAATAATAGCCCCGAGAAGGCGCTGAATAAGTACTTCCATCATCCCACCCACCAACACCCATGTCGAAACTCCACACCAACCCCCATCAACAGTTACCTTCCCGCCCTCGCCTCCACAAAACAGCTGTGCCACACGCCCACATACATCAATTCTGCAAGCACCGTCACACCCAGTGCGCCGTACCTTGCTTTGCGGTGCCATCAACCCCAGTCGCAACGGGATGATCTCAGCGCGTCATTCGTCAGGACGGACGGAGCAGGCAGACACCCACCCGGGCAGGGTTGATGTTGAAGAGGCTGTGCTACTGGACTGGACATCGAGGATGCTATATATAGATAGTCCCCACGGGGCACAGCTATGTACTCGACTCCAAATGAGGATTAGGTAGGTAGAGTGGATGAGTTCAAGCTATTGCATTCTTCGCCGGCTGGCCTGCACTACAGGACCCCCCTGCTGGTGGTGGCGTGGTAGTTGTAACACCATTCCGTTTGATATAGTGCTTACCGTCGGGTTGCGTGCACAGTAAGGGAGTTGGGGAGGCTGTGAAGGGTTGGTGCAGGTTCTGTGTCGCGTAATCTCTCTGCGGCTTCTTGGGTGCCCGTTCGTCCTCAGGATCGGGAATCACAATTGGGTGATCTGCTGAAATGTTAACTCCATCTGTATACATAGAAAGGAGAGCTTTCACCTTTGTCGTCCTCAACAGCATCCAGCTTTCTCTTCTTGCCATAGATATTGTGTCCTGAGGCGACGTTGAATTGAGCTGCAGGAATTGGTGCTGATAGTTGATGCTGATCCGCACAGTCTTCTGCTTCACAGGAGTTGAGAATCTCAGTGAGTGGTCCTGAGTCAAGTATGGAACTTGACTCTGACTGAGCGCGCAGAGGACCATGTAGGGGAGTCACGATCGTAGATGTCACATCAAGCGAAAGGTTCCAAATCTGAACTTCCATTATGGAAGGTGTCTGGCGTTCGCTGGTGGTTGAGCTGGGAGTAGCGTAGGAATGTCTTGGGAGGACTGAGGGGACAGAATGTTTCTGAAGTGGGTGCTGGGGATGAATTATATAGTCGAAGAGTGGGGCGTCCTTGGTGGGCGTGTATTCGATGGACCATACATCCCCTAGGGTGTAGCAGGTCTTCGGGGTTTCTAAACCACAAGGCCGCCATCATTGTGGGGATTCGATGGTACCAGGGTCTTGAATCCCCTATGGGTTTGCAGGCCTTCGGGGTTTCTAAACCATGAGGCCGCCATCACCGTGTGGCAGAAGCCAAATGTGGAGGGCCTCCAACAATCCCGTGTGGATTTTCAAGCCTCCAGGGATTGCTCACCTTGAAATCAAGCGAACCTCAAGGTGAGGAGCCACCACAGGGTGATCAGTCCCCTGCTGGGTACTGCACCTTGAGGCTTTCGCTACCGTGAGGTTACAACGCCTCCCGGTTTTTGCAGCCGCGGACCACCAGATGCAAGGATTCACGAGCGGCAAGCTTAGCCAGCCAAAGCTGCTCGGCGCCATGAGGGAGCCGTGCCTTTGTCCATATAAGCTGGGCCCGCTCCTCTCTTAATCTTCTTTTCATACGATATTCTATCAGCTTCCAACGATTCTTACCTGGAGCCGTGCCCTTTAACCTTATAGGCAGGGCCTGCTCACAATAATCTATCAGCTTGCAACGATTCCTCAGTTTTCCAGCATACCACACCCAGATCTTTGCAAACAACGCAAGACAACCACCATCGTACCTCTTAAACCACGACAATGCGAGACTGTACACCGCCGCCTATCCTTGCGGGCATCTCCAGACCTAAACCCACCTTAACAGCAAGCATCAAACCAGTGAAAGAAGCAGCCAAGACTTCTCCATCACTCAGCGACTGCAGCGACAGCTCTACCGCACAGAGCACAAACTTTGAAGCAGATCCTCGAAGCTCCGTTCATACTCGATTGTCTTCAATCCCACAGACACCCTCTGTCCACAGCACCGAAGCATTGGTTGCCCTCACAAAGCAGTATCATCTACCACCATCACTTCTTATAGCAAAACCAAACAGCAATCCGCGGCACCAGTCTTCCAACGGTGTTAAGAAGCGGCCTCGAGACAATTCTGCGGAGGGTCCTACACCGAATGCCAACATGTCCACTCCAGGAATCGGCAGTTCTACCCTTGATGAAGGGGATCAACGTTCACCCAAGAAGCAGAAGAAATCACGTGTCAACACCAAGATCTGGGTTTACCATAACCTGCGCTTTGAGCAACTATTTGCTGGGGACCTCTGCATGTTGGATGCGTTGTCGGACAACTCCTTCCTTCAACAAGTAGCCGAAGCAGCCAATATTTATCAAGGTTTTATTTATTCTGTTGAGTGTTGTCTCTAGGATACTGTACCACGAGTGACTATCACTCTGCCAGTCCCGGACCGTCTCTCAGATAATCGTTGGATGACTGTGATACAAGGTCATTTACACATGACAAGGAACGTCTGCACTCAGTTGCACAAGGAGTTGAAAAACTTTGAGGTTCAGATGGCGTTGACGCTCATTTAAGATGTCCGTTCCACATTTATATTTAGCCACAGCCCTACTGCAAGGTTACCCAAATCAAGTGATGTATTTACTGTAAGCCGGAAGGCACACTGTTTTGTAATTGTGTGATCATATACAAAGTAGAACGACAAAGGAAGTAGTGGCGACAGCACCTATCAAAAGCCCCTTCACTTATGGGCCAGCATGCGTAATGCAGCACATCCCAAGCAAAGTAATTTCATCAGACCAACCCACGAGCAGTCTCTTCAACTGCATGCATAGTCCTTCCATCAGACCAATCCCCGTGCGGTCCTTTCATCTGCATGGGTATTACCGCATGCACAAGCCAAGTTGCCAATCCCTGCCCGTCCATCGAGCCAATCCCTGAGCGGACCATCCATCCACATGTAAATGTGGCACATCCGTCAATGCTGAGTTGCCAAACACTGCCCATCCATGGAACCAATCCCGAGCGGACCTTTCACCCACATGCGTAATGCGGCACGCCCATCAAAGCCGAACACAGCCCTTCCATCGAACCAGTTCTAATACATAATGAAGGTGCCGCGTTCACAGCAACACCGTGCAAACCACAGCTCTTTCATTGAACCATCCACAAGGAGCACAGAGGACCCAGATGGCTCTTAAAGGCGCACACCTTGGGTTGTGTGGCCTCCACAGGCGCCCACCGGTAACCTCATCCTATTCTGGGCTGATCCTAAAATTAGCTCGGTTATAATTGGAAGTTTTTTCCCACCCCTCTAAGTACTGTGGCATGGTAGTGGTTGCTGAGTAATGAGCAGAGCCGAGATATTCTTGGCGCCTCCATAGCTCTCCGTCACGTTTCAAGTCTTCAACCGACACCCACACATTTTCAACCTCCACAAGTCTGCGACACAAGTCTAACCTCCAGCATTCAATGGGTTGGATGTTATTGGATAGATGAACAACCCCCATGTCTTTAGTGTGACTCAACTACTGCCGCCAAGACCTAGAAGCATGGTCCAGCTTTACCTACCACCTAAATACATTGCGCGGTATGGCGAGCTGCATAGGATATAAGCGCCGCCCCCCACCTGCCTTTGATCCATCTCCACACTCAGGATCTGGCAATCCTGTGATCAATGATTGCCATATGCCCGAAGCACAGCTCTCCGATTCACGCAAGCGCCAACGATCAGAGCAGTTTCCACTTCAACTGAATGGAAC
>JAABUJ010002376.1_pt1 | contig 23475 bp, 22 predicted proteins | sample 5559131 | NCBI WGS metagenome assembly JAABUJ01 (sample SAMN10711875, study PRJNA513366) | rock metagenome | isolation source: Antarctica rocks | place: Antarctica: Victoria Land, Mt New Zealand nord | collected 2016-01-07
TATGAATAATAAGTAGAATGTTGAGTAGTATAGCTGAATTGCTGAGTATATCTTAAAAACATTGATTTTACATATAAATTTCAATGTTTTTCTCATTCATCAAGTACACACTGTGTACAACAGAACATCACAATTAATCTATAAATTCTGAATTGATAAAAGTCTTGTTAAAGTAAAATTCTAAAACATTCTGAATTTTCAGAATTTTTAACTGCCTAGAGTTCTGAGTTCTATAGCACTGATAGTAATGAGTTTTGGTGGTAAGCATGCCATTTGCGAAGACTTTTGACGTGGTATTGTATGCCTATTTACAGATCGTCGTTCGCATGGGGCAGGTGGCGGTCGCATCTGCAGGGTTGCCCAGCGGTGGCAGCCGAGGACGTACTCGGCACGTTCCACAGTCCGGAGGAGGTTGCAGATCTGACAAAAGTAGGTGATCTTCATACTTTCGCAAATTTTCGGACTTGGCACAGACACATCCCGGTACTCTTTTAATCAAGCTACCTCCGCAACCTGCTTGACAAACGGAGCACAGAGATCCTCGAATTTGTATGCTCATTTTCTCACCGCCTCACTTCTTTTGGAACCAGTTATCGAAAAGGTCGAGGCAGTAGCAGAAGCCTTCCGACACGCTGGCGTCTGCAAATCCAGGGAACAGTACTACAGCCTTGAAGCCTTGAAGAACAGGCTTCAAGAGGCTGCAGCGAAAGTCGCACGTCGAATTGAATGCCTGGATACAGAATGCGCAGAGCAAATTCACAAGGAAGGCAAGAAATACTTATCACAGGTAGAGACAACCAGGGCCAGCACAATCAAGAACAATCAAGTCAAGAGCTTCGCAGCGTTCAAAAAAAGCATCGCATTGATATTCGAAGGCCCAAAGGACTCTATCCTTGACCAGTCATCGATCAAGTCGAGGAACAAGCAGACGCGCATCAGGTGTGAGGCCATTCGGGAATTGAACCCTGACGGGGTGATATCTTTGGCAGCAGGTGTAGCACCTCATGTTTGGTCAACAGCCAACATGAAAGCTCATGCATTCGAGTACCTCATCGACGAGATAGAGCCCGAGGAAGCGCAGGTCTGGCCCCCAAAGATAAGGGAGATCTTGCACGTCTTTAGGGAAGAGGAAGCGTTTGCAAAATCACAAGAATATCTGCAGTTCCTCACAGGTTAGATGGGTTCCAATATGAACTATTGCCGAGGCGCTGACCATTCGCCAGCTTTTGACGGTCAGTCAGGCTCAGAAGCCATTCCAGTATGACCGAGGAAACGGAAACGTGCTGAGGTAGATACTGGACAAGCCGAACAATCGCGATCAGAGAGTCTACCCGAGGACGCTGGACGGACACCAAATACCAACACTCAAGCTGATGAACCAAACACAGGCGCGATATCAGCAGACAGGGGTGAGCAAAAAGCATCTTTCCACGCAGGGCACTGCTAATATTTGCTGCAGAAATTGAATATAGATACTGTGAAGCACCAATCGAGCTGATCCCACTCTTAGGCGACATCATCTCCGACGCCGTCCAGAGCAGCCAACAATGGAAGTTTGAACGCGAGCTCGGTGGTGCATCAAGCACGGGCTGCCTCAATGTATTGGCCCTCAAGAACCCAAGCCATGATATCTCTATGAATTTGTTGGTTGGTGCCGAGAAAGGATGGCAATTGATCGAGAATCTCCGCCTGGTATCTAGGTGAACTTGACAGTGGCTCCTATAACACGAATCTTGTACCCGGCAGGAACGTCACTGGTTCCGTCTTCGGAGGGGTTTTCGTATTCCCAATACAGTGGGGAGCTCATATCTGCTTTAGGATCGTACACCTGAATCAATTTGCCCTTGCCTGTTATCTTTCTCTTGCTACCAACTCCCTCGAATAGCTTCCCATCTATGTATTCTGGGTCTCCACTGAGCGCTTTGGCACCAGTCTAAGCATGAGTCAGCTCTAAGTAGATGTTGGAAGAATTCCAGTACCATACCTCTCCGGACATGGATGTTCAGGGTATCTACCCGATGTCAAGAGACTCCCTCTAGCCAAAATATATGTCCTCTTTAGGTCCTCTGCCACCTGACCGTGACTTGGTCCACGAAGAAAGGGTTTGACGAGCGACCTCGAATAGAAGCTGCTAATTGCAATACAACGTCAGTACCTGTAGGCGATGTATGTGGGTGCGGTGGCCCGCTGCAGTACTTACCTTGGCTGCGAGATGTTCGACTTTGAAGCGACTGGGTGAAAATGCGACTTCAGAGTGTTTTTGTATGAAGCCGAGGTAGGACCAGGGCAGTGAGTCTTGGAAATCAGGCGCAAAGAGGGCGTAACTGGTACCCAGTCGGCTAGTGAAGGAAGGCTATCGTTCGCGCACAGACTTGTCAGCCTATTACTATCCAAGCATGGAACAGCTGAATTGATGTTCACCTCGACGATATGCGAAGACTACACCGTGTGGTCGTAGCGGATGGAGATGGGAAAAAGGTACAGGGAATCGTGACTTTGGCCGCGCTGCGACTTAGACAACGTTGCGCCACAGGCGCTCAGCGAAGTGGAAGGTGGCGGAGAAATCTGTTGCTAAGTTGACGAAACGTATGACTGTTCAGGCGTGGCTGCCCAACGCAGTCATTTGAGCAGGCAACCGCTTAAGTTTTGCGATTTCTGTTGCCCTACCTCCATCTTTTCTAGTGGGGTGGTGGCACGTGAACGGAGCAACAGAACGGGCAAGGCGTCCGCAATGTTCTGCGTTTCAACAGTGCATGATGCAAAAGTCGGCCTGCAAAGACTCTTCCTCCCCGTGGTGCAGGCTGGGAACCTGAAAGGCTTGCCTTTCAGAGCTAATAGAGTCACTGATTGAGCTGTGGTTGTTGCAGTGCAAGATGTCACAGTGACATTGTGCAGACATTGCTGATGTGCCTTGCAATGTAACCTCAACAGAACAGAGATCTACAATCAAACTGAGTATGAAAATCACCTGATTATTGTGTATCATGTGCAAAACAGATCAAAGTCAACATCTATACACAATGAAAGTGAAGTCTACACAATTTAAGAGTATCTCTGAGATAAATGCAGAGTTTTTACTGACTGTCTGAGTAAGTCAGATCATCATCATGAACTTGTTAAGTGATCTAAATACACTTATTAAATGAACTGAATATGCTTGTTAAAGAAGAAAGATAGTAAAGATAGATGAAGAGCTTAAAGAGTGCTGCATCAATATTTATAAGAGCTGATTGAAGACTAAATTAAACTGAACAGTTTTATCTAAAACTTCATTACATTCATTCTGTGTAAAGTCTGCATCTGCTATGGACTGAGGCTTGTTAACAGATGAAAATGAAGAAAATATACAGATGAAATGAAGATGAAATATGAATTGCAGTGAAGTAAGAAAATTAAGCAGTACTTTAATTAATGAACAGAAAATAATTAACTGCATATATTAACTAAATGTGCAGCTTAAATAATGTCTGCAAGGCATAATCAGTCTTTACTGAGAGACTGATGAAGATAATGTGAAGCAGTTAATAGTTGTAAGACATAACACATAATGACAGTAAGAAGAGTAAGTTTAAGTCACAATCAGACTGTCTATGTGATCTGAAAGAATAGATATGCATGTTGATTTATATGCTGAAAGAGTGTACAACAGTGATGTTCATTCTGTAAAGAATATGAGCTTAAGAAGTAAACTGTAACTGAAATGTAGATGAGAGTTTTTGCTGTAACTTAAGTCTTAAGTTGTTATGACACTGGTGCCTTTCTTTTCTGCACTACACTAATTTGCCATTATGGCCTTTTCTTGTTATCACCATTTCTTTTCATTTAGGCATTTGTTCTTGCTTTATTTATCATTATGAGAAATTGCTCCTGCCCATCTGCCCTTATGATGTCATAGTCAGACAACTATATAGCTGAGGCTTCTCACTTACTTAACAAGACAGCTTTTTATCTCTTGACTTTATCTGACAATAACAATTTAGTAACATCAACAGTGTTTCATCAAAACAATTATCAATTGTTCATTAAGATTCTAGCTTGCTAGACTGTCAGTTCTACAGCTTGACTTCTGTGCTGCATTAGATAACAATGAGATCAATAAACTAAATCATTAAGAAATCTCATCATCTTACTATCATGTCACATCATTCTTTCACCTCATAACTTCATCTTATAGTCAAAATGCTTCTCAACTCATCAAGCTAACAAAGATCTCTGACAAATTCTCTTTGTCTAATCTATTAAGACTATCTGACTGTACAGTAATTCTAGCTTATCAGCTTAGAAAGTATGAATCAGTGAATCTTAACTTTGTCTCATTCATACTTAACAACATTATCACTCTTATTCACAGAGTTACAACTCTATACAAACAGTCAAGTGTTTAAGAAATCTGAGCCACTTTCTTGACATCTTCTGACATATTTTCTTTTGCTTAAGCACATAATTGAACTCTATTCAATTCAGTACTACAGATCTTTAGTTAGAATGCAGCAATATAATGTATAGATTCATTCTTTCTTCAGTGAGCAGCTGAAACAGTCAGTCAGCAGTCAGAGATTGACAGTATATCTGATTTAGACTTGTCAAATTTCTTTATGATTGAATGAAAACTATGACATTTCATCATCACCTCATCAGAAATTAATCTGAATATCTTAGAACATTCTATTACATTGTAAGCATCTTAAGTTACTGAGTCTGAGTCTAGCTTCAGCATTACTGAAAACATTCTCTGAAATTTATCACAAAGCATGACAGACAATGATCAGAATGTTGACTCACAAAACAATAATGATAATACATCTTTCTTAACTGATATGAATTCTACTGTTTAGACACAGATTCTACAGATCATTGCTGTGTCAATTGCTCAATTATAAGAACAAGATATCTCACAGCAGAGTATGTCTAAGTCATCTAATTCATTCAGTTCTTCTAATTCTCACAGAGACAATGTCAATGATGATGATAACTTTTGTGAAGATAACTTAACTTAAAAGCTGATCAATATCAGCTTATTCTATTCAAACTTGTTCAAGAAGTGAGAAAACAGTGATATTGTCAATAAGAATAACAAGAATTATTATTGAAATGTTTACATCTTCATTAATTGAGTTAGAGTGGCAGCTATCACTTAAGATGTCAGGCAAATATGTTAAAATCTTAACATTAATCTATGCAGAGAAGTAAAACTGTGATGAAATAGTTAGCTATCAGAGATCACTCATCTTGAATTAGTAGCTTACTCTAATGATGTTGAAGAATGATGCAAGACACTAAAGAAACACTTTAAAATATTGCTCAGTGAGGCTTAAAATAAGTTTAACTCAATTAAATACATTGTTGAAGACATTAAAAATCATTGTAGTCTAACAGAATACATTATCACTCTTATGACTGCTGTCAAAAGTTGTGGTTAAGGCAAATCAGAATTTGACCTAATAATTCAGGCATGAATGCATATTGATATGTCTCTTCAATGAGACATCAATGAATTTAAGAATGAAACATCTGTCAAAGATTTCATCAATACTCTTTTAATTAAACAGGCAAATTGATACAATAGCTATTTGTACAATTCTTGATCTGATAGATTCATTCAATGAAATCAGCAAGATCAGTATGATCATAACAATCATAATCAAGATAACTATGATCATTAATCTTTCTCTTACTCATCATATTCACCATCAAGATATGACAATTCCTCATATTCATTCAGACCACAATGACAGTTTAATAATTAGTCACAACAGTTTCAATCTCATTCATAAGACACTCTGTCAAACACTTAATTGAGCTTTAAGACATCTCTTTAAATCATTTTCAGAAACAAAAGACTGTCATCTGAGACAAACATATTGAATTAAAGATTTAGAAATCAGATTAAAAAACTGTTTAACTGCTTAAACAGAGACAATAAGTTCTCATGATGAGATAATTGTGATGAATACAGTGATTAAGTATACTTCACTCAAGAAGTGAATTCTTCTAAGAACAGATCTTCTGCTGATGATCAGGCTGACTATTAAGAATTTGAGAACATCTATTACAATGATACATATCAGAAAGTCAATATATTCAATATTCAGAAAGAAGAAGAGATCTATGAGCTGGATTAAGAGCAAGAACTAAAGAACAAAAAGAATAAAGAAGAAGCTGTAAATGTAAGTCACATAACTGAAACACAAAATGACTGTCATAGCTGCTGTAAAATCTTTCTGTTCAACAACAAATTGCACAAGCATGTGCATGACAGGTGCAACAGCAGAAAATTGATTAAACAGAAGCTCAATAAGGCAATTCAGAAGTCAAAATCTGTTAAACTGCCAAAATCTATACTGATTAGATTTATAGCTAGCTCATTCTCTTATATGTTTACTGATTATGATTTTCAGAGCTGAAGATACATCACTGCCTTAGCAAAACTGATGCTTACAGCAAAAGAAAAGCTGATCTGCCTCAACACAGGCTGCATCATGAGTCTAATTAACAGAAGCTTTCTAAAGAAACAGATTTCAAATATCTTAATTAAATGAATCTCATTGTTCATTGTGATTCAAGAATTAAGAACTAAAACTCATTATTATGATGAATACACTGTTTTGATCATCTATCTGCCTGACAATAATGATCAACTAGCAATAATCATTAAAGAGATGCATATTGTCAATAATCTGAACATCAAGATGCTTATAGACATCAACATTCTCATTTTAGAGAATATTTTTATCATGCTTTCAAGCAGAAAAGCAATTGTGAGTAGTTGTGATGACATTGAACTATCACTAACAGTTATTACATAGTTAATTAATTCAGTATGAAAGATCATAATGATTCACAAAAATACAATCATACAGCTCAGAAGTCACACAAATGTACTAATAGTTAAGACTGCTCTACCTCAAAATTGCAATCTTCTGTTTGAATCAGATTGTCACACAGAGAACACAGCAATATATGTTTACATCATTGATTATATTTTATCAGCAGTACAAGTGCAAAATGACTCAGATGTATCTCTTGTCATTTCACAAAAAATCTGTCTTGATCATGTTGTGAAATATAAAGTCAACAGATGTTATCTAGTCAATTTGTAGAATTTGAAACTTGCAGTCTTCACAATCAGAAAACAGACAAATTGAGTCAGAATGTGTTTTCAGAGTCTGTTGATCACAGCAACAGCATTTTATCTGAGAATGATGACTAGCTCTGAGAAAAAGATCATGCATAAAGTAACAGTTTATGGGTCTAATGTCATAGCAGCTCAAATCACAACAGTTATGCATTCATATTCTCATCTTTAAACAGATCAAGACAACTTGATAAAGGTTTTGAAGAAAGAATGAATAAATATTTCACTCATTGATGATTGAAAGACTCAGTACAAATTAGGACAAGTATGTGTATACTTAGTTGAACAAAAGAATCATAAAGTAATTGATATGACATTTGATAAGTTACAGGCACAAGATCACTTAAAGTGAACTACAAGCTTCATTTCTTTCATCTATTTCTGTTTCATGATATGGAAAAACCTACTGAATGAGACTCAAAAAGACAGAGTAGTAGTTGACATCTGAGCACTTAACAAAATCATCATGCTGAATATCTATTTAGTACTGAGTCAGACTAACATTTTAATTGCAGTTCAAGAGATTAAATACATCTTCACAGTTGACTGCAGCTTCTTTTTCTATCAGTAAAGAGTAAAATAAACACATCAGTACTGTCTGACTGTCATCTCACACTGAGATCAGAAAATCTTCAAGATTGCAGTTATAAGTTATTGAAACTCATTAATGTATGTTCAATGAATGATTGATAGAATTCTACAACAACAGAGATTATACATCAGAGTTTATGTTGATGATATTGTCATTTTCTTCAATATGCTAAAAGAGCACTTGAACTATCTTCACAACATATTTGACATATTAAACAAAATGAAAATCTGTCTTTTGTTAAAGAAGTTCTATCTAGCATATCTGTTCATTCAGCTGTTGAGTCAGCAAATAAATGCTTTGAGCCTTGCAACTTTGAAAGACAAGTTAGTCACAATATTCAGAATTAGATTTTCTTTGAGCCTAAGTCAGTTAGAAAAGTACCTCAGCCTAATTGATTATCTGTAACAATATATCTCACATTACACAGCTATCATCAAGTCACTTCAACAGCAAAAGACCTTCTTAAATCAAGGTCTTTGAGTGAAAGAGGCAAAAGAAAACACTAGAAAGTGAATAATCATTATTATCAGACTAAATAAGTTAATTCTAAAGAAGCTAAATGTCTTTCATCATCTTCAGTCTCTATTCTCTTGATCAATCATTCTAATGCATTTCTTGTCAAAACAACAACTCTACATTGATCTGAATGTGTTTAAAGAATTTGGCTTTGAAGCACATGTATATTACACAAAAGAGTTCACTGAAGATGATACTTCAAAACAAAAGTTCATGAAGTCTGTTCTGTTTCTAAGCAGACTGCTTCAAGATGCTGAAATGTGATATTGATTAACTGAACTTGAAGTGGCAGGATTGGTCTGAGTAGTTAAGAAGATCAGATACATGATAGAAATAATGACAAAAAATGTGATTATCTATACTGATCATGCAGTCTCAGTAAGAATCAGCTGTCAGTTCAGCCTAAATATCACTGTAATGAAGAAGCTTAACTTATGTCTTATTCAGGCATCTGAATATCTTCAGTGCTTTCATCTAAACATTCACTATAAGCCTAAAAAATCAAACATAATATCAGATGCTCTGTTCTGATTGTCTAGCAGTAACAATATTCACAAGCATTTAATCAATTAAGAAAATCAACTGAAAACAGACAACTTCATATTGAAAGTCTTGCAGATCAACTTGAGAACAGCTGCTTATGTGAGAATCTTAATGAAAGTCTCAGATCAATTGTGACAGAATATTAAGTGTGAATATGCTGAAGAACTAAAATGAAAACACATTTTATAAATATTAAAAAGAAACAATGCTCTGAGGCCTGACACTGCAAGACTTTCATATGAAATAAGAGATGATCTTATCTTCTACAAAGATCTTGAGAAAGAGCCTTATCTATGTATATTAAAGAGTCTTTATGACAGAATGTTCAAGATAGCTTATGATGACATTGATCACTCAGGATATGCATGAATTCATAAGAGATTAATTGATTCACTTTATTTCTATAATCTATCAAAGAATCTCTATAAGTACATACAACATTATTCACAATGTCAGCTCAGTCAAACATCACATCACAAGTCTTATGATGTCTTACAGTCAATAATTACATCTTCTTGCTCTTTTCATACATTGACAATCAACTTTATTCTGATCTTACCATTATCAAAGTCAGATAAATATAATACAATCATATCAGTCACTGACAAATTCAGCAAAGTCATCACTCTTATATTCAGTCAAGACATCATGACAACAGAAGATTGAGCAATAGTGCTACTAGACTGTTTAGCACTGCTAAACTGAGGTTTGTCTAGAATAATTATATTGAATCAGAACTGCAAATTTCTGATGAATCTGTGAAAAGAAGTTTTTAAGCAACTTAAGATAGACTTGCTCTATTTAAGTGTCTATCATTTACAAACAGACAGTAGCTCAGAAGTGATCAACTAAACAGCTGAAATTGCACTTTAATACTAATTAATGACTTTAAAAGAGTCAGACCTCTAATCATTTATACTGACATGTCTATAAGCTGCTTTGAACAACTTAACTAAGTACAGTTCAATCAGGCTCAGTCTTAATCAGATCATTTTTGATATGCAAATGTGTGAAGTCATGAACTTGCTTCAGATAGAAGAGTCTAACACAGAGTGAATAGACTTTAATTATAATGAAGAACAGATAAAAAGAAAGTCAGTTACTCTTACAATGATGAATCAATACTGATCAGCACATATAGACATCAAAGATGCAATAGCATATGCTGCTATGAAAATGAAGTATTACTATAATTGAAAATATAAATCTCTCTACTTCAAGATGAGAGATTTGGTAAATCTACATTTACACAAGAACTATACACTACTCAGTTTAAAAGAAAAAAATAAGAAGCTGAGACAGCAGTTTATGAGTCTGCTGAAAGTTCTGAATTGTGTTAAAAAACTGACATATTGACTAGAATTATCACTGAGTTGACACATTTATGATGTTATATCAGTAGCACACCTGAAATCAGCTCATATCAATGACCCATATTGATGGCCAAGATCAGAAGAGCCAGAAGAAGTTATAGTGAATGATGAAAAAAAGTGAGAAGTTGAAAAACTGCTGTTCAAAAGAATGTACTAAAGAGACAGAGACATGACTACTAAATATCTAGTCTGTTGATTAAAGTATAGCTCAGAATTTGACAGCTGAGTCAATATTAAAGATTTGAAAAATGTTAAAGAGCTAGTGCAGCTGTATGAATTGAGACAAATGCCTAATGCATAACTATATGACAGCATTTCTTATTCAAGCAATGAATTCCACATACACTATCTAAACTCAAATGACAGATATCAGAAAAGTAAATAAACATTCAGAAATAAACAACATCATCATTCATTAAAATCTTTCTTAACTACTACTCATTACATCTTTTACACAATTTCAGCATGTCAACCATTTCTATAAGACACATACAGCAACCATTCACTCTCTATATCACAAGATGTCAAAATGATTAATTAAAAGAAAAACTCAGAGTCAGTAAATCATGAACTATGATGTGACAATGAATCAGACAAAAAGATTGATACAGTCAGAGTAAACAACATTTCTTAGACAGTATGAAGAGAATGAAAGCTGTACACTGAAATGTCAGATTATCTGAATGAATCATTATCAGATAGAATAAAACTTGATGACTATAATGTCTACATAATCATATGAAAGATACAGAGAAACAAGAGAAATGCAGCATAGTCTGCAGACTTTGATCAGCAGAAAGATATCAGAGCCTTAAGAGTTAACTATGAAAATAAGACTGTTATGATGAACAATGCTAACAAGAACTGCTATGCTGTTTTTAAGGACTATTATTAGTTATGTGAGAAAGAGAAAAGAGAAGCAGGCATGAAGATGCATTATGACATGCATTAAATTGAAAATGACAATTCACTTCAATTTAACAACAAGATCATACATCTTAATTCACAATCAGTCTTTAAATCAAAGAAAACTGTCAAAGACAGCAAAGCAGAAACATCTATTACAAAAGCTGAACTGTTGAATTAAGTCAGCTCATTACATTAAAACATTAATATGACTTTATCTATCAGAACAGTATCATCATCATCAGCAAACTCAGCTTCATTCATCATAATAGTCTCATTATCTACACTGAATCTAGCAACAAAGCCTGTCTTCAACTTCTCTATTTAATTGATACTGTTGTCAAAATCAGCACTTCAAGGCCTGATCACATTCAATATCACTGCATTATCTACTGAAATAATCACATCATCATAAGCAGCAATCAGCTTCAATGTCTTTATGCTGCTTACTATACTTTACATGTCTAAACAGAAGGCAGACAAGGCAGAACTTAATGTTTTCTTAATGAATAAACAGTGACTGATGAATCTACTTGTCTCAAGATCAGTCACAGCATCAATTAAGTTACAATCTTTATTTGCTGCAATTCTTATCATCAACATATCTCTTCTATAAGTCATTGTACAAAAATTACTTAATAGCTTCACTCAACTAGATGCATGTCTGAACAAATAAATGAAGGCAGTGATCAAAATATGAAATTATATTGCTGAAGTGAAGAATCACATCATCATTTTAAAAGAAAAACTGAGCACTGTTGAGAATTATGCAGCAGGGATTAAGAGCATCCTTGCAGAGATGATTGATATATTAGGCTTCATTGTTGAATATCTAAGAAAAAATGACAGAACAGCAGATACAGAGACAGTTAAGATGACAAAGAATGAGTGAATAGCACTGAATGTAAAGAATGAGAGAATCTTAGTGAAGTGCAAAGACAAGAATGAAGAGATGAAGTAATAAGTGAAGTAACATCAGAAACTGATGTCTTTTTTGTGATCAGCAACTTATTATGATATTAGTGTCTTTCTTTTCTGCACTACATTAATTCATCATTATGATCTTTTCTCATTATCATCATTTCTTTTCATTTAGGCATTTGTTCTTGCTTTATTCACTATTATGAAAAATTGCTTCTGCTCACCTGCCCTTATGATGTCATAGTCAGATGACTATATAGCTGAGACTTCTTGTTCACTTAGCAAGACAGCTTTTTACCTCTTGACTTTACCTGATGGTAACATAAGTGTAAAATCAAATGATGAGTAAAAGCAAGAGTCTGAAGAGTCACATAATAAGAGTATGACAGAGACTCTGTAGAGAGGTGTGAACTCTGTGTTGTAATGTAATGTTTAGTTATAGCAATACAATAAAGTCATCATCAATGAAACAGCAGCTAAAGAAGACACTGAGAGAGTCTATACTTCACATTGTCACTGCATCAATCTACACTTTAATAAAGAAAATCAGGCCTGACTTTACAAAGAAGCTTTACTGAAAGAGCTCACTGAAATGTCTGTAGCTTCACTATAAGATGCAGACATAACTCTCATCAAAAGTCAATTTAAAATTCAGAGTGCTCTACATTGTATTATCATGATGAAATGACTCAACTATTTACATAAATGACAATGCAGATGAAGCTGTTCACAGACATGATATCAACAAACTTTGTTGAGACTGAGAAGTGTTAAATATATACATGAATAACAGTGACATTAAGAATCAGATAAATGTGATGATAATGACACTGAAAAGAGATCTGAGATGCATAATATACATAAGCATAAATGAGACATTTACAGTGTATACAGTGAAGCTACAGAGTCTGATCATGATGATGAGCATAGTAAATGTGATGAAAATGATGAAATTAAAGCTCTGAATGATGAACATATATACAGATAATTAAGCAGCAATTTGATCAGTCATTAAATCAGATATACAGTCAGGTCAGTACTTACTGCAGTACATAATGAAGAAAGTAGATAATCTGTAAAGTTAAAAGATTCAGATATGAATCTGATGAATACTGATGCATATAGAGATATCAGAAAATGAAGAAATGAACAGAGTGATTAAGACAGTGACTTAGATTAGAGATCTATATATTGAGAAAGAATAGATCATAAAGATTTGACATTTAATTGTTATCTGTAAAACAAGGCTTCATCAGTGAGTAACAGAAGAATGAATTAATGATTAAAAGAATGAAACAATGAGATAAATCACATTCAGTATGAAGCAACAGTTAGATAGAAGAGTATTGAATAAATATATAGAACTTTATTAATTCATAAGCTCTTTAATTATTTAACTATGTACAGAGAAGATTAACATGATTTATTATCTTTATATTATAAATTAAGTGAACTCTTCACAATGCTTATACAATCTGAGCATTCAGACTGTTCATCATGTGCTGATGAAATGTCTGCAAATCTGAGATCTAAGAAAGAAACTACTAAGATAAATTAATGATACAAAGAAGATTTTATGAGACTCAGCATTAATTAAAGTAATCATTATACTTATGTTATGAAGCAATCTTCTGAGACAATTTCAGACTGTAAAAAAGACATTAGAAGATCTGACACTCTTAGATGCAGTCTGAAATAGAAAATTCAACAATTACACACTTTAGACTGCAGAAAAGACAATTAATTATTTATAACAATGTTTATTCTTTATTGATGACAGCTGAAGAAAGGCATTAGCATTAGATCACAAGAAAAGAAGATTAGCAAGCATCAGAATTAAGAAAAACATGAGGAGCTACAGAGAGCAAAGTCAGAATTTGTATTAGTTAGCTAGATCATGGAATGACAGTGATGATGACAGTGAGGTGATAATGGGGGTGAGATCAGTATGTGCTAGCTGCTTGTAGTTATGTGGTGTATGGCAGCCTAGGCAGCCTCGGTCACCTATGAATCAATCAATCAATCAATCAATCATGATGCAAAAGTCTTGGAATTAGTGCCACCTGACATGCGGCTCTCTATTTGTTGCTCAACCTTTTAACAAAAGTGTTGGCAGACGGCATAGTTGTTGCTCCGCACATCCTGCCTGACTGACCTTATATACACTCTGGAAATACGTCCACAAGGTTCCACTTCTTCCCTGCCTCTGAGAGACTGAGCCGACTTCGATGGTGCCCGTGAGGGTTTTTTCGTGGTTGACTGCACTTTTGTCACAAAAAAAGGGTGGGTTGCGTCAACTAGCTCGGTTCTTCCACATTACATCCACCCACCACACGCCCACTCGATCAGATGTCTGGCTGGCCTCGGTAAGTTTAGGGAGTTGAAGTATATGGCGCAGCGTAAGCCGAAGTCGAATGACTGACGCCTGTATGGCGGAAGGGTCTTGAGTCCTTTCCAACATGTGCAAAGACAGATTGCCACACTGTCACCAATAGCCATGTCGCTTCTCCACATGCCTGGAGATGGACTACCTGGACGACCTCAGTATGCACTAAGTCCTGGTACGGTTAGTGTTGCTTGCCTTGTTTTGGCTATGGAGTGCTCCTTTCATTAGCTACCGATATCGCAATCACGAGTCGTTTATCTCCGCTGAAAATGCTGATAGGCCGTTCGTTCCTGGCTGTGTTGCCATATTGGCATACTTGGAACGGGGATGATATACGGAACGGGACAGCAGACGCCGGCTAGAATAACGATCAGAACCTGGTGGTATTGTAAAAGACTGAGTCGACTTCGAGGGCGCCTGTAAGGGTATCTTCGTCGTTGACTGCACGAGGCCGCATGAGGCTGCATGAGACGGCATGAGACAGGGTGAGACGGCATGAGGCTACATGAGGCTGCATGTGACTCATGAGACTGCATGATTCTATTTTCCTACGCTCAAGCAATCATAACTTATTCACTCCTGCTACTTACTTTCACCTTCAGAGTTTCAAACATTGAGATAGCGTCAGATCCTTTACCTTTCCGCAATCAAATCGCCGGTATTCGAAACGCCTGGCTGACTCATCTGGTTGCTCACTACGTTGTCCAGCACAGACCCTTAAGGAGGAAAGGACCTAGCTCGCGAAGACGACCAAGTCAGCTGCCCAAGTGAGTGCATCGAGTTAGAATGGTAGACAGAATTGCAAAGGGTTTGACTGATCTAAAGGTGACTTGCTAGACATAAGTGCGAGTTCGGGATTGGCAGGGTTCTACAAAAATTCGAAATGCAAGCATGCAAATAATGAGCACAACAGATACGAATACAAGGAAACGGGTTATCAGAAGCAGTGGAAGATTTGCCAGACTGGATCGCATTCGACCGCAACATATGCTATTTGCGTAGATTGCAAAGCTCACCCCGCGGGTGGACCTGATGGCTTTCGAGAATACGAGGACCTGACATAGTGACAGTGTATTGGGAATATCGCTCCGATACATGTAGCTAGGACTCAATTTCATCTACTCTATCTAGCCACTCCTTTATAACGCTTTTCTCCGTAACAGGGGTTATAACGCTTTGCTCCGTAACAGGGGAGTCATCGTCACTCATTGCCGATTCTTCACTTAAGCTGCCCACGTCGAACCAATCGTGTGTAAATATATTTTTCTCGCTAGGCGGATACCCATCCATGCGAAGCCAGCCAAGAACGCTTCGAGACGCGACTTGGGATAGAAGATCAGATCGGAGGAAATCCTCCGTCTGAGCAGGGGCTGAAACGATATCGAACTCGGTAGAAGTTGCGCGCCACTGGTCCACGATAGCGTTTTCATCAAAGCCCCAATCTTCGCGACTCAATCCGTTGTCAGTGTCCCAGCACCAGCTGATATACTGTAGGCGATGCCCTGTGCAAGTCGCATGCTGTCGGACCTTAATATCTGTGAGGTCAAGTGGTGTAGTACTAAAGGGTTGCCAAGGATAGACCGGGGCCCTCTGATAGCTCTTAGATCCCGTAGTATAGAGTAACCGACATTCGTCAGAGCGACTGATCTCTTCGTTACCTACAACACAGATTTTGTGTGGTATGAGGTTGATGAATGAGTGGATAGTCCCGGTCTATGTAGCGGCGTGGAGCTCAACCGCGAATAGTCCATTTCGGACGGATTGAAGGACTGTCTTCTCTATTCCTAGTATGATGGCACCTAGCTATAAGGCTGTAAGAGTCGGCTGTCTCGTGCTTATTATCGTAGTAAAGCTCGTATATTCTCCTCTTGCGATTATAGGATTAATTGTTTCGAAAATCGGCTGTATCCACGGACTGACGAGATTGCATGAAACGGCGGGATCGAAGAAGGAACTAGAGAGAAGAGCTCGCAATCTCTAAATATTACAGCTCAATGTCATGTAATAAGGCAGTAGGCGAGACTCGTCTTGGAGACTTCTCTGGAAGTGGACAGAGCTAGGCGTTGGCTTCGATCTTGGGTTTCGGGAAGGCTTTGGGAGTGGAAGGACAGCGGAGGCGCCTGGATCGCTGTTCTTCCAAGGAAGGAATAATGAGGCTGCCAAAGCGGGTATACACTGGCTGCTGATGCCGTGGTACGCACAATATTCCCCTAGGTACTCCAAAGCCTCATTAGAAGATGGAGTGATATCAGACTGTTCGTGGGTGACGAATCCAATATCTGTATGTCGGAGGTTCAAGATCTGAGGGGAGGCGATGTGGGCGGACCACGGTGACCGGTAGATTTTGTCTCCGATCCTAACTGTTGCGCACTAGCCTTCACCAGGAGCTAGAACCGTAGCCTACCACCGAGTAGCTCGTTCTCTTGTTTCGCCGAAATCAATATCGATTACGCCTGCGGGTATGTCTTCTTCACTTCTCAGCCGTGCTGCTTGCAGATCTGAATAACGTATGCTGCCATGAGAATATGACCTCTCGAGACCGTAAGGCGACTGCAACTCTACCCAGCGTGCGGATAGGATGTATGCCCATGCTAAAAGCAAGATCGTAAGATGGTTTCCCTCGTTCGTTTGTCCATCTCCCTCAGTTGTTTGTCCGTCTACTTCTTGCACGCCAGGCCAGTCCATGAAGCGAGAGTCTTCTGCGAAAGAGTAATGTACCGGATTGAAGACTCCATAGAGGAGCTCACAGGACAGTGTTTTAGGTGGAAGGTTGCATTCTTCTAGTGAGGTACGCTATGTCGATGTACTACTGATCCGTAAGCCGAAGCTTAAATGGTGGTATCGGAGAGTGGAAAGCCCTTTATGAGCTTGAAGCGAACTGGTAGGAAATGTAGGGACTTTGCCGAGGAGCCTTCGTAGCTGGGTACATTCCGCTGGAAGTCGAGGATCTGTAGTTGGGGCCGCGTAGGAGGACTATAGAGAACGGCCTTCTTCTTAAGAGTTGTTGTATGGTCGTGGAGTCTGGTTGAACTGCGTCTGCCATCTCAGCTAAAGAATTTGGTCATGTTCTGGTTGTAAAATTTCGCCAGCGATCAAAGATGGTCGTCGCAAGTAAGAATCAAAGCGGAGGCGCTCCAAATAGATCGAAACGCCAAGCTTCGTCATCCGTGATCGCGCAGAGTCAAACGCTGAGTCATCATCGGCACGATTATGCATCGGAGAGCTCACGCGATGGGGCTAGAATGATTGTGCGTATTCCGCTGTTGGCTTAGCCTTTCCATCATGCTGGACGATAACTGAATCTGAGAATACTATCTCTTGTAACATCGGCTGTCTCTACGCGAAATTCACGAGATCGTCTATAAAAACTGCAGCATTCGTTAGGCAAAGACGCGTAAAGCTCGTACTATTGTAAGTGGGTATCTGTAGAAGTCCCTGGAGTGCCTAAAATGACGTATCACTTACGCCATTGTACGAGCAGAACTGCACGTCGAGAGTCTGGAGCCCAGGCATGTGTCCGATCAAGTCAATGAGTGATGGGGCATGCTCAACCCGGAAGCAAGGGCCAAGACGAGCGGTAAACTTCTCCACGCGCTGGAGAAAGCAGCTCCTCTGGTCCGTGATGGTTACTGGGCCATTGACCTCTAACTCTAAGCTCTTGACACTTTGGAAAGTATCCGCAAGGATGTGAGCGAGTTCCGACAAGTAATCGCCCACCGCTGCTTATTGGATGGGGTCGAGTCCAAGGAAAATCGCACCTTTTCCCCTTGACCATTCCTTGAATGTTTCGGCAGTGAGCCAGGTTGCGGTAAAGATAATGTGACGGACATTTGGCAGCCTTGGGAGAGCTTATCTTAGAAGATCCCTCTGTTGTGACGGTGTCCATCGCTGCTGCTGACTCACAAAATCTAGATAGGCTGTATACCTTGACCTCAATGCCGCATTCGCGCAGAGCTCGCCTTCTCGCCATACTAATTCGACTGAGCTGAGGGGAAGTGGCATTCTGGCATGTGTCATGATGGCGTCGGACCCAGGCAGGATAGTATCAAAAGATGGTGGCCAGCCCCAGCACAACGAGCATAGCCTAATCTGTCGGAGCAGACGAACAAGAAATTCGTGTATACTTAGATGTGGCTGTACCAGCTGCGCTTCTATTCGGAGACGAGACGGTATCTCACGGAGATACTCGTGATTCGATAGCGCTCTCAATGATAGCATTGCTCGGTCACTAGGACCTACACGAATCTCATTAAACACTTGTTTGGCTCCACTTACCGACCAGGCTTTCGACAAAAGTCGGACTGATTTCCAGTCCGACCTCGGCAGGTGAGAGAAGATCTGGAGCAGCACCTCGCTCGGGAACTCTGTCATCATGCTTTGCTTGGATGCGGTTTCGCATCGGCCCCGCTCCCTGCTCTTTGTATTCATGCACTGGACAAGATCTGGCACGAAGCTTATTGAGAGAAGAGATGGTTCATCCCATTTCTGGGTCACTGTTCTTTGTTTATCGAGTCCTTGAAGGGTACTGGTAGAGAGCACGACTAGGAGTGAAGTCGAGCACAGATACGGTGTTAAGATGACAGGGAATAATACTTGCGGAGCACCTAGCCATTGCTTTTATAAGGGATCGAAAGTGGGCCTTTATTCGCAGTCAATATCGAGTCTCAAGGAAGGCGGAGCCGAAAAGGGCTCCGCTCATGGACGGACCAAAAACAGATCCCGACGACAAAGACGCTAATGACCACTTCTGGTACACCCGTTCAACTCGCGCCCAGCACTCGTAGCCTTTGTAGAAGCCAGGAGAGCCGGATGTGGTGGTTGGTGCTGGATGCTAAGCTCCGGCCGCGTTGTCTTCTGCATGCTTAGTCTCCCAGCTCCCGTTTCAGGTGTTCGCCTTCTTCTTCTTCTTCTTAGGAGCTAGCTTGTCCGCTTGCGGTGACGTGTCCTGTGTTGACGTATCCGGCGTGTTTTGTTGCAAATCAATGTGAGTTAGTTGGCTGTCCGGTACCTCAGTGAAGGTTTGCATTTCAAGTTGCTGCGAGAGTCAGGAAGTCTCCGAAATTTGCGCCTCCGACTCGTGGGAAGGTTCGAGATCCGGCTCAGGACGCAAATCGTCGATGGCAGAAGAGATCATTTTGAGGAGAGTCGGCATCCAGATGTCATAGACATTCGTGGCAAACGTAAATGCTGTCCATTTCTCCATGCCCTTCCGTTCCGTAAAATCATATTTGCGTAGTACGTGCCGCCAATATGTGACTCTGGTTCCCTCAATCACAGGGAAATGTCCGTAAATTCTTACGGTCTCGTGATCATGAGAAATAGAAAAGGCGAGAACTTCCTGGTGAAGCTCGTGAGCGCGATTCGCCAGACGAAATAGTTCAACAATACCCCTCACCGCAAGGGTCATACTGTGAAGGTTTTGTCGATCTGCGATATCAAGTCCCGCTGAGCCACATTTTACTTCGCACGTGAAGAAGGGGAAGTGCATGTAGTATGTGCCCATGAAATAAGAGGAGAACGAAGGGTCCCCTAAGAACGGCTGTAGCTTCTGAAGCTGATCCTCTGAGAATGCAGACCGTTTGAAACCAACGGCATAATCCGGCTGGGGACGAGGCTTCGTAATGGGTTTTGAATTGTTCCAACCTTCGTTAACACTTTCAATCGCAACGTCGAGGTCGTGATTGGCGCCATTAAGTGCTGCGTGCGCTTCAGCCGAAGGAGCGATGAATGGGGTGAAGTCTTTGAAGACTCTTGCTTCATTTTTGCCACGCACTCTTTCACAGCTGTCGTCGAAGATATCATCGCGGAAGATGGTATCCTTCGGCAGGTCTTGCTTACTATTGAGCAGAGTTTGACAGAGCTTCTCGCTTGCCTTGGTGATGCCTGGCTTGTATCTGTCCATGTAGCTGCCGGCTTCCGTCACGAGCACAGCTTCGTAACTTGGATTCTTGTATGGAGCGCTCTTCTCTGCTTGTAGGTCGCTGGGCGTCGTAGTGGTGGCAATGCTAGCCTCTGACCGTTTCCGGCGAAGGGATCCCGTGGATGATTTTTTCGTTGCAAGTAGACAGTGCATCTTATCCTTTTCGCCAAAGTCGTCAGGCCAGACTTGTCCTGTGTGTACCCAATAACCGATCAGGCTGCTCCGAGATTCACTGAGGCCACTAGTTGCCGCCTGGTCAAACGTCTCCCTATGAGAAGAGGCGCGGAGTGAAGTTCGAGGACGTTTTGAAGGTCGCTCCGTCCGTCCTCGATGCGCTGGATATTCCGCCTTTCGACTTCGCTTTCGGCTCTTCAATGGTGGTGAAGGTGGACAATTCTGTGGCTACAACAGGTTGAGTTAGCCCTGCGCGGTATACGATAGTGGGTTTGTACATACATCTTCTGTTTCAAGACATGAGTATTTCTGCTCAGGCTTTCTGTCCTCGATGCTCTCTTGAAGTTGTGATATGCGTGCGCTTCTTCGGACTTGTGGTTCTGCTTTCGTAACTCCTTGAGGCCGCTTATCTGTGAAGGGTCAGATCGGGTAGCAGTACATTAGACCACTGAGAGGTGCAAACCTTGATATCTTTGCTTCGAAACCCGTGGTCTCCTCTGGGCGCTTAGAGGAGCTCGATGGCTGGCCATGGTGAGCGGAATCAAAATGGGCCAGGAGACCACTTATGTAGCTGCCAGGTTTGAAGTGGGATGGTGGACCCATCGCGAATGCGCAGGTTTCACAACTGAGCCAATAAAATGCCAAGCCGGCGAAACGCTTCCCCGCGTGTTCGGCTGACTAATACTCGATTCATGATGTTTGTTCACACCTTGTTGCTCTTTTCAATGCGACTTCCACATAGCTCATACAAGTGCAAGGCCGCTTCTATCAATAATGCCTGAGGCCACGTAGACAACACTTCTATGGAACGAAAACCACAGAGACGTACATGGCTCCTAGGCAAGAAGATATCTCATCCTATCCTCGGGCGTTTCCGTATCTGACTTCTTTCTTAATACAGGCCCGTACACGCCAAGATAGATCGTGGGTAAACAGCTTTACTACTACCATGCGGAGTTACGTCAAGCTGCGCCGTACAATCTGACCTGTTGGGGCAATATGCTGTTTGCCATCTTGTTGAATTGAACCCGAGAGCCGATTAAAACGCGAGGACTTTGAATCTGGCTTGAGTCGCTGAGGGAGTGAAGATCTCATCTTCTGGATCCTACTTCTAGCCTTCCATGGAGCGACACACAGCCGGCGAGGGTCACAATATTCTGGTCCTGGCGATGCAAGTCGACCTCCCTTTGGCTTGATGATGAGGCAGCTCAGACATCCCCACAAGCTGGAAGCCGTTGGACCCGAGTCATGTCCAGCTGAACCTTGTGTGGTTGTGGCCGCCTCGATTGCAGGGTCATCCATACTAAGCTAGGGAGGTGTGACTCCAGATCTGTCTGCGCACATCACTTCCATCGGTCAAACCGAGTGGTATCGGAAGACTCCGCGAATCTGACTGTCTGGTCTGCCCCAGAACCTGCTCTAGGCGACCTCAACCAACTCCTCGTGAGCTAATTTGGGCACTGAGCCTTCGCAGAAGTAAAATTAGTACCACCGAGTCAGCGAGGATCATGGTAGCTTGATCCTCAGGACCTTCTTTCTCCGAGACTAGCTCCCAGTCTTCGCACACTTTCTGGCCTGATGACGAGGTAGCGCAGCAGATAGGCCTGGCGACTAGCCGCTGGACTCGAGCCATGTCCAGCTGAGGTCTTCGCCACCACTAGTGATCCAAACGTATCACCTGCGTCAAAGCTACGCCACTATAGGTCGCGGTCCCTCCGATCCCACGCCACGAGCGGTAGCATGAGGCAGATTCGGGTAAGGATACCTTGCTTTTGACTGCAGGAAGCCAGGCCTTCGTTGCCTGAGAGGGATCAGCCCGGCCTAGCCGGGTCTTGAGCGCTCGAGGTGACGGCCCTAGGGGGCCCAGCAAGGATATACTACTGCTGATCACTGCGAAGCAGAGGATGGCTGAGACATGGTTGCGTGGCGTCGACCAAGTTGCTGCCTGTGAGCTGATCCTTCCTTCTCGCAGGTGGTGTACTCCTGCCCTTTCCGAGCCAAATCCGGTAGGAATCTCCGAGGAGCTCGCTGCCCACAGGCTAACATCGTCCCATCTCACCCCCTATCCTCTGGAAAACCTTGTTCGCAGGAACCAATCTAGTCAGGCTGCAACCACACGGTCCTACTCGCTCGGCCAACCTACAGCAGACATGAATCCTTCTCGTGCTTGACCAGTTGTATAGCCTGCATCTCCGCGAGCTGAGGTTGCATAGATCTGCCTAGGCAGTGATGGTGAGCCCAACTCCTATCTTGCGGTCTATCGGAAACTCTAACATGCTGTACGATCCTTCCTCTGCTCCTCACTAAGGTATCCCGCAAGAGCCCACATCCAGTCAGCCAGGATTTCTGCTTTAGACTAGGCCGTCATCAGCCCCTTAAATCTCGACAAGGCCAATACTATTGGGATTCGGTGCGACTGTCCATTTGTTGAGCAGTGTTGGTCAAGGATCCACGATGCCTTTGGAGGAGCCTTGTTCCATGCCGTCCGACCTTGCTCCCGAGTCGCAACACACCACCGGAAGATAACTAAGAAGTCTGGGAAGAGGCCGTCGATCTAGTATTCGTGTTACTAGATCCACTGCTGTCTGCGCGTGTGACAGGGGAATCATCATACTGTTCGGTTTGCTGTAAGTACAGGATCATAGCATTAGATTGAAGGACATTGAAAGAAGAGTATCTTCGTTGAGAGCAAGCTTTGTTACAGTATCAAGTGTATCTTGCTATGGTGCGGAATGATGAGTCGTGTGAAGTCGTTGTCTTCGTGAAAGCTTTGTCCAAAAACGGAGTCAGACTCCGCTGGTAACTGCAGCCGAGGAGGGGGGGCCAAAACGGGTCATTTGGGGGCCAAGACGGGGGCCGGAAATGGCCCACCTTCTTGGCTCAGCCTCAGTTCAGGCTCCCTAGCCATCACTCCAGGCTTCCTCACCCTCTGCTCAGCTTAAAGCAGCCGCTGCCCAGGTTGGTGACAGTAACTGGAACTGGGAGGAAAAAATCTTATGATCGACTATA
>JAABUJ010002378.1_pt1 | contig 23440 bp, 26 predicted proteins | sample 5559131 | NCBI WGS metagenome assembly JAABUJ01 (sample SAMN10711875, study PRJNA513366) | rock metagenome | isolation source: Antarctica rocks | place: Antarctica: Victoria Land, Mt New Zealand nord | collected 2016-01-07
AAAGTGTGCAGGCTCCTCCGCCGCCTGCCCGGCTGACGCCGGAGGGCGGACGCCGCGGCTCAGAGGCGCGCCAGCTCGCCGTGAGTCCGAGACGCGCCAGTAGAGACCGGCGGTGGCGGCCGCCACGACCAGCACCGCCGGCCAGGCCCCGATAACCAGTCCGAGCCCGTGGGAGAGCGCGAAGGCCAACAGGCCGGCGAGGGTCAGCCAGATCGTCGTCAGCAGCCCGTCACGCTGTCGCCAGGCGGCGATGCAGACCAGGCCACAGCCCGCGAGAACAACACCGCCCAATGGCCGCGAGCCGGTCCAGGCCGCCACGCCGAAGCCGGCGATCAGGCCCAGCGCGGCGACCGGCGCCGTCGGTAGGCGCGCACGCCAGGAGATATTTGAGAGCTGACCCATGGCCACCGACCGATGATCCCACAGCGCTCGGTCCCGTTGACCCAGGCAGCGATCGGTTTCGAGGCGGCGCCGATGGGAAGCTGCGCTTAGACTGCCCCAGGGTCACCACGACGAGGAGCGATCAGATGGGGTTTGACCAATATCACGAGCCACCTGAGGAGCTGCCCCCCGCGGCGCGCACGTTCGCGCGGCTGTGCGCCTCGTTGACCGAGGAAGCCGAGGCGATCGGCTGGTATCAGCAGCGCCTGGCGGTCGAGGCCGATCCCGAGGCCCTCGCCGTGATGCGCGACGCCCAGGGTGAGGAGTTCAAGCACTTCAGCATGGACCTCGAGTTCCTGCTGCGCCGCTCGCCAACCTGGCGCCAGATCGCCCGCGGCGTGCTGTTTGCCGAGGGGGACATCGTCGAGCACGGCGAGGCCGCCGAGGCGCAGGCCGGCGACGAGGACGACGACTCTGGCCCGTTTGACGACGACGGCTCGGGGTCTCTGGGGATCGGCAGCCTGAAGGGCGCTGCGCGATGAGCAACCACCTGCTTCGCCCCCACGCTCCGATCAGCGACTCCAACTGGAAGCTGCTCGACGACGAGGCCCGCGAGCGCCTCTCAGCGGCGCTGGCCGCCCGTCAACTGGTGGATTTCTCGGGCCCACACGGGTGGCAGCACTCGGCGATGAACCTCGGGCGAGTGCAGGCCGTCGCTTCGGCGCCGTGCGCCGGCGTCTCGGCGCTGCAGCGTCGCGTGCTGCCGCTGGTCGAGCTCAGAGCGGAGTTCGAGATCTCGCGCGCCGAGCTGCGCGATGACGATCGCGGCGCCGCGGACGCCGACCTCGAGCCTCTGGACATCGCCGCGCATCAGATCGCCGTGGCCGAGAACACCGCCGTGTTCCACGGCTGGGCCGACGCGTCGATCGCCGGTATCGCCGAGCTCGCCCCCCATCAGATGGATCTCGGCCAAGCGCCGGACCGCTACCCGCGGCCGGTGGCGGCCGCCGTCGAGCGGCTGCTGCACAGCGGGATCAGCGGCCCGTATGCCCTTGCCCTGGGCGGAGAGCAGTACCAGCGTGTCGTGCAGACGGCCGAGCACGGCGGCTACCCTCTGCTCGAGCACCTGCGCAAGATCCTCGAGGGACCGATCGTCTGGGCCCCCGGCGTCCAGGGCGCGGTGGTGATGAGCCAGCGCGGTGAGGACTTCCTGTTCGAGTCTGGCCAAGACCTCTCGATCGGCTACATCGATCATGATCGCGACATCGTTCGCCTGTACCTGGAGGAGAGCTTCAGCTTTCACGTCGCGACGCCCGAAGCCGCGGTGACGCTGAACGGCTGAGCCCACGGCGGGCGACGTCTAAAGGCTCAGAACAGCTCGCGCCAGCTGAACTGCGGGTCGTATCCGAGTCGCCGGCGAGCCCGACCGATGTCCAGCAGGGTGTCATTGCCGGTCACGCTCTGGGCCAGCGGGACGCCGGGATACACCTCCTCCATCAGCTCGCGGCTCGAGCGCCGCATGACCGTGTCGGCGGCCGCGATGATGAAGTTGTCCGCCCCGCGCAGATCGGCTTCGAGCGCGAGCCGGACGCTCTGCGCCACATGGCTCTCGTCCACGTAGCCCCACAGGTTCCACTTGCGCAGCTGGGGGTCGTCCTGGAAACCGGGGAAGCGGTCGTAGTCAGAGCGGACCATCACGTTGGAGAACCGTAGGCCGATGATCGGGATCGCGCTCCAGCGGCTGAACTGGCGCGCCAGCTCCTCCCCCGCCACCTTGGACAGGGCGTAGCTGGTCTCCGGGTAGACGTGTGCCTCATCGACCGGCGCATAGTCGGGGCGTCGCTGGAACGGCAGGCCCAGGGTGGTTTCGCTCGAGGCCCAGACGACCCGCCGCAGGCCGAGCCGCTGCGCGGCGGCGAACACCGCGTGCGTGCTGGTGATGTTGGTGCGAAACACCTGGTCGGGCGTGGCGTGGGCCGGGGACGGGATCGCCGCGAGGTGCACCACGGCTTCGATCCCGGGGAGGGTCTCGCCGCCGCTGAGCGCCTCCAGCGCTTGGCCGAAGTCAGTGACGTCAGCGTGCAGAAAAGGGATCGGAGCTTCCGGGTGATATGACTCGGGAGATGGCACCAGATCGATGTTGAGGACCTCGTGGCCCCACTCGAGGAGGTGGTGGGCGACGGCGCGTCCGGCCTTGCCGCTGGCGCCGGTGACGGCGATCTTGGTCATCGATCAACCTCTAGCAGATTCGTTTGCCGGTGCGGCGGCCGGGTAGAGGCTCAGCCATGAAGCTCGTTTCCCTGCCCCGCAAGGCGACCCCGTTCGTGGGCCAGCTGGCCCAGGATCTCGGGCTGGCCGCCCTGGTCGGCGGCAACCTGTTCGGGCGGCTGGCGATGCACCCGGCGCTGGCCGACATCAGCGACGAGACCCAGCGCGGAAGGGTGCTCAATCACGCTTGGCGGCGGTACGGGAACGTCAACTCGGCCGCGTTGGCGGCACTCGTGGCCGGCTGGATCGCGGTCCGCGGTGACGCGGTTGGGGCACGATGGACCAGCCCGGCGCGCCGGCGGCTGATCCTCAGCAACGATGTAGCCGTGGGGGCGGTGGTGGTGACCGGACTCGCCTCGGCGGCCGGGGGCGTCAGCTTCGCGCAGCAGGCGCCGGACGGCGCGGTCCCGCTGGCCTCGGGTAGCGAACCCGCACCCGACACCCCGGCTCGGGCCGCTGTATTGAAGCGGATCGCCAACGTGCTGGGCGGCCTGAACCTGGTGGCCGAGCTGGCACTGGTCGGCGTCAGTGCGCTGCTGGCCCGCAGCTCCGCGGACCGTCGCCGGTGAGCTCCTCTGCGAACCGGCCGGTATTGAGCGGCCACTGCGGCTGCGGTCAGGTCAGCTTTGAGATCAACGCTCCCCTGCTCGCAGCGGCCTACTGCCATTGCACCCGGTGCCGGCGCCGGACGGGCGATGCCGCACAAGCGTCGGCCCGCCTGTCGGCAGGCTCGCTGCGCGTGCTCGGCGGTGAGCAGCATCTGCGCGGCTGGGCGCCCAGCGGCGGCCTGGAGAAGGTCTTCTGCGGCGCCTGCGGATCGGCCCTGTTCGCCCGGCACCCAGACACCGGCGAGATCAGCATCGTTCGCCTCGGTGCGATCGATGGCGATCCGGGGGTTCGTCCCAGCGCCCGCCAGTTCGTCGCTTACGCGGCGGCTTGGGAGCCGATCCCGGACGACGGCCTGCCCCGCTTTGACGAGCGCATTTCGACACGATGACCCGGCAGCTCGACCAACAGACGCGATGCGCCAGCTGACCAGCCTCGACACGCAGTTCCTGGCCCTCGAGAACTCGCGCCAGTCCGGTCACGTGGCAGGGTTGGCGGTGCTCGATCCGTCGACCACGCCGAGCGGTGCGCTGGACCTCGCCGACATCCAGGACCTGATCGCCAGGCGCCTGCCGCTGCTGCCCCCGCTGCGCTGGCGGTTGGCGGAGGTCCCGCTCGGCCTGGACTATCCGTACTGGGTCGACGACGCGGGATTTGACCTGGACTTTCACGTCCGCGAGCTGGCCCTACCCGCTCCGGGCTCTGACGATCAGCTCGCTGAGCAGGTCGCCCGGATCACCTCCCGCCCGCTGGACCGCGCCCGGCCCCTCTGGGAGCTGTATCTGATCCACGGGCTGCCACGCGGGCACGTGGCGATGCTGACCAAGATCCACCACGCGCTGATCGACGGCATCTCCGGCGCGGAGATCATGGGCCTGCTGCTGGACCTCGGCCCCGACGGACCGTCGATGGGCGAGGAGCACAGGTGGAAAGGCCAAGCCGAGCAGATGCCCGGCACGGCACAGCTGCTGGCCCGGGCCGCGCTCGGCCTTCCCCGCTATCCGCTGCGTATCCTCAGAGCGCTGCCCCGGGCGGTGCCCAACCTGCAGGACACCCCGTTCGGCACGCTTCCGGGGGCCGGTCTCGCCGGGACCGTCACCACCCGCCTGCAGGCCCTGGTCGGGGGCCCGGAGCGGCCCCGCGACACCCGCCGGTTCGTCGCGCCGCACACCTCGTTCAACGGGCGCATCTCGGCCCACCGGCGATTCGCCTTCGGGCGTCTGTCGCTCGTCGAGGTCAAGGCGATCAAGAATCGCCACGGCTGCACGGTCAACGACGCGATCGTCTCGATCTGCGCCGGCGCGGTCCGGCGCTGGCTGATCGAGCACGATGAGCTACCGGACGAGCCGCTGGTCGCCCAGGTCCCGGTGTCGGTCCGCAGCGAAGCGCAGGTCGGGACCTTCGGCAACCGGATCCTGTTGATGAGCGCGCCGCTGTTCACCAATATCGCCGATCCGCTGCAACGGCTCCAGGCCACGCACGAGTTCCTCAGCGACATGAAGCAGCGTCACAAGGCGCTGCCCGCCACCCTGCTGCAGGACGCCAATCACTTCATCCCCCCCGCCGTCTTCGCGCGCGCGGCCCAGCTGACCTTCCGGCTCTCCTCGAGCAGCCTCGCGCACCCGACCTGGAACCTGGTGATCTCCAACGTTCCCGGCGCCCAGATCCCGCTCTACTGCGCCGGCGCCCGGCTGGTGGCCAACTACCCGGTGTCGGTGATCACCGATGGCATGGGGCTGAACATCACGCTGATGAGCTACCTGGATCGCATCGACGTGGGGATCGTTGCCGACCGAGACCAGATGCCCGACGTCCAGCGGCTGATCGGCTGGCTGGCTGACGGCGTCGCCGAGCTGATGGACCCGAGCGCTCAGCGGCCGGACGACAGGCCCGGCCGCACGCCGGTCGCAGCTCAGCAGCTCCGCGGCTAGGTCACGGCACCTTGATCGTCCGTGAGCTCGCGAGCACCCGCTCGTGTGAGCCGAGCGACTGCACGGCCACATAGCGAAACGCGCGCGAGATCCGGATCGCTGTCTCAAACGCGCTGCGGCCAACTGCCCGGACCGGCTTCAGCGCACCCGGGGCGGGACCGCCCAGGACCCGCCAGCCCGACACGCGGGTGGCGCCATTCCAGCTCGCGTAGACGGTCGTGCTGGACCGCTTGACGCGCGCTGCGACCGCCGGGGCCGGCTTGGGCGTCCGGGTCGGCTCGCCTTGGCGATCCAATCGTCGTCTGGTCAGTTGCACCCGCACATCACCCCCACCAGCTCGATAGTTGCGCGTGCGGACCCGTCTGGGCGGCGACGGGCGCGGCCGCTAGCGTTGCCGTCCAGATGGAGCCGGCACCCGATCGCCCGAACGTCGAGCTGCGCCGCGACCGTGACGGTGAACGGATGGTTGTGCTCGCGTTTGCCTACGACCGGCAGCTGGTCGAGCTCGTGCGCACGATCCCGCACCGGCGCTTTGACTGGGACACGCGCGAATGGTCAGCGCCGGCCGAGGACTGGGCCGGGATGAAGGTTGCCGAGGTGCTCGAGCGCTATCCGGACCTGACCGCCGGCGAGGACGTCCTGGAGTGGCTCTCAGGGGTGCGGCGCCGCTGGATCGGCCACGTCCGCACGACGCGCCACGACGGCCGGGGATGGTGGGTGCTCGAAACGCTGGCCGGTCCCGTGCCAGAGGCGCTGCGTACGGGTGCGCTGGAGCGCGACGGCAAGCTGCTGGTCCCGCTCACCGAGCCCGGCGCGCGCGCCCTGCGCGAGCAGACCGCTGCTCGTCTAGACGCCGCCGCCGAGCGCTGCCTGTCGCTCGTCGAGCTGGGTCAGGTTCCGCCTCCCGCCCGGCTGGTCTACTTCCGCGGCGTCGACGGCGACCAGCTGCGACTCGAGGTGATCTGGGATCCCGAGATCGGCGCCGCGTTTGCGCGGCTGCCCGGCGCCGAGGGCACTCGGACCCTTCCGCTGGACCCCTGGGTGGCCGAGGACCTCGATGCGTTCGTCGGCCGCCACGCCGTGCACCTGGATGGCCCGGCGTCAGAGGTGCTGGCCCGGTTGCTGGCCGAGCGCCGCGAGGCGGCCGAGGCGATCCGCCGCTCGCGGTCTGATCACGGCGAGCCGATCGGCTCCACCGCGGCAGTGCTGGGCGGCGAACTGGCTCCGTTTCAGTGGGCCGGAGTCGATTATGTGCTGGCGGCCCGGCGGACCTTTTTGGCCGACGAGCAGGGTTTGGGCAAGACCGTGCAGGCGCTCGCGTCGGTCGAGGCAGACGGGGCGTATCCGGCGATCGTCGTCTGCCCGGCGTCGATGAAGCTCGGCTGGCAGCGCGAGGCGGCCAAATGGCTCCCCCATCGCTCGGTCGCGGTGATCGAGGGGCGCTCCCTGGTTCCGCCGACGGGCGAGATCACGATCCTCAACTACGAGATCGTCGCCGCCCACCGGGAGGCCCTGACCCGTACCCGCCCGCGTGCCCTGGTGGTGGACGAATCGCACTACTGCAAGAACCCCCGGGCCAAGCGCACCCAGGCGATGCGCCGGCTCGCCGGCGCCGTCAGCCCCGATGGGCTGCGCCTGGCGCTGACCGGCACCCCGGTCCTCAACCACGCCGACGAGCTGATCGCCCAGCTTCGGGTGATCGGACGGCTCGAGGACTTCGGCTCGGGGGCTCGGTTCTCGCAGCAGTTCCGAGGTCAGCTCAGCGAGGAGCGCCTGCACTGGCACCTGCGCCGGCGCTGCTTCGTGCGCCGCCTGAAAGCCGATGTACTACCGCAGCTGCCGGCCAAGCGACAGGTTGTGATCCCGATCGGGTTGACCAACACGGAGGAGTACCGCCTGGCCGAGAAGGACGTGATCGAGTGGCTGCGCTCGCAGCCGCTTGACCTGGCCGAGCTCAACGCCCGGATCGCGGCCACCTTGCGGGCACAACGCCTGGCGCAGCTCGGGACGCTGCAGAGGCTGGCGGCCCGCGGCAAGCTCGCGGCGTCGCTGGCCTGGATCGAGGACTTTCTGGTCTCGGGTGAGCCGCTGGTCGTGTTCGCCCGCCATGTCGAGGTCCAGACGGCTTTGCTGCGCCGCTTTCCGCAGGCTCTGCACCTGCTCGGGTCCGACTCGCTCGCCCAGCGCGAAGCGGCGATCACGGCCTTTCAGGACCCTGACGGCCCGACGCTGATCGTCGGCGCCACGCGAGTCGCGGCGCAGGGAATCACCCTGACGCGCGCCTCCAACGTTGCCTTTCTGGAGCTCGAATGGACGCCGGCGATGCACGACCAGGCGGAGGATCGCTGTCATCGGATCGGACAGCACGACGCTGTCACCGCCTGGTACCTACTGGCTGCCGGCACGATCGACGAGACGATGGCCCGCCTGATCCAAAGCAAGCGCTCGCTCGTCGCCGCGGTCACCGACGGCCAGGCACGGCAGGCCGACGGGATGGTCCAAGCGGTGGTCCGCGAGCTGCGCGACGGCCGTCCGTTCCAGCACCTGCGAGCTGTCACAGACCCCGATTCAACTTCAAGAACGCGCCAGGCAGCCCGCGCCTGAGCCCTCCCCGCTATGAAGTCTCCCCTGTGGGCGCTAGGCGGCTGGGCCGTCGACCCGCGGTTCCAGCACGAAGCTCTCGATCGAGATGTCGGGGTCGAGGTGATTGGCGCTCAGAAACGCGATCACCGTGCGCCCGGTGAGCTGCTCGACGCCGACGATCAGTTCTTCACGCATGGTGTGCTGAAACGCCCTGCGCATTTCGAGCACGAGCTGGCTGCGGTCGTCGGCGACCAGGCTGCGCTCGCCCTTGGTGAGCGTCTCGCGAAGGACGACGCTGATCAGATCACCATCGATCGAGGTCCACGCCCTGGTGGGTCCGCGACCGGTGAACTCGTTCATCAGGTGGACGACGTGGTTGGAGATGCTGGCCGCGGTGGACAGCTGACCGTCGTGCTGGATGGTGCCGGACATTTGCCGGCTCCCTTCTCGTCTCGCGTCCTGAAATGCAGGGCCCGAGGAAGAAAGGGTCGAGACAGTGAGAAGCCGTTCCTCGAGATCAGCGTTCTCCGGTGTCCAGCGCACTGCGCCATCCATCTGAACTCGCGTCTGGCTACTACGCTAGCGCACCGCCGTCCTGATCGCCCTCGGCGGGCGCATGGCGATCGGCGGGCTGACGCTGTTGAGCGCGCTGACGACGGTGATCATCTTCGTCCTGCTGCTGGCGTCGATCGGCCTGCTTCGCCAGGGACGCCGGCTCGCGCCGTGCCGGATCGAGCCGAGCCATATCGAGCAGCCCCGGGACCTGGCTCTGAAAGGACGGGAAACGAACCGGCGTAGCGGGGAGTCTCCTCGCGCACCTGGGTGACCTGCTCTTCTCAGACGTCTACTTTCCTCTCGGCGGGTCGAGCACCTCGGTTTGGCGGGAGCCAGCGGCGTCGGAAAGAGCACGCTGCTCGGGCATCGTCGGTCCCGCCGGATTGACTACGCGGCTAGGCTCGCCCGGGCGCGACGCGGTACAGGACCACGCTCTGGGGTGGCACGACCGCGCTGATCGCGCCGGAGGACTGCGTCGTGGTGTGCGCCCAGAGGTCCTGCAGGCGGTAGGACCTGACCGGCGCCAGCCCCACCCTCCTGGCGCTGGTGGCGACACGCCGCGCCTGGGACCCGCGGTTGAACAGCGCGACGGCGAAGTCGCCGCTTGCTAGCGCCTTGGTCCAGACCTGCCCGGATCCTTCGCGCTGGATGGCGGTGCCTTGAACCCCGAGAGGATCCTGATCGATCGAAACCACCTGGCGGTTCTCGAGCATCTTGATTGCGCTCGAGGAAAGGGCGCGCGGGTCGCTGCCCAGGATCAGGGGCGCCGCCACGATCGCCCACATCGAGAACTGGGCCTGAGCCTGGGACGCGGTCATCCCGAGCCCGGGGCCGAGGTAGTCAGGGTCGTTCCAGTGCCCGCGGTGCGCCGCGCCCGGGTGGGCAGCGTCGTGGTCGAGATTCCTGAGGACGTTCTTGAACTGGATGTCGCCGGTGAAACCGATGTCGGTGTCCGTTCGCCAACTCTGTGCGATGCGCGGCGCCCACCGGTAGTTGGCGTATGCCGAGTCGGCAAACGTGGGGCGCTTTCCGTTGATCTGGCCGGGCACCCAGAAGTTACACACGTTGAGCAGCAGCCGGCGCCGGCTGGAGTTGTCCGCGAGCGCCCGGGCAAACTGGCGGTAGGCCGGAATCGGCGCGATGTCGGCCTGACCGGCGCCGCAGAAGTCGACCTTGACAGCGTCAAACCCCCACCTGGCGAACGAGTCGGCGTCCTGCCGATAGTGGCCGAGCGAACCCACGCCCCGCCCATAGCAGCCGCTGGGGCCGGCATCGGTGTAGATGCCGGCCAGCAATCCCCGGCGGTGCAGCCGGCCGGTCAACCAGCTCAGCCCGTGCGGCCACTGGTGACGGTCGACCACCAGGTCGCCGTGACCGTCTCGCCCACCGCTAGCCCAACCGAAGTCGAGCCACACGATTCGGTAGCCGGCAGTCGCCAGACCTCGGCCGGTCAGGCTGTCGGCCACCGAGAGGATCGTCCGCTCGTCGAACTTCCCCCCCACCCCGTAATACGTGTTCCAGCCCATGTACGGGACGGTGGCGAGCGGCGAGGGCCGGCCCGTACCGGATGCGCCGCCAGGTAGCCCGGGAGCACCCACCGCGCCCGCTCCTGCGCCGGCGGGCGGCTCAGCGCCCCGGGCAGGCTGTCCGAGCACCGGCGCCATCGCCCGGCACCCAAGCACCGCCACCCCGACGAGCAGCGCCGTCCACCGGGACGTCAACACGAGACATGCCACAGACCTTGCACCAGAGGAGCGTAGCCCAAGGCGCGGAGTCTGCCGCCAAGGGCGGACTCCGCCGCATCGAAGGGCTGTCGGATCGATGATCGCGGGCTGAGTGCGCCGCCGATTGGGTAGTCCCTCCATGGTCCATCACAGGAGAGTGCCCCAGATGAGCGTCGTGCAGTTCCAAGACCTGCCGCTGGCCGGTCGCGAACGTGAGTGGGATGGCAGCACGGCGAACAAGCGCGTCCGCGACTGGGCCGACGCCCAAGACGAGCCCAACGATCGCTACCGCAAGGCCTTTGTCTGGTACGAGGCCGGGGCAGCTGACAAGTTCAAGGGCTACAAGCTTCAGATCGCCGACATCGTCGATGGCAAGCTCAAAGCCATCCCGCGCGCGATCATCTCCGCCGCCGGTGTGATGCAGGGGGCGCGCGGCGGGGCCGACCTACCCGAGGACGACATCGCCCGCGTCAAGCGCCATCTCGCTCGGTACTACGACAAGATGGGCGATACGCCGCCCTGGGACAAGGAGGAGTGATGGGGGCCTCATCAAAACGCCCTTCGACCGATCGTGACCTAGCCTCTGGAAGCGCTCGGGCCGTCAGTGGCCGAGCCGCTCGAGGTATGTCGTGGTTGCTTTCCGCAAAGCATGCCCAAGGACAAGGCAGCGAACGGGATTGGGTGCATCTGCGTTGACACGCGGGCGGTTTGCGCTCTTCGGCGGCCGAGGACACCGCACGCCCGACCCCGACGGCTCCTTCCGGGCCCCCACAAGCAGGGCGACGCGCCGGGCGGCGTGCGCATGTCTATGCCACGTCCCGACCAGCCGAGATCTCGCGGCCTCAGTCCGACGGACGGCATGCCGAGGCCGTCGTGCGGTTCGCTTGGCGAGGATCCGGGAGACTGTTCCTCATGGCGGGCGATGATCTCTCAGTCTTGGAAAGCGATGCAACGGCAGCACGGCTGATCGCCTTTTTGCGCTCCGAAGGCGCCCAAGATCTCGGCCACGCCGGGGGGCGCCCATTGCTCGCCCATCTCATCGGCACCTACGAGGTCGTGAGGCGATGGGGGCAACCGGCCGTCATGGGGCACGCGGCGCTCATCCATAGCGTCTACGGCACGGACGCCTACGCGCGGTCGCTCCTGCCACTGACGAGACGGCACGAGGTGATCGCCGTTGCCGGAGAGCAGGTCGAGCGTCTGGGTTATCTGTTCTCGGTGACGCCACGCGACCCACTCTTCGCCGGCACCCTTGCCTGGCTGCGCGATCTGCCGAAACGGACGGTCGGTGAGGTGGGCGCCGCGGCCGACCCGCCCGCGAGCCGCGATGAGTGCGATGCGCTCATCGTCCTGCACATGGGGAATCTCGCCGAGCAGGCACAGGCCCGTGACGGATCGCCCGGAATCTGGCTGGCGAAGCTGCGCGAGCTGGCAGAGGTGGTCATCGTCAGCGATGCCGTGACGCTCCCCCTGTTCATCGCTGAGCTTGCCATCTTCACCGCGGCCGATGAGGCGCGCACCCGTGAGCTGTATCGCGTCGGGCTAGCCGAGGGTGACGACTCCGAGACGCGGTGCAACCGGCTGGCCGTAGCCGCTGCCACATGCCCGGTCGTGGCTGAGCCGTGCGTCTGGTTGGCGCACATGTCGCACTGCCGCCGGGACGCGGTCGGAGCCACCTGGTGGGCTCGGTCGGCGCAGCGACGCCTGCGGAAGCTGGGCACGGCCTGGGATAAGCGCTTGACCTTCGGTGAGTGGAGTGAACTCGCCCGGCGGCTGGAGCGATCCTACGGGGAGGATGTGTCATCCACGGACAGCATGATCACCGACCCCCGGGCGCTGTTTGCGGCGCGGTGTAAGACGCCGGATGGTCCGGCCTCACCCTCGGCGGTGGGGGCAGCCGGTAGCGACAGAGTGACGGCACCCGCCGGGCCGGCCGGCCGAGAGCGCTTTCACCGCTACGTCGACACGCTCGTGGACGCGACCGGCGAGACCGCCCGCGGCATCTATCCGGCCCTCGAGCCACGGCCGTGGCACGACGCCTCGGACTTCCCACTGGCCTCCTATCTGGAGTCGCACTTCGAGGAGATCCGTGACGAGATTCTCGCTCTGGAGCCAGCCCGCTTTCACCGTGAGACTGAGCGCATCGGGCGCGCGGGCGACTGGGACGTGGCGTTCTTCTACGAGCGCGGGCGACGGCGCGAGGAGGTGTGCGAGGCGTGTCCGGTCACGACGCGTGGGATCGAGACCCTGCCGGCGATGAGGACGGCGGCCGGCTTGAGCTATGTGTCGCGGATGCGACCTGGAACTCATATCCGCCCCCACCGCGGGCCGACGAACCTGCGCTTGCGGTGTCATCTCGGGATCACGGTGCCCGACGGCGACTGCGCGCTACGCGTCGGCGATACAACCCCTCGGCCGTGGCAGCAGGGGCGGTGTCTTGTGTTCGATGACTACCTCGAGCACGAAGCCTGGAACCACGCCGAGTACGACCGTATCGTGCTCATCGTCGATCTCTGGCATCCCGGGTTGTCCGCCACCGAGGTTCGGCTCCTAGAGGGACTGCACGGCTACGCCTACGCCTACGCCCAGCGGCTGCAGCGGTACTGGGCCGCCAACGCCACCGCGTCGGTCAGGGGCGCCGGCGAGTGAGCGGTCCCGCTGTCAGCCGTACCGGCGGGTGAGCGAGTCCGCTGTCAGCGCCCTCAGAAGTCGCCGCCGCCGCCGTCGCCGCCACCGCCCCAATCGCCACCGCCACCACCACCGTCGCCCCAGCCGCCACCGTCACCGTCCCCGCGATCGCCGTCGCCGTCCCCGCGGTCGCCGTCGCCGTCGCCATCCCCGTCACCGCCGAAGAGGCCGCCGGCGCCGAAACCCAGACCGGCCCCCAGAGCCGATCCCATGAGCATTCCCGGCAGCAGGCCGCCGCCGCCGTCCGTTGAAGTAGCCGCCGGCCCACGGCCCGTAATGGCGCGGTGCGTTCCAGTAGTCGGTCGGCCGACCGTCCACCGTCACCTGCCGGCCGTGGGGGGCAAAGCCCTCCTTGATGCGCACCGCGTCGGCGGCGCACGCCGGAACCGGGCGCGGCGAACCGCCGGGGGGCGCCCACTGCACGTCCTCGGTCGACGGCCCGTGGCGGGGATCAAAGAAGCACGGCGGCCGCCGCTCCGGCGGGGGTCGGCCCTCGAGCAGCGCCTTGGAGTAGGCCATCGCGTACCGCCCCTCCTCGAGTGTCTCACTGACCGGGGCGAGATCTTCCGGACGCTTGGCGCGGTCGAAGATCTCGCTGGCCCGCTGGTAGGCCTGCAGCGCCTGACCGTAGCGCTGCTTGGCGTCGTCAGCGACACCGGGCATCTGGATGTCGACGTCGAGCGAGCGGATGTCGTCGCCAAGTGCGACGAGGTCGTCCTGGGCCGACGAACGGACCTCCTCCCACTCGCGCTCATGGCGCGTCCTGTGTCCGAAGAAGGGCATCGCGCGCCAACCATACCTCCTGACCACCCTCAACCAGGCATATCGGACACTCTTACAGAGCGACCCGGCGCGCTCACGACCGGTGGCGTGCGTGAGGAAGCCGCTGGCAATCATCGAGTTTGGCATACCGCGCTCCTCCCCTCACCCGGGTCAGCCCACGCAGCCAGCGCCGCGCTGCTTCCCCCGCTCGCACCGTGAACAACGTTCACGGTTCACCCGGCTCAACCGCAAGCGCCCTCCAGCCAATCGGCACGGAGTACTTCGAATTCTTTGCTTAGGAGTGGAGACGGCGGGTTCAGCGGGTCAGAGAACTCCTGCATACGGTGCTGCCGTCTGTCATCGTGCTCCCCCTGCTGCGACCGTTCCACGCGAGTGCTGCGACCCCTCGCAACTAGATGCCATCTCCAGTCGCTCGCCGGCAAGGGGCCAGAGAGTGCGTCACGTCGCGGTCAATAGTTCAAGCCCGGGCGCCATGAAAGGCCCGGACATGCGACACGAGTGCTATTCGAGCCGGAGCGCGGTGGCGGCAATCCACCACCAGTGCCTATGACACCGCTAAATTGTAGTACCCTAGTACCGAGGTATCCAATGGCACGCGCCGAGTCCCCAATCAAGGTTCACGAGACGACGAAGGAGAAGGTCCGCGCCGCCGCCTTGGCGACCGGCCTGAAGCAGGCCGAGTTCGTCGAGAAAGCCGTCGACGAGTACGTCGAGCGCCATCGCGACTACTTCGCTGCGCGTCTAGAACGCGCGCGCGTGGCTCTCCTCGGCGGCGAAGCGTCCGCACTTGCATACGCCACCGGCGTAGCCGAGGAAGAAGTCGCTCGCTTGGGCGGCGTCGCCTCCGATCACTGAAGCGGCTCGCGCAGCCCCAGACGGGCGACCTCGAACCATTCGAGCGTCCCCGAAGGCCAGTCAGCCGGCGGCTCGGAGATCTCGGCGCCGGCGGCGTCGAACACGATCGCGAACAGCACGTCGCGCAGGCGCTCCTCGACGAAGACGCCGTCTGCCGCTCGGTTGGCGATCGCAACCCACACCTCGTCGCCGGCCTCGGATAAGAGCAGACGCACGTCGACGAGTTCGGCGAGGTTGATCGCCACATCCTCCCCACGCTGCACCAAGGCATCCCGGAGCGGCCCGGCAATGCCGGCGCGAGCGGACCCTAAGATCCGGGCGTTTCGCTCGAGTGCATCACGAAGCGATCGTCGTCTGCGGGCAGCAGCTGGCCCGCCTCCTGCAAGGCGACGAACACCTCGTACGCGTCTTCGCGCGTCCCCGCCTCTCGCTGCGCGCCCGCCAGTAGCCAGAACCGCGCCGCCTCGGATTCGTGCCAGGTCGCCCCGCGCCACCGCCCGTGCCGCAGCCGGTACACCAGCGGATGCGCGATCGCCAGGATGCGCTTCTGGCCAATTGGCGCGGTCGGCGCAACGCGACGGGCCTCGGCAAGCAGCGGATGGTCGAGCCCGCCCAGGTCGACGTCGACCGTAGGCAGCTCGAGGCCGAGATCATCACGAAGGCATCGGATCGTCACCCTGGTACGTCTGATTGGCCCGCGGGTCATCGGCGCCCAACGCTAGCCCCGGGTCCCGACCGATCAGTCCCCCCGCGTTCGGGGCGGCTGTGTGGCCGAGTTCGGCCAGCGCTGCGGCCGACTTGCGCGTTCGCGCACGGCCTGGCATCACAAGGAGTCGGGTACACGCTCAAGCACTTCCCCGGGCTCGGCAGAGCCACAACTAGCACCGATGGCAGCCCTGTCTCGATCGACACGTCTGCGACTGCGCTACGCGACGACTACCAGGCGTACCTCGCCTGCGCGTTGAGTCCTCTCGCGGTCGTGATGGTCAGCAGCGCGATATACCCGAACCTGACCGGGCCCCTCCCCGCGGTCATGTCGCCTCTCACCTACCAACGTGAGCTGCCCGTCGCACTTGTGTTGTTGGCCGAAACCCATTGACGATCAGCGATGATCTTCAAACGCCGGCCCTAGCCGCCCAACCCGCTCCGGCACGTCAAGCCCTAGACGCCGGACTTGACCTCGCCATGTACGCCCAAACCGAGCAAGGATCCGTCAGCGCATACAGATCCCGCTTGGACGACCTCCACAGCAAGGCCATCAGCGTGCAGCGCGTCCACGCGGCCGCCCACGCGATTCAGACACTTAAGCACGTCCTGAGCTCACCCTAAACACCAGCGAGCCGGCGATTCCATCGGCGACTGCCCGAGGAGAGGCCCAGCGACGAGCTCCCTATCGAACGAACGTCACGCCTTGGTGGCCCTGCTAGACGTATCGGGCCGGTTGTAGTAGGTTGGCGCGCCATGCTCACCGGGCTGAAGGTTCGGACGCTCCGCGCGGTCACCGCGGCGGCCGTGGTGGGGGTGGCTTTCTCGCTGACGGCGCCGGGGGCGTTGGCGCGGCTCACCGTCCATAGCGGCTTTAGCGTCGGCGCGGCCCAGGTGAACGTCACCCCGACCTATTTTCCGCACGGCGCGCCGTTTCCGTCTCCCGTGCTCGCGTCATGCTCGGCCAAGACTCCGCGCGGCACCACTGCGAGCGCTTACTTCAACGGCGTGCGTTACTTCGCTTTTGAGGACCCCTACCACGTCGACCCAGGCTCGCCCCCGGATGAGTTTGATCCCACTGCGCAGGCCGGTGCGGGTGAGCCGTTCTGCAAGCTTGACGGCAAGCCGTTCCGGATCCCCGAGTACGGGCATGTGATCGATCCCGCGACTCGCTACGAGGGCATCTATCTCGCCGGCGGCGATGGACAGAACCGGACCGCCAAGGCGATCCTGCGCGGCGATCCGCTCGGGGCCGAGGCGATCGTGTTCGGTCACCGCTCGACCCGGGTGGCGCTGGTGTCGCTTGACAGCATCGGCACGTTTAACGCCGACTTTCAGCGGATCCGCGACCTAGTCGCCCGCCAGCGCCCCGACCTGGCGCGGATGAAGATCGTGATCTCCTCCACCCACGACGAGTCTGCCCCGGACCCGCTGGGAATCTGGGGGCCGACCCAGACGATTACCGGGGTGAACCATCTCTACATCAACTGGGAGGTGGGCCGCGTGGCTCGAGCGATCGAACGCGCCGCGGATCGGATGCGTCCGGCACGGCTAAAGATCGGGGAGAGCTTGGACCCGAACAACTTCCTGCCGTGCTTCTCCAGCTATCCGTATCTGGCTGACCGCCATATCCACGTGCTGACAGCGATCCAGGCCCAGCGACCCAACAGGACGATCGCCACCCTGCTCGAGTACGGGATCCACGACGAGACCCTCGGCTTCAGTGGAGAGCCGCCGCACGATCTGCCCATGAAGGGACCCGACGCCGCCAACTTCCGTGGTTACTACCGGCGCGTGATGGCGGGCGACTGGGGCGGGTTCTTCCGACGCGATGTCGAGGCGCGAATCGGCGGAGTCGCGATGACGCTGGCGGGACCGGTCGGAAGCGTCGAGATGCCGGTGGTGTTCCCCGCCGGTATCCGGGTGAGCCGAACGCCGGTGCTCGGCCCCGGACGCCACGCGCCCGCGACCAATGGCGATAAGGCGCTCGGCGACTGCGGACGCACCGCCGAGCACCCGCCCTCCCACACGCCACCGCTGACCGTAGATCAGCTGACCCGGGCGCGGGCGGTCGCACACTTCCTAGCGCAGGACGCACTGAGCACACTGGCCCGCTCGCCCTACTCTCACGAGACGGCTCTGAGCGTCAAGAACTCGCCGATGATCACCTTGTCGCTGCGCGACAACTTTCTGTTTAACTTCGCGGCAGCGGCTGGCCTGTTCCCAGATCGGCCCGTGTTCAAGGCCTCTGACGGGACCTTCGAGCTCAAGACTCAGGTCTCGCTGGTCAATCTCGCGGATGCGCAGATGATCACCATGCCAGGCGAAACCTTCCCCCAGTCGACGATCCGCGGTTACTTCGGACCGCAGGATATGGCCTTTCCCCAGGAGCCGATCACCCCGTGGCTGGCGACCAGGATGAGCGCCCCGCACCGCTTCTTCCTCGGTCTCTCACAGGACATGGTCGGGTACCTGATGCCGCCCGGGAACTTCGTCGGAGACTGCGTCAACGACGACGGGAGGGGCCACTGCACGCTGACCCAGGCCAGCGACAATCCATGGCACACCTGGGAGCTGCTCACCGCGCACGCCAGCAACGATCGCTTCGGCCAGCACCACAGCGACGACAGCGAGTCACTCGGACCGGTGGAGGCCACGATCGCCGCGGCCACCCGGCGACTACTGGCGGCCCAACCAGACCGGCGGGCGGTCACGCTCAACGGCCGCTACATCAACCCCGATGGCGCCCTTGACCGCAACCCTCTGCGCGGTGCGGTCGGAATCTGGGTCCTCCCCGAAGGGCAGACCGCGTTCGTCCCAGGCCGCGGCACGATCTACGCGTTCCCCGGGTACCGCCTTCCTCCCGGGGTCCGCGCCAATCAGACCGCGATCGCGCCGATGGACTACGACGGCCGCGCCCAATCCGGCGTGGCCGACGGCACGGCGGGAGCGCTGATCGGCTGCCGTACCGCGCGACTGCGGCTGTATGTCGACGTGTATCGCGACCTCGGGGGCGCCACGACGGCATCACACGGCGCGGGACAAGCGCCGATCAACCCACCTGCCTGCGGCGCGCGACAGCGGCGCTAGCAAACGCGCGTCGCGGGTCCGGGGCACCCTCCTACGGCCTCGATTCTCGGCCCCGGGCTCAGTCCGCCACGTGACCAGCACAACATGTAGAAGGTGACGACGAAAGCTCGTCGAAGACGCGCGGCAAGGTCGCCGGTGTTGTGGCGTCTCCGTACGGACATCGCGGTGAGCATCAAGCGTCCTTGCTTGCCGGCCTTAGCTTCGGCCCTCAAGGGGAGCAGGAAGTCAATGGCGACGACACACGTCCTGAGAAACCACGAACGCTGCCGAGAGCAGGCAACCGCGGAAGTTGTAGGTGATGCCGGTGCAACGCGGGCATATCCTCCCCGACATGGATTTCGAACGCAACAGGAAGACGCACCAGTCTGGTATTCGTCGCGCGGCGCCGTCGCAGACGCGTCGATCGATGCCTTGTCGGATAAGTTCGGAGACCTCGAATGCGCCGTTCAGGTGTCCTCGCCCCGGCAAGCCAGTGCGGCTCATCACCCAGAGCGATGGATTCTTGGGCCCAGCCCTATATTGAGTACGCAACTTCATGGAGACGGCGGGTTCAAACAGCCCGAAACCCCTGCGTACGCGCGTACCGTCGTCAATTCTGCGCCCACTCGTGCGACCGTCCCACGCAATAGCTGTGACCCCTCGAAGGCGAGCGCCATTTCCAGCGCTTGCCCGCGGCCCGGATAGCAGCACCGCGGATCCCGGTCCACCGCAACGATGCTCAGAGAGCAGGCCCAGCGACCCTAACCCAGACTGCCCACGGGCACCAGCGCAATCCAGAGGGCGCGCCGCGAGCATCGCTCCCAGCAACACGCACCGACCGGCCCTCCGACAACGACCGGCGACCGGGCCCTGACCGTGCCGAGTTCGCTAAGAACGAACCTCTGCCCCCGCAGGCTGCTGGCTGGATGCAAGAGGAGCGTCCGAACGGGCTGCGCTGTCCCATCTCCATCCAGCCTAGGAGCGCCGTCGATGCTGGTAAGCGCTCCTCCATCGTCAGGTTGAAGCAGCACGTCCACGAGAGTGACCGAAAACTGTCCAGATCGTTCCAAGGCAGGATCGTCGGGATCGCCGACCGGCGCTGTCGCTCTTCGCAAGAGGGGACGTGTCGCAGCGGCGTGCTGGCTGGCGCTCTGGTCGCCAGACGCCGGGCCCCGGGCCGGCAGAAGCGCCGGGTTTCGGTGGTCAGGAAGGCCGGCTTCATGGAGGCCCTCAAGTGACCCTGACCTATGTCACAAGGATGGGCGGGGGTGGCTGGGCATGCACGTCGATGACGCCGACTGCGATGCCCGGAGGCTGCACGAAGGTCAGTCAGCGCTCTGCCGTGCTTGCGCAGTCTCGATGGGGCTCACACGGATCAGCGTCTCGAGGCCGTTGAAATCGGAGGGGTTGGCGGTATAGAGCGGTAGGTCGGCGGCTAGCGCGGTCGCCGCGATCAAGAGGTCGATGGCGCGCCGTCCGCGCGCCTTCCGTCCCGCAGCGAGCGTTTCGGCGTATACGCGGCCGTATGCTCGAGCGCAATCGGCATCAAAGGGGACTGCGTCAAACGTCGCCTCGGTCAGCTGCAACCGCTCCTGGCGGCGGGCCCGCTCAGCGAGGTCATCCGTCGCAAGAGGGCCAGCGGCAAGCTCCGCGAGGGTGATAGCCGCCACCGCGATTTGCAGCGGGAGCTGTTGGGGGTCGACGCGATCGAGTTCGATCACCACGGACGTGTCGATCAGCCCACGGCCGGCTGGCCCATCGTCAGGCATAGGGCGTGGGATCCTGGTCCGTGACCCGGTCCAGTTCCGCACGGAACCGCTGTGCGTCGAGCGGCGCGGCGCGTGCAAACGCTTCCAACGCCGTGCCTCTCGCCACGAACCGGTGACGTTGCAGTGGCTTGAGCTCTCCGACCGCGACGCCATTGCGGGTGACCACGAAGCTCTCGCCGGAATCCAGCGCGCGCATGATCTCGCCGCTCTCGTTGCGAAGCTGCCGCTGACTGAGTTCTTTGACCATTGCCCAAATGTAGCACGTGTGCGACGCGACGGCGCTTGCAACTTACGCTGGGCTTCCGCGACGCCATGGGCATGACCGGACCAGCTGCGTAACGGCGTAAGGCGCACGATTGCTCGGTAAGGTAGTTGAGTGCGCAACTTCATGGAGACGGCGGGTTCAACCAGCCAGAAAACCCCTGCGTACGCGCCTACCGCCGTCAATCCTGCGCCCACTCGTGCGACCGTCCCACGAGATTGCTGCGACCCCCTCGGAACCAGACGCTGCCGCCAGCCGCTCGCGTTCGAAGGGACAGAAGGTGCGTCACGTGGCGGTCACGAGTCCAAGCCCAGGGGCGCCATCAAAGACCTGGTCATGCGACACGAGCGGCAATTGGAGTCGGATCGCGGTGGCAGCAATCCACCCGCAAGCTTCTGCCGCATTCTCCTGACGCCGTCGTCGCCTGTCAGTTCTGCCATCCGACCGCGAGTGCGACTGCTGAGGCCCATTGCTCACGTCTCGCGGTCCGTTCGGATGGGGGCAGCGACGGCTCGGCGACGCGATCCACGGCAACCTCGGGCAGCTCGTCAACGCTGCTCCAGAAGCCTGCGGCGAGGCCGGCCATCATGGCGGCGCCGATCGCTGTCGCCTCGCCCCGCGCGGCGCGTTGCACCCGGACGTCGGCGAGGTCGGCGAGCCGCTGCACGACCCGTCCGAGCGCGACATGCCGCCGTCGAGTAGAACGGTTGCGAGCGGCATGACGACGTTGATCGCCGCCAGCGCATCGGCCACCTGGTGCAGCACGCCGTCGACGACGGCGCGGGCGACCTGGGCGCGGGTCGTTGCCCGGCTGAGCCCGACCAGGGCCGCGCGCACCGACGGGTCCCAGCCCGGAGTGCCGAGACCCTGAAGCGCCGGTACGCAGGCGACGACGCCGTCCTCCGGGCCGGCCGTGCTCAGCAGAGCATCGAGCTCGGAGGCGGGCGGGAGGACGCCCAGCCCGGCGAACCAGTCCAGCGCGGATCCGGCCGCCGGCACGAACCCCTCAAGCGCATAGCTGGTCTTCCCTTGCCAGCGCCATGCGCACGAGGCGAGCACCCCCGGCGGCGGCGAGGGGCCGGTGGCGCCGGCTTGAGCGAGGATGAAAGCCCCGGTGCCGAGTGTGACCTTTGCTGCTCCCGGCTGCCGGCAGCCGAGGCCGAACAGTGACGCCTGCTGGTCTCCGAGAACGGCCGCGACGGGGAGATCGGCTGGGGTGAGCGCTGGCGCCGCGGTTGCCACGGCGTCGGAATCAACGATCGGCGGAAGCAGCGCGCGCGGTATCCCGAACAGGTCCAGGAGCTCGCTGTCCCAGTCGTCGCCGCCCAGCGAGCAGAGCAGCGTCCGGCCCGCGTTCCCGGCCTCGCAGGCGTGGACTCCCGTCAGGTGGGAAACCAGCCATGCGCCCACATCGTCATACACCAGCTCTCCGGACTCGGCAGCCGCGCGCGCGCCGTTGACGTGGTCAAGCAGCCAGCCCACCTTGGTCGCCGGGAAGGTCGCATCCAGCTCGAGTCCCGTGCGCGCACGCACGAGTCGCGCGTAGCCCGCATCGGCGAGCGCGGTGCAGCGATCGGCGGTACGGCGGTCCTGCCAGACGATCGCCGGGTAGACCGGCCGCCCGGACGCCCGCTCAGAGACGATGAAGGTTTCGGTCTGGTTGGCGATCCCGAGCGCGACGACGTCTTTGCGCGTGGCCCCAGCCGCGGCCAGCGCGTCGGCGATCGCCGACGACGCGGACGCCATCAGCTCGTCGGGGTCCTGCTCCACCAGGCCAGGACCGGGAAAGGACGCTCGGACCGCCACCGCGGCCGCCCCCCGCTGCGTGAGCTCGCGGTCGAGCACGAGGCAGCGGGTGCTCGAGGTGCCCTGGTCGAGCCCGAGGACGATCCCGGTCATCGGTGACCTTCCAACGGTGAGGTGTCAGCGGCGAGCGCGGCCCGGTAGGCGCGCAGCGCGCGCTGGTCGTCGGGTTCGGCCTCGCCCGCTCGCTCGGCCGTCACGCGTCGATGCCACGCCTGGACTTCGCACTGCACCCGCGTGGTGTCCCACTCGAGCACTCCGGCCATTAGCGCAGCGGCCGGCGCCGCGGCGCCGGCGCCACGATCTGCCGCGGTGATGGCCAGCCGGGTGCGTCGCTCGAGGATGTCCTCGAGACGGAGCGCCCCTTCGTGAGTGACTGCGTAGACGATCTCGACGGCGAGATGGCCCTCCCCGCCGTCGACGGGCTCGGCGAGCTCCGGGCGCGCTTCGATCAGAGCGAGCAGGTCGTGGACCCTGTCGCCGTAGCGGCTTAGCAGCCGGTCCATGGTCGAGACGGAGACACCAGCGCGCGCGGCCAGCGCTTTGCGCGCCTCATGCGCTGTCGCGTAGCCGTCGGCGCCGACGAGGGGCACGCGTGCGGTGGTGGAGCGCGGCATGCCAGCAAAATCCCGAGTCGCTGCATCGATCAGGTCTGCGGCCATCACGCGGTAGGTCGTGTACTTGCCGCCAGCGATCGTCGTCAACCCGGAGACGGGCGTCTCCACGACGTGGCGGCGGCTGAGCCGCGTGGTGTCGGCGACGGCCGCTGAGCCGACGAGCGGGCGCAGCCCGGCGAACACCCCGCGGACGTCCTCGCGGGTGAGCGGCTGCGCGAGCAGAGCGTTGACCTTGGCCAGCAGGTATTCGACATCTGCGCCACTGGCCACGGGCTGGTCCGGTCCATGCGTCCACGGCGTGTCGGTATCGCCGATCAACCAGCCGGTATCGGTGGGGATGACGAACAGGACGCTCTTCTCCGTGCGGGCCAGGACTCCGGTCGACATCGGGATTCGATCGCGGGCCACCACGAGATGGATGCCCTTGGACGGCTGGATCCGCGTCGTCGACTTGATGCCGGCCTCCGCGCGCAGCCGGTCGGTCCACGCGCCGACGGCCAGCGCGACGTGCCGCGCCGGCACCGCGACTGTCTCGCCCGTCTCCTCGTCGAGCACCTCGGCGCCGGTCACGTGGTCGCCTTGACGCAGCAGCCCCTGTACCCGAGCGCGGGTGGCGATGTGAGCGCCCCGGGCGGCGGCGGTGCGGGCGACGGCGACGACCATGCGGGCGTCGTCTTCGGCCGCGTCGAAGAACCGCACGGCGCCGACCAGCTCGGCTCCCCGTAGCGCCGGCGCCTGGGCCAGCGTTCCGCGCCTACTCAAATGGCGGTGGCGCGGGACCGAGCGAGCGCCGCCCAGGGTGTCATAGAGAGCCAGGCCAGCGCCGAGGTAAAGACGCTCA
>JAABUJ010002381.1_pt1 | contig 23432 bp, 19 predicted proteins | sample 5559131 | NCBI WGS metagenome assembly JAABUJ01 (sample SAMN10711875, study PRJNA513366) | rock metagenome | isolation source: Antarctica rocks | place: Antarctica: Victoria Land, Mt New Zealand nord | collected 2016-01-07
AGTTCCGCTTCAACCACAGAAACAAAGACCTCAATCAAGTCTTGTTACAATTTCTCAGAAAGGACCCACTCTGAGCCCTTTGCTTCCTAAGCCCCACGCAGATTCCCTACGGGAATGACAACCAGAAAAAGGAAAACGCCGTCATCTTGAACGCAGTGAAGAGCCTGCCCTGTAAGAACCTGTTTAAAAACTTCGAGGATGTCCTGCCGGACGGGCCCACTATGCGTGGTGCGGTCACTTCGTGACCCGTATCCCTGGTCGTGGCGGGAAAACTTAGTACGTCCTCCCGTTGGTCGGCGCAAAATTGGATTTGCGACCATCGGGAGCACCACGCCAAGCCTAATACCCCACGAAGTGGCGCACGCCCGGCGTTAGGGCGCACCTCCGGCAGGATAGTATTTAGACAGTTCTAAGGGATCCCTATATTTGCTGAACTCGAATCCTGTACACCATGACGGAATCAGCTATAGTTGTGTGCGCGGTCACTGTCTGGCCGGGCTTGCATCAGCCTGAAAGATGCGAACACGCCACCGAACCTGCGACGGTGTCATCACCACGAGGTAGCGGCGTTCAATGGGCTTGGTGGCGAGCACCTTGTCCTGCTGCATAATCTGCTCATCGTATTGAACGTTATCGGTCAGCTGGATGGACAAGCCTTCGGGTGAGTAAAAGATGATCTGCAGGTCATGCGAACGGGGCACGTAGCGGGTGTGGATGCCAAGCCGGGTCTGCTCGGCGATCGTCTTGGTCAGCGCCTCGCGCGCTGTGCCGGCGAAGTACACACCCAGCAGCGCGGCCTGATTCTGGTCCAGCGCCTTGCCAAGGGTGTCCCACGATTCCAGGTAATCGCGCACGACCGCCTTTTCTGTCAGATCCTCGAGCGTGCGTGAGCCGTGCAGGTTGGGCGGCTCGATGCGGACGGAAGGCTGGTCGGCGGCTTGAGCCATCAGCGGCAGGGCTAGAGCGCAGGAGAGGGCGAGCGAAAATTTTCTCACTGTCCACCTCCCCAGCGGATCTCGTTTCCTGCGACAACGCCGCTCGCGGCTGAAATCTTTGAGCCTTTGACGGCAGGCATCTGGACCCGGGCGATGCCTTGCTTCAGCGGAACGTCGACCGTGGTCTGGGTGTTGTCGAGAGATTGGGTAAACGTCACGATGGTTCCGTCAGGGACAGGGTTCCCACCGCAGTCCCGTACCGGCGCGGTGGAGACAAGAATCTTGCCGCCATCGGGTTTGGCGCTGATGGTGATGCCGCAGGGGTCCCCGGGAACCTCCTGGATCACGCGGGTACTGGTAGCAGAGCCTACGCGCGCGACAAACCTGGCAATGCCCTCCTTGGGAGCGGAGTTCATCTCGGTCCATGCCAGGCCGTTGCGGGTCGGCAGGGTCTGGGTCTGGGCCGGCATGGACCCGACCGAAAGTACAAAAGTCGCTGGCATCGGCGTGGTGATCAGGTTGTGGTACGTATCGAAGACATACGCGGCGCCGCTAATACCGTTGTGCAGCCCCACGGGCAGGCGGGACGGTTTGGCCAGAAAGCCAAGGGTTGCCGGGGTGGGTCCGGGCACGACGTCGAACTCTCCGCTTTCGTTCCCCGCAGGTGCAGCCAGCACGGCGACATAATGTCCGGCGTTGTAGAGCTTGCCCGCCGCAAACGAGGCGGGCTGGCCGAGATCGACGTCGACTGCGAGCGCCTGGGCGGGACCGACGATGTAGAGTTTGGCCTTGCCGCTGCCGCTGGTGGGAACGGAAAAAGCCGCGCCCGCGACTACGGTTGGTGGAAGCGTCAAGCTTCCGCTCTGCGCCATTGCGGATGCGACAGGCACAAGCGCAGCGAGCGCAGCCAGCAGGGAAGGTGCTGCGGGTAAGAAACCTGCCCGCCTCACAGGGCATCCCCGTTCTGGTAGGTAGCCACCACGGTGCGTTCGCTGCCGACTTTCTTGGCCAGGTCGGCGGGGATCGAGACATGGAAGTCAACAGGTGTCTGCGGCAGCAGTTCGCGGTCGATGTACTGTCCGGCGACCCAGAGCACCTGGCCATTGCTGTCGTAGAAGGTAGAGAGCACATGGGCGACGTTGACAGCCTGTCCGCTTTGATTGGCCACCTGACCTGTCAGCATGGCATCGGGAGCAGCCGTGAACTTCTGGTTCTGCACCTCAATGACCGGGTCAGCGGATGCGGAGACCAACTGTGCGAGCGGCTCCATCTTGATGCTGGCCACCTGCGAGAGGTCGGTGCCGGGGAACTGGATGATGAACGGCGTTACCTGCTTGGGCAGCAGTGTGTGCGAAATCATGTCGAAGGATTCTTCCCTGTCAATGGTGGAGCCGTCCTTGGCGAGCAGCGTCGCGCGAACCGACACGTAGGCGGGAACGATGTCCTCGTTGAGCAGCTCGCCCATGACTACGACGCCGTCGGCGCGGTTGACAGGATGCATGTCCACAATGCGGACGTGCGGGCCTTCAACGTCCTGCGTGCCCCAGTCGTCGCCGGCCCCGCTGCGGATCACGTCCCAGCGCAGGTAGTTCACCGGGATTACCTGCGGAGGAACGTGCTGCGCGGGAACGAGGGGCCAATCGACGGCCCAGGTGTTGCCGTTCTTGACGACGTGCAGTTTACGCGTGGTCGTAAAGGTTCCCACTACGGTGGACCACTGCAGCTTCATGACCATGTCGGCTTCAGTATCGGTCTGATGAAGAGGCTGCACCTCGAAGCTGTTGAGCGTGGCATACGTGCGCAGGCTCAGGCCGTACCCGGTTACATCGTGGATGAACTCATCCTGGCTGAACTGCGCCTTGTTGGCGAGGCTGTTGTAGGCCTTGGGAAACGCGCGCAATTTGAAGTCGGTGCCCAGAGCGTCGACGGCGCCTTCCGGACCGGAGGCTGTCTGCACAGTCTTGGCGTCTTCCTGATTGCTGCCACCCGCATACGCAGCGGCCGACGGAACTGGATGGACAGCGCCGATAAAGAGCAGCAGCACTGTGATGGCGAAGACGGCGAGGGCGAGCAGGGTTCCTTTTTTCATTAGAGGCTCCCTTCGCGCGCGGTGGTGGGGTAAGCGGCAGCCGGAATGTCGCTGACGCGGTCATGCAGGTCGCCATCCGCATCAACATAGCGCCCTTCTGGATAGCGCTCGTCGCGGTCCTCCACGCGGAAGCCGCGCAGCCGCTTGTCAGGGAACATCAGCACAAGCATGGCGAGCAGACTGCTGCCAAATGGCAGCGTACCCCACATCAGGCCCTGCCAGGCAGGCGGACGCTGCGCCGAGTTCATCGGCACAGCCGGGGGAACGCCATCCTTGCTCCAGACCGTGATGGTTTTGTCGTTGAGCGCGTCCACCTGGCGCCAGCCGGCGAAGTACACCAGCGGATCGTAGTATGGGTCGCGGATGATGACCCACTTGAGGCCGTAGCGGTCGGCGTGGTTCAGCATCGCGCGCAGCGAGTCCAGGCCGGATTTTTCGAAGTACTTCGAACTGGTGAGCGCGGCGCCGCCGAATTTGGTCAGCTCAGGCAGCATGCGCGAAGAGTTCGATTCTCCGTCCACGCTGGTAGCATCCGTTTGAACTGCCAGACGGGAAAGCTTATTGCCAAAGCCAAGGGTGACATAACGGTACTGGTCGTGGCCATCGCGGTTGAGCCACGCGGCGACGTTGGTGGTGTCGAAGTTAGCCGCGTCGGCGGGCTTGTAGTGCGACCAGGACGCACCCAGGGCGCAGGTGAGCGCAGCCAACAGAGCAATGGGAATCAGCGCGCGGCGATGATACCGGTCCGCGATCTTCGTGACCAGCAGGCCCAGGATGGGCAGTGCGAGCAGAGTCGCCCAGTAAGAGAAACGTTCAAAGGTAAGCACTTCAAATGCGCGACGCAGGAAGATGTAGCCGACGTGCGTTGTGCCTCCGAGGCCAACCAGAAAACACAGCCAGAACCCGATCATCAAAGGTCTGAGACGCGGAATCTGCGCGCCTTTCCAGATGATGAACGGCAGCGCCAGAATCAACGCGCCATAGGGAACGACGAAGTAATTCATGCCGATTTGCGGACTGAGAATATAGTTGGCGCGGCTGGCATGGGGGATGGGCGTCTGGGTGATCGGGTATTTGAATAGGCCGATCCAGTAGGGCAGCAGGACGACGGCTACGCCAATGCCCACCAGCACGACGATGCCGACGATACGCATGATGACGGCTGCGGGGGATGCCTGCTCGGAATCTTCGCTGCCGGGCTCTTTGTTATCCAGAAACACCAGAGCAATGACGGGCAGTGCAAAGAACGGCGAGCCGAAGATCAGGGTGGCGTGGTGAGCGGCGGCGGCTGCGATCAGCAGCACAAAAGCCTTGATGGCAGAGCGCCAGTTTCCGTAGCGAATCCAGTCGAAGAAGTAGGGCAGGGCGTTCAGGTAGAGCGGTGCCGCAAAGGTGGTGCTGAGCTGTCCGGCCGAGTAGACCAGGAAACTCTCCGAACCCAGGAAGACGCTGCCCAGGGCGGCGAAGGAGGCTGCGCGCGGGCCGACCCAAAGGCGCGAAAAGCGGTACACGCCGACGACCAAGAGCAGGATCGCAATCATCTGCACGGCCATATAGGCCAGGTTCAGACCCAGGACCCAGGAGAAGACCGCAACCCACTGCTGCGGAAGCGGCGGGTAGGTGGTCTGCGAAAAGCCTGCGAACCATTTCGTATTCCACGGATCGAACCAGTGGTGTACGTAGTGCGAGGCGAAAAAGATGTGGAAGTTGGTATCGTACGACCGCAAAGGAAGCTGCATCAGCAGCAGAGGCAGATGCACCGCGACCGCCGCCAGCAGGAGCATGCTCATCGGGATGGGCCGGGAAGAGGGAGCAAACGTAACGGATTTGGACAAGATTTCCTCTGGGTGAACGTATGGATGCAACCGCTAAAGTTACCTGTTGCTTCCATGTATCGGATGCACTGCGCAGTACATGATCATGAACTGCGCAAATCGAATCAAGTCGAGAATGCCATCATAGACGCAGCCAACGCGCTGTGCCGTACTGTCGTGAAAGGAACCTCCCGGACCAACTTCAAAACCTCACGGCGCAATCAGCATACATCGAATAAAATAAACCAAGTTCCAGCAAAAATGTGCGTCGGTGACCCTTGAGTTCAAACTTTGAGTGCTCGAAAATTTCTTCTCTGCTGATGGTGTTGTTGGTTGCCGGTACTGGATTTTCGCAAACTTACCAGGTAGGTGCACCTGCTGCGGCACCCTCGAAGCCGGCAAAACCGGGTGTCCCGGCGCAACAGCCTGCACAGCAACTTGGGTTTGGATCGAACATCATCAACGCACGTCTCGCACGGGCTGCGGAATTGGCACTACAGAAGGGCAATCATGGCCTGGCGCTGGAATACGCGCAGCGCGCCGCGCAGTCCGCACCCAATGACCCACAGTTATGGTTTCTGCTTGGATATGCCGCACGGCTGGACGGCAAGTATGGCGTTTCAATGGATGCCTTTCAGCATGGGCTGAGATTGAAGCCAACGTCAGTGGAGGGGCTCTCCGGGCTGGCGCAGACCTACGCGTCGGCAGGCCGCATTGCTGACGCCGAACGCCTGCTGCGGCAGGTGATCGCAGCCGATCCGAGGCGTATTAACGACCTTTCCGTACTGGGGAACATTTATGTACGCACGGGCAACTACCAGGGTGCCATCGATGTACTGGGCCGGGCCGAACATCAACAGCCCAATGCGCAGTCGGAGTTGCTGCTGGCGGTCGCGTACGAGCACCTGAAGAACATGGGCGAAGCCAGCCGCTATCTGCAGATGGCGAAGAATCGCGCGCCCGGCAATCCAGATATTGAACGCTCACTGGCTGGCTTCTACCGCGATACAGGACAGTATGGCAAGGCAGTGGATGCGCTCAAGGCGATTCGCAACCCTAAGCCGGACGTTATTGCGGAACTGGCCTACACGTATGCGCTTAACGGCAAGCTTGAAGATGCGGCCAGGCTGTATACCCAGGCTGCCAATCTGCTGCCGCGCGATATGGGTCTGCAGCTTTCTGCTGCGCAGTCGCAGGTCGGCCTGGGCAACATCGATCCGGCCGAGGTATTTCTGAAGCGTGCGGCGAAGATCGACCCCAACTACTATCGGTTGCACGCGATTCGCGGAGAGATTGCGCAGATTCAGGACGACACTGTAGCGGCTGCTGCCGAATATGCAGCCGTGGTCAAGAATCTGCCTGCGGCTCCGATCGAGGGTCCGCTCTACGGGATTCAGACCCGGATGACGTTGCAGGCTCTCTATCAAAGTCTGGATCAGCCAGATCTCGCGCAGCAGCAATTGCAAGTGGCGCAGCAACAGATTGCTGCGCTCGACGAGCAAGGTGCCGACCGTGCGGCGTTTCTGCGTCTGCGCGCGTTGATCAAGATGCAGTCGGGTCAGCTGGATGGAGCCCTGGCTGATATGACGGCCTCACTGGCGCTGACTCCGAACGATCCCAACAGTCTGCAGCTGGACGGCGATTTGCTGATGAAGATGAATCGCACCAACGATGCGATTGCGGTCTTCAAGAAGGTTCTCGGGATTGATCCGCACAGCCGCTTCGCGCTGACCTCACTCGGCTATGCCTCGCGTGCGAACGGGGATGACGCGAGCGCGGAACGTTACTTTACGCAGCTCGCCTCCGACTATCCATCGTCTTATGTTCCATACCTGGCGCTGGGAGATCTGTATACGTCCAAGCACCGCTACAAGGAAGCGGAGACGGTGTATGCGCGTGGTTACAAGCTGGCTCCGCAGAATTCGATGATCGTCGCAGGCGGCATGAACGCAGCCATTGAATCGCATGATCTGCCGCTGGCTGGGACCTGGCTGCACCGCACAACCGAGAAGATGGCGCTGGTGCCGCAGGTGCTGCGTGAGAAGGAACGCTACTTTTTCTTCACCGGAGACAGTGCGCAATCGGCGTCGATTGGACGCCAGGCAATCAAAGCCATGGCGCGCGACCGCGACGTGGTGGTGTATCTCGGCTACGACCTGTTGAAGCTGGAGCAATACAGCGATCTACAGGCCTTGACGCAGAAGTATATGGACGTGTTCCCCAAAGAGCCGGATATTCCGTTGCTCTCGGGCTACGTTTACAAACATGACGGCGAGCTCGACAAGGCTGTCGAGGGCTTTACCGAAGCATTGAATCGCGATCCTGAAGTGGTGACTGCGTATACGAATCGTGGGTATGTGCTGAACGATCTGCACGAGCCCGCAAAAGCCGCAGCCGACTTTGAGCAGGCGCTGAAGCGTGAGCCAAAAAACGTTGAGGCGCACATGGGGCTGGCGTTTGCCGATCTTAACCTCGACCGCTGGCAGGATGCCGTCAAGCAGACTGAACTCGCCGAGGCGGTTGCAGGCGATTCCGAGATGCTGCACACCATACGCGCGACCGCCTATGGCCGCCAGGGGCTGCTGACCAAATCGGCCAACGAATACCGGGCCGCTTTGAAGTTCGATCCTACGGATGGTTCGTTGTACCTGGGCCTCGGGAATATTTACTTTTCTCAACGCCGCTACCGGCAGTCGATCACCGAGCTGGAGAACGCGCAGAAGTATCTGGCGCACAACGCTCAGACGTATGCCCTGATGGCGCGGGCAAACGCGAACCTTAAAAATCGCGATCAGGCATTGCGGAATATCCAGATGGCCGAGCAATATGCCTTGCTGCCGCCAGAAAAGCCTTCGCGCGATCCAGCAGTTGACCGGCAGGCAGTCAGCAACATTTACCTGCAGACCGGCGAGGCCTTGAACACGCTGGGCGACAAGTCAGCTGCTTTGCAGCGGTTCACAAAGGCTCTGCTGGTTCCCGGCAGCGACCGGGTGGGCGTGCGTTTAGCCATCGCGCAACTGATGGCGACGCAGGGCCACACGGACGATGCGCAGCGGCAAGTGGCGCTCGCGCAGATGGAATCCGAAGCCGGCGACACGGCTCCCGCAACTGGTAACGAATACGTTGAGGCAGCCAATCTATTCCTGCAAATGCATGAGTACAGGCTGGCCGAGACCTACCTGCATCGCGCAAAAAAGGCGGGCGCTCCGGACTCAGTGGTTCGCATCGGCCTAGCGAACAGCTACCTGGCTCTCGGCCAGACGCAGCGCGCGGCAGCGGAACTGTCTGCGGTCAAGCAGACGCAGAATGGCGAAGCGGATTACCAATACCTGCTGGCCGAAGCGTCGCTGTTTCAGCAGGAGCATCAGAGCCTCGACGCACAGAACTCCTTTGCCGCCGCGGTCAACAATGCGGGGGAAGATCAGACTGCGGTTCAGGGATTGTTGCAGGCCGGAGGCAACGAAGGTTTCCGCGTGAACCAACATCTGAGCGCTCTGACCGACCTGACCGTACAGCCGATCTTTGAAGACAGCACGATCTATGTGCTCGACTCCAAGCTGGACAGCCCCACAGGTCCGGTGCCGATTACCGATGTCGCTCACCTTCCCCCGCCGCGTTCCTCGATCGAGACCAACTCCACTACGGCGTTCCGTCTCCACTTCAACAACCTGCCGACGAACGGTGGTTACTTCCAGATTCGCAATGCGCGCGGCGTCATCTCAGTTCCGGCAACGAATTCCGTCGTGAATCGCAATACGACGGACTACTCGTTGAACTTCGGTCTGGATCCGACGGTTCACGTGGGCTCGAATGCAGTCACCTTCAACAGCGGTGTGCAGGGAATCCTGCGACGTGACTCTCGCTCTCCCGTGCAGTTGGACGAAAACATCTTCCGGCTCTTCACCTATGCCACCACGACGTCGTTTCTGAATGCGGTTTCGGCAGATGGCTTCTTCACGGCTGACTTCGGCAACTTTACACAGACGTCCATCACCGAGCGAACCTACACGGGCGCGATCAATTTCCGCGTTGGTTCACCGTGGGCCAGGACAGCGCTGATTACAGGCTACGCAGCGAACAAGCAGAACTTCAATTCGCAGCTTCGAGGCAACAGTCAGAATTTCAATACCGCATCGTATATCGGTTTGACGCGGCGGTTCTCTTCGCATCTTATGGCCGAGGCTATGGTGGAAGATCTGCGGTCCTGGCGAGTCGTGCCGTTCTCGCCGATTCACTCAGCCATTGCACAGGCGCTGCGCCCAGCCGGAACGATCAATTTCTCGCCCAACCGGGCTTGGGATCTGCAACTAGCAACCGCGTACGAGAATACACGCGGGTTTCATGTGTATGACAACTTCCAGAACGGAGTCTCGGTTTCGTATACGCGTCCGCTCGACCGGACGTTCGACGAGGCGACAGGCAAGATTCACCTGAAGTACCCGATACGGTTTACAGGCGGATTGCGTCAGGAAATGTTTACGAACTTCGGGCAAGGCCACAGCAGCCAATTGCGTCCGTATTTCAGTCTGACCATCTTCTAGACCAGGACGCGCATTAGTAACCTTCAGAAAGGCCAATCCGGGGGTTTGGGTTGGCCTTTCGCTTGATTCGTGGTTTTTGCTTCTACACAAAAGTAACCTTTTTACGTTCCCAAACGGTAGACAGTTCTGGTTATCTGGGTGTACTGTTATCTCCGGATGAGCATTGACCCATTTTCGCGCACGAAGTTGCGGAGTTTTTTTCAGTCCGGTTTGTGAGTGTCTGGGTCCGACTTTAGAGATTACGCCGCAGATGTCGATTTGCCTTACTTGTTGTGCATAAAGGGGAACTCCCGTGAGAGTCGTGATCCTCGTTGTTTTGCTGGTCATTTCGCTTCTCTGGTCCGCAGGCCAGATCGCCAGGTTGCGCAGACTTGGGTCCGGGCGTGAGTTCGTGTCGTCCAGCAGCAAAGCGTTTTCCCTAATGCGGCGCTCTTTTGTTTCGATATGGTTTGTCTTTGGCTCGGTGCTAGCGCTAGCGTTTGGATGGAAAACTCTTCCAGCGACCCTGTGTTTGTTGGCTGGAATCGCAGCTGCCTATGCTCTGGAAGTCCTGACGAAGTCCAGTGGGCTGCTGAGTTTCATTGAGGCGGGCGAAGAAGCCATGGCCGCGCGGCATGCCAAAATCCGCCAGGAGTGCGCACCTTCCAATCTGTTTTTGGTGCAGGCGAACGGCAAGCAAGCAGCTCCGAAGATTGTTCCTGCCCGCCCGGATTGGAATGCCCTGCTGCAGGTGCCTTCGGGCGGAGCACGTTCCCCTGCCTCTTAGTTTCATCGCTACAGCTCAGCCTTTCGAGATTTGCAAACAGACCACAGATCGTGACAACCTTGTGACGAGACGCGCGCTTGTGCTTCCGTTAACCTCCGGAGCGCCTTTGCTCTTCTGAAGGATGCCGACGGAAGCGTTCTGGGGTGGCCAAAAAATGTCTGACAGTGCCGCGGCAAACGTTCTGAGCCGATCAGTTCGCAATCGAACTCCGTACGGCGCGGCGCTTGTTCTTTGTATGCTGTGCGCGGCTGGCCCGTTCGCTGGATCTCCTCTACCTGCCCAGACTCCAGCACAAGTATCCGCCCCAGCGCAGGCGGAAGCTAAAGTGCAGCCGGCCAAGCGATCTCATAAACGCAAGCAGAAACTCGGCCGAGCGAAGCTAAAGGCTGCGAGAGAACGTGCGGCTAAAACCAACAGGCGCAGCGCGACTGACAAGGCCAATGCTGAAATGCCGGCCAAAGTGACCTTGGAGAATGGGTTGCTCACCGTCGACGCAAAGAACTCGAAGTTGAGCCAGATTATGGGCCAGATTGCGGTGGCCGGGTCGATGAGCCTTGAAGGCGAGGTTGACAACTCACGGGTCTACGGCGTCTACGGTCCGGGCGTTCCGAGTGCCGTCATCACCAGGCTGCTGGAAGGTGCGGGCTACAACCTGCTGATGGTCGGAGTAGGTCCTGAGGGGGCCCCCCGCGAGCTGGTGATAACCCGGAAGACGGGAGGGGCGACGCCGCCGTCTCCAACTGCGGTTGCGGTCGCAGCGCCTGAGAACGCTGAACCTACGGAAAATGACGGGGAGCCGCTGGGGCCGGGCGCGATTGCCAATACGCCTCCGCCTCCTCCGGAAGAGACTGATATGCGGCGGAAGCAGATGCTTAATCGCCTGCAGCAGATGCAGGATCAGCAGAGTCAGCCGCAGCTTCCCAAATAAATCGTCCTGTTTGGGAACGATGCAGGGCGCGTTGCGTTCAGGTCGGATTCACTCCTTACAAGCGGTGCTGCGATAGACTTGGCAGGTGAAGATTGCGCTCGCCCAGATTGATCCGACGGTAGGCGATTTTTCAGGGAACACCAGACGAATTCTTGAGTTTGCAGCACGGGCTCACGATCGAGGTGCTGACCTGGTTGTGTTTCCGGAGTTGGCGGTCTGTGGCTATCCCCCCGCAGACCTGCTGGAAAAGCAAACATTTATAGAGCGCGCCGAGCGAGCCTTGGATGAGGTGCGTACCTGGACGGCAGCGGCTGGTCGTCCAGCGATTTTGTGCGGCGGCGTACTGCCTGTGGTTGGCAACGCTGAAGGCAAACACGTCCGCAATGTGGCGATGCTGATGGCCGCGGGCAAAGTGACCGCCGTGCAGCAGAAGATGCTGCTGCCGTTTTACGATGTCTTCGACGAGCAGCGCTACTTTGAGCCCGCGCAGGAGCAGGCGTTGGCTGTCATCGAAATTGCCGGGCGGGAGTACACCGTTGCTATTACGGTGTGCGAAGACGCCTGGAATGACAAGGGCTACTGGCCCAGGCGGCGCTACGCTGTTGACCCGGTAGAGAGACTGATGGAAGCGTGGCCTGGTGCGGGGCCTCGGATAATTCTGAACCTTTCTGCTTCTCCCTTTTGTCAGGGTAAACGCGCTGTGCGGCGGGAGATGCTGGGCGCGCTGGCCAGGCGCCACAACGCGTGGGTGGTGATGGTGAACCAGGTTGGCGGCAATGACAGCCTGGTCTTCGATGGCAGTTCCCTGGCGGTGAGTCCGGATGGAGAGATCGCAGTGCAGGCGGCCTCGTTCGCCGAAGACCTTGTGCTGGTAGATACGCATGAGATTGCGCCCACAGAGAGTGACGTTGCCACTGGGCAGCGTTTTGCGGAGCCGCTCGGGGCATCGGAGCGGCAGGAGTTCGAGATAGCCGCGACATGGGATGCACTGGTGCTGGGGACGCGCGACTACGTTTTGAAGTGTGGATTTACGAAAGTGCTGGTCGGTTTGAGCGGCGGAATCGATTCGGCGCTAGTCGCGGCCATTGCGGTCGAGGCGTTAGGCGCGGACAACGTCATGGGCGTCGGCATGCCAAGCGAGTATTCGTCCGAAGGATCGAAGGACGATGCGCAGGTGCTGGCGGACAGGCTCGGCATTTGCTTCGAGTTGCTGCCGATCCATGCACCATTCAAAGCCGTGATGGAGACTTTGGATCCGCTGTTTGCGAACACGCCGTTTGGGTTAGCGGAGGAGAATTTGCAATCGCGTTTGCGCGGGCTGCTGCTAATGGCGCTCTCAAACAAATTCGGCGCGCTGGTGCTGACCACCGGCAATAAAAGCGAGATGTCAGTCGGCTACTGTACGCTTTACGGAGATATGGTGGGTGCTCTGGCGGTGATCGGCGATGTGATGAAGTCCAACGTGTACGCGCTGAGCCGCTACGCAAATCGCGAGCGCGAGTTGATCCCGGAAGCTACCCTGACCAAGGCGCCAAGCGCAGAGTTGCGGCCGGAGCAGAAGGATACGGATTCGCTGCCGCCGTACGAGGTGCTGGACCCGATCCTTGAAGCGTATGTGGAGCGTTACTGCCCGGCCGAGGAGATTGCGCGCGAGCAGGGATGCGATGTTGCGCTGGTCAGGCAGGTTCTGCAACTGGTGGAGCGCAGCGAGTACAAGCGTCAGCAGGCGGCACTTGTGCTGAAGGTGACGCGGAAGTCGTTTGGGCCCGGCAGACGATTCCCAATTGCGGTGAAGTACGAAGTCTAAGCAGCGAGAGCGACAAGGATTGTAAGAAGGAGTAAACCAGAATGGCTGAGGCAAGGATGAAGGCAGGCAAGTGGTTCGGGGTCGCTCTGGCGGCGGCGAGTGTAACAGCAGGGGCGCAGGTTCCGGCAACGCAGGCACCAGCAAAACAGGCATCGGCTGCGCAGGCAGGTCAGCACACAGGCGCGGCAGCGGCAACGCCGGCCAAGCCGCTGCAGTTGCAGACCCTGGATCCGACCACGCGTGCGGATCCGTTTCCCGCAGTGGACCAGGCCAACTTCACCGCTGCCTCGCCAACGGTCGAGACGGTGGACAGCTATCTGCACGCGGTGATGGGCTTCGACGCTAATCGCATCTGGCGGGTGCTGGCTATCCAGAAGACGACGGCTCCGGGCGTAAGCCGGGTTATGGCGGCAATCTCCGAGCGCAACGCTGGCGCCAAGGTGCTGTCGGCGGTTTTCTATGTGCTCCCTGACGGCAAACATTTGATTGCTTCTGGCGCGCAGGGAGGGAACATAAGCCCGTTCGGGGCGGCCCCGTATGCGGAAAACCGCGCCACGCTGCAGGCGCACGCAGATGGTCCAGCACGTGGGCCGCAATCGAAGGATCTGATGCTGGTTGAGTTTGCCGACCTTCAGTGCCCACACTGCAAGGAGGCGCAGCCGACCATGGACCGGCTGATGAGTGATTTTCCGAAGGCGCGCATCGTCTTCGAGAATTTCCCCCTGGTGCAGGTGCATCCGTACGCGTTTGAAGCGGCGGCCTATGGCGTGTGTATAGGGAACAAAGACAAGGACGCGTTTTTCAAGTATGAGAAGGCTGTGTTCGATACGCAGGCTGCGCTGGTTCCCGCAACCGCAGAAGCGACGTTGAAGGCCGCTGCAACGAAGGCCGGAGCCGATCCGGCGGCGACCGCTGCGTGTGCTGCGACGCCTGCAACCAAGGCTGCGGTCGATGCACAAGCCAAGCTTGGGGCCGACATCGGGGTCGATCAGACGCCCATGCTGGCGGTGAACGGACGTCTGGTACCGCTAACCGTTCCGTACGAGACGCTGCGCAACCTGGTGACATTTCAGGCTTCGCTGGACGGTGTTTCAGCGGCTGCCGAGTCACCCAACGGAACGGGAATTCCGGAGGCGGTCAAGTAGAGCAGGTCAACTCTGGGCGGGCCACGGAACCGCGCTGGGGCTCACAACGTATGAGAATGTGGCCGGACTGTATGGCACACTAACGGGAGTGGAGGCGCACCTTATGTTCTGCCCTCAATGCGGGAAACAGGTACTGGACCGGGCGAACTTCTGTTCGTTCTGCGGACGCGCGCTGGTGTATCCGGCAGCGCGTTTTTACCACACCAGGATTATGCGTCCGCGGCAGGAGCGCATGGTGGCGGGCGTGCTGGCGGGAATTGCGCTGGCTTATGGTTGGGACCTGACGGTGACGCGGATTCTGTTCGTCGTGCTGGTGCTCCTGACCTCGGGCTTGGGCGCGTTGGCTTACCTGGCGGCGTGGGTGCTGATGCCGGACGCGCCATACGCTCTGCCTGGTGGGCCAACTGTTCCGATGCCCGGCCAGCAGCCGAGCGTTTGAGGAATGGCGTTTGAGTGAACGTGCGGCTTCCGAAGCCCGGCCGTTCGTCTATCAGGGACGAGCGCTTTGCTGCGACGGCGTTTCGCTGGCAGCTCTGGCGCACGAGTGCGGGACGCCTCTTTATGTTTACTCGCAGCAGCATGTGTTGAAACGGCTGGGCCTGTTTCAGGCGACTTTCGCTGCCGTGGCGCATACGATCTGCTATGCCGTGAAGGCGAACTCTTCCCTGGCCTTGATGAAGGTGCTGGGTGCGGTGGGCGCGGGGTTCGATATTGTTTCGGCCGGTGAACTGGTGCGGGTGGAACAAGCTGCGCCCCAGGCGCTCGGGCGGACGGTGTTCGCGGGTGTGGGCAAGCTGGAGACAGAGATTGACGCGGCACTGGCTGCTGGGATTCTGCTGTTCAATGTGGAGTCGGAGGCGGAGCTGCTGCGGCTGGAAGACCGGGCGCGCTCGGCAGGGAAGCGCGCGCGGTTTGCGCTGCGAGTCAATCCGGATGTGTTCGCTGAGACGCATCCGTACATTTCGACCGGCCTGAGCGCGCACAAGTTCGGGATCGAGATTGGGCGGGCGCAGGCAATCTACCGTCGCGCGGCCCAATCGAAGCACCTCCATGCGGTTGGGGTGAGCGTGCATATTGGATCGCAGATTCGCGCGGTCGAGCCGTTCGGTGCAGCGCTCGCGCGCGTCGCGGACCTGGTGCTGCATCTTCGGCGGGAAGGGATTGCCCTGACGTACATCGACGCGGGTGGTGGGTTGGGCATCGAGTATGGCGAACAGGCGTTCGATGCTGAAGCTGCGGTGGCGGAGTATGCGCGGCAGATTGTTGCGGCTACGGCGGGGCTCGATTTGCATCTGCTGCTGGAGCCCGGGCGTTTTCTGGTGGCGCAGGCGGGCGCGCTGGTTACGCGCGTGGTTGATGTGAAGCGGAATGCTGGGAAGACGTTTGTGATTACCGATGCGGGGATGAACGATCTGATCCGGCCCGCGCTCTACCAGGCGCACCATGAGATTGTTCCGGTGAGCAGGTCTGACGACCGGCGCGAGTTGGTCGTAGATGTGGTGGGGCCGGTGTGCGAGTCGGGCGACTTTTTTGCGCGCGACCGGCAGCTGGCGGAGGTGAAGCAAGGTGATCTGCTGGCGGTGTTGGATGCAGGCGCGTATGGGATGTCGCTGAGTTCGAACTACAACACGCGGGCGCGTCCGGCGGAGGTTCTGGTGGATGGTGCAGGATGGCGCGTGGTGCGGCGGCGGGAGACGTACGCGGAGATGTTTGCTGCGGAGATGATGTGAGGGTGCGGGTGGCTTTGTGCAGGTCAGCGCGATGGTGCGCGGCGTTGCGGACCTCAAGGCAAATACAGGGATCCTTCACTGCGTTCAGGATGACGACGCAAAGTTAGTCAGCAACCTGATCGAGTGCAAGTTCGGGAGGCCAGAGGTTGGGCAGCCCCGGAAGACGGCGCTTGCGACCTGCTAAACTTCGTGAGTCGCGCGGGTGTAGGTACGCGCAAATTCTGGTTCGAGGTAAGCTATGTCCGGCCACAGTAAATGGGCGACCATCAAGCATAAGAAGGGCGCGACTGACGCCAAACGCGGGCGGATTTTTACGCGGCTAATCAAGGAAATTACGATTGCGGCCAAGAGCGGCGGCGGCGATCCGGATGGCAACCCGCGGCTGCGTACCGCGATTGCGGCGGCCAAAGCGGAGAACATGCCGGCCGACAATATCAAGCGCGCGGTGCAGCGCGGGACCGGCGAGCTTGAGGGCGTCTCCTACGACGAGATTACGTACGAGGGCTACGGGCCGGGCGGCGTCGCGATCATAGTCGATGTGCTGACGGACAATAAAAACCGTGCGGTGAGCGAGATTCGTCATGCGTTCTCGAAGAACGGCGGCAATATGGGAACCTCGGGTGCGGTGGCGTGGATGTTTACGGCCAAAGGAGTAATTGCGATTGCGAAGGAAGCTGCCGGCGAAGACAAGCTGATGGAAATCGTGCTTGAGTCGGGCGCTGAGGATTTGAACGACGAGGGCGAGCACTGGGAGATTCTGTGTGACCCGAAGGATTTCGAGGCCGTGACGGAGGCTCTGAAGGCCGCGAAGATCAAAACGCAGACGGCCGAAGTAACGAAGATTGCGAGTACGTATACCAGGCTCGAGGGCTCGCAGGCGCACGCAATGATGCGTCTGCTTGAGACCATTGAAGAACTGGACGACACGCAGAATGTCTACTCGAACTTCGATTTCGACGAAGCTGCGATGGCCGAATAGCGTGGGACACCGGGGGGATGTTTCGTCGGTTTACGGTGGGCTTCGGTTGGGTATGCAGGTGTTTGCGGGAGTAGTGTTCACGCTCGCAGCACTGCCGCTTGCGACGGCGCAGAATGTGCTGGCGGATGCCTCCGTGCGGCAGCCGTACGAGTATGGCGTGCTGTTCCAGGGCGGTAAGGGCTTGACGCACAAGCGCGGCGACTTCAAATTTCTTATGGCGGGATTTCAGGGCGGACGCGTTCTGACCAATAATGTTGGCAAGGGAATTCTGCGCGGGAACTTCGAATATGCCGTGCAGGTGTTTCCTTACTGGGAGGCGCTGACTCCGACGTTCGAACGTGTGTCGCTGAAGAAGATTCCCGGGACTGGAATCGTCCAAAAGTCCGCGCCGTACCCGGTGGGCGGGACGTTTCACGGGGTTCAGGTGGTGCCGATTATTCTGCGTTGGAACTTTGCGCGGCACGGACGCGTGGTGCCGTGGGCGCAGGCTGCGGGCGGGCTCTTGTGGACCAATCACAAATTTCCGGCGTATGGCGACACCAGTAGCAACTACAACACCAATGGGCCGAACGGGGAGGCGAGTGTGTTCAACTTCACACCGCAGGGCGGTATCGGCGTGCACTACTTTACAAGCCGCAGCCGTTCGATCGACCTTAGTGCAAATGGTGTGCATACGTCATCGGCTTCGCTGGGGGACCGCAATCCGGGAGTGAATGCCGGGGTTCAGTTTTCGATTGGCTACACGTGGTGGAAATAGAAATTGAAGCAGACCTCTTCCATTCTCGAATGCGTTCCGAACTTCTCTGAGGGGATGGACTCCGGGGTGGTGCGGCAGATTGTTGCGGCGATGCGTGTGGATGGCGTGAAGCTGCTGGATTACTCGCAGGATAAGGACCATAACCGCTCGGTGGTGACGGTTGCGGGGACGCCGGCGGCGGTGGTCGAGGCGGCTGTGGCGGCTGTGGGGAAGGCCGCGCAGTTGATCGACCTGACACGGCAGACGGGCGTGCATCCCAGGATTGGCGCGGCGGACGTCATTCCGTTTGTGCCGGTGTCGGGGATTTCGCTGGCGGAGTGCGCTGTGCTGGCGCGGCAGGCGGGGTTACAGATTTGGCGGCGTTACGGTGTGCCGGTTTATTTCTACGGGTCGGCAGCGGCGCGCCCGGATCGTGTGCAGTTGGAGGATGTACGGCGCGGCCAATTCGAAGGCTTGCGGGAGGCGGCGTTGCGCGATGTTTTGCGCAGGCCCGATGTTGGCGGGCCGGAGCTGCACGCGACGGCGGGTGCAAGCGTGGTGGGTGCGCGCAGCTTTCTGATTGCCTACAATGTCTATCTCGCAGCGGGTGCGGACATCTCGCATGCGCGGGCGATTGCACGGAATCTGCGTGCGTCCTCTGGTGGGATGCAGGGTGTGAAGGCGCTGGGACTGCTGGCAAATGGACGCGCTCAAGTGAGCATGAACGTAACCGACTTTACCTTGACTCCGATGAAAGAGGTGCATGCGCAGGTGGATCGGCTGGCTGCCGCGCAGGGCGTGCGGGTTGCGGAGGGAGAGTTGATCGGGCTGATTCCGGAGGCTGCGTATGACGCGAAGGCCGCGTGGATACAGCAGATTCCGAACTTCGATCCGGAGGAGAGGGTGCTTGAACGCAGACTGGCTCATCCGCTCGATTGGCCCGAGAGTTGAACGATGCGCTTCGTTGATCTGGCACATGTGAACGTGGTGCGCGGTGGGCGGCAGGTGTTGCACGACGTGAGCCTCCGCATCCAGGAAGGGGAACAGGTCGCGCTGCTGGGGCCGAACGGGTGCGAGAAATCTACCTTGCTGAAGGTCTTGACGTGCGAGCTTTATCCGCTTGCGAAGGCAGAGACTCGGGTTGAGATTTTGGGCCGCGAACGCTGGGATTTAACGGAGTTGAAAAAGCGGCTGGGCGTGGTGCAGAGCGAGCTTCCGGGCAAGCCGATGCTGCGTGCGACAGCGCGGGAGGCTGTGCTGACGGGATTCTTTTCGAGCTCCACTTTATGGCCGAACCTGGTTGTTACCCGGGAGATGGATGCGCGGGCGGATGCGATACTCGCGCGGGTTGGTGCGGAGGCGTTGCGGGACCGCTTGTTCGGCGAGTTGTCTGCGGGCCGGCAGCGACGCGTCCTGATTGCGCGGGCTTTGGTGGCTTCAGCGGATTGCTTGCTGCTCGATGAACCTTCAAATGCGCTCGATCTTGCGGCGCAGCGTGATCTGCGCGATCTGCTGGCGCGGCTGGCAGAGCAGGGTACGACGCTGGTGCATATTACGCACCACATCGCGGATATTGGGCGCGAGGTGCGTCGGGTTGTGATGATGCGGGAGGGACGGATTGTAGCGGACGGGGCACGGGAAGAGTTGCTGACGGAAGAGCGGTTGAGTGCTTTGTTCGCTACGAAGGTGCGAGTGATGGAGTGGGATGGCGTGCTGCATGCCTGGTGATCCGGTTCGGCGAGTTTCGAGGGATTGAGGTTGGCAGGGAAATGGTAAAGCTCAATCTCGCAGGTACTTCAGAAGACGCGGATCGAATTCGGCTCGTGCGCTCTCAAGGAGAGATTTTCCGGGCGTCCTGATGCAGAGGATTCAGGAGATAGTTTGTGGTGTTCGGGAGGATAGCGGAAGGAACTCTCGCCAGAGCCGACGTCATGCCGGCCAGCCATGCATCTCCCAGCCGGCGGCTGAGATCATGCCTCGTCTTCCAATCTTCTCCTTTGGGCACGCTGATCTGTTTGACGGTAAGGCTCTCTGGAACTTTTACCCGGAGCAGGCTATAGGAACGGGGCAGGTCATCTTCTTCGAGCTCCAGATGGACGAGAGCTTCGACCAGTGCTCCGGCGGGGGACTCCGCCAGGTAGACGATGCGGCGGCCTGCGGTGTGCCAACGTGCCGCGTACTTCAGGCCGCCTTCCCCTGTGAGCGAACGGTGGTTGCTGATTCGCCAGAGATCCGGCATTACGCGAACATGCCCTCATCTATCTGACCGAGCATCCCCTCAACCATGCGGCCACCAACGTCAGTGGGCAGCATCTGCAACGGAGTTCGACCGTCGAAGCGTTTTCGGGGTTTGTTCAGCCACCTACGCGCCTGCTCGACGTCCCCGAAGACGGCAACTGCCTGATCGAAGACGCGAACCAGCCGGGCGAGTTTGTCGGACTCCTCGCGCGAGAGAGATTCCCTGCGTGAACGCCGGTGTTTGAGGGTGCGAGCAGGAATCACGATGTCATAGATATCCTTCAGTTGCACACCGGAAGCAGACACAAAGCTGGTCATTGTTTCGACCGGCACTCCGGCCTCGACGCTTTCGAGATTCAACGGAAGGGTCGCGAAAAACGGAGAAGTGGGTGCACTTCGAGCAGGAACGGCCATGGAGACATTATGCCATATTGACGTCGGCAATGTGTCCTATGCTTCGGTGGCGGCTTGGACGAACCAATGTAGATGGCGCGAGGAAACGCAAATTTCCTTCGGGAATGACAACAAATTGCGGAAGAACGCTGATTTCGACCTTTACGTTGGGCGCGGGAGGGTGGTTGCCTGAAGCTTGATCAGTTCGGGCTCAGGCAGCAGGGATGGGCCGAGTACGGCGGTGTTGGGGAGCGGGCCGTGCAGCATGGCTACTTCGTCGCAGGCATAGAGGCGTGGGCAGTTGCGGCAATCTTTGTAGATTTTGTCGGGCAGCGTGGTGCGGTCTTCGACGCGAAAACCGAAGTGCGTGAAGAACTTCGGGATGCGGGTGAAGAGGCAGACGCTGGCTACGCCCTGATGTTCTGCTTCGCGCATGAGCGCGCGGAGAAGCTGGCCGCCTGCGCCGAGACCTTTGGCTGCGGGCTTTACGACGATGGAGCGGACTTCTGCGAGGTGCGGGCCGTAGAGGTGAAGGGCGCCGCAACCGAGGAACTCCGGGCCGTCAGGCGTCTTTGAGGATTCGGCTATGGAGAAGTCGCGTACGTTTTCGCAGATCTCGGCGTAGCTGCGGCGCAGGAGAGTGCCGTCTCCGGAGAGCGAGTTGACGAGGTTGAAGATGTTGCTCGCGTCTCGCAGCGTGGCTGAGCGCACGGTGATGCTTCGCTCCGATGTGTGCGGAGCGATGGTGGTCTGCTCGGGTTGGGACAGGAGTGTCATTCTGCGGATTGACTCGGGGTTAGACGGGTGCGGGCGGCGTTGAGGGCGGCGGCGACGCGGGAGCGCGCGGTGCCGCCGACGACATCATGGCAGTCGAGGGTGGCTTGGAGGGTGATGGCTGCGAAGAAGTCTTCGGCGAAGTGGGGGCTGAAGTTGTGGAGTTCGTGGAGGGTGAGGGCGTTGAGTTCGCGTCCCTGCTCGAGGCCGAAGCGGACTGCGTTGCCGATGATCTCGTGAGCGGTGCGGAAGGGCACACCTTTGTTCGAGAGATAGGTTGCGGCGGCCATCGCGTTCAGGTAGCCGGTGCTTGAGGCCGTTGCCATGCGGTCAAAGCGGAAGCGTAGGGCGCGGGTGAAGGCGGGCAGCACGTGCAGCATGCCTGCGATGGTATCGGCGGCATCGAAGACGGGTTCCTGGCCTTCCTGCAAGTCCTTGTTGTAGGCGAGGGGCAGCCCTTTAATGAGCATGGCGAGTGTGGCGGACGCGCCGAACAGACGTGCGGACTTGCCGCGAATCAACTCGGTGAGGTCGGGGTTTTTTTTCTGCGGCATGGCGCTCGAGCCTGTGGAGAAGGCTTCGGGTAGATCCAGGAAGCCAAACTCCGCGGTGGCGTAAAGGGTGAGTTCTTCGGCGAATCGCGAGATGTGCAGGCCGAGCGTGCTGAGTGCCTGGGTAAAGTCGAGTGCGAAGTCGCGGTCGGATGTTGCGTCGATCGAGTTCGGCGTGGGCGCGTCGAAGCCGAGTTCGCGTGCGGCGATGGTGCGGTCGAGCGCGAGGGTTGCGCCCGCGACTGCGCCTGAGCCAAGCGGGCAAAGGTTCATGCGCTTGCGCGCGTCGGTAAGGCGGGAGAGGTCGCGCTCGATCATCGTCACATATGCTAAGAGCCAGTGGGCGACTAAGACGGGTTCGGCGCGTTGCAGGTGTGTGTAGGCCGGCATGACCGCTTCCCCAGCCTGGTTCGCGAGATGAAGGAGCGCGTGGGCCCATGCTTTCAGCCCAGTGATGGTGAGGTCGATTGAGTCGCGCACGAACAGGCGCATGTCGGTGGCGATCTGCTCGTTGCGGCTGCGGCCAGTGTGGAGCTTGAGGGCGAGCGCGCCTATCTCTTTGGTGAGTTCGAGCTCTACGTAGTGGTGGATGTCCTCGGCCTGCGGGGCGGAGGCTACGATGGCTGCGCCGATCTGCGCGTTCGACGTTTCGTAGTCGACCTGGCCAGAGGTGGCGGAGATTCGGTGCGTCCAGTTGGAAGTGCGCTCGCCTACGCGGGAGAGGCCGGTGAGGGTTCGTTCGAGTTCTTCAGGCGTGAGAATGCCAGCGGCTGCGATGGCGTGGGCGTGCGCCTGGCTTGCGGCGACTTCGTGCGGGAGCAAGCGCCAGTCGAACGGGAAGCTGCGCTGCCATTGTTCAAACGCGTGGTCGAGCGGCTCCCGGAAGCGGCCGGACCACATTTTTGTGTGTTCTGAAGTGTTTGACATCTTCCTGTTATTACCTCAAGCATGTAAATCCGCTTTTTGCGTGGCGATATTCAGCAGTGGTGAGCAAAATCGATTGCAATTACAACGAGCCATACGATTGCTGAATAGAGCCAGAATTGGCCGCTACGCCAACGTCGAGACCTGCAGATAAGAGCTGCCCAAATCAAATTGATCAGAGTGAAGATTAGAGTGACTGGCGCAACGTAAGCAAACCAGACAAGTGGTTCTCCTGTGACGGGAATTTCGCAGTGCTCCTGCGGGATTGCCCAAGCGTGCGAAGCTCCCCAGAGGTAAACACACGCACCAGCCACGTTTGCCGCTAACAAGGCGATATTGGTTAATTGTTTAAATTGCGAGTTCGGCACGTCTCAACCTTATGCCTTTCGATTTCATTCGAAGTTTATGACGCTCGAAGAACAAACGCAGATTCCCGTCGGGAATGACAGCTGAAGAGCAACATCGATGGCGAGGGCAAGGGCAAAGGCCAACGCAGATTCCCTGTGGGAATGACAACCAAAGGGCAATATCAACGGCGAGGGCCAAGCAAACGCAGATTCTCGGGAATGACAACTAAAGAGCCGTGCCCTTGTTTTCTGTCTGTCATTCCCGCAGGGAATCTGCGTTTGTTTTCGTCGATAAGTCAGGCAAGAGTTCCTCCCAGGTTGGATTCGTGGATTCGATTAGAGCCACCTTTTGAGCTCGGGTCCAGTGCTTGAGTTCTTTCTCGCGGGCTATGGCGATGCGGATGTGCTCGAAGTGTTCGTAGTAGACCAGTCTGGAGATTTTGTAACGGGCTGTGTGGGTTGCGGGCTTGTGGGTGCGATGCTGAAGGACTCGTGTGCGCAGGTCGCTGGTTACGCCGACGTAAAGGGTATGTGAGCGGTTTGAGAGGATGTAAACCCAGAAGTGGTACTCGCGGGATGGCATTCGGGTGTTTTCGTGGAGTGGTTTGGAAAGGCAAACGCAGAGGGGCTTAGGAAGCAAAGGGCTCAGAGTGGGTCCTTTCTGAGAAATTGTAACAAGACTTGATTGAGGTCTTTGTTTCTGTGGTTGAAGCGGAATTCTGTCTCTTTGAGATG
>JAABUJ010002383.1_pt1 | contig 23428 bp, 20 predicted proteins | sample 5559131 | NCBI WGS metagenome assembly JAABUJ01 (sample SAMN10711875, study PRJNA513366) | rock metagenome | isolation source: Antarctica rocks | place: Antarctica: Victoria Land, Mt New Zealand nord | collected 2016-01-07
CGTCGGTGTGGAGCACCGAGCCGAGGCTTGCTCTGCCCCGAATCACAGCCTGGAGCGCGGCTTTGGAGGCGTTCGGCACGATCGCCGTGTAGACCTTGTCGCCACGCTTGAACAACCCGAAGACGATGGTTTTCCCGCCAGCCCCGCGCCCGCACTTGCCGCGCACGCGCTGTGGCCCGAAGTAGGATTCATCCGCCTCCAGCACACCTTCGAGCGGTGACTGCCGTTCGCACTCCGCGGCGATCTTGCGGCGCATGCGGAGAAAGATCGTGTTCACCGAGCGCACCGACAGACCGATCATGCCGGCTGTCTGCGTCGCCGTAAGATCAAGCGAAAAACAACGCACCAGACGGCGAAATGTGGCTTCACTCAGCTTGGAACATCTAAAATAACGATTTACCAGCGCCATCACTGCACTTTAGCGCCACCAGAACCTCGTCTGCTTCCTAAGCCCCTCTGCGTTTGTTCTTGCTGTTCCCGGTTCTCTACACTAGCTGTGAACCCGCTTTAGATGTTTGGTCCCAGGGTTAGATGGGTTGGATGGAGTGTGAACCGTTGCGGCTCTTTTGTCCAGGTGGCGCAGATGTACTCGTAGGGTGTGAGTCCTTTGAGGGTCTTGAGTCTTCGGGCGAAGTTGTAGGCCTGGACGAAGTCGGCGAGATGTTGTCGGAAGTGTCCGTGAGTTTCGTAGTAGAAGCGTTTGACGGTGGCTTCCTTGAGTGTTCGATTCATGCGTTCGACCTGTCCGTTGGTCCAGGGGTGTTTCGGTTTGGTCAGGCGGTGGTCGATGTCGGCCTTGGCGCAGGCGAACTCGAAGGCATGAGCGCGGAAGAGTTCTCCGCGTTCCGCAGCAAAGCGGAGAATCAGCTTCTCGCTTCGCCAGCAAGTCACAAAAAAGAGCAACACTCTTACATGATCCGAAACCGCTCCCGCATCAGCCGTTGGAAGCGCGGCCGCCAGATGAGGTCGTAGGCCAGTTCCTTGTCCGGAAACATCGCCAGCGCAGCTTTCTTCGAGTCGGCAATCATCTGCGCAGCCTCATCGATCGTCAGCGACCCATCCTGCGCGATCGTCTGCATTACGAGGTTCATCATCATCTGCATGCGCCGGATCAGCTTGCCCTCTTCGAGCGCCTCAGGCGTCTGCCGAACAACATTCTCCTGACCAGTTTCCATCACGTCCTCCCTTACATTGGACGCTCAGCCCCGCTCGACGATACAACTGCCCACCCAAGGAGGATCTGGCTCACGCGTGCGGTCAATTGCGACACATCATTGTGGCGCGTTCAGGGCTCCCGACCTCGATTCAGAGCCAAGCGCACAGTCGCGCCACCTCGGCTGCCCACTCATCTTCGCTAGGCAGTTGCGGCCGCGCAACGCCGAGGTGCAAACCGCAAAGCTGGTTGTTGACAGCCCTCGCCAGCGCCTCAGCCGTTTCTTTTTCGTCACCGTGCATCACCGTCGCCCAAGGGGTGTCCAGCAGCACGTCACTTACCCCCGACTCGCGATGCAGCAGCACGGGAATGCCACGGTCCAATGCTTCCAGCGCCGGGATTCCGTACCCCTGAAGCGCAGGCATGAGAAAGAGATCAGCTTCACCATACATTTGCTCCAGCGCATCGTCCGGAACGAAACCATGGAAATGCACTCGCTCAGACAAGCCCAACGAGGCTGCCAGCGCCGTCAAGTCGGCAATCCGCGACCCTTTGCCGGCTAAATCCAATCGCCAGTCTGTCACGTGCGACAGCGGCTTCGACAAGGGCGCGACCGCATTCGCTTCAAGAGCAGCCAGGGCAAGCAACAGCCAGTCGATACGCTTATTTGCCTCCACCCTGCAAACAGAAAGCATGCATAATCTGCCGAGTTTCTTCCGCTCTACGGTTCCCCGTTGAGACTCGTTCTGGGTTCCCCGTTGAGACTGGTTTTGCAGACCACCCATTCGCACGATGTCCGCCTCAACACCAAAATCTTTTCGGCACTCCGCCTTCAGGTACTCGCTGTTGACGAGCGTTCGTCCGCCCGATCTCAGACCATAACCGATGATCCTGTTGGACAAGGCAATCCGCAGCTTGCCTTGGAGCGATCTATTCCCGCTATCGCCAAAAAGCGAGGGCGTGTCGTGCATCAACGTATGAAAACTGCGCATACCAGCCAGCGTGGCATGCAAAGCTGGCTGATAGCCTGAGCAGAGAATCGCAGGCGCACCCGGCTGACGTGCTTCACAGTGAGATTTGAGTGCCGCAATTTTCGCGCGCGCACCCCGCGCCGGTTTCAGCTCGACCACAGGGACTGGCCCGGTCGCATACTGTGCAATATTGCAGGCATCGTGGTACGTCAAAAGATAGTTGGGCAAGCCCTGTTGAAACAACCAGCGGGAAAGCGCAAGCAAGGACCGTTCCGCTCCGCCAAATTGCTCAATTTCAGCGACAAACATTGGCCGGGCCAAAGGGTCGATTTGAGTCATGCTCAACTTGCTCTCCTGTAAAGATTGTAGTCGTCGGCTTCTGCCGATTTACTGCTTCAGCAGCTGCCCATCGGCATCTACCACCTGCACGCTGCCGTCGGCCCTGAGCAGGAAGCTCGTCAGCCCGAACTCGTCCGTGCGGAACAAAGGAGTTCGCGCGGCGGCGAAGCGATCGATCACAGCGCCGTAAGGGTGTCCAAATGGATTGTTGCGGCCCACGCTGATCACCGCCTCGCGCGGTGCTGCCGCTGCCAGAAACTCCGGGTTTGAAGACGTTCTGCTGCCATGATGGCCCACCTTCAGCAGCGTCACAGGGGTAACGCGACCGCCCGCCAGCATCGCATCTTCGCTCGGCCGCTCCGCATCGCCTTCGAGCAGCACCGATGCCTTGCCCATCTGCATCCTCATCACCAGGGAGTCGTCATTCTTCGGCGCGTTCACGTTGGCGTAGCCGACAGCAGGTGCCAAGACCGTCACCTGCACCGCACCCCACAGCCGCTGATCGCCCGCATGCAGATGCCGGACCGTGACGCCCAGCCCCGCCGCTTCTGCGAGCAGGCTGCGGTATAGCTTCGAGTTGGGATCGATCCCCACCCACAGCTCACGTGGCCGAAAGTTGCGCAGCACGGCCGCCAGCCCGCCCATGTGGTCGGTATGCGCGTGCGTCAGTACAACGATGTCCAAACGCCGTATGCGCCGTGTCCACACGTAGGGCGAAACGACCTGCTCGCCCACGTCGAAGTTAGAAACAATTGCGCTCGCACCGTGGCTGCCGATTGGGCCACCGCCATCGATCAACATCGTCTGTCCATCCGGCGCAATCGCCAGCAGACTATCGCCTTGCCCAACGTCGATTGCCGTAATCTCTAGCACGCCTGGAGTTCGCACGATGCGCTCCGGCCAGAGCACCACTAACGCCATCAGCGGCAAGACCGCCGCCGTAACCCACGCGCCGCGTCGGCTGCGCCGAACCAGCCAGCAGCACGCGAGCCATGCCAGCACCGCGAATGCCGCAATCCACAGCGAAGGCCCAGGAACGCGCAGATCAGCTCTGTGCGCATGTCCCAGCCGTGCGATTGCCCACGTTAGCGTATGCAGCAGCCCACCCGTCGCCGCACCCGGAACCGTGGCGAGCCACGGGCTCAGCAGCGAAACCGCAAACGTCGCCACCGCGAGCGATGCCAGCACGCCCACCAGTGGAAGCACCAGCATGTTCGCTGGCACCGCAAAAACCGCCGCGCGATGGAAATAGATCGCTACCGTCAGGGCCAGCACCAGCTCCGTAACAACGCCCAGCACGGCAAGCTCGCACACGCCCACAACCAATGAAGCGACCCAGGCCGGGAGCCGCAAAGCCCAACGTCCCAACACTTCCGCCAGTGCCTCACCCCAGAGCTCGAGCGCGACTCTGACGCTCGACGCAGCAGGATCGTAACTCCGCCTCGGGAACCGCCACGCGTCTTTTGCACCGGAGGCGAAGTTCGCAAACAGCCAGCGATTCAGCGGTATCGCCAGCCCGGCAATCGCCACGATCACCAGCACCGTCATCTGCAGGCTGGCCCCGAACAGGCTTGACGGCGACCACACCAGCATTCCCAGCACCGCCGCACCGAGCGCGTTCAGCGGGTTCGTGTCGCGCGAGAGGAGGCGCGCCAGCAGGTACATCGCCGTCATCGCCAAGGCACGCTGCGTCGGCTGGCCGAAGCCGGTCAACGCCGCATAGCCTGCGGCACCGGCAAGCGTCAGCAGGGTCGCCAGCCACGCGTGCAGGCGCATCCGCCGGAAGATCCAGAACAAGCCTGCGGCCAGCAGCGCCACATGCAAGCCCGAGACCACGAAAAGATGGAAGGTCCCGGTGCGCTCAAATCCCTGCCTCAACTGCTGGCTCAAGCCCGTTCGATCGCCGAACAGCATCGCGGCCAGCATGGCCGAGTCGTTCTGATCCAGCCGCAGTCCCGCAGGCAGCATCCGGTTGGCGCGCGAATCCTTCAGCCGGGCAAGCCGCGCCACCGCCCAGCTCTGCGCGCCCGATAACCGGCATCGCCAACTCGCAGCTGAACGCCCAATCACCCGTACCTGCTCGCCGCTCACATTCGCCCGCGCGCCGATTCCATCATGCTCCAGCAGGTACGCGGCATAGTCAAACGCGCCCGGATCGCGATACGTATCCGGCCGCTTTAGACGCAGCGGGAGTTCCACGTCATCGCCGCAGTCAAGGTCCGCAACATCCTTTAGCGGTCCATAGATCGTCACCCGCACCCCGCCACTAACGGGAACCATGCGGCTCAAATCCGGGGTGAGATATTCGACGCGCTGGACGGCCAAATCAACCGACACAGCACGCTCACCGGCCTGCACGTCCGCAACCTGCTCGGACCTCTCCCATGGCGGCACGGCATCAGCGTCGGCAGCTGCATCCATGCCAGAACGTGCAGGCAAAATCCGCACCCTCATCACCTTTGCATCGACCGTACGGCTCAGGTTGTCCGCAAACCCGAGCAGCGCTACAGGAACGGGCACGCTCGGCTGCCACCTTGCCGCTGCTACGCCGAGCACCAGCCACGCGGCGGCGACCGGAACCCACGCTACGCGCACAGCCAGCCGCAGCGAAACTCCAGTCAACACCATGCAGGCCCCAAACGCAGTCAGCAACAGCAACGTTGGCGCGTACAGCTTCTGCTCTGCGAGGATTCCACCCGCGAAGCAGAGTGTAACCGCCGCCAGCGGGATACGGCGCAGGCTCAGACGTTCAACAGGGGGCGGAAAGCGCATAGGGAGGTGCCCCCGTTGTATCACCGTTGCCGCGCACCTTACCCGACTTTTGGCCAGAGGCCGCAGCGCAGGCACTGCCGCTCCAGCAGGGACTACCGTTCCAGCAGCATGACCGACTCTAAATGGAACGTCTGCGGAAACAGGTCCACCAGATGTACCTTCCGCAGCCGGTAACCTCTGCCGACCAGAACCCGGAGATCGCGCGCCAACGTCACCGGATCGCAGGAAACATACACAATCTTCTGTGGCTGAAGCTTCGCCAGCAGATCCGCGCCCTCCATTCCAAGGCCCGCACGCGGTGGATCGAGAACGACCAAGTCAGGCCGTTCCCGTTGCGTCTGCTGAAGCCGGAGAAAATCGAGGGTTGCCATCTGTATTCCCTCATAGGCATGCATACCACGTGCAGCAGCAAGCAGATCTGCCGCCGCAATCTCCGCGCCCTCAACCGCAACCACCTTGCGAAAGCGCTCCGCTAATGCGCGTGTGAACAAGCCCACGCCGGCAAACAAATCCCACGCGAGGCCACTTCCGGTACCCGCCAATTCGCTCACAAGAGTCGCCAGCCCATCCACCAGGAAACGATTGACTTGAAAGAAGGCTCCGCGGCTAACCCAGTACGAACGCCCGGCAGCCTCGTAGATCAAACCGTCCGCGCCCCAGCGCACGCCGTTCCAACTCAATCGCACGCGGCGCGGGAGTTCGGACGCAAGCAGCGCGCCCGCTCCACACAGTTCCGGAAGCCGCTGCTGCAGCGTCTCGCAGAAAACTCGAAAGCTGTCGTTTTCTTTCACAGGCGCGCTCGCCTCGCGAAGAAAAAGCTGCATCTGCAGCCGCTCCTGACCCGCATCCGCAAACAGCTCAACCTCCGCCGCAGCCTCGAGCCAGATTCTCGCGCGGGCTCCGGGCTCACCTATCGTTCGCAGGGCTTCGACTGCGCGCCAAAGCAGCGGCGCAGAGATGGGACACATCACAACCGGCAGGAACTGGTTCGACCCCGCGATGCTGTACCCAAACTCAATGGGTTCGCCTGCCTGCGCACGCAGCCGCATCCGGATTCGGTTGCGGTAGCCCCAGGGCTCGGACGCAAGCACCTCAATCGCAGGCAGTTTGCCGAGGTCCGCGTCGTGCAGCAGCCCGCCCAGGATTTCTGCCTTCAGCTGGACCTGCATCGCATACCCGGCGTGCTGGTAATGGCATCCTCCGCAGATTCCGAAGTGAACGCATCCGGGCTCGATCCGTTCGGGGGAGGCCTCGACAATCGTGAATCCGTCAGTCCCGGACTGCGCAGAGTCGACAATCTCTCGCGGCAGAACGAACGGCAGTGTGGGACCCGCGTCCGTCTCAAATTGGCCGCCATAGTTCGGTCGTCCGATCCTGCTGTTCATGCCCTCTCGCCCTCTACTTCATCCTAACGGCGGGAGGAAGTGCAGCAGAATCAGCGCACGCACCAGTGCATTCTTCTGACGCAACTTCCCGCGTGATCCTGTGTTCCCAATGTCTGGGATTCGTTTGGCAGACGTCCGCCGCCAGCCGTCTCGTATCATCCCGCTTCTTAGGACCGCCCAGAAGATCGACAGGCGGAGGCAGGGAGGAATTGCCCTCCGTCGACTCACGGCGCTTCGGGCAAAGGTTTGAAATCGCAAGTGAATTCGGGCGATGCTGGCGGTCTGCTCTGTTGGAGGGAAACAATGAAACTTCTCCGGTTTTGTACGCTGTTCGCAGTTGTTCTGGCTTCCGCCGCCCTGGTCCCTGCTGCGCGTGCCCAAATTTCCGTGGGCATCGGCATCGGTGCGCCTGGTTACGGCTATGGCTATGACGACGGTTATGGCTACTACGCGCCGCCGGTCTGCACCTACGGCTACTACGGCTATGCTCCCTACTCCTGCGCGCCTTACGGTTACTACGGACCCTCCTATTTCAACGAGGGCATCTTTATTGGCGCCGGGCCCTGGTTTGGAGGCGGCTACGGATGGGGAGGCAATTACGGCTACGGCGGCTACCGCTACGGCGGAAATTACGGCTACGGCCGAGGCTGGGGCCGCGATTGGGACGGTGACCGCGAAGGCTGGGACCGCGATGGTGACGGATGGCGCGGCGGATATGGGCGCGGGGGCTACGGCCGCGGACGCGAAGGGTATCGGGGCCATGGACGTGGCGGCTTTGACAATCACGGGTTTGGCGGTCAGACCTATCGCGGCGGCCAGAGCGGATTCCGCGGTAATGGAGGCGAATTTCACGGAGGGAACGGGTTCCGCGGCAATGCGGGTGGTTTCTACGGCAATAGTGGAGCATTCCACGGCGGTGGAGGTGAGGGGTTCCACGGCAGTGGTGGCGGAGGCTTCCACGGGGGCGGAGGTCGCGCGGGCGGTGGCGGACACGGCGGCGGACACCGCTAACCAACTGTAGGTGAAGGTCTTTGATCAGCGGCGGACCGGATTCTCAGGCACCCGTTCTTCGCAGGCGTCCCCCTCATCCGTGTTGCATGTAAAACAGGCTCAGGCGCGGAACCCCATGCGCTTCAAACAGGCGCTTCTGCACGAACTGCTGCTCCACCTGGCGAATTTGAACGGCCTGCATTCGCCCCCGGTAGGGTTCCAACTCACGCGCGGCCTGCCCCTTCAACTCCACGAGCTCAGCTTCCGGCGCAACTGCCAGCAGCGCGGTGTAGAGCTTCTCTTCGAGCACGGTCAACGTTCGATCCAAAACCTCTAGGTCCGCTACGCCACCCTGGCGCATGGAGGCGGCAAGCTCATCCAGCCGTTCAGCGACCCCCCCACTTAGGCGGAGCTTACGCAGGCACTGCGCATTGCGCTCTAGATAGTTGGCCACGGGCTCCGGCTCGAAGCCGCTCTCGCGCGGTGTAGGTTCATGCGTAACCCGCGCACCGGTGGCTGCATCCACCGCCGCTTCTGTGGCTTCGAGCACCGCCTGCGCGGCCCACGCCAGACCGTTCACCTTGCGCACTCTTCCGCGTCCGCGCAGCTTTTGCGCATCATGTTTGTCGAAGGCGCTGTCGATTCCGCGCAGCACCGCCTCGAGCGGCACACCCGCCTCGCGCCACGCCTCAATCAAGGCCCAGTCGAGCGTCGACAGCATCAGCAGCGACCCCCGCCGCTGCTGAAAGCGCTCCTCGATTTCGGTGAAATAGTTGAAATAATTCTGCATCGCTGCCGCCTAGCCGTTCGCAGCAGGCGTATGCGTCTTGTGTTTCGCGGCCCCGCCCGGCCTGCCTGCGCGTTCCAGATTTCGTTCAAAGGTCAGGCGGAGTCCAGTGAGCGTCAGCATCTCGTCCACCTCTTCGATGAACTTCGATCCGCCGGCAATCAACGCTGCCAGGCCACCCGTCGCAATCGTGCGTATCGGGTGTTCGTCCGGGCGTTTACCAGCCTTCAATGCGTCTTCGTGCAGCTTAGCCAGCATGCGCTCCAGAATCCCGTCCACCAGCCCGATGTAGCCGTAGTAGAGCCCGATCTGAATGTTATCGACGGTCCCGGTTCCGATCACCTTCGCCGGCTTTTTTACCTCAATCCGGGGCAGACGCGCGGCGCGCCGAAACAGCGCCTCAGCCGAAATCCCCAGCCCCGGCGCAATCGCTCCACCGACAAACTCGCCTTTAGCTGAAACCACATCAAACGTCGTCGCTGTTCCCATATCCACGATGATGCACGGCCCGCGGAAGCGATCGAAGGCTGCCACGCAGTTCATAATTCGGTCGGCACCCGCTTCGGCCGGATTGTCCGTCAGAACCGGCACGCCCGTCTTGACTCCTGGCTCGACCAGCAGCGGCTTGACGCCGAAGTAGGCTTCGCACACCTGCCGCAGCGTCGAATCGAGGGGAGGCACCACCGACGCGATCGCGATGCCAGACACATCCGCTATCGCCACGTGCTGGGCGTTGAACAGACTGTGCAGCAGCACGCCGAACTCGTCCGAGGTACGCGCCTCAGGCGTAGTAATCCTCCAGTGGGCCGTCGGTTCCGCCACATACCGGGCCGTCTCGCCCGCAACTGGCGCGAACAACCCCAGCACCGTGTTTGAGTTCCCCACATCGATCGTCAGCAGCATTCAATCCTTTTGCCAGGCGCCGATTTCAGCGCAGAATTCACCCTGCGAGGCGGCGCACGCCACCGTGCCGCACTGTGCGCTCCGATCCATCTTCAAGCCGCACCCGCAGCAGACCGTGCGCATCCAGACCAGCCGTGACGCCAGTATAGCCATCGCCCTCTGCCACCTGCACGGCCAGGCCGTGCACCCACGTGCTCGCCTCGGCGAATCGCACAGCCAGCGGCGACGGGTGACAGGCCGGCGCACGCGCCTCCCGCTCGACGCCATCAACTTCTTGTTCAAGTGCGTGCAGCAGCGCTCCCACCAGCGGACCGCGCGCCACCTCGCCCCAGCCTTCCATCCGCACAGAAGTCGCCTCAGCGCGTAGGGCTTCCGGCAGCTGCATGTGGTTCAAGTTCATTCCAATACCGATCACCGCGTACGCCAGCGCGCCTGTGCCGGCCTCGATGGCGCACTCGGTCAGGATTCCGCCAAACTTGCGCTCCACGCCGTCTTCCCCCCACAGCATCAGATCGTTGGGCCAGCGCAGATCCATTCGCTCCGCACGTGAAAGTCCGTTGGCAAGCAGCGCAGATCGTGCGGCCAGACCGGCAGCCAGAGACAGTTTCAACACATCCACACCAGCCAGCGCGGGCCGCATGAGCACGCTCAGGTAGAGCCCGTCGCCCACAGCCGAGTGCCAGCGATGACCGCCGCGCCCACGGCCCGCTGTCTGCTCATCCGCCACCCACACGCCCGCGCGTGCACCCTGCTGGGCCGCTGCGATCGCCACCTCGTTGGTCGACCCTACCGAGGCGAGATGATGCACCGCCCCGGCAAACTGTGTGCCCGCTATCATGGCGTTAACCGCTGCTGCATCGAAGTCGTTCGCTCTGCTTATCTCCACCTGGTCATCGTAAGTGAAATTCTCTGGGCATTCAGCACGACGCTCGGACGTGCGGCTGCAATATGCAACCTGACATGGCATACGTCTCGGCCCGAAGTGGGTCCGGGGTGGCGGTCAGCCAAACAGTTGGTCGGCTGAAGTTAATACAAGCTGTCCGACCCGAGTAAGCTCCTGGTACCGTGCGTGGGTTTGAAGGTCTGGGAGCAAGAACCACAGGCACCGAGGCCGCATCTTACCCACAGAAACGCGAGGACAGCTTCCCCTTGATGCCCCTGAAGGAACAATTCGGCTACTTGTTGCTACTGGCCCTGCCCATCGCCTGCGCCGCATGGACCGTTACTCACGAAGAAATTTTTCGCGAGCCGCGCGAACTCTGCAAAGCGAAGTCAGAGAATTGCAAGCCGCTGCTGGGGCGCAAGTTCTTCTACCTCTTCACCTGCGAGTATTGCTTTTCCCACTATGTCAGCGCGTTTTTCCTGATCCTGACGCACTTCCAGCTGCTCTACGCGGGCTGGCGCGGCTACCTGATGGCGTGGTTCGCGCTGGTCTTCGTCGCCAATATTTACATGAGCGTCTATAACCGTCTGCGCCTGGACATCAAGCATGAGAATGTTGTCATCGCCAAGGATCAGGCTGAAGTACCTAAAAGCAGCTGAACCGCTGCGTCTGCGTGGATTGCGCTTCCCTGTTTGTAACTACATACCGCAGGCCCCGTCGACCGGGTGTTTCCACGCTGCACTCGGGCTTTACGCGGCTTCCAGTGAACTTTGTCGACGGCAACTCACATGGTCCCGCACCTGACGTGCTACCGCATGCAGATCCGACGACTTCCTGAAATATCCGTGCACTCCATGTCGAAGCGCCCAGAGTACCGACTTTGCATCGGGGGTAGCGGTCAGAATGAAGGTCAATGCGGACGGCTGCGTCCGTTGCATGGCCTCGACAATTGAAAGACCCTCATGCTCCCAGTCCATGTTCAAGTCGGAGACCAGCACGTGAAATTTCTTGTTTGCCATCAGATGGATCGCCTCAATCGAAGTTGAGGCCGACGTCACAGTGAACCCATTTGCGCTGAAGACGGAAGTCGCAATTCTTCGCACAACAGGATCGTCGTCAACCAGCAGAAGGTCGTGCAATGTTTCGTGCGAACACAACGTGCACCTCGGGAGTACTAGACAGGAAATTTGCTAGTACTACAGTGCACCAACGTTGAACTGACCAAACATCAAAGAAGTAATCCTCCGCCTGATCTCTGGTAATGACCTCAGCGACAGTTACCGCACCGGCTTAAGAAAGTGGCAGGCGAGACAAGGCCGTGGACGCCTTCTCGTGCAACGCACGCGTCTCAGCAGCCTGCGTGCGTAAGCCGTCAACGATGTGCGCTGGAGCCTTGGCCATGAAAGCTTCATTGCCTAGTTGACGCTCCGCGGCTGCAAGCCCTTTTTCGTACTTCGCCACGTCCTTCGTCAGACGTTCGCGTTCGGCTGGAACGTCGATCTGCCGCTCGTACACAATCTCTACTTCGAACTGCGCCGACGAGCGCGCACCCGCTCCCATGAGCGGAGTTGCTACGGTTTCAACGCCACGTACGCGGGCCAGACGCGACAGCATTTCAGCGTTCGTGGCAAACAGCGCGGCCACCCCAGACTGCACATGAATGCGAATCGCGGTGGATTCCTTTTCCGGCACGCCAAGCTCCTTGCGTATGGCGCGCACGGTCACGATCAAATCCTGCAACAAAGCCATATCGCCCTCTGCGTCGGTGTCGGTTTTGAAGTCCGTGGCGAGCGGGAACCGAGTCAGAGCAATCGACTTTGCCGGCGCAGCCACGCCCAGTTGCGCATAGAGCGCATGCCAGATCTCTTCGGTCAGGAACGGCATGAACGGACTCAACAAGCGCAGCGCCGCTTCAAAGACCCGCACCAGCGCACTCAGCGTTGTTTCAGCCGCCGTATTTTTTGGAGCGGCAAAGTCCAGCCGCAGCTTGATCAATTCCAGATACCAGTCGCAGAACTCGCCCCAGAAGAACCGGTAGACCGCGCCCGCGGCTTCATCAAAGCGGTAGAGGTTGAGCGCGCGCTCGACCTCAGACATGACGGCAGACATCCGCGACATAATCCAGCGTGTCTCAAGCGGCGCCTGCGCGCTCAAAGTGGCGGGATGCAGCAGCTCGGGCGAAATCGCATACCCGGCCTCACGCGCGCGTTCAAGATTCATAAACAGAAAACGCGCCGCATTCCAGATTTTGTTGGCGAATGCGCGATAGCCGTCCGTGCGTTCTTCAGAGAACGCAATGTCGGTGCCGGGCGAGGCCATGCTCGCCAGCGTGAATCGCACCGCGTCGGTGCCAAAGCGCCCGATAATGTCAATCGGATCGATGACATTGCCTTTGGTCTTCGACATCTTCTGGCGATCGGCATCGCGCACCAGCGCGTGGATGTAGACCTCGCGAAACGGCACGGCGTCGGCCAGCGTTCGCGGCGAACCATCCGGCAGCGACACATCGAGCATGAAATGGGTGCCGAGCATTATCATTCTGGCGACCCAGAAGAACAGGATGTCGAAGCCCGTGACCAGCAGATCGGTCGGATAAAACGCGGCCATGTCTGGGGTGGATACGTTCTGCTCACCTGGCCAGCCGAAGACGGTAAACGGCAGCAGGCCACTCGAAAACCAGGTATCCAGCACGTCCGTTTCCTGAGACAGTGCGTCGCTCCCGCAGGTTGCACAGTGCGTTGGTGCAGACCGCGCCACCGTAATCGCCGCGCAGGCGCTGCAATGCCACGCCGGAATGCGATGGCCCCACCAGAGCTGCCGCGACAGGCACCAGTCATGAATATTCCCCATCCACTCGAAGTACGTCTTCGCATACATCTCCGGGGTGAAGCGTATGTGTCCTTCTTTGACGGCCACAATGGCTTTGTCTGCGAGCGGCTGAATCTTCAGGAACCATTGGTCCGAGAGCCGAGGCTCGATAACTGAGCCGGAACGCTGGCTCAGGCCCACGCTCATGGCGTGATCCTTGACCGCGACCAGCAGACCGAGCGTATCGAGGTCGGCCACAATCTGCTCGCGCGCGTGATAGCGGTCCAGCCCGTGGTACTTCGATCCCGGCAGCACGATTTTGGCCGAGGTGTCGAGAATGGAAGGCAGCGGCAGGCCGTGACGCTGCGCGATGGCGAAGTCGTTTGCGTCGTGGGCTGGCGTAACCTTGACCGCGCCCGTGCCGAACTCCGGCTGCGCCCAATCGTCGGCCACAATAGGTATCTGCCGTGCGGACTCGCTGCCCAGCGCACTGAGAGGCAGCGCCAGCATCTTTCCAACCAGAGCCGCGTATCGCTCATCCGACGGGTTCACCGCGACAGCAACGTCGCCCAGCATGGTCTCAGGCCGCGTGGTCGCAATCACGATGGAACCCGAGCCATCAGCCAGCGGATAGCGCACGTGGTAGAGCTTGCCAACGCGGTCTTCGTGGGTGACCTCAAGGTCGGAGACGGCGGACTGCAACACCGGGTCCCAGTTGACGATGTACGCGCCGCGATAGATCAGGCCCTGCTCATACAAACGAACGAACGCTTCGACCACTGCGGACGAGAGATCGTCGTCCATGGTGAAGTACTCGCGGCTCCAGTCCACACTTGCGCCCAGGCGACGCATCTGGTCGGTGATCGCGCCTCCGTACTGCTGCTTCCACTCCCAAACGCGGGCGGTGAAGGCTTCGCGGCCAAGCTCCTTGCGGGTAGACTTGCCCTCTGCGGCCAGCTGTTTTTCGACCATCATCTGCGTCGCAATACCGGCGTGGTCGGTGCCCGGAACCCACAGCGCCTGTTCGCCACGCATGCGGTGCCAGCGCGTGAGGATATCCATCTCCGTCTGGTTCAACATGTGGCCCATGTGCAGCCGACCCGTGACGTTTGGTGGCGGCAGCAACATGGTGAAGGCCTTGGTGGCAGGGTTGCCGGAGGGAGTATCGAACAGACGTTCCGCGACCCAATACGCCGCCCATTTCTCTTCGATTGCCGAAGGGTCGTAGGCCTTTGCCAGCTCTGCCGGCTTCGATGCTGAAGGGTGCAGTGAGTTCGTATGTGCTGTGTCGCTCATCGCTTCCAAGCCTAGCATTGAGGCCCCCACGGCAAATTTGGGCGTAGCAGGATTGCACGGTAAAAAGGAAAACCCCGCCGCCGCTGAATCAGCCAGCGGAACGGGGTTCACAGGACAACTGCTGTAACAATTAAATTCGCGGTTAGAGCGGATTGATCTTGTTCAGACCCTTCTTCTTCTTATGTTTGCTTGAGCTCTCATCGGACTTGTCGAACGAGGGAGCTTTTGCCTTCTTGCCCGCAGCCGGAGCAGCCTGGGCTGCTGGCGTTGCTGCGGTAATCTCGTTTGGCTGATCAGGCGCGGCGGCCGGCTGCTCCACCGCGGGCAGAGCCTTGCTGCTGGCTGGTGTGCCGCCATTCACTCCGGGTGTCAGGATTTCGACGCCGAGGCTGTTTCCGGCTGGAGCTGCAGCAGGCGCCGTGGCCGGGTCCAGCGTGGTGTCGGACGGGTTGGCACTGCCCTCTGTGCTGACATCGGAGAGCGCCAGCGGAGCCTTTGCCGTGGCCGGGGCGGCCGCAGCATCCGGGGCTGCGTCTGACGCTTCGTCCGCCGCCTTGACAGGGGCTGCCTCAGCTACAGGCGGCTTGCCTTCCATCGCGTCCTTGAAGTCCTCGTTCACACGCTTGTTGATCGCTGGCGCAGTCACGGGCTTTGGATCAGTCAGCGTGGGTGTACCTTCGCGCGCAGCAGCTACCGTATCCGGCTTATGCAGGAAAAATAGCACCGCGCGATCGGAGATGCTGTAAGCGCGGCGGCTGTTCTCCAGCACCGCACTTGCTGCCACTTCCTGCTGGGTCGGAGTGGGGATGGGCAGGTTCATCGCGTCCAGACGATCCTTCGCATCCTCCACGTGAGGTGCGGCCGCGTGATGCAGAACCACCTCGCGGTAGGCCGCGGCAGCTTTACCATCGTAGAGCTTTTCAAGCTCGGCCTTGGGTGCCTCCGCGAGCTTCATGCCACGGATGAAATGCGCCTCCGCGTTGTAGGCGTCGCCCAGCCCAATCAGGACTTCATCCATACGGCTGTAGAGCGGATACGTGTCAACGACGGTCTGATAGCGGGCAATGACGGCTGCCCAGTTCTCGCGGGTCGCATAGAAAGCCCCGATCTCGGCCTCACGCGTCGCCAGTGCTTCCTGCACATCGCGCAGACGCTGTGTGGCCTGGGTGGTCAGTTGCGGCGGAGCGCTCGGGTAGTCGGTCAACATGCGGCGATACTCTTCCTCGGCATGCAGCGCCTTGGTGTCGTCGCGATCCGGCTTGTCCATCTGCTTGAAGTAAATGTCGCCGATCCGCATCTGCGCTTCAGCGGCTTCAGGTGCATTGGGGAAGAACACGCGGAAGTCCGAATACTCGCTTTCGGCCTGGGTCAGGGCTGCCGTGCCGCCTTCCTTGTACCAGCTATCGGCGATCGCCAGCTTGGCGCGCATCTGGTACTGCGAGTCCGGATAGGTATTCAGCATGGTCTGAAGATCAAGCCGGGCAACGTCAAAGTGTCCTTTCTTGAGCGCCAGCAGCGCCTTGTCGTAGAGCTGCTTGTCGGGCAGTTTGGCGTCGAGAGCGGCGGTAGCACCGCTTCCCTTCTCACGCTTAATCAGCTTGCGGGTATCTTTCGACTCCTTGACCTTGGCGGCTTTTTTCTTCTTGCCGCGATGGAACTCGGTCGTGGTCGACACCGTCTGGACGGGCTTGCCTGAGCCATCCTGCGCAACCGAAGTCTGCGACGTGGTCTGGGTGTCGGAGTTGATCTGCGCGTGCAGCGCGGGCGCGCACACCAGCGCGGCCACAGCAACGCCGGACAACAGCGCAGCCCGCAGAGTAGGAAAGAACACACGCGGGCGGCGCACGGAAGTCGGGTTCAGGCTCAAAGTCACGTTCGTCACATCCTCAATCTGTCGAATGCCGCCAGGCGCAAACGCGTTATCCGGCCCTGCACGCAACGTCCCTATTCTACCGCTGAAAGCGCGGCTCGCACCCTGCGGTCTGGCGCTCTTACAGAGTACGAGCCACCTACCCCAGAAGAAGCGTTTAGCTGACTGCGGATGCGCTGGCAACTCCGCGTGAAGCTGCCCGGGCAACCTCAAGGAAGCTGCGCGCCGCGGCTTCAGTCGCCGCGCTGTCGCCCGGAACGAAGATGGCCGACCCTGCCACCAGCATGTCCGCTCCAGCTTCGACCACCTTCGCTACCGTATCGTGAGCAACGCCGCCGTCCACCTCGATACGAAAGTTCAGCCCCATCTCTTCGCGCAGTTCGGCAAGATGCTCGATTTTGTCGAGCGCGAGTGGAAGAAACTTTTGGCCGCCGAATCCTGGATTGACACTCATCACCAGCACATGGTGCAGCATGGGCAGCACTTCAACGAGCGTATCGACAGGCGTCGCGGGATTGATCACGACCGCCGGCTTCATCCCGTGCTGCTCGATCAACTGCAGCGTGCGATACAGATGGCGGCAGACTTCCTGGTGGACGGCGATCATATCCGCGCCTGCAGCGGCAAAGTCAGCGATGAAAGCGTCAGGATTTTCAATCATCAGGTGACAGTCGAGCGGCAATCTGGTCACCGCGCGCACCGCTTTCACCACGGGCGGCCCAAAGGTGATGTTAGGCACGAAGTGCCCATCCATCACGTCGACATGGACGATGGTGCCGCCGCCGCGCTCAGCTGCGGCGATTTCTTCAGCGAGATGGCCAAAATCCGCCGCCAGAATGGAAAACGCAAGCTCAATCAAAGTTGGCACTCCTTTGTGGATTTGGTTCGCCCAGAGCCGCGGCTCAGCCACTGCGACCGGTTCCTTCATCCGCCCTGAATGTAGACTCCGCAAGTTTACCTGCCTCCTGCTTTTCGCTGTCTGCGGATGTCTTTCTGCCGCGCCTCGTGGAAGGCGCAAGCACCGGAACCGCGCGCTCCACATCCGCACGTCCCGCATGCAGAATCTTCGTTTTCGCGCCCGCCACGCCGGCACGGTCCGTCTCGGCCATTGCCTTTGGCTCGCCCAGCGCCATGCGGGCAGCGCCCCGCAAAATGCGCCGCACAGGCCAGCTGCCGTCCGGATTAGGCAGAAAGATTTCGCCCGCGCGCTGCTTCTCCGGCCGATAGTACCACCGCCGCAACAGCGACAGGTGATCGCTGACCTCCGCCAGGTCGCCACCCGGACGCACCCGCGCTTCAAGACGAGCCAGCACCGCCTCGGCGCGCACCTCCGGCGACTCAACCGCCGTGGATGCCGCCTCGTCCAGCGGCACCGCCTGGAGCATCAGCGGCTGCGCAAACAAGCTGCTGCCGACGCTGGTCTGCTCCTTCACCGCGCGCACGCCCAACGTTGAAAGCCGCTCCGGACCATACACGCATCCGCCTTCCAGCAGAAAGACGGCAGCCTCCTGCCGTTCGCCATCACCTTCGTGCGGTAAGGCTGCCTGCACGATCACACCGCGTACCTGCGCGATGGGACGCACCAGTTCGTCCGCCAGCATAGCGATAGCCTTCACTTTGCTGAAGCGTTCATGCAGGGCAGCCGCGCGCTCAAACTCCATCTCTGCCGAAGCCTGCTCGCGTTCGTGGCCGATGGCCTGCAACATGGACTCGCCGTGCGTGCGCAGAAACGCCTCAACCTGCGCCGCTTCTCGCCTGTACTCTTCAGCCGAGCAGCCGAGGTTGCACGGTGTCATGCAACGCTTCATCTCGCCGTACGCGCAGCCGGGATGATCTGCGTGCACCTCAAGATCCTCATGACAGCGGCGCAGTTGAAACAGGTCCAGCACACCGTCCAGATAGCGCTCCGCTGCACTGCGCGACGGGAACGGACCGTAGGTCTGGGCAAGACCTTTCTTCGTCAGCCGGTTGGTGGTGTAGACCCGCGGATGTGCGTGCTCGATCGTCAGACGCAGCAGAAACGGCGTATGCAGACGCAATCTGCGCCGCGCCTCCGCATATCCAAAGCTTGCGGCTGCTGCGTCGTAGAGCACCAGCAGGGATTCGAACTCGGAACCTGTAACGGTGTACTCGATTGTGCTGACGCGCTCGCGCAGATTCAGACGCTTCGATTGCGAATCGGGCGGTGCCAGCAGACGGGTCAACCTGCGCCGCAGGTCCGCCGCACGCGTCAGGTAAGGCTCATCGGTCGCCCGTTCACCGCGCAATGCAAAGACACCCGGCACCGCTGGCACCGACCGCAAAATCTCCTGCGCACCTGTCGGGGTAAACGCAATGCGCTGCTCGAAATGAAAATCCGCCGCCACAGTTTGATTCTAGAGCGCGGCACCGCGTGTCCGAAACATAGCGTGATACGTCCGCGCCTGGCCGGCCAAAAGCGGTTTGGAGGACATCGTGAGCATGGGATTACTGAAAGATACTTAAGCGCATTATAGTGGGTGCGCATGGTGGCCAGAGGATTTGAAGATGAATAGAGCATTTCTCTATGCGTTCATGGCAGAACACAGATATGGAGTAGTGTCGAGCATTTCTAAGAATGGAATCCCTCAGTCCGCGTTGGTAGGCATAGGCATAACTACAGACCTGGAGATCATCTTTGACACAGTACAGACTTCCAGAAAGTACCCGAACCTCATCGAGCACCCATCATGCTCATTTGTTGTTGGTTGGTCTGGAGAGCAGACTGTACAGCTCGAAGGGATCGCGGAAGAACTAACGGGCGCCGACCTCAAACGCTACCAAGAGGTGTACTTTTCCGCGTGGCCCGATGGGCGGGAACATATGAAATGGCCTGGCATTGCTTACTTCGTGGTGCATCCACGGTGGATTCGATATAGCGACTACGATCAAAGTCCTCCCTTAATCGAGGAAATCACGGTGCCACGCTGATCGTGAGTAACCGCATTCATTCGATCTCCGGCAGTTCGCCTTCAGGTACGCGCCGCGTCATAGGCGTTGTCAATCCCGCTCTACCTTCTTAGAAACAGCGCACGTAGTTCTTACCGGGCAGCGACTTCACCTTGCCTGCAAGTTCCAACTCGAAGAGCGCGGTAAAGATTTCGGCTGAACCTAGGTGCCTTTCCAGCGCTTCGATCAGCTCGTCCAATTGCACGGGTTCATCGTGCCGCAGGCGCTCGAAGACGACGCGTTCGTGCTCGCCCATCGCATGTTCGGCGAACAGCGAAGCTGCCCCCGCCAGCTTCGGCTTCGCTTGCGTTCCATTGGTTCCTGCCGCGGCAAGCTCATCCTCAAGCTGCATGCGGACCTGCGCGGGCAGGTCTTCCCACACATCTTCCCACGTCGCGGTCAGCCGCGCACCCTGCTTGATCAGCGTATTTGGCCCCCACGCACCTTTGTTCGTAACATTCCCGGGAACCGCATACACATCCCGGTTCTGCTCCATCGCACAGCGTGCCGTGATGCGCGTGCCCGAGTACTCTGCCGCCTCAATCACCAGCACGCCCATGCTCATGCCCGAAAGGGTCCGGTTGCGGATGGGAAAGTTCTGGGGCGCGGGAAAGGTTCCCATCGGGAACTCGCTGACGATGGCTCCGCCCGACAGCACAATCTGTTCGGCCAGGCGCTTGTTCTCTTTCGGATAGACCACGTCCAGCCCGGTACCCCACACCGCCACCGTAACGCCGCCCGCGTCGAGAGCCCCCTTGTGTGCCGCCGTGTCCACGCCGCGCGCCATGCCGCTCGAGATGACCATGCGCCGGTTGGCAAGATCGCGTGCCAGCATTTCGGCCATGCCTGCCCCATAGGCCGACGGCGCACGCGTCCCGACCACCGCAATCGCGGGCCGCGATAGCACGTCCACCGCCCCGCGCACCCACAGCACTGGCGGCGGATCATAGATCTCGAGCAGCCGCGCAGGATACTCTGCGCAGTCCACCGTGATAAAGCTCGCACCCGCGTCCGCGACGATTTTGGCTTCCTTCTCAGCCGCGGCCCGAGCCCGTCCGTCCGCAACAAACTGCGCCGACTTTGCCGGAAGCTGCAAACTTTCGAGCTCAGTCAAAGACATGCTGAGGATTCGCGCCGCATCGCCCGCCAACTCCACCGCGCGCTTGATCCTGGTTGGCCCCAACCCGGGCGTCAGCACCAACGCGAGCCAGCCCAGGCGCGCCTCCGCCGGGACCGCAGCCCCTTGCCCACTTACCGCCAACGTCGCCATAGACCACTCCGCACAAGCGAATCTTGCGGTCGAGAGTACCACGCTAAACTGGACTTCGTGCCTCTCCGCGTCGCCGCTATCGACTTTCTCAACCCTGCGCCGTTGATGTGGGATTTCCATCACCCGCCGCTTGAGAGCGAGCTGGCCACCCGGTACGAGCTGCACAGCACCGCTCCCAGCCAGTGCGCACGCGAGCTGCTCGAAGGCCGTGCCGACCTCGGCCTCATTCCAATCGCCGCGCTCACGCCGGAGTTGCGCATCGTTCCCGGCTGCACCATCGCAAGTCTGCATCGCGTCCGGTCCATCCAACTCGTCGTCAAAGCTCCGCTCACGCTGGACCAGGTGCGTTCTGTCGCCGCCGATACCGCCTCACGCAGCTCGGTCGCTTACGCCGAGGTCCTCTTCCGCCACTTTCTGGGCACGGCTCCGCAGTTCCTTCCCGCTGAGGCCGATCTCCGCTCCATGCTCGCTCAGGCGGACGCGGCCTTGATCATTGGCGACCCCGCCCTGCTGGCGCTCGAACAGCGCTCTGCGATCGAAGCGGAGGTCGGCCCATGCACCTGGTACGATCTCGCCGAAGAATGGCACCGGCGCACCAGCCTGCCGTGGGTGGCGGCGGTTTGGGCGATACGTCCTGAAGCCGCTGAAAGTATTAGCGAGCGCACGCAACTCATCGCCGACCTGAACGCCTCCCGCGACCACGGACTCCAACACATCGAGGATCTGGTCAGCGAGTGGACTCCACGGATTGCGCTGCCCGCTCGAACCATCCGCACCTATCTATCCGAAAACATCCATTACCACCTCGATTCTGCGTGCCTCGCGGGCATGCAGAGGTTTCGCAGCCTGGCCGCCGGGACAGGCGTTCTTCCTCCCCTCGGAGAGCTTGCTTTCCTCGATTAACCGCCGCGCCTTGCAGACAGGTTCAACAATCTGGAGAGCCCGCGTGACTTTCAGGCCGTACCCGGCGTCCTAGCAACGTATGCCCGCCGGTTCATCCATTGTCTCGTTCACGCACTGCACCTCGATCGCACTGTGCCTCTGGTTAGGCAGCGCGAACATCGCGTCCGTCATAGCCGCCAAACAGGGAGCGTTCGTGCACCTCGTGATGTCGCTTGGGCTGGTGGGTCTGTTCCTCGTTTCGGTTGTTGATTCGAGCTTCGTTCCCCTGCCAATCCCCGGTATCACTGACCTGATGCTGATCTTCTACGCAGCTCAGCACAAGAATCCGTACCTGCTGGTCGCCGTAGCGTCGGTCGCTTCAGCCCTTGGCGGCTGGATCTCTTACGGGGTCGGCCACAAAGGCGGTATGGCGTTCATCGAGAAGCGCACACCCAAGAGGATTTTCGCGCGCGTCAGCGGCTGGATGGAATCGCACTCCATTCTCGCCGTGGCGCTGCCCGCGATTCTGCCGCCGCCGATGCCGCTGAGCCCGTTCGTTCTCGCCGCCGGTGCGCTCAAAATGTCGCTGAAAAAATTTATGATCGCGTTTTCCATCAGCCGGCTGATCCGCCATACAGGGGCCGTACTGTTGGGAATTATCTACGGCAAAGCGGTGCTCGGCCTGTGGCACAGGTTCTCAGACAAGTGGGGTACACCTATTCTCATCTTCATCTGGGTGGGCATAGCCATCAGCCTTGGCTTTGCCGGGTGGGAGATCTGGAAAACCACCCACTCAGTCGGATCTGAATCGAAGCAGCCTGCCTAAAACTCCCACTGCAACAGCGTCGCGCCTACGGTAAACCCTGCGCCGACACTTGCCAGCAGCACCAAATCGCCCTTGTTCAACCGCTTTTCATCGAGCGCTGTCTGCATGGCCATTGGTATCGTCGCAGCCGTCGTGTTGCCGAACCGGTCGATGTTAATGACCACGCAGGCCTCATCCATGCCAAGCCGTTCGGCGGTCGCCATGATGATCCGTTTATTGGCCTGGTGCGGGATGAAGCACGCCAGATCCTTGCCTGTGACGCCGTTGCGCGTGAGCACAATTTCCGCTGCCTCGGCCATCTTGCGGACTGCGAACTTGTAGACCGCAGCACCATCCTGGTGAACGTAGTGCATCTTGGCCGCGACCGTCTCGGCAGACGGTGGATTCAGCGATCCACCCCCGGGCATATTCAGCGCAGACGCGCCTGAGCCGTCGATCTCATGCCAGTAATCCACCAGGCCCACTTCGCCCGGCGTGCAGGGTTCCAGCAGCACCGCACCCGCGCCGTCGCCAAAGATGACGCAGGTCGCACGATCGGTGTAGTCGATGATCGAACTCATCACATCGGCGCCGATGACCAGCACCTTCTTGTGCATTCCGCTCTCCACCAACTTGGCCCCGACCTGGAGCGCATACGGAAAGCCCGAGCAGGCTGCGGACAGGTCAAAACCCCAAGCACCCTTTGCCCCCAGCCTGTCCTGCACCAGGCACGCAGTCGCGGGGAAAAACATGTCCGGGGTTACGGTGGCGACGATGATGACCTCGACTTCATCCGCTCCGATGCCACGTTTGGCGAGGCACGCCTTGGCCGCTTCCACCGCAAGATCGCTTGTCGCAACGCCTTTATCGACCAGATGCCGCTCGCGAATGCCGGTGCGCTCCATGATCCACTGGTCGTTGGTGGCGACCATCTTTTCCAGGTCCTGATTGGTCAGCAATTTAGGTGGAACATACGCCCCGACCGAGCTGATTTTTGCGCGGACCGGACTGGGGGGCTTCAGAGACAAACTCAACGCTGCACCTCGTGTGCCTTCAGCATACAAAAAGAAGAGCCGAAGCGCGCACCAGGCCGGGGGCGGGTTTGTGGCCTGGGGTCGGATGGGATGGGAGGTCGCGGGGAATGGTGAAGCAAATTCCTCCGCTACGCTGCGGAATGACAACTAGCGCGGTTTAGAGATTGTGTAGAGAACCGGGAAGGACAAGAACAAACGCAGAGGGGCTTAGGAAGCAAAGGAGTCTTTGGTGGCGCTAAAGTGCAGTGATGGCGCTGGTAAATCGTTATTTAAGACGTTCCAAGCTGAGTGAAGCTACATTTCGCCGTCTGGT
>JAABUJ010002384.1_pt1 | contig 23414 bp, 29 predicted proteins | sample 5559131 | NCBI WGS metagenome assembly JAABUJ01 (sample SAMN10711875, study PRJNA513366) | rock metagenome | isolation source: Antarctica rocks | place: Antarctica: Victoria Land, Mt New Zealand nord | collected 2016-01-07
ATCCGCCGCCTTCCTGGCGGCGGCCACATGTGATCGACGCATGGCCGCAGCCAGGACGCCCCACCCGGACAGCGGCATCCCAGTCATGCAAACCATCGCTTCGTTCTCTCCGACAGACTGCTAGAAGTTATAGTATGAATATGAGAGGAGGTATTGTGTGATGCCAAATGATCGTAAGCAGTTTAATATCGCCTATGCGCTAGATTCGCCCGCTGTAACTCTCATCGAACAGGCGGAACGTGCAACAGGGCAACCCGCTTCTAAGATTGTTAAGCAGGTTGTTGACGCATACTTGTCGACATGGTTATGGGAAGAAATGGAGAGGTCTCGTCAGAGAGACGAGGCAAACCAACGGGCACAAGAAGGACTTGCTAAAAGGCTGGATGAAATCGCTGCCACTCAGGGTAACAGCATGCCGCTACGTCAGTTAGGAAAGCAAGGCCCACGGTACCGAGGGGAGGACGGTATACAACCTGGGTTTGCGGAAGCCATAGACATGCGCGTGCCAGTTAGCCGGAAGATTGTAGCCAGGTATGAGAACGTTCCGATAAGACTGGTGGACCGACGAGCGCCTTCGCGCCAAGCCCCCGTTGTGATGTCGCTGGATGCCGAGACCGATGACGACTAAGACTTCTTCGACGTGGTATCGCCTGTCGGATTCATCCATTCTAGAGCAAGGGGATATACTTTTCGGCTTCCCTCTGCTGACAGCGAGATATGATGAGCAAAAAACTAGCGCGACGGTTGATCAAGAATCTCTGGACTTGATCGTCCTTACGCAGAGTTGCGATCTGGAAAATGGCAAGGTAACGCGTATCTTGGCAGCTCCAACTGTAAGTCTTTCCGATTGGCTTCTGGAAAATCCTTTTGACCTGGATCGTTTGGAGGAGATTCGGCGCGGTTTTGACACGTCGCTGTATCTTCTCCCTAGCTGGCCCTCTGGTCCCAAAGAACTAGAAAAGGATCGAGTTGTCGACTTCGGCCATTTACAGACTATTGAGGCGGCACAGGTCAATCAATTTATAGGGGGCCTAACCAAGCGAGAGCGAGTGACCCTGGTTTCTCCTGCTCTCGAACACTTTAGTCAGGCGGTTGCTCGCTCCTTTATGAGAGTTGGATTGCCTATAGATGTGCCGTCCTTCAAGTTAGAGCGCGACAAGAAAGAGACGCAGGACCAAGAACTATCATCGTTACCATTTGAAACGAGTGAACCTTACTCTCTTGCACAGTCGCTCAAAGTCATCCGACACGTATTGCATCGGCGGCAAACAGGTGAAACGTTCTATCGTCTGACGAGTAATGTGCAGGGACATCCCACGATTGTAGGGGCGGGGTATACAGAGGAGACTGCCCGGCGCTCTTTGGCGCGGCAGCTGGTTAGACGATATCTAGCCGCTCAAGAGGGGGAGATGCACTGGAAGTGGATATCGGAGTTCGTTAAAGTATAGTGCTGACGGCCCTCGACTCCTTGCGCAGCCTCAATTGGTTCGCTATCAACGCGCCGGGTGTCATGACGGACGCGACCAACGCGGGCGGGGCGACACATCTCCCAGCCATCGTGTGGGCCGTTCTATGGAGCGTGATAGGCATCGCCATAGTAGGTCTGGCCGGGCTCCGCCTCGTGCGGCGTTCGCTACGCGCCAGGACGTAGCCGTAGACTATCCGCCGCTACGGCGAGACGGCAGGTCCTGGGTCATGTAGTTCTCGCGGCGACGGCGCGGTCCTCACCCCCAACCCCTCTCCCTGACGCGGGAGAGGGGGGCCACCAGTCGTGTCACGGCCGTCTCCCCTCGCCCCTTGAGGAAGAGGGGTTGGGGGTGAGGGGGAAAACTAAATGGCCCTGCATCAGGTCATCAGATACTTGCCCCCCAAGATAACAGCAGCGCCCGCCGCGCAACCTGGTTAACGAAACTAGCGAGTAGTGGCTGCGCTTACAGCAGCATCAGTATCGGCTGTCGCATGTCATTGGCGGTTCCGCCATGCCACACCAGTGCGTCGTAAGAGTAGCGTGTACACGCCATGCAGGCATGTCGCGCAACAAGAATAATGGGGGCGCAGCGGGGCAGATAGTTTGCCGGACCATTGGCGCCCGATGTATCATAGATATGGGAGCACTGGAGGGGACGCTCGGCAACGATTCGCCGGTGACCAACCGACATGTGTTTATGGGTCCGGCGTCTGACATCGCACACTTGGGAGCCTCTCTATTATGATCAAGATCGAACCCGCCGCGCTGGAGTTGTCGGGGGCGGTTGAACCTATCTTGCGCGCCCTGCCGCAGTGGTTCGGCATCGAAGACGCCACGCAGATGTACATCCGGGCTGCGGGTGACCATCCCACGATCCTAGCCGTTGACACGGAGCGCGCTAACCTGCCCATCGGGTTCCTCACGCTGCTGCACCACAGCGCCGCTGCCGCCGAGGTGTACGCGATGGGCGTGCTGCCGGAGTATCATCGCCGGGGCGTGGGCCGCGCGCTGACCGACGCCGCTGAGCGGCGCCTACGGGCGATGGGTGTGACGTTCCTTCAGGTCAAGACGTTGAGCGACAAGCATCCAGACCCCGGGTATCAGAAAAACCCGCGCCTTTTATCTGGACAGGGGCTTTCGCTTGCTGGAGGAGCTCCCCGACCTGTGGGGGCCGCATAGCCCTTGCTGGCAGTTGGTGAAGGTGCTGTAGGAAGACAGCGGGAGAGGAACGCCCTCTGGCTAACACCTCGGATGCACCGAAACGCTCTTCTCGCGAGGCAACAATGTTATCCTTGCGCCCCAGGAACCTGTCCTTCATCTTACCTGATCTTCCCTCGCCCTCCTGGCAGGAGACCGCGAAGTGCCATGACCATTATTCTCGATCAGTACCTTACATATGTCTATCGCAGCGTTGCACGGTGAGGGACGGCATGCCCGCTCGACTGAGATAGAACGCGCTACAATGACGATAGGGGCAAAGAGGTCTGAGAGGAGGGTTGCCGTGGCAGTTAAGGTGTTCGACATATGGAATGAAGTCGATGAAGTTCTCACCTCAACACCCACTCCCCAACAAATACTCGCGTTCCGTCCGTCTCAAGCAGCACAGGAGCGTCTACGATGGCTGCTCGACGCCAACAGCGCCCGGCCTCTTTCACCGGATGAAGAAGCTGAATTGAACGAAACATTGGCCGTCGAGAACTTCATGCGGCGGTTGAAGGTCAGGGCGCTGGCGAAAGTCCAGGCCTGACGTATGTCCCTGTACCCCTGCGTCGCCTGGGCCGGGGTCGCGCGCGGGAACGGTGCGAATACTGCCTGCTCCCCGATGCCGTTGGCTTCTACCCCCACGAGATCGACCATGTTGTCGCCGGCACAACCGCCATCAGCGCAAGATTCGAGAAGTTTTCGTAGAACGTTCGTGCTATCATAGGGGTGTGACCGCTGTTGGCCATGCCAGCGTCATCCGCCAAATGTTATGACGGCATATCATCCGCGCCTCTGTGGAAAAATAGAGAGGGATACAGGAAGGAGTACAGGATGAGTGGAGTACGGGTCCTCGTTGGAACACGCAAGGGCGCCTTCGTGCTGACGGCGGACGGCGCACGCGATCGCTGGGAAGTCAGTGGTCCCCACTTTGGGGGCTGGGAGATCTACCACCTCACAGGCTCGCCCCTTGACCCGAATCGGCTGTATGCGTCGCAGTCCAACGGCTGGTTCGGACAGCAGATTCAACGCTCGGACGATGGGGGCAAGACGTGGGCCCCGGTCGGCCACGAGTTCGTCTACGACGGCGTCCCCGGCACGCACCAGTGGTACGACGGCACGCAGCATCCATGGGAGTTCGCGCGTGTGTGGCATCTCGAACCATCCCCCACCGATGCGGAGACCATCTACGCCGGAGCGGAAGACGCCGCGCTGTTCCGCAGCGTGGACGGAGGCCAGACGTGGCATGAGTTGTCCGGGCTGCGCCGCCACACCTCAGGACCCTCCTGGCAGCCTGGCGCCGGGGGCATGTGCCTGCACACGATCCTGCTCGACGCAAGCCATCCCGCGCGGATCGTCGTCGCGATCTCGGCCGCGGGCGCCTTCCGGAGCGACGACGCCGGCGCGACCTGGCAGCCGATCAACCAGGGCCTGCGCTCGGAGGGTATTCCTGATCCCACGGCGGAGGTCGGCCATTGTGTCCACCGCATCGCGCTGCACCCGTCGCGCCCCGACGTGCTCTTCATGCAGAAGCACTGGGACGTCATGCGCAGCGACGACGCCGGCGAATCGTGGCACGAGATCAGCGGGAACCTGCCGTCCGACTTCGGCTTCCCGATCGCCGTGCATGCGCACGAGCCGGACACCATCTACGTCGTCCCGATCAAGAGTGACTCCGAGCATTACCCGCCCGACGGGAAGCTACGGGTGTATCGCAGCCGGACGGGCGGCCACGAGTGGGAAGCGCTGACGACCGGGCTGCCGCAGCGCGACTGCTATGTGAACGTGTTACGCGACGCGATGGCCGTTGACACGCTCGACGCGTGCGGCGTGTATGTCGGGACCACCGGCGGGCAAGTGTACGCATCAGCAGACGGCGGCGATACCTGGAACCCCATCGTGCGCGATCTTCCCGCCGTCCTCTCCGTCGAAGCGCAGACACTGCCATGATCCGCGTGATGCTCCCGGCGCACCTGCGGACACTGGCGCGTCTCGAGGGCGACGTGGTCCTCCAGATGGAGGGGCCAGCTACGCAGCGCTCCGTCCTCGACGCCCTCGAGGACAGATATCCGATGCTGCGCGGGACGATCCGCGATCAGATGACGCAGCGCCGCCGGCCGTTCGTGCGGTTCTTCGCCTGCGCGCAAGATCTATCCCATGAGCCACCAGATGCCCTGCTGCCCGCCGCGATCGCGGCGGGCGCGGAGCCCTTCATGATCGTGGGGGCGATGGCCGGAGGCTAACGGGGCGCGCAGGGAGGCGCCCATGCACGCCCCTGTTAGCGGGTACGCGCCGTATCTGCTGGAAGCCGGCTTCCAGCAGATACGGCGCGTACCTCGGTGACCAGCGCGAAAAAGTGGCCCGCACCCTCTGGCGCCTACATATTAATCGCCTGACCCTCGACGTTGAGCGCGGCCTCGGCGACGACCTCGGAGAGCGTGGGGTGCGGGTGCACCGCGCGCGCCAACTCCGACGGGGTCGACTCGAGCGTGCGCGCCACGGCGAACTCGGCGATGAGTTCGGTCACGTCGGGGCCGATCAGGTGCGCGCCCAGGATCTCGCCCGTCTTGGCGTCGGCGATGATCTTGACCTGTCCGTCGGTCTCGCCCAGCGCCATGGCCTTGCCGTTGGGCCGGAAGGGGAACTTGCCGACGTTGATCTCCAGCCCCTTCGCGCGCGCCTGCGCCTCGGTAACACCGATGGCGGCGATCTGCGGCGCGCTGTAGGTGCAGCGCGGCATGGCGTCGTAGTCGGGCTTGACCGTGTGGTGGCCGGCGATGGCCTCGGCCGCGATCTCGCCCTGCGCCGAGGCGACGTGCGCCAGATTCAGCTTGCCGGTCACGTCGCCGATGGCGTAGACGCCGGGCACGTTGGTCTGGAGCCGGTCGTCGACCTCGATGAAGCCGTACTTGTTCGTGGCGACGCCGGCCTGCTCCAGACCCAGGTCCTCGCTGTTGGGCACGAAGCCGGCGGCCAGGATCACGCGGTCGACCTCGACGATTTGGGGCTTGCCCTGACCCTGCTCCGTCGTGCGCTCCTGCGCGCCCTCGGTGTCCCAGTCCTCGACCTCGACGACCTGGCCGCCCTGCACCGGCGCGAGGTAGACCTTGACCTTCTCGCCCGAGGCGTCGACCTTCTGCACAGCCGTGTCGGTGAGCATGGTGATGCCGCGGCCCTTGAACGCCTTGGCCAGCCCGGCGCTCATCTCCTCATCCTCCAGCGGCAAGATACGCGGCAGGAACTCGACGAGCGTGGTGCCGGCGCCGTAGGCGCTGTAGACGGTGGCGAACTCGACGCCAATGGGGCCGCTGCCGATAATCAAGACCTTTTCGGGAGCCGTGTCGACGCCCCAGATCTCCTTGGCCGAGACAACCTTTTGGCCGTCGATCTCGACGCCGCGCAGCGGCTTGACGCGCGAGCCGGTGGCGATGATGATGTTCTTGGCTTGCAACTCGCGGTCGCCGTCGGGTCCGCCCGAGACGGCCACGCGGTCCTTGCCCGCGAGGCGGCCGGTCCCGCGCACCACGTCGATCTTATTCTTGCGCATCAGGTAGCCGACGCCCTTGACCTGGGTGTCCACGATCTTCTTGCAGCGGGCGATGGCGGCGCCGTAGTCGGCCGTGACGTTCTCGACCGAGATGCCAAAGTCTTTGGCGTGGTTGAAGAGGCTCAGCACCTCGGCGTTACGCAGGATAGCCTTGCTGGGGATGCAGCCCCAGTTGAGGCAGATGCCGCCAAGCTCCGCGTTCTCCACGACGGCGGCCTTGAGCCCGAGCTGGGCGGCGCGAATGGCGGCGACGTAGCCGCCCGGTCCACCGCCGATGACCACGACGTCGTAGGCGGGAGCCGCAGTGTCTGTCATGTAAGTCGTACTCCTTGTATTATGTGGTAACCCTCCTAATGATAGCCCATGGACAGGTTATCCTCCCGATCAGCCCGTGGGCGTTACGCCCACGGGCTGTGTCAGATCGAGCTTCATCCCGGTGTGTGACGCGACGAAGCCGAGGCGCGTGTAGAAGCGGTGGGCGTCGTCACGGCTGGCATTTGTCGTCAGCTGGACAAGGTGACAGCCCGCCTGCCGCGCCCGCTCGATCGCCCACACGAAGAGGGCGTGGCCCACGCCCTGGCTGCGATAGCGGCGATCAACCCGCACCGCCTCGATCTGCGCTCGCATCCCGCCCTGATAGGTCAAGGACGGGAGCAGGGTGAGTTGCAGCGTGCCGACGACCTCTCCGTGCGCCTCCACGACGACCAACTCGTTGCGCGAATCGGCGTCGATCCGTTCGAACGCGTCGTAATACGCGCCGGGTATGGGGTCTTGGTCGCGTTCGCGCTGCTGCCCAAGGGGGTCATCCGCGAGCAGGTGGACGATCGCCGGAATGTCCGCGCGTGTGGCGCGACGGATGGTTACACCCGCGTCGTCGCTCGATTCCTCCATACCGCCTCCTCTAGTCACAATGCGCGTCGTCTCCAGCTTACCATGCCCCAGGCGTCGATCCGGCTTCCGCCTGCGCAACCAGGCGTCCGCGCCCTCGTCGCCTTGACCGCATAGCAGGGCACGGCTGCCGGAGGCAGCCGTGCCCTGTGTGGCTCATCCACGGCGCATGAATAGCCGCTCTCCTCAGCGCGTGACCACGGTGTCGGCCGGCAGGTACTGTATCTGGGGAAGTGGCCCTTGGAAAGGCTGCCCTCCGCTCAGTTGCAGCATAGCGGGCTCGACCACCTCCCGCGCCCACCGCTCATGGCCTCCCGCGACTCCCAGATCTCGGTAACAAAAGGGTCACCGAGCCATCGTCATAGTTGGCAACGAGGACGGTCTCCACGCGCCCATCAATGGCCAGTGCGAAGGGTTTTCGGCCGACCATGTTGAGCGCCGTTTCAGCCGTAGCGTCGCCGGTGAGCATGCCGACGGTCCCGTCATCGATCTCGGCCACGAAGACGTGACCGCTGGTCGGATCGACCGCTGTCGTCGTCGCACTGCCGGTGCGCACGGTGCGGATGAGAGGCTCATTATCCGCCGCATGCGCGCTGGCCACGCGGCCTACCTGGACCCATCCACTCACGTTGATGAGCCCCAGACACGTCAGAAGCGCGACAACAATACGTATCACTGCTCTTCTCCGGTTCGCCACACGGCCTTGATATAGTAACTTCGTGAATAGCAAGATATGATCCGCATATCGTCGCCCATTACTCGCGTAGACTTGCCAACGGCTGTCCGAGGGTTGTGAGACCGTGGGGCGCGATCTTTGCGCTCGTGTCACCCGTTTGCCGGCCATAACGAGTACACTGAGGCTGATGAGCGAAACGACCCCCGACTTCGACTTCGTGATCCTGGCCGACCGCGCCGAGGCGATCAATGGCAAGCTCTATATGATGGGCGGCGGTTGGGAGGCGATCGCGTTGCGCGCGCCCGGCGACGCGGCGGCGTTCACCATCGCGGTCGGCGTCACGGTGCCGTGGCTGGCCACCAACGTCGAGCACCACCTCGAATTGCGGCTGGAGGACGCCGATGGACGCGCGCTGACCACGCTGGGCGTCAACTTCGCGGCGGGGCGGCCCGCCGCGATCCCGCAAGGCGTCTCGCAGCGCCTGATCTTCGCGCTGCCCGTGCAGTTCGCCTTCCCCACCGCCGGCGCCCACGTCATCGCCTGTGCGCTGGGCGAACGCGAACGGCGCGTACCGTTCCAAGTGAACATCGCGCCATCCGCGCCCTCATTCCCGCAGTCACGCGCGTAACACTGATATACGGTACGGAGCGCGGCTAGTTTCGCGGCGAAACTGCGCGCGTTTTATGCTTTCAGCCCCAGGCGCTCGTAGGCCGTATCGACGTGTCGTAGGTGGTATGACAGGTCGAACATAGCGTCGAATTGTGCCGGGGACATAGCGGAGGTGACGCGCGGGTCGGCGGCGAGCAACTCGCGGAACGACAACCCGTCGCGCCAGGCGCGCATGGCCGTCTCCTGCACGATCTTGTAGGCGTCCTGCCGCGCCATGCCCGCCTCGACCAGCAACAGAAGGGCACGCTGCGAGAAAATCAAGCCCCCCGTGAGGTCCACGTTGGCGCGCATGCGCGCCGCGTCCACTTGCAGGCCATTCAACACGCCGGTTAGGATATCGAGGGCATAGTCGAGGGCCAGGCAGGCGTCGGGCAGCAACACGCGCTCGGCCGAGGAGTGGCTGATGTCGCGCTCGTGCCACAGCGCCACGTTCTCTAGCGCGGGGGTGACGTAGCCGCGGACCAGGCGTGCCAGCCCCGTGACGCGTTCGCACAGGATAGGGTTGCGCTTGTGCGGCATGGCCGAGGAGCCTTGCTGCCCTTCGCCGAACGGCTCGGCGACCTCACGCACCTCAGTGCGCTGCAAGTGCCGGATCTCGGTGGCGATCTTCTCTAGCGAGGCGGCGATGACGCCAAGCATGGACATGAAGACGGCGTGGCGGTCGCGCTGGATCACCTGCGTGCCGGCCGCGACGGGCGCCAGACCCAGGCGGCGGCAGGCGTCCTCCTCCACCTCAGGCGGCACGTTGGCGTGCGTACCCACGGCGCCGGCCAGCTTGCCCACGGCCAGCTCCTCGCGCGCGAAGCGCAGCCGCCGCCGCGCCCGCCGCGCCTCGTCGACCCACACGGCGACCTTCAGACCAAAGGTGGTCGGCTCGCCGTGGATGCCATGGGTGCGCCCGATCGTCACCGTGTCTTTGTGCGCCAGGGCCAGCGTCGTGAGCGCCACTTCGAGGAGGTCGACGTCGCGCTCCAGCAGGTCAATGGCCGCGACGATCTGCAGCGAGAGCGCGGTGTCGACCACGTCCGAACTGGTCAGGCCCAGGTGCAAGAAACGCGACTCGGGGCCGATCGACTCGGCGAGGGCGCGCAGAAAGGCGATGACGTCGTGTTGCGTCTCCTCTTCGATCTCCAGCATGCGCGGGATATCGACGCGGGCGCGCCGGATCTCGGGCAGCGCCTCGGGGGGGATATCGCCGCGCGCGGCCCAGGCTTCGCAGACCGCGACCTCCACGCGCAGCCACAACGCGATCTTGTGCTCCACCGACCATAGCTGGGCCATCTCCGGGCGTGAATAGCGCTCTATCACGTATCATCCTTTTCCTAATTCGTACTGCTGCCGTGTAGTCACACGTCAAGACTTTCCGTCAGAGGGAGGGTCCGGGCGCCAGTTTCGCGGCGAAACTGGCGCCCGGACCCTCCCTCTGACGTGCGAACTCTCTCTCGCATAGCTACTACTAGCGTAGCAGGTGGCCCAACGTTTCATCCTGTTGTTTCATGTGAAACAGAGAGGGATTGGCGCGGTCTGTGTGACCGCGCTACCTCTCTCCGTGGGCTTGGAGGCTATGACGGATTAGGAGTTGACGGCTGTTGGTGTTGGCGCCCCTCCCGGTTGTGATGATGGGGCGCTTGTCCCCGTTGGCGTAGTGGTCACGACGGTGGAGGGCATCAATGGCGTCGGCGTCACCGTGGCGACTTCGACCACCGTCGGGCTCACAACAGGCACCGCCGTTCCAGTTTGCTCCGGTGTTGCAGGTGTTGACGGAAAGGCCGGCGCGCCGGATAGCGCGGTGGCGCTACTGCCGGGAACGGCGGTTGTCGCCTCCGGCGTACTGGTCGTAGTGCGCGTAGCATCGGCGTCCAACAACGAGGCGCCGGCGAGGTGGAAGGTCCACGGAGCGCTGTATCGCGGGTCGTTCGCGTGGACGAAGATGGTCCAGTCGCCGCGCGCGTCGTAGAGTGAAACGTTGAGGCTGGCGGACCTCAGCGGCGAGCCAGTCACCGCGCCGTCCGCGTTCACACGACTATCAGTGGGGTAGATATCATCGTAAGACCGCCCGTCGACGACGAGCGTGTAGTGGAGCATATCCTGTAGCGATGGCGGCACGCGCAGCGACAGCCGCGTTTCGGCGGGCGTGACCACAACGCGCTCCAGATCCAGCGTGATCCCATTGGCCTCGACCGGCTGGCGTGGCGCGGCCACCCGTGCGCGCGGGTCTACCGGCGCTTGCAGGTCGAACCACAACGGCTGGTTGACCGCGACGCCACGCGTCAGGCTGCCATGGATGATAGGCGGATACGTCTCGCAGGGCACGTCCGCGGGGAGTGGGTGGTCCAGCCACTCGAAAGCATGTAGTCTCGCCGTGAGGCGCAACGATAGGACGGAGCCGGACGCCAAACCGCTGGCGTCGAACGCGGCGTAATTGCCCCAAGCGGCCGGAGCTTGCCCCGAGCCTACACGGCTAACACCAAACTGCTCGAACCGGGGCAGGCTCCTGCCAGAGGCGTCGGTGAGCGTCAGCAGCGCGATCGGATCGGCGCGCCACGCCGGGGCCTGAATCGTGTATCCGATAATGACGCGGTTGTCGTCGGCATAGATGCGCGTCACGGTCATGGTGTAGCCGCAAGCGCTTTGTACGAGGTTGACCTGCCGGCCCAGGTTCCGTGCCACGATCTGGTTGCCGCCTGAGTCGGCGCCGGATGAGCGGAGGGCTTGATCGACAAGCGGCGTGAGGAGCGGCAGGGCGGCATAGACGGTGGCCCCGGTGAGGAGGACCGCTGCCAGGGCGGCGCCGAGCACTATGCGCGTGCGGCTTGACATGACGGCCGGCCAACGGGATCGCCGCGCCGTCGCGCCGATGCGCTGTCGTTCCGCCAGCCTTTGGTACACCGCGCGCGTCGTAGCGGCGCGTAGGCGCGGCGGCATAGACGCGGCATATGTCCGGCGCAGGTCATCGACGGCGTATCGCGCCGCCGGAGTGTCCTGCTCGTCAAGCAGACCTGCATCCCGCTCGTTATGGCTTTTCATTATTATAGCGCTCCTTCAGGGCGCGTAGCGCCCGTGTCAATTGTTTCTTGACCGCAGCTTCGCTCTTGCCGACTATGGCAGCAATCTCCGCGACTGATAGGTCGGCCCCGTAACGCAGGGCCAAGACCTCACGCGTCCGCGCGTCACAGGCGCCCAAGACGAGGCGCAGGCGGTCGCGCGTCTCTTGTCGTAGCGCGCTGGCCTCTGGATCGTCCCCCGCGATGGGTTGCAGCGCCGCGGGCAGGAAGTCCCAGGCGACGGCGCTCTTCTGGCGGCGGTACGCGTCCGTCGCCGTGTTGCGGGCGATGCGGAACAGCCAGGTGGCGAACGACGCGCGCTGGGGGTGGTACTGATCGAGCGCGTCAAAAGCGCGTAGGAAGACCTGCTGAGTGAGGTCGGCGGCATCCTCCGCGCTGCTCGTGCGCGCCCGCAGATAGGCGTACATGCGATCCAGGTAGCGATCGTACAGCATTCCGAAGGCGGCGGGGTCCGTGAGCGCGCGTAGCGCCAACGCCGTATCGTCGCTCATTGTGTCACCGGCGCCCTCCAGTGGCATCGCTATGCTGCTGGACAGTGAGCTATTCTCGTGCATGGCGCCACACCCGCTCTCCTTTTTTGTGGTTCCCTATCATCATGATGACAGGGATATATACGCATGACACAGAAAAACGGGGACACACCCGTGGAGTGGTCATCGGCTTTCACGTATCATATGCATACCAGTCGCTCCATTGTGAGCGCGCAAGACGACTAAAAAGGAGAACGTGGATGGCCTATGCGTACAAGGTGAAACCGGATCAGAAAATCAAGCTGTCCGACTACGACCCCGACGACACCGGCGGCGTCAAGCACAAAGAAGCAGGCAAGGAGATGGACAAGCTCAACGCGCGCCTCGCCGAACTGCAAGAGACGCAGTACGCGGCCGGCAAGAACGCCGTGCTGATCGTGCTACAGGCGCCCGATACGGGCGGCAAGGACGGCACGATCAAGCATGTCATGGCGCCGTTCAACCCCACGAGCTGCCGCGTCGAGCCCTTCAAGCAGCCCACGCCCGATGAGTTGGCCCACGACTTCCTGTGGCGCGTGCATCGCGTCACGCCGCCGAAGGGCGGCATCGCGATCTTCAACCGCTCGCACTACGAGGATGTGCTGGTCGCACGCGTACACAAGCTCGTGCCCGAAGATGTCTGGCAGCGGCGCTATGAGGAGATCAACAACTTCGAGAGCTTGCTGGCCGCCAGCGGCACGATCATCCTGAAGTTCTTCCTGCATATCAGCAAGGAGGAGCAGCGCGAGCGACTGCTGGCGCGCGAGGACGACAAGGACAAGGCGTGGAAGTTGTCGGCCTCCGACTGGGCCGAGCACGCGCTGTACGACTTCTACATGACCGGGTACGCGGACGCGCTCTCGCGCTGCTCGACCGCGCACGCCCCCTGGTACATCGTGCCGGCCAACCACAAGTGGTTCCGCGACCTTGCCGTGGCTCAGGCCATCGCCGATACGCTCGATCCCTACGAAGACGCGTGGCGTAAGGAACTGGAGCAGCGCGGCGAAGAGGCTTTGGCCGCCAGTAAGGCCACGCGTAAGGAGGACCATCTTCAAGATGACGATACCAAGTGATGACACAACCGCCCGCGACGAAGATAGGTTCGTCTGTCACGTCACGACCGCTCGTGTGTCGGCCTACCCCGACCCGCTGGTCCTCACGGACGGCGAACAGGTCAGCCTCGGCGCGTACGATACGATGTGGCCAAACTTCGTGTGGTGTACGACGCGCCAGGGCAAGAGCGGATGGGTCCCAGAGGCCTATCTGGCCCAGCAAGGGACGACGGGCATACTGCTCCGCGAGTACGACGCGACCGAGTTATCGGTCGACGTCGGCGAGGAGTTGACAATATTTGACGAGGAGGGCGGATGGTTCTGGTGCGCCAACCACGACGGGCAGCACGGGTGGGTCCCGGCTGAGAACGTGGTGGTAGCCTGACTCGGTAGAGCCGAAACCAAACGTGTGCGCATCCCCATTACCTACGCCAGCGAGGGCCTGCGCGGCGCGCTCGTGCCGGCGTCCGTGCCCATCCCGCACATGGACCCGACGATCGCCGCGCTAGTGCTCGTCGTCGCTATCGCCCTGTTCAGCGCTCTTGGCATGCGCGGCTTCATGCGCCGCGCCGTAGACTAACACTATGACCCCGGTTTCGCGGCGAAACCGCTAGATTCGGAGGAGAGGGAACAGACGTGTCGAAAGATGAGATGTTGGGCGCGTTCGCGGAAGCGCACGATGACCTGATGATCGCGGCGGACGCGGCGGTGACGCGCGGCGATCCGCACAGCGATGACGGATATGGATGGGGTGTCCGCGAGGTGCTGGCGCACGTCGCGGGCTGGGAGGTCGAGGCGGCGCGACGCATACCCCAATTGTTGGCCGGCGCGCCCGCGCGCGACTACGACGCCGATACTTTCAACATCGACGCCATGGCCGTGCACGAGGGACAATCGCTGCACGGGGTACGCGATAGCCTGGAACGGGCGTACGCGCGTCTGGTGAACCTACTCGACGGACTGGACGAGGCCGCGTTCGCGCCCGGCGGCGGCGCGCAGGAGTGGGTCAGCGCGCTAACACGCCACGACCACGAGCACGCCCGCGCGTTGATGGGCGGACGCGAGCGCCCCGAGGAAACGGAGTAGCGGTGGATCTCACAACTGTCCTTATCATCGTCGTCGTCCTGCCGGCCGCCCTCCTTGTGGGCGCGATACTCAGGTCCACCAATCAGGACCATCGCGCGGACATGAGGCCTGCTCAACCGGGCGCGGACATAGAGCCTTTGGTACGCCAGTTGTTGCGCGCTCCGCGGCCCAACAAGGTCGTGGCGATCAAGCTGGTGCGTGAGCGCACGGGTATGGGCCTGCGCGAGGCCAAGGATTACGTGGACGCGCTCGAACGGGTCCTGCCCTCACATGCATCCGCCGCGCCGCGATGGGACGAAGCGCAGGCGCGCCAGGCGCACCAAGACGCGGCGGATATGGTGTCCGTCATGCGCGACGCGGGCGGCGACAGGATCGAGGCGATCAAGCGCGTGCAGGGCACGACGGGCTTGACGTTGAAAGAATCGAGAGCCTTCGTGGACGCGCTGTGGCCGTGAGCGCGATAGTGTGTCAGAACGTATCAATGTACCGCGATACCTCGACCAAGTTGCCGTCAGGATCGCGCAGGTACACTGACTCGATGCGCCCTTGCGCGCCCGTCCGTTGCGCCGGCCCCTCCACGATCGCCACACCTTGCGCTTGTAGGCGTTCCAATATCTGGTCGAGTCCTGTCGTGGTGATAAAGCAGAGGTCAGCCGAGCCCGGCGTGGGATGCGCCGCCTTGGGCTCGAACTCCTTCCCATTTTCGTGCAGGTTGATCTTTTGCGCGCCGAACTGTAGGGCCGTACGCCCTTCCGTGCGCTCTTCGCCGAAAGTTACGACATCCATGCCAAGTACCTGCTTGTAGAAGTCGCATGTCCGCGTGATGTCCGCGACGGTCAAGACGATGTGGTCGATGCGCTCGATCCGCATGATCGCTCTCACTCCTTACATACTATTTGCATTCCACGGTAATGAAGCCTGCGCCCGCAGGCGCAGGCTTCCGCTACAGGCATAGCGCCGTCCGCGCGACGAGGACCGCCAGCACACCGGCGACCATAGCCAGGAGCGCGTTGCCGCTCCGCACGGCGACGGCGGCTGCGACCAGCGCGGCGACAACGCCGGGAAGGCCGCTGTCTAGCACGCCCGGCGCGACGAGGGCCACCAGCACCGTGCCGGGGACGTAGCGTAGCCAGGCCTCGACGCGCCGCGAAAGTGTCACCCGACCCATCAGCCACAGGCCGCTCGCGCGGGTCGCGTAGGTGACGAGGGCCATGCCAAGGATCGTCAGCAGGACGCGCGGTTCAACGATCATAGCGCCACGCCCCCACGAGGCTCCCCGCGACGGCGCCCAGCAGGATGTACCACTTGCCGGGTAGTAGACGCGCCCCGGCGATCGCGACCGCGGCGGCGACGACCCACGGCAGCAGGTCTCCTTTACCGCGCCATAGGCCCGCCAGGAGCGCGATGAACACGGCGGTGAAGGCGAAGTCGAGCCCGAACCGCGTGGGGTCGCCGATGGCGCCGCCGAGCAGGCTCCCGATAAGGGTGGCGCCGAGCCAGGCGACGAACAGGGTCAGCCCGCTGCCCAGCAAAAAGGCGCCATCGCGACCGCCGCGTGCGAACTGGGCCATGGTCAGCGCCCAATTTTCATCGGCCATGAAGAACACCGAGACGTAGGCCGCGCGGGGCGGAAGCCGGGCAAACCAGGGGCGTAGCGCCGCGCCCATCAGGAGCAGGCGCAGGTTGACGACGAGCGTGGCGCCTATGATGGCCGCGATCGGCAGCGGTAGGTGCGGCGCGCTCCATAGGCCCAGCGCGACGAATTGCGCGGAGCCGGCGAAGACGACGCCGCTCATCAGGAGCGCTTCGAGCAGGCTGAGATGAGTCTGCCGCGCCAACACACCGAAGACGAGCCCGTAGGCGAACACGGCCAGCGCGATGGGGACGGCCTGCCGCGCGCCGGCCAGCGCGCCGGCGCGGGTGAAGGTGATAGGCGCCTCTAGCGGCGTCCCCGCCGCTGTGTCGGATGTTTGCATAGCCCTATCGTAGGGGCGCCAGCGCGGCGTGTCTTGTACGTTCTTGCTCCGCAGCGTAGGGGCGTATGGTTATACGCCCGCCGGTCGCGGGCGTATAACCATACGCCCCTACGATAACGCACAAGCCCTGCCTCTCGCCTAAAAGCCGCGCATATATTGCCCCGGCGTCACGCCGACAATGCGCTTGAAGTGGCGCGTCAGGTGGCTCTGGTCGACGAAGCCGGTCTCGCGCGCGGCCGCGGCCGCCGGATGTCCGGCGAGGAGCAGCCGTTTGGCGTGATCGACGCGCACTCCCGTCAGGTAGGTGTGCGGCGGGAGTCCTACCTCGCGCGCGAACACGCGCGACAGGTGAAACGGGCTGAGACCGGCCAGCCGCGCGAGGTCGTCGAGCGACACGTTCTCGCCGTAGTACGCGTCCAGGTACTGGCGCACCCGCCGCACGCCGGTTTGCTCGCGGCGTACGACCTGTTCCACCCTCGGGCTATCGGCGTAGCGCGTCACGAGGAGGGCCAGCGTCGCCAGGAGGCGGGACTGCCGCTCCAGCGCCGAAGGAGACGTTTCCAGCGTCAGGTGTAAGCGACGTAGCGCGGCGGAGAGTTGGTTGTCATGGATGACGGGCGATGGGAAGTGGGGGATACCCTGGCTGTATCCCGCGACGCCGGAGGCGACGCGCCGCAGCAACGTCGTGTCGGGGTACAGCATGCGGTAGGCCCACCCGGAACGCGCGGCGGCCTGTCCCGTGTGCGTCTCGCCGGGGTTGATCACAATGATAGCGCCGGAGGGAGCGATGTGCGTGCTCCCACGGTAGTAGAACTGCTCCGCGCCCGCTTCGATGACGCCGATGGCGAAGCCATCGTGGGCGTGCCGCGCGAACGAGTGCGTGACGTAGGTCGCGCGCAACAACTCCAGGCGCTCTAGGTCGCGGGCCTGCCAGAACTTGACCGTCTCGCGTGTCGTGGCGCCCTGCATACGCTGCATATAGCGAGCCTCATGCCAGGCTTAGAATCGTCGCGCCGCGTGGGCCGACCATGACGGTATGCTCGAACTGCGCGGCCCAGCCGCCATCGGCCGTGCGCACCGTCCAGCCGTCGGGGTCGATGACGACGCGCGGCGAGCCTTCGACCAGGATCGGCTCGATGGTGATGACCAGGCCCTCCTGTAGCCGTGGCCCCGTGCGCGGGCGTCCGACGCTCGGCACCGGCGGATCCTCATGCATATGGTGGCCGAGACCGTGACCAATGAAGTCGCGCAGCACCCCATACCCGCGTATCTCGGCGTAGCGCTGCATGGCGTGCCCGATGTCGCCGACGCGGTTGCCGTTCGCCGCGGCGCGGATGCCGGCCGCCATCGTCTCGCGCGTCGTGTTGATGAGGCGCTGGTGTTCCGGGCTCACCGCGCCGATGGCGATGGTGATCGTGGAATCGCCGCAGTAGCCGTCGAGGAGCATGCCCGCGTCGATCTTGAGCAGGTCGCCCTCGGCAAGCACATAGTCGCCCGGCACGCCGTGCACGGCGGCGCTGTTGACGGAGGTGTTGATACAGCCGGGAAACCCCTTCTCGGTGGCGAAGACGGGGTCGGCGCCGAGCGCCAGCATGTAGCGCAGGGCGTGGTCATCGAGCGCGCGTGTGGTGACGCCGGGGCGCGCCAACTCCGCCAGTTCCTGTAATAGCCGCGCGGTGGCTCCGTTGGCGCGCCGCAATCCCTCGATGGCCGATTTGCTCCGAGCTACCATACAACATTCTCCCTTTTACCATCAGTGTACCAGCCAGTCATCGGCCCTGGGTATACACCGCGATTGTGATGGCGCGGGCCGCGTGACACCATCGGGGGTACCGCCCGCTTTCGACGGTGGCCGGCAGCAGCGCGTGTTTGGCGCCGGCCACGGGCTATAGCCCATTTATCGCGACGCGGCTGGTAAAAAAGAGCTATGTGTGCCGGGTAGTACCCGAATGGGTACTGCCTACGCCAGCAATCCGATCTATGATGTGTTTGCGCGGTCGGATACATCCGCTTGAGGCCCCACATAACTTGAGGCCCCACATAAGTAGTTCGTGGAAGGATCAATTATGAGACCGTTAGTCACCCCCAAGCGCTCACTCCGCGCCATGGCTGGCGCGGGTATCTTGCTGTCCGCGGCATTAGCCGCCCCGCTAGGCGGCCGGCACGCCCACGCGTACGGAGGCTGCCGCTCCGATCCAATTGTGGTGCTCTCCAATGGGATCGTCCTCGACCTGAGCGCCACGATCGGCCTCGACATATCGCAGATTTCCGATATCGCCCAGATCAGCTACACCCTGCACGCGCCGGCCGGTACGACCGTCGCCAAAGTGGTCTCAACGGACGGTGATGTCAACTATAAAGAGCAGTTCACGCTGCGCACGGATAGCTCCGCCGGAGTGTACGGCGTCCAGACGCAGGTCCAGACGGCCCATCTGCCCAAAGGCATGCCACAACCATCGGTAATCGCCCAAATCGAGGGCGGTTACGCTTCGACTCTGGGGATCACGCCGGGCATGGTCGGGCGCGCCGCCTGGTCCGCGACGGCCACCGCCACCGTCACAGACGGCAAGCTCGCGCCGCCCCCGCCCAAGCCGGGTCCGCAAGCTGTGACTAGTCTGCCGAATATTATGAGCGCGCAACTCAGTAGTTGGGCCGCCACCGCCGCTTGGTCCACGTCAGCCGTAACTAGCGGACAAGCAGGTTCGGCCCAGACGGCGTTCATAACCCTGATGTAACCCGATCTCGCCCCCTATGCGCCGTTTCTGAAGCGGCTCATAGGGGGCAACGGCGAGAACCTATGAAGACAAGCATACACGCGACGATCGACCGGCTCCTCCCCCAGCCCCTCGTGGGGCTGGGGGCGGTTGTGCTTGCCCTCTTGGCCCTCGCCGCGTCTTGGCGCCAGACCGTAGCGACCGTCTCGCGTGGTCCAAGTGTTAGTCCGGCGGATATAGCGCTCTCGTTATGCCTCGTCGGCGCCGTCGTGGTGTCCTACCAGTATCCTATCCATGTGCGCCACCAACTCAAAGTGTTCCTGTTCACGGTGGCGTATTATCTGTTGGCGGCGCTCGTGCCGCCGCCCCTCGCCGCCTTAGCCGCCGGGCTAGGCGCATTGGCCGGCGAACTCTCACGCCGCGCCAGTAGCGGCTCATATCCCAGCGACATAGCCAGTGAGGTGGGGCGGCGCACTTTGATGGTACTGCTTGGCGGGATGGTGGCGCACGCGGGAGGGGGCACGGCTCCGCTATCGCTCACGCTGCTCGGCGCGGCGGCGGTCATGCTGATCGTCGACGTCGTCTCAATCCCGCTCGTCGTAGCGCCAATGTGCAACGACCGCCCGCTGCGCGTTCTGGTAACCGCGGCGCGAGACGCGCCCCTATCCGAGGGCGTGCAATATGTCGTCGGGCTCCTGGGCGCGGTGGCGGCGCAACGGCACTCATGGGCGATCATCCTGTTGGTCGTACCCGCCACGCTGGTCTACATGTCCTTCAAAAACATGAAGGAGATGCACGACGGCACGCGGCAGCTCCTGGAGAACATGGCCGACGCCGTCGACCTGCGCGACGCCTATACAGGCGGACACTCGCGCCGTGTCACGGAGTACTGTGCGGTTATCCTGAAAGAGTTGGGGCACAATGGCCCGGAAGTCGCGCTCATCGAGGCGGCCGCGCGCGTGCATGACATCGGCAAGATCGGCATCCCCGACGCGGTACTCAACAAGCCGGGGCGGCTGACCGGCGAGGAGCGCGCCATCATGGAGGAGCATCCCGTGCATGGCGCGGCCCTACTTAAGCGCTACGTCGATTTCGCGCGCGGGGTCGAGATCGTGCTGCACCACCACGAGAGTTGGGATGGGACCGGGTACCCCGACCGTCTGAAAGCGGCGGAGATTCCGTTCGGCGCGCGCGTGATCGCGGTCGCCGACAGCTACGACGCCATGACAAGCGACCGGCCGTACCGGCGCGGCATGCCGGTGGACAAGGCTGTGGCGATCTTGCGCCAGGGACGCGGCCAACAGTGGGACGCGGCGATTGTCGACGCTTTCCTGCGCGCCGCGCTCCCCACAGCGCAGGGTGACCAATCCGCGGCGGCGCCGCACGTACAGATCGTCCCAACGGCTGTATCTGAGCCTACGTCGATGCTGGCGGCCGCAGATGTCGCGTGATACGTGGCCGCCGGATAAGGTATTTTGTTCGTGCCGTCCCTCTGACACAGTTTCGCGGCGAAACTGTGTCAGCTGGTGATGTTCCCAAAGGCGGCCAGCGGTGTGGTGGGGCAACGCGCGCCCGGCGCTTGTTCTATGGTGAGGCAGGTCAGTGTGTAGTTGGATACGTCGGCGCTCGTGGTCGTGAGGCGGCCCGTTCCATCGGACGATGGGCGGAACGCGCCTACGTCTTTGACCACGCGGTAGTGCCCGCGGATCAGCCACAGTTCGTAGACGCGGCCGGACGGAATCGGCTTGAGACCGTGCACGTCCAGGTCGAGGCGTTCGCCGACCGCGAAATAGCGCAGTGAGCCGCGGATAGCAGGCTGCATTCCGAGATGGCTAAAACCCTCCTAAAGAGGTGGGCAGGGCCGGCGTGAACGGCCGGAACGGGTAGGCTTTGGACGCGTCGAATCCGACGCCGGCGGCCACGCGTTTCTCGCTAAACGGACGCAACGCGGTCACCGCCTGATCGATGCGGGTCCAGCCAAGCATGCGCTCGACCCCGTTGTTGTTGGCAGGGTCGACCGCCTCAGCCGCCCCCATGAAACCGGTGATCGTCCTGAGCGGACCACCTACCGCGGGATCCAGTCCCGGGGCGAGCACCCGCGCCATGGTGCGGTGATCGCTCTCGACGCCCATGATGCGGGCGGCGGCGGCGCGTAGGTCCGGCGACGAAAGGTCGCGTACACCGACAAGGTAGGCGGCAATGAAGGCTTCTTCCAGCGTGACCAATGTGTCGAGCGTCGTCCTGGCCGTGGTGAACATGCCGCGCGGATAGTAGAACGCCGTATCAGGAAAGTCGGACGATCCGCCGTCGCGCCTGTGTCCAGTCGATCCATGCCGCCGATCCTTTCCAGTCATGCCTAGCCATTCTACCGCATCGCGGCATACGTGTAACGGTTACACCACCCCCTTGAGGCGCAACACGCCGAGCGCGACGATCAAGATGCCTGTGGCGATGTTGAGGTAGCTGGAGAGCTTGCCGAGACCGCCGGCGCGCCGTGCTACAGGCAGCGCGCCGGCCAGTTGCAATCCCCCCAGTAGGATGGCTCCTAACCCGAATAGGACTATGATGATGCCAATAAACATCCGGCTATGATCTCGCGGGCTTAGCGCGCTCGTATTGCACGGGCCAGGGTGCGCCGGCGCCAAGAGCGTCGGCGGCGTTCAGCGCCCAGTAAGGGTCGCGCAGTTCGGCGCGGGCCAGCGCGATGAGGTCGGCCTGCCCGTCGTGCACGATAGCGTCGGCCTGCTCCGGCGCGGTAATCAACCCCACGGCGGCCGTGGCGATACCCGTTGCGCGCTTGATCGTTTCCGCGAACTGGACCTGGTAGCCTGGTCCGATGGGGATCTGAGTGCGTGGGACGTTGCCGCCCGATGAGCAGTCGATCAGGTCGACGCCATCCTCATGCAGCAGGCGCGCTAGGGCGATACTATCCTCCAGCGTCCAGCCGCCCTCAACCCAGTCGGTGCAGGAGAGACGCGCGAACAGGGGCAGCTGCTCCGGCCAGACGGCGCGCACGGCGCGCGCCACCTCGCGTATGAAGCGGGTGCGTCCGGTGAAGTCGCCGCCGTATGCATCGACACGCTTATTGCTCAACGGTGAGAGGAACTCGTGCATCAGGTAGCCATGGGCTCCGTGCAACTCGACGACCGTGAAGCCGGCCTCGCGGGAGCGCCGCGCCGCCGCCGCGAAGGCGTCGACCAGCCTGGCGACGTCGTCTGTGCTGAGTTCGCGCGGGGTGGGGTAGTTGTCGGCGAAAGGCAGCGCGCTAGGCGCCACGGTTTGCCACCCACCCTGCGCGGGGGATATCTCGCCGCTACCAGCGCCCCACGGCCGGTGAGTGCTGGCCTTGCGGCCTGCGTGGGCGAGTTGTATGGCCGGGACGGCGCCCTGCGCCGAGATAAACGCGGCGATGCGCGCCAGGGCGTCCCGCTGCGTATCGTTCCAGATACCCATGTCCTGCGGGCTGATGCGCCCCTCAGGCGTGACGGCCGACGCCTCGACCATGACCGTGCCGGCGCCGCCGACGGCGCGGCTGCCTAGATGGACGAGGTGCCAGTCGGTCGCCACGCCGTCCGTGCAGGAATACTGGCACATCGGTGAAATCAGGATACGGTTGCGCGCGGTGACGCCGCGCAGTGTGAAGGGCGTGAAGAGGTGTGGGGTCGTCTCCCGCGTGTCCGTGTCGTGCCGTTGCCCTTGCCCCGTTAGGTCCGCCTCTCGAATCGCCACAATAGACTCCCTTGAATTGTATCTATAGCGTACAGCTGACATGTATCTATGCGTACAGCGCGCCGTTGTCCTGGCGCCCCGGCGCGCTGTCATAATGACGCCCCGCTATATCTTATCTAGCGGAGCGCCTCCTTAGTATGTATCATGTGTCGTGCCAAACGTCACGCCGTTCGCGCCATTTGTCTTTATAGATCATGCGTTCTATAATTAACCATAATAGAACCTATGATCTACAAGGGAGGACGTATGGCCCGTTTCGTTTCACTAACCATCGCCGCAGCCGCTGTCGTCTTGGGCGTGCATAGCGGCAGCATTATGTTAGCTCTCGCCGCCCTTTGCGGCGCCGGCGGCGTGGCGTCTTTCGCCGACGACATAGGCGGTCATCAGATAGCGCGCGCGGGATCGCGCCGTAACGGTACGGTGTATTAAGACCCGAGACACCGGTCGCGACGGATAAGAGCTTGGCGACGCGCTGTTCGGCCTATCATGGTCGAGCGACGGGCGGCGCATCGCCGTCGTCGGTAATGGGGTGACCCAAATCGTCGATGTCGCGACAGGCCGGGCGCATCCGGGTGTCGAGGGCGTCGGAGCCTTCTCGCCGACGAACCCGGTGCTCGCCTACACAGGAGACGCGTGTGACCATAACGGCTCGAACGACGGTAACGCCTTTTGTGTGGTCAACGAACAGGGGAATCATCAATCGTATCATAGCCTAGTAGTCCGTCAAGCGTCATCTTGACAGTGAGTGTTTCGACGGGGCATCCTCAGGTGTAGGAGCAAGGATACAGAACGGAGGATGTCTCGTGGCTAAGAAGTATATCGTGACGCTGACCGC
>JAABUJ010002386.1_pt1 | contig 23410 bp, 23 predicted proteins | sample 5559131 | NCBI WGS metagenome assembly JAABUJ01 (sample SAMN10711875, study PRJNA513366) | rock metagenome | isolation source: Antarctica rocks | place: Antarctica: Victoria Land, Mt New Zealand nord | collected 2016-01-07
AAGGCGGCGCATGACCCAGCGTTTTCTCAAGTCCTCGGAAGGCGTATGCCGAGCAAAGGGGGACCAAAGTCAGTCAACGGTGTCGCCAGCCCCAATTTGCGGTGCGTCGGCCCGTCGCAATCAGCGAAAGTGCGTCAGAGCCCCTATTCCACGCCTATTCACAGATTAAGTCCCATTCGCTAAAGCGAAATCGCAGGTGCGGCTCCCTGCCATACAGGCTGGTGAAGGTCGCAGCAGTGGCCTCGGCATTGCTCGTAAATACGCGCGCATATGTCTTGAGAATTATTCGCCCACTCCGCTGGAAACGCTTATTGATGCCTTGTCAGCTAAGACGAGTCATGAGGTCGTCGAGAAGCCATGCGCCCGCGCGGCCCAAAGAACGACCGCGCATATGCGACGCGTAGATCGTCAGGGCTCCGGCCGCGCGCGCGGGATCATCCTCGATCGGTAATGGCACGAGGCGGCCTTCGGCGAGTAGCGGCGCCACGAGATGCTCCGGCATGCGGCACCACCCCAGGCCCGCCAAGAGAAAGTCCAGCCGTCGTCCAAGCTCGACGAAGCGCCAGGCCTTCGTGCTCATGACACCGTAGCTCGGACCGTCGGGCGCGGACGGATCGGACAATACGAGTTGGACGTGCTCGTCCAGGTCCGCGCGCGTTGCCGACCGGCCCAGTCCGGCCAAAGGGTGAACGGGCGCCACGACCGGAACTAGATCGACGCCGAGCAGTGGCAGGGCGGCGACATCCTCGGGCACGGTCGGCAGCAGGATGCAGAAAGCGAGGGCAGCCTCTCCCCGGCGCAGTCGTCGCTCGGCGCCTCCCAGCCCTTCGGTCGAGAAGCTCACCGGCAGATGAGGAAAAGCGGCGCGGAGCGCGTGCAGGCTGTCGATGAACGCGCTGGTCGGCACCAACGGATCGATCGCGACCGCCAGTTCGGGCTCGATGCCCTCGCGCGTGGCCGCAGCCATCGCCTCGAAGCGGTCCGCGCCCGCGAGCACCACCCGCGCTTGGCCAACCAGCACACGACCAACGTCCGTGAGGCGGGGGCGGTGACCGGTGCGGTCGAAGACCATGACGCCGTGGACCTCTTCGAGTGTCGCGACGGCCTGGCTGATGGCGGATTGGGCGCGGCGGAGCTTGCGACCCGCGGCCGAGAAGCTGCCGGTTTCGGCGATCGTCACCAGCACGCGAAGCTGGTCAAGCGTGAGACTCCCGATCATCCATCATCCCGGCCGATAGAAACTATCTGATCTTTATCTCTCCCGCAGAGCGCGTCGAGGGGTCAAATCGTGGCCATGCAACCGACCTTCTTCATCAATCATGGCGGCGGCCCTTGCTTCTTTCTGGAGCCGGGGCCGATGCGCGTCGCTTGGCACGATCTTGAAGCCTATCTTCGCGGCTTCGCGGACACGCTGGCCGAGCCGCCGCGCGCTGTTCTCGCCGTCTCCGGCCATTGGGAAGAACAGGTGCCGACCGTCAATGCCGGCGCGCATCCGCCGCTGCTCTTCGATTATGGCGGCTTCCCGGACTACACCTACCGGCTGACCTGGCCCGCCCCGGGCGACCCCGCGCTCGCCGCTCGCGTGCGCGACCTGCTCTCGGCGGCGGGCATCCGCAGTGGCAGCGAGCCGGCGCGCGGTTGGGACCACGGCGTGTTCGTGCCGCTCAAGGTCATGTACCCGGCGGCCCAAGTTCCGCTCGTGCAGCTCTCACTGCAAAGCGGCCTCGATCCTGCGGCGCATCTTGCGATCGGGCGGGCGCTGAAGCCGCTGCGCGAGGAAGGCGTGTTGATCCTCGGCAGCGGCCAAAGCTACCACAACATGCGCGGCTTCTCCGGCCGCGACACGACCGATCCGGAGGCCGAGGCGTTCGACGCCTGGCTGCGGGCGACAATGGTGGACGCCGACGCACGCGACGCAGCGCTGATCCGCTGGGAGGATGCGCCGGGGGCGCGCGACGCGCAGCCGCAGGAAGATCACCTGCTGCCACTCATGGTGGCGGCTGGCGCCGCGACGGGCGAGCCCGGCACCGTTCACTTCCACGGCCACGCCCTCGGGAAGCCGATCTCCGGCTTTCGCTTCGGCTAACCCAATCTTAAGGAGCCTAATCATGACCCGCCTCCTCGTCGTCGAGACCAGCCCACGCGGCGACCATTCGATCTCGCGCAACCTCACCCGTCGTTTCGTAGCCAAGTGGCAAGCGGCTCACCCGGACGGGCAGGTCGTCGACCGCGACCTGATGGAAACGGACCTGCCGTTCGTCAACGCGCCCTGGCTTCAAGCCTACTTCACGCCGTCCGAGCAGCATTCACCTGAAATGAGGGAGGCGCTTCGCCTGTCGGACGAGCTTGTCGCCGAGCTGCTGGCAGCCGACCACCTCGTCATCGCTACGCCAGTCTACAACTACAACGTACCTGCCGCGCTCAAGGCATGGATCGACCATATCGTGCGCAAGGGCATGACGCTCGGGGTGGACGGTAGCGGCCTCGTCATCGGCAAGAAGGCGACCGTGTTGCTCGCATCGGGCGGCGTCTATACCGAGGGTTCGCCGATCCGCGACCGGGACATTGCGACCCAGTATTTGCGGCTAATACTGCGCGTGATTGGCGTTACCGACGTAACATTCATCGCCGGCGGGAACGCCAAGGCCGTCGACCTCGGCGAGATCGGGATGGAGGATTTCGTCAACAAGTTCCAGAGCGAGATCGAGGCCGAAGCCGCCTAACGAGGCCGTTTGGATGCTCGCCAGCAAGGCGAGCCACGACGACGATTGACCTTTGTGTCATATTGAATATATTGAATGGCATGGGAGAGCAACTCGGGCGAACTGACCCGCTGGAGCGCAACGGCCGCAGCCGGGCCGAGGCGCTGGCCGAGCGAATCGAAACCTCGTTGCTGGGGCGGGCCGGCAGCGGCGAGGTGCGCCTTGGCTCCAAGGACGAACTTCGGCAACGCTACCAGGTCTCTCACGGCACGCTGAACGAGGCCGTCCGAGTGCTCGAGACGCGCGGCCTGATCGAGTTAAGGCGTGGTCCGCAGGGAGGCGTTTTCGCATCATCGCCGTCGCTCAACATCCGCCTTAGTCAGCTTGTGCTCGGCCTCAAACGCAGCCCCGTCGATGTCGCCGACTGCCTGGCGGTCCGCAACCAGCTCGAACCTCTGATTTTCCGCGAGGCGACAATGGTCGCCCGCGACAACCCAGAGTTCGTGCCACCGCTCGTAGAGCTTATCAACAGGATGGAAGCCACGATCGGAGACCCGGCCGAATCGCTTAAGTGGAACTGGTTGTTCCACCGCCGCGTGGCCCAGATCGGGCGCAACACGGTGCTGAGCGGCATCTACCTCGCCCTGTTGGAGTTCATCGAGCAGTCGGTTAACGAGGTGGTTCCGACAGCGTCCTACGCTCGCGCCGTCCGGATCGTGGCCATGCACCGCGACCTTGTTGCAGCGATCGAGTCCGGTGACCCCGAACGGGCCAGCGAGGCGGCACGACGGCATCCGCTGCCGGTCGAGGACGAGACAGCATGACTGGTCTCCAGGCCAGCCTCGTCGTGCGCGGCCTGACCAAGCGCTTCGGCGGCACGACCGCGCTGGCCGACGTGGACCTGACCGTCCAAACAGGGCAGATTCACGCGCTGCTTGGCGCCAACGGGGCCGGCAAGTCGACGCTTATCAAGATTCTGGCTGGAGTTCACGCGGGCGACGGCGGTGAGGTCACCGTACGGGGCCGCTCGATCGCCGACGCCCTGGTCGCGCGCCGGATCGCGTTTGTGCACCAAGACCTTGGCCTGATCGATACGATGAGCGTCGGCGAGAACATGGCGCTTCTGTCCGGCTATCCACGCCGGCACGGGCTGATCGATTGGCGCGCGGTGGACGTGGCTGCGGGGCACGCGCTGCGGGCGCTCGGCGTCACGCTGTCGATGGCGATACCGGTCGGATTGTTGAGCCAGGCCGAGAAGTCGATCGTGGCGATCGCCCGCGCGCTGATCCAGGAGCCGGACTTTCTCGTGCTAGACGAACCGACGGCGAGCCTGCCCGAGGCCGACGTTGCTCATCTATTCGACGCGGTTCGGACGCTGCGGGCGCGCGGCGTCGGCATTGTTTACGTCACGCACCGGCTCGACGAGGTGTTCCGTCTGGCCGACGCAGTGACGGTGCTGCGTGATGGTCGTAACGTGGCGACGTACGCGGCGATCGCCGCGCTCTCGCCCGAACAGCTCGTGCGCGACATCGTCGGCCGGATGCCGGCCGCCCGCGTCGCCCCGGTCCGCAAAGACGACCTGCGCGCGGTGCTGGAGGTGGAGGCGCTCCGTGTCGGCGATTGCGGCCCGGTGACGTTTAGGGCGGCGGCGGGAGAGGTGCTCGGGCTCGCCGGCCTGCGCGGCCAAGGGCACGAGGTGGTTGGGCGGGCGCTCGCCGGCATCTTGGCACCCACCGCCGGCGGGATCCGTATTGGCGGCCACCCGGTCCGGTTCGAGACGCCACACGCGGCAATCGCGGGTGGTGTCGGCTTCTCGTCGAGCAAGCGGATCGAGGAGTCGCTGGCCGTTAGCATGACCGTTCGCGAGAACCTGTTCCTAAATCCGCTGAACTTCGGCCGTCATGGCTTCGAGCCGCGTGGGCAGGCGGGGGAGGCTGCCGACGCGCGGGCGATTTTACGTCCGTTCGACGTTCGACCTGACGCTCCAGAACTCGAGATCACGGCGCTGAGCGGGGGTAACCAGCAGAAGGTCGTGCTGGCTCGCCTGATTGGGCGTGACTACCGCGTCCTGGTGCTTGAGGAGCCGACCATGGGGGTCGACATCGGGGCTAAGGCGGACATCTACTCGATCCTCGCACGCAGCGCGGCGGACGGCCTGGTCTGCCTCGTAATCTCGTCGGACCTGAACGAGTTGGCCCAGATATGTAGCCGCGTTCTGGCGTTCAGCCGCGGCCAGATTGTGGCCGAACTCGACCGGACAGAACTCTCGGTCGAGGCGCTTACCCACGCGATTGGGGGGACCGCTATGGCCGGTGCTGAGCCGGTTCCGGCACGGGTGCCGGCGTGAGCGCCACGACACGGCCCCGGGCCCGCGGCGTCGGAGCGGTGCTGCTCCACCTTGTCTCGTTCCACGGGCTGCTCGTCTTCGCGGTGCTTTTGGTGGCGCTGTATGCCGTGCTGCTGCCGCATACGTTTCTCTCACCGCAGACATTCCGCGCCGTGCTGAGTGCCAGCGTGATCGTCTCATTCCTGGCTCTGGCCGAAATGGTCGTGATTGCGTCGGGCAACTACGACCTGTCGGTCGCCTACGCGATCGGGCTCACCCACATCGCGGCGATGGGGCTGCTGGTCAACGCGGGGCTGCCGTGGCCGCTGGTCGTCGTGGCGACTGTTCTGCTCGGCGGACTGATCGGGCTCGTGAACGGTGTGCTGGTCGAATATGCGCGGATCGACTCGTTCATCGCGAGCCTCGGCGTCGGCACGATCCTGTACGGCCTCGGTGCCTGGTATACGAACGGCTCGCAGGTTGTCGGTGACTTGCCGGCAGCGTTCACCGCGATCAACGACGCGACGGTGCTTGGTGTGCCACTGCCGGCCATTTTTGTGGGCATCCTCGCCGCCGGACTCTGGGTCGCGTTCGAGTTTCTGCCCGTTGGCAGGCGCGTCTACGCGGTCGGCGCCAATCGCAAGGCTGCCGAGCTGACCGGCATCACCGCCCGCCGGCTCGTAATTGGCTGCTTCGTGTTCGCGGGTGCGGTGTCGGGGTTTGCAGGCGTCGTGCTGGCGGCCCGCCTGCAGGTGGGGCAGAGCGCCGTCGGCCCTGAGTTCCTGCTGCCCGCGTTCGTCGGCGCGCTGCTCGGCAGCACCACCATCCGGCCCGGGCGTGTCAACGCGCTCGGCACGATCGTGGCCGTGCTGGTGCTGGCCATCGGTATCGCCGGCCTGCAGCAGCTCGGCGGCGGCTTCTACGTCGAGCCGATCTTCCAGGGTTCGAGCCTCATCCTGTCCGTAGGCCTGGCCGGCTACGCCGCCCGCCGACGGCAAGCCAACCGGCATGCCTAGCCGGGGGCTGCACCACAACAACTGCGAAACAAAAAGGCGAGGAAACGGGATCATGGGTAGGCAAGAGAGCAACCGGACATGGCTGCTGCTGAGGAATACGGCCATCGTTATGGCAGCGTTCGGAGCCTTGAGCGTCGCCTCGGCCGCCGAGACCCTCGAACAGGTCAAGGCCGACGTCGCCGCCGCGAGTGCGCCGGCGGCTATCTGGGACGGACCCACGACCGGCCCGAAGGCCGCCAAGGGCAAGCTCGTCGTCTACGTCGCCGACACGCAAACCAACGCGGGCTCGGCCGGCACTTCGGCCGGGGCGAAAGAGGCCGCCGCAGCGCTCGGCTGGCGGTTCCAGCTCATCGACGGCCAGAACACGGCGTCCGGCGAGACGGCGGCGTTCGAGCAGGCGCTGGCGCTGCACCCGGACGGCATTATTTCCGGCAGCCTCGACGTCACGCAATTTAAGTCGCTGTTCAAGCGCGCGGCCGACCAGGGCATCAAGATCGTGACCTGGCACGGAGCCGCCGCCCCTGGTCCGGTGGCCGAGGTACCGCAAATCTTTTGGAACGTATCGACGGACCCGTACCAGATCGCCAACACGGCCGCTAAGGTCGCTGTCGCCCAGAGCAACGGCACGGCGCAGGCTGTCGTCCTGACAGATCCGCAGTTCGCCATCGTGGTGACCAAGACGAAGGGTGAGACCGACGCGCTCGAGGGTACGCCGGGCGATGCCGTGCTCTCGGTCGAGAACGCGCCTTACACCCAAATCTCGCAGCGAATGCCGTCATTGATGAGCACGCTACTGCAGCGCGACGGCGGCAAACTCGGCTACCTGCTGGCGTTCAACGACCTCTACTTTGACTTCGCGGTGCCAACGCTCCGCAGCGCGGGTGTGCCGCCGGCCGGCCCGCCGGTGCTGATCTCGGCCGGCGACGGCAGCGTCACCGCGTATCAGCGTATCCGAAAGGGCGAATACCAGGTGGCCACCGTGCCCGAGCCGCTGAACCTGCACGGCTGGGAGTTGATGGACGAGCTGAACCGCGCCTTCGCGGGCGAGAAGCCAAGCGGCTACGTGACCAAGGCCCACGTCGTGACCAAGGCCAACATCGACGCCGACGGCGGCAACGAGAACCGGTTCGACCCGGGTAACGGCTATCGCGACCAATACAAGAAAATCTGGGGCGTCCAGTAATCCAGCGGCCGCTGCGGCTCACGACGGCCGCCGCGTCCGCCTTGAGAGGACCAATCACATGAGCACCGTATCCTTTCCACTCGGCGGCAGCCCGCTGCACCAAATCCGCCCCGACCTCGCCGGCACCGTGGTCGAGGGCGAGGGCATGACCCTGGTTCGGTGGCACATCCCGGCTAGCCGCGCGGCGACGCCGATCCACCACCACACCGACCACGAGCAGTTCACGACGGTGGTCAGCGGTGCGATCGAGACCACGGTCGGTGACACTGTGCTGCTCATGCGGACCGGCGACATGTGCCGCATCGAGCGCAACGTGCCGCACGGCAAGACCCGCGCGCTGGACGGGGTGGACGCGGTGCTGATCGACGTGTTCTCGCCGCCGCGGGCCGACTACGTCGCGGCCGCCCGGGCGTTCGAGCAGGATACCCGATGAGCCAACCTCGCGTTTTGGTATTCGAGCGGATCGACCCGACCGACGAGTCACTCGACTGGCTGGTGCGGCAGGGGATGGAGGTTACGCGCGGGCGGGTGATGTGGGAGCCGGGGTTTCGCCGCTACACCGAGGCCGAGATCGTCGCCGAGGCCGCCGGCTACGACGCGGTGATGGGGGCGAGCGGGGCGCATTTTACCCGACCGGTGATCGAGGCGCTGCCGGCGCTGAAATTCATCTCCAAGTTCGGCATCGGAGTCGACAGCATCGACCTGCCAGTCGCCACCGCGCATGGCATCCGGGTGTCAAACACACCGGTCGACACACAGGTCGGCCCGGTTTGCGAACACGCAATCGCGTTGATGCTGGCGCTGACCAAGCGCCTGCTCGACTGGACGCCGCAATACATGCGGGCGGGCGGTTGGCGAAGCGACATCTTCGCCGGGATCGTGGCGGGACAGACGATCGGCATCGTCGGCCTAGGCCGGATCGGGCGCGGCGTGGCAGCGCGGCTGGCCGGATGGGACGCGACCCTGATCGGCTACGACCCGGGCCTGACCGATGGGCCGCCGGGCGTGACACTCTGCGACCTGCCCGAGCTGCTGGCGCGGTCCGACGTCGTGACGTTGCATGCCGCACCCTCGCCCGACAACCGTCGCATGATCGATGCGGCGGCGCTGGCTTCAATGAAACCCACCGCCCTGCTGATCAACACCGGCCGCGCCTGGCTGGTCGATCAGACGGCGCTTCGCCACGCGCTTGAGACGCGCCAGATCGCGGGTGCGGGTATCGACGTGTTCGAGACCGAGCCGCCCGATCCCGCCGATCCGCTATTTCGGTTGCCGAATTTACTGGCAACGCCGCACGCGGCGGCTTGGACGCTCGACGGCATGAAGAACATGGGCTGGACCGGCGCGCGCAACCTGTGGGCGATGGTGAGCGGTCAGGGTGCCGCCCACGTCGTCAATCCGTGAGGGCCAGATGAGCGGGTTTGTCCCCGACGCCGCCCGAGGCGTCCGTTTTCTCGGCCACACCGACCAGGGCGGGCGGCCGGACGGCTGTCAGGTGATGGTCTCGCGTGGCTACGCCTACGTCTGCCACGTGTTCAGCGGTGGCATCAGCGTGATCGACGTCCGCGATCCGCGGGCGATGAAGCCGGTTGGCTTCCTGCCCGTACATCCGGCGTCGTGGTCGATCCACTGCCAGACCCATGGCGACCTGATGCTCGCCATCGAGGAGTTCAACTTCTACTCGGTCTTCAACAGCGAGAAGAGTTACTACGGCGGCTCGATCTCGGGGGTGCATTCGTCCCGGTTCGGAACCCAGGGTGAGGACTTCTCGGCCGGGCTGCGCGTCTATGACATCGCCGATCCGGCGCATCCGCGTGCCATCGGGTTCATGTCGGTGGCCGGCCTCGGGCTACATCGGGTCTGGTGGGTCGGCGATCGCTACGCCTACGCCTCCGCCTTCCTGGACGGCTACACCGATCATGTGCTGATCGTGATCGACATGGCCGACCCGACCCGCCCGGTCGAGGCCGGCCGATGGTGGCTGCCCGGCATGTGGCGCGACGGCGGGGAAACGCCGCAAGGTGCCGGGCGTGTGGCGCTGCATCACGCTGTCGTCGAGGACGACGTAGCTTACGGCTGCTGGCGGGATGGCGGGCTCACGATCCTCGACGTGGCCGACAAGTCGGCCCCGACGTTGGTTGCTCACCGCAACTGGTGCCCGCCGTTTGCCGGCGGCACCCATAGCGCGCTGCCTTTGCACGACCGTGGCTTGCTGGTCGTCGCTGACGAGGCGGTGCGGAACATCGACGAGGAGCCGTTAAAATACACGTGGATGCTTGACATTCGGGCGCCTGCGAACCCGGTTACGATTGCCACCATGCCGGTGCCGTCCGAGCGGGATTATTTCGCCAAGGGCGGCCATTTCGGTCCGCATAACCTCTGGGAAAACCGGCCGGAGGGCTACCGCAGCAGCCGCTACATCCTCGCCACTTACCAGAACGCGGGGCTGCGAGTCTTCGACACCCTGAACCCGTTCCGTCCCGAGGAGGTCGGTTGGTTTGTGCCCCCGCTGCCTGCACGCATGGTCGACACCCGACCTGGGATCGCGCCGCAACTACATGCGGCCGACGTCTACGTCGAGGCGTCGGGAGTGGCGTTCATCACCGACTTCAATGCCGGGATGTGCTCAGTCGAGATCGAAGGCATCGGCTGATGCGCGTGCGGGACCTTGTTGCATGGGACCCGCCTGTGGCACCTGGAAACGTCCCGGCGTAGGAGGCTCCCCTAATCTGACCTCGGACATCCATTTTGCCTTTCAAGCTGAACCAAGACTGCCGCCACCATATCCGGGGGTCCGATAGATGCCCGTCGCGGTGCTGTCGAAGGTCGAGCAGTACTTGAAAAAGAACTGCCGGCAGCCGGCGGTTTGCAGCCACGCCAGGGCGGCGAGGCTGTCGGCCACCGCGTCCGCCGGCGGCACCGTGCGCGATTCTTCAGCGCCACCACGATCGCGTCGGCGTCCGGGACTGCGTCGCTTGCGTCGGGCACGCCGATCAGCTGCACGGTGAGCATTCCCTGCGCAACCAGCATGGCGGCAAGGTCGGTGGCCCCGGTGAAATCGTCCGCGATGCAGCCCAGCAGCGCCATGATCGTCTCCTCTGCTAATCGAGCGCCGCCGTGAACAGCGGGGACCGGTTACAATCCCTAGTAACCATTCGCGCTCACGACGATCTCTTCGCGCTGTCGACGTGAACTGGCGATGGCAGCCTTTGCCGCCTTTGATAGAAGGCCGACGTCATTGCCGGGAGTTACCAAGCCAAATCCTTCCTCCAAGCGCTTTGCGGCTGCTTCACCGGAGGAGCAAAAGATACCGGCCATCTTCTTTTTCTTGAAGGTAGCCTTGCAGATTGCTCGGATAGCATCGACGACGACCACGTCCGTTGGCTCAGCACTTGGTGCGCAACCGAGCGCTAACGCCAGATCATTCGGTCCGACATAGATGCCGTCGAGCTCATCCACCGCCAGGATTTCATCGATCTCTTTCAAGCCCGCAGTCGTTTCTATCATTGCCAAACATAGAACCTCATCATCAGCATGTTTGAAATAGTCGCTACCGCCATAGAGCAAGCCTCGCGCCGGGCCAAACGAACGTTGTCCGCGAGGAGGATATCGGCAGAAGGCAGCAAACCGACGTGCTTCCGACGCTGAAGAGATCATGGGGCAGATTATGCCATAGGCTCCTGCATCGAGGAGTTGCATGACCATCGCGCTATCGCTTTTGCCCACGCGAGCCATTGGCATTGCGGGCGTTGACGAGATCGCTTGTAGCATGCCGATCGCGGCATCAAACCCGATCATGCCATGCTGAAGGTCTACCGTGACACTATCGAATCCTTGATGCCCCATGACCTCTGCTGCGTAGGCTGACGGGATTGAGAGCCACCCATTGACCGATCCATGGCCGGCCTGAGCCCTCTGCCGGAGAATATTGCGGCGCATTCGTGATATCCTTTAAGCCGTGCGGCCTTCAGGCCGCGAGCACATAGTCGGATGAGCCGAGTTGCGTTGCGGAATCCAGACCCGGATTTTGCCTATCTTCGCTAGCAGGCGCGCGACAACGTCGTCCGCCCGCTACGCCCCACAGCGCCTAAGCCTAAAGCGCCACTAGCCAGAGAACACTGGGATCCAGGCACCGGACGCGTCATTCGACTTGGCCGCGGCATCGATCAGTGCCATCCCGCGAACACCATCTTCGACGTTTGGGAGGAGCGACGGATGTTCGGGCGCGTCACCCAACCGACTCATAATTAACTCACGCGCAAACTCGGAATAGAGATTCGCAAAAGCAAGTCCGTACCCTTCAGGATGTCCGGGGCGGAAGCGCGTGACCCGGAGAGAGTCTTGGGAGAGACTGTCGTATCCCTTCGCAATACGGACGGCCGGCTCTCCAGCCTGCTTGTGCCAGAGGAACTCGGAATCTTCCTGATGCCAGACGAGACTGCCGCGCTCGCCGAAGATGCGAAACCAAAGTCCTTGATCATTCCCGGCCGCCACGTAACTGCTCCAGAGGCGGCCCACTGCACCCTCCGACCATCTCACGGTCAAATAGGCATTGTCGTAAACTTCGCGAAGCGCAGCGAGAATCGACATATGAGCCGAGACACTCTCGACCTCTAGGCCGGTGACAAACCTAGCGATATTATGAGCGTGAGAGCCGACTTCCCCCAAGATCGCGTGGGGACCCATTGTCGACTTCCGGAAGCGCCAGTGGCGCTTCGACAAGTCATCGGGCTCATTCAATACCCCAACGTCGCCTGCGCTCAGCTCTGCTTCGATCACTCGCACCTTGCCAATGGCGCCAGCGGCGATCATCGCACGTGCCTCTCGGACCATTGGATAGCCGGTGTAACAGTGTGTTAGGCAGAAGCGACGACCTGTCTCCTGCACCGCTGCACGAAGCGCCTTGGCCTCTTCGAGGTCCCGCGACAAAGGCTTCTCACAGATGACGTCGATACCCGCGTCCACAAACGCGCGCGTCAGAGGGAGATGCAGGTGAGGGGGTGTCGCAATGACAACGGCATCAATCCCATCCTCCCGGCTGGCTTCCTTGAGTGCCATTTCTAGGAAGTCGGCATAGCATCGGGCAGGATCGATCAGCACGTCCTGGGCTGAACGAACCGCCACTTCCGGGTTGACGGAGAGGGTGCCTGCAACAAGGTCACAGAGGCCGTCGGCGTGCATGGCAAGGAGATGGGTGCCACCAATAACAGAGTCTTGTCCTCCTCCCACCATCCCGAGCCGAATGCGACGACCGAATCTGTGAAGGAGACGGCTTTGATCGCTCATGACATTATCCTTTATTGCTTTAACTGGGAAACCGGCTGGTGGTTCGATCGCGGCATCTCAATCTAGGCACCGGCAAGCATGTGGTAACTGCGGGGTCTTGGTTGGATGTCAGTGTTGCCGAGCGCGTACTTTGGAGCGGCGCTCCTCTTGGGAGACCCGGATCGTGTCGAGGTAGACGGCACCAATCAAAACAATTCCCACGACGATCTGCTGGAGGAAGGACTCCATACCAAAAAGGTTGAGGGAGAAACGGATCGTAGCCATGACGAGCGCGCCGCAGATCGCGCCTATAACAGTTCCTCGCCCGCCCATCAGGCTGGCCCCGCCGATAACCGATGCGGCGATCGAGTCGAGCTCAAACCCAAGTCCGATCCCTGGATGTGCTGAGTTGATGCGAGATGACAGTACAATCGCGGCGAGCCCTACCGTCAAGCCGGCGAAGACGTAAACCCTAATCTTTAATGTCCGAACGTTGACGCCTGCTCGCCGGACACTTTCTTCACTGGCACCCATCGCAAAGGCGTAGCGGCCCATCGGGCGCTCGGTGAATAAGTAGTACGCCAAGGTGCCCACTATACCCACGATCCAGATTGGAAAAGGAATATTAAGAATGTCACCATTTCCGATAAAGTCGTACCAGTCAGGGAAGCCATACATGGAGTAGCCGCCAGAGAGCTTGAGCGCGACACCCTGGGCAATACCCAACATCCCTAGGGTTACGATGAAGGCGGGAATTCTACCGAAGGCGATCAGGAAGCCATTGATGAGACCACCGAGCATTCCCGTGGCAATCGCTACGATCAGCCCGATCCACATGGGGATACCGAGAGAGATTGTAGACACCGCCATGACGACCATCGACAGTGACATCATCGTCCCAACAGAGAGGTCAATGCCGCCAGAGACGATGACAAGGGTCTCGCCTATGGCAAGCAGAGCATTAACGGAGGCCTGCAGCCCGATCGTCAGAAGGTTCGAACCGCGTAGGAAGGCAGGATGAACCGCCGTGATGGCTAGCACGAGCACCAACAGAAGGAGGAACGGACCAATGCGGTCGAACAAGCGCCAGAAACGCAGTGATAAGGGATGACTGTCAGCTATTTTGTTGCGCGCAGTTGCGGACATGACAGCTCCTATGCCGTCAGAGCTGTCGGGAAGAACGCCCGCTTGGGAACATCGCCTGTGATGATCATATTCGCGAGCTCTTCACGTGTGACGCTCTTTGTCTGGACCTCTCCAGCTTTTCGGCCATTCTTCATGATGATACAGCGATCACAGACCTCCATGACGTCATGCATGTTGTGCGTGATGTAGATCACCGCCATTCCGCGTGACTTTAAGCTCCTTACCAATTCCAAGACCTTCCTGGTTTGCGCAACGCCAAGTGCAGCCGTCGGCTCATCCATGATGATGATCCTGCATTCGGCATTAACGGCCTTGGCGATAGCCACCGACTGTCGCTGACCACCGGAGAGGTCCTTAACCCGCGCATCAATGTTCGGCAGATCGACAGCGAGATCAGAGAGAAGCCTCTCCGCCCGCTGGCGCATCTTCTTTTTGTCGAACACCGTGATCCCCGGTAGGATGCTCTTTCGTATCTCGCTTCCGAGGAAGAGGTTTGAGACGATGTCGAGGTTGTCGCAGAGAGCTAGGTCCTGAAACACCGTCTGAATACCTGCCTCCAGAGCGTCCTTGGGCGAAGAGAAAGCAACGGTCTTTCCCGACAGAATGATTTCCCCGCCGTCGGCGATATACGTTCCCGATACTACTTTGATCAGAGTAGACTTGCCTGCGCCATTGTCGCCGAGAACCGCGACAATCTCCCCCGCCTCGAAGTCCACGGAAACATCGTCGAGCGCAAAAAGCGCGCCAAACTGCTTGCTGATCATACGCAGCGAAAGAAGGGCCATTTAAGGTTCCTGCAAATTGACTCGGAGCCCCGCGTGTCGCCGTATGGTCACGGCGACAAACCACTTAACGAGCGAGCTTAGGTCTTCTTGAGATTCATCGAGGCCGCATATTGAGCGACATTCTCGGGCGTCACGAGAGTCATCCCTGAATCGATGCGCTTGGGAAAGTCGCTCGGCTTCTTCTGGCCGCTCATCAAGGTGGCAGCAATTTGGACCGCCTTCTGTCCCATGAAGGCCGGCCGTTGGGCTACGTCGGCCGAGAACCGGTCGTTCCAGACAGATTCGATACCCTCCGCGACACCGTCAAAGCCGACGATCTTGATGTTGTTAAGAGCATCGGCCTTCTTCTTGTCACCGTTCGCCGCAGCTTTCTTTACCGCGCGGTCGATGACTTGGCGGGCACCGACACCCATCATGTCGGACGACGCAAGGATAAGGCTCAAGTCACTGTTGCCGGCCAGAATAGCTTCTGTCGCATTCACGCCACCTGGCAAAGTCCAATGCCCGACCACCGACGATACCAGGGTCAGACCGGGAAACTTTGCAATCGCCTGCTGGAAGCCCTGTTTGCGCTCGAGCGCTGTTTGACCACCAGGCTCACCTTCGAGGATGACCACGTTGCCTTTACCACCGATCACTTTGGATCCGTAGGTGGCTCCGGTGCTGGCGGCCGCGATATTGTCGGTCTGGATCACCGTGACATAATCGTCTCCGACGACGCCACTATCAACCAGAACCACAAAAAGCCCGGCGTTCTTCGCCTTGCGAAGGACGTTCCCTAGCCCCCGAGAGTCTGTCGCCGCAAGCACGATCGCGCCGAACTCTCCACGCGCGATCAACGCTTCGATGGTATCTATCTGATCTTGCACGGCAGTGTCGCTGCTCGACGCAAATCTCTCGGTCGGAATCCCCAGTTTCTTTGCCTCATCCGCCGCTGCTTCGGAAATCAGGATCTGGTAGACATCGTTGATCAGCGTCTTGGGCATGATCGCGATCTTCTTGGAAGTCGCTGCGAAAGATGGTTTTAGCGACAGAGCGGTGACAGCGGCACCAAAATATAATCCTGCGGCACGTCGTGTGATGAGCTTGGCCATAACTTCCTATCCCCTAGCCGTTAATCGGCCTTGACGCTCGTTTAGACCTCCGGCGCCAAGATTGTCAATAATCCTATTGACGGCAATGGCGGCGGGGTTTCTAACGGATTGGGGCCTCGCTGTGAAAAAGTCTCCTCCATTGACCTCGCGAGAGATCGGCGAACGCCGGGAACCACCTAATGTGTTTGGAAAGAGGACAAAGCCCATGGCTCGAACCGTCACCCTCGGCATGGTCGGAGCCGGTTTTATCGGTCAAATGCACTCTCTTACGTTCAACAGCGCGTCCCTCTCCTCGTGGGGACCGAAAATCAACGTTCGTCTGAAGACGCTCGCCGACCAGAATGTACAACTAGGCGAGGAGGTTCAAAAGCGCTACGGCTGGGAGAAACTTACCGCCGATTGGCGCGACATTACTGACGATCCCGAGATCGATATCCTGATCAACGCCGGCCCTAATCACCTTCATGCCGCGCCGTCTATCGCTGCTGCTAAGGCCGGCAAGCCCGTATTTTGTGAAAAGCCGCTCGCCTCTTCTGCCGCCGAGGCCTATCGGCTTTGGAAAGAGGTCGATGCGTATAACGTCATTCATATGTGTGCCTTCATGCATCGCTCAATCCCGGCACTCAACTTGGCGCGGGAGATGATCCAGGCGGGTGAGTTGGGTGAGGTGCGGCACTTCCGGTCACGCTTTTTACTTAATATGCTTACAGGCGGGCCGCTCTCCTGGCGGTTTAGCCGATCCAAGGCAGGCCTTGGCGCTCTCGGTGACCTCGGGTCTCATCACATCGACCAAGCGCGCTTCCTGGTTGGCGAGGTTACGGCGGTGGCTGCGATGTCACGGACCTGGAGCAAGGATTCCAACCGCGAAATCCTAGATGTGAATGAAGACTCATTCGTTTGTGTGGCCGAACTGGATAACGGCGCAAGCGCCTCGTTCGAAGCATCACGCGTGGCAACTGCCCATAATCTCGGTGGCTTCATCGAAGTCGACGGTAGCAAGGCGTCCATTGGATTTCATATGGAACGGCTGAACGAATTGACGATCTACGAGCCCAAGAAGGGGCAACGCGTCCAACTCGTGACCCAGGGGGACCATCCTTATAGCGACTTCTGGCTCCCAGGCGGCATTCAGGGGCAGCATCCCCTTGGCTGGAGCGAGTGCTTCGGTCACCAGGCGCGGCATATGCTAGAGGCCGTGGTGGACGGTAAGGCAATCAGCCCCCGAACAACATTTGAAGATGGCTACCGCGTTGCAGCCATTGTCGATGCGATAGCCGAGTCTGCAGCGTCGCGGACCTTCCAAACCGTCGCCTTCCAAGCATGAGACTATAAACAAGCTCTGTTCAACGGTCAGCTGAGGGCACGTCCGACTTCGTAGGGCAGTAACACTCGATGCGTGATCAAAGAGCCGAAAGGGCCAAGCCATGATGATCAGTCAAGTCAATGAAGCCATGACAAACAAGCCGATCGCGTTTGATGAGCGAGGCCGTTCGCAAATACCGCTGTCGCCACCGTTTGACGCGCAACGGCTTGACCGACTAATGGACGAAGCAGGCCTTGACGTTCTAATCGTCACTTCAAAGCACAACATCCAGTATCTGCTGGGCGGATACCGCTACTTCTTCTACTCGAGTATGGATGCCCATGGGCTTGACCGCTATCTGCCATTCTTCATCTATTTTCGAGGTAGGCCTTCGGAGGCCGCCTATATCGGTAGCCCTATGGAGCGGTACGAGAAGGATCATGGAAAGTTTTGGGTTGAAGCGACGCACTTCTCTAACATGACCGTTGCTCAATCAGCGAGATCGGCGGTGACCCAGATCGCACTCCATGGCAGGCCGCAGCTCCGGATCGGCGTGGAGATGAGCTTCCTGCCAGTAGAGGCGTTCCAGATTTTCGAGGCCGAGCTGCCAGACGCTGAACTTTCGAACGCTACCTTCACTCTCGAGCTACTTCGCGCCGTCAAGACGCCGCAGGAGCTCTCCCTGATACGGGGAGCCTCCGATAAGGTCGCGGATTCGATGCTCGATGTTTTCACAAGCATCGGTGAGGGCGCCACTAAGAATGAGATCGTGCAGGCGCTTGAGCGCGCAGAGACCAGCCGAGGGCTTAAATTTGAATACTGCCTTATCAATATGGGCACGACCTTCAATCGGGCGCCGTCGGATCAAGCCTGGAAGAAGGGTGAAACTTTAGCCCTAGATTCCGGGGGGAATGCGTCGGGCTACATTGGCGATCTCACACGGATGGCAGTCCTCGGCGAGCCAGATGCCGAGCTCGTTGATTTACTCGCGGAAATCGAAGAGATCCAGCAAGCCGCCCGTCGGCCAATCCGGAGCGGGGCGAGAGGCGGTGATATCTATATCAAACCGGACGCTCTGGTCGCGCGCTCGCCGCATAAAAGCCACCTGGAGTTTGTGGCTCACGGTATGGGCCTGGTCAGCCACGAAGCGCCCTGGTTAACCGACCGGTGTTCCGTCCCGTATCCGGCCTATCATGCCGATAGACCGCTTGAAGCCGGTATGGTCCTCTCGATCGAGACCACGATGCAGCATCCCGTTCGAGGTTTTATCAAACTCGAGGATACCCTTGTCGTTACTGACGACGGGTGGGAGGCCTTTGGTGACCAAGGGCATGGTTGGAACTAGGGCGCTTTGGAACCTGCAAGTGATTCGAACGTCAGACATCGCTGCTAGAGTTTAGTGCTTACGAGCCGGGGTACACCGCATTGCGTATCGAAGAGATCATCGCCGCTGTCGAGGAAGATATCGTATTCGGCGTGCTTCCGGCTCAGGCGAGGCTGGTTGAGGAGCGGATTATGGCGCGCTTCGATGAGAAGCGGCATGTCATACGCGAGGTTTTCTCACGTCTTGAGGATCTGGGTCTGGTCATCCGCATGCCGAACAAGGGCGCGGTCGTAAACGAATTGACGCCAGAGCAGGTTCGGCCGATCTACGAGATGCGGGAATTGTTGGAGACGAACGCTGCCATCCGGACTCTGCTTCCCGTAAAGTCCAGCGTCATAAAAGAGCTGACACGTATTCAAACGTTGCATGAGGAGGCTACTGCGACTGAAAACTTCCGGGCCGTTTTCCGTCTGAACATCGAGTTCCATCGAGCCCAATATGCGGCCTGCTCAAACCCTTATCTTGTCCAGTCGATTGAGGAGTATGCCCGCAAAGCCCATTTGATCAGGGCAACCAAATACGGCGATGCCGCCCATATGCGGGTCGTCGTCAAGCAACACTGGGCCATGATCAAGGCGATGGGCAACCCCGATGATGCCAAGCTCGTCGAGTTAATCCGGCAGCATTTGCCCGCTTCTCCTGACGAGTATATCCGGATTTATAAAATCCGCTACGGGACAACGAAGCATGATCACGACGCACTCGCTCTAGTACCCACTATCGTTGAAGCGCGAGTCACCGCCGGTTGGCACGAAACGCGGCTGGCCGGTCCATTCATCGGATGCGCTGGTGTGGCGCGCTTCAGTGACAGTGGGTACTAGCGCACTCATTCTAATCAATAAGTCTTGGTATAAATCCATAATCCAACCAAGCCGACTGTTAATGAGTTCTTGCGTCGTGCTCGCGTCACCATAAGCTCGGTCGGATCGTGCAATCTCAGTTCACCTCTTCGGTAAAATCTCCTGATCAGCCCACATCGGCATCGAGCAAAACCACCGCCCATTTTTATCCGCGACGGCACTCTTCTGGCACTCGGTCCAGGCCGCTGGAACATTGTTCGTCCGCACCATATCTACCGGCGCGGTTTCGGCACCCGGCCCAGCTTGAGCGAGGGCGCCTGCCAGCGCGCTCGAGGCGACCCAGATGCCGTCACGTCCGTCCCGCTAACCAGCGCCTCGCTATGGCCGTGACAACATCTGTGACGGCAGGAGCCGCGTCATAAGACAGCATCAGCGTCGACGCCGCACGCCTGCCGCTGCTGCTGGGCGACCTGCGGCTTCCAAGCTTCGCGAAGCTTTGACAGGCCTTCAGCAAGTGCGCCGATCGCGAGGGGTGGCTTCCGCTATGTCGCTCGGATCGACGCCCTTATTGCGCAACTTCACGTTCAATCGTCGCGGTCGTAATCACTTTGAGGCCGCCCGCGGCCCATCGATGGTCTGGCAGCCGCTGTTGTGCGCGCTGACCTCACTTCTGGGTATCCATCCGGCGAGTACCGCCTGGCAGTTCTGACCCGGCTCGGCGATCTTAGAGGTGCTCGTACGAGTGCTGCTAAGATTGGAGGCGGTTTGGGATGGAGATCATCACCGGAGTTGAGCGGCGCCGCCGCTGGCGGTGTGAGGAGAAGCTGCGGATCGTGGCCGAGGTCGAGCGGCCTGGGGCGTCGTTCAACGCCGTGGCCCGCCGGCATGAGGTGAGCCGCGGCCTGCTGTGGAACTGGCGGCGGCAGGTTCGTGAGGGTGTGCTGGCGCCAGAGCCGATGCCAGCGTTCGTGCCGGTGCAGATCACCGACGACGCGCCATCTTCCGACCGCCTGGCACTCCCATCACCTTATCCCATTCCGAGCAAAGCGGTGCCAGCCGAGGCGGAGCGGATTGAGATCGCGTTGCCGGACGGAACCTGCATCCGGGTGGGTGCGGACGTCGGCTTGGCGGCGCTGCGCCGTGTGATGACGGCGGTACGGCGGTGATCGCGATGCCCGCGGGCGTGCGGGTGTGGCTGGCCAACGGGCACACGGATATGCGCCGCGGCATGGGTGGCCTGGCGTTGCAAGTGCAGCAGGCCCTCGATCGTGACCCACATGCGGGCGATCTCTATGTGTTCAGGGGCCGCCGCGGCGACCTGGTGAAGATCCTTTGGCACGACGACACCGGGATGTCGCTGTATGCAAAGCGGCTGGAACGGGGGCGGTTCGTTTGGCCGCAGGCCAAGGATGGCGTGGTCTCGCTTACCCCGGTCACCCTCTCGATGCTGCTGGAAGGGATTGACTGGCGGACCCCGCAACGGACGTGGCGGCCGCAGATGGCGGGCTGACTGCATCAGGCCGCGCAAACACCTGACTATCTCGCACAAAAGGGTACACAGCTGACAGCAAGTGTGATTCAATCGACTGTGTGACGTCTGCCAATGATCCAGCCCTAAACCACATCGAAGCGCTCCGTTCTGCCTTGTTGCACGAGCGCGCCGCCCTTGCGGCCGAGCAGCTGGCGCGCCGCGAGGCGGAGGCGCGCGCGTCCGGCGCCGAGGCGATGGTGGCGCACCTCAAGCTGCTGATCGCCAAGCTCAAGCACGACCGCTTCGGCGCCTCGTCCGAGCGCGGCCGCAAGCTGCTGGACCAGCTGGAGCTGCAGCTTGAAGAGCTGGAATCTGCCGCGGCCGAGGATGACGCGGCGCTTGAACCCAGCACGGAGGGACTGCCTCCCCGTCGCACTGTCCGCCGCAAGCCGGTGCGCGGGCCGTTGCCGGCGCATCTGCCACGCGAGCGCGTGGTGGTCCCCGGCCCGACCGAGTGTCCGTGCTGCAAGGGCAGGCTGGCCAAGCTCGGCGAGGACGTCACCGAGACGCTGGAGGTGATCCCTCGCCGGTGGAAAGTGGTGCAGACGGTGCGCGAGCGGTTCACCTGCCGGGCGTGCGAGAGCATCACGCAGCCACCAGCGCCATTCCACCCCATCGCGCGCGGCCGGGCCGGGCCCGAGTTGCTGGCCATGATCTTGGAGGCGAAGTTCAGCCAGCACCTGCCGTTGAACCGGCAAAGCGAGACCTACGCACGCGAGGGGATCGAGATCGACGTGTCGACCATGGCGGATTGGGTCGGCGCCTGCACAGCGACACTCGCGCCGCTGACCGCGCTGATCCAGGCGCATGTGATGGTCGCCGCGCGCATCCATGGCGATGACACCACCGTGCCCGTGCTGGCGAAAAACAAGACGGTCACCGGCCGCCTATGGACCTATGTGCGTGACGACCAACCGTTCGGCGGGCCAGAGCCGCCGGCTGCCATGTTCTACTACTCGCGCGACCGCAGGGGAGAGCACCCGAACAGGCACCTGTCCGGGTATGCTGGCATCCTGCAGGCCGATGCGTATGCCGGGTTCAACGACCTTTACCATCCAGGGCGCAAGCCTGGGCCGGTGACCGAGGTGGGATGCTGGGCTCATGGGCGTCGCAAGCTGTTCGACCTGGCCAAGGTCGCGCGTGCGCCGCTCGCCGCCGAAGCCGTGCGACGGATCGACGCCATCTTCGACGTCGAGCGCAGCATCAACGGCCTGCCGGCCGAGCAGCGCCTCGCCCTACGGCAGAGGCATGTAGCCCCGCTGGTGGCCGAGCTTGAGACCTGGATGCGCGGGGCACGCGGCAAGATGTCGCGCCACGCCGAGGTCGCCAAGGCGATGGACTACATGCTTAAGCGCTGGGACACGTTCAGCCGGTTCCTCGGCGACGGACGCATTTGTCTCAGCAACAATGCCGCCGAGCGCGCGCTGCGCGGCGTAGCCCTTGGGCGCAAGTCGTGGCTGTTCTGCGGGTCCGACCGCGGCGGCGACCGCGCCGCGGCCATGTACTCGCTCATCATCACGGCAAAGCTGAACAACGTCGACCCACGCCCCTGGCTTGCCGATGCCCTGCGCCGGATCGCCGACCATCCCGCGTCGCGGCTGCACGAATTGTTGCCGTGGAACTGGCGCAACACCATCCGGGACGCAGCCGTCGCAGCCTAACCGCACACCGCCGCGGCCCTGGCCGGATGGATACACTTCTGGCGCCGCCAAGCTATGCGCTCGTCCTGCGACCCGGCCAGCGTGTGAAATCGCTTGCAATACTGGCCCCTTGAGGGCGGATTTCGCGTCCAAGTCCAACCCCTCTGCTTGCTGTGTCAGCATCCTTTCCTTTGGCCCTGGATGGTCGGGAAGGATTTTTGGGGATGATGTCCGTGGATGTGATCGGCAATATTCGGCGCGCGTATTTTGAGCAACGTCTTCCGATTAAGGAGATCGTACGGACATTGTCGGTATCGCGGGCGACGGTGCGCAAAGTCGTTCGCAGCAACAAAACTGAGTTCAAGTATGCGCGTGGCGTGCAGCCCGTTCCTAAGCTCGGCGTGTGGGTAGATGTTCTGACGGAGATCCTGGAGAAGGAGGGTAAGCTTCCCAGGCGGGAGCGTCGATCGACGCAACGTCTATTCGAGGAACTGCGTGGGCGCGGTTACGACGGCGCGCACGACAGCATACATCGGTTCACCAAGGCTTGGCGTGACGAGCGCGCCCGGGCTCCATCGCATGCGTTTGTGCCGCTGAGCTTCGCACCCGGCGAAGCGTTTCAGTTTGACTGGAGCCACGAGACAATCACGCTGCAGGGGTTGCCGCTGGTAGTCAAGGCGGCACACATGAAGCTGTCGCACAGTCGCATGCCGTTCGTGCGCGTTTATCTCCGCGAGACGCGGGAACTGGTGTTTGATGCGCATGACAAGGCGTTTCGGTTCTATGGCGGTGTCTGTCGGCGAGGCATCTACGACAATATGAAGACCGCGGTGGAAGCGATCTTCGTGGGCAAAGCTCGCCAATATAACCGCCGCTTTCTCCAGATGTGTTCACACCACCTGATCGAACCGGTGGCTTGTACGCCTGCCTCGGGATGGGAGAAGGGGCAGGTTGAAAACCAGGTCGGCAATCTGCGTGACCAACTGTTCCGCCCCAAGCCGCGAGTCTCGAGCCTGATCGAGTTGAATGCATGGCTGGAAGATCAGTGCATCGCCTACGCGAGGCGCCACAAACATCCGGAATTTAGGGACCGGACAATCTGGGAGATGTTTCAGGAGGAACAGGTGAGCCTGATGGAATCGCGCGGACCGTTCGACGGCTTCGTCGAGAAGGCGGTAAGGGCCACCACCACGTGCCTGATCATGGCCGATCATAACCGCTACAGCGTCGATGCC
>JAABUJ010002387.1_pt1 | contig 23405 bp, 27 predicted proteins | sample 5559131 | NCBI WGS metagenome assembly JAABUJ01 (sample SAMN10711875, study PRJNA513366) | rock metagenome | isolation source: Antarctica rocks | place: Antarctica: Victoria Land, Mt New Zealand nord | collected 2016-01-07
AACGCCTCACAGTGCGTTATGATGCGCACAATGGAGAAGTTTGCTATGCCCTAGCACAAACGTCGTGCGAAACGCACGAGGCCCACCGGGTTTCCCCAAGTGGGCCAACGTCCGCCGCCTATATGTGTGCGGTTCTGGTGGTCATTTTAACACTGCTACCAGGCCGCTAGATCGGGACCAGGAACCTTGTCCAAGGGTTCCCGGCTCTCACAGGGGAGCTTTATGCTTCCGAGGAGTACCTATGAGCAATCATACGGGAATGACGGGTGCATGTCAAGATTACGCCCACGATCCCAGGCCCGAAAGTACACCATCACACTCACACTCGTCATCCGACAGCATCGACCGGCACCTGGTCCAGCGCTACGGGGCCTGGCTGCTCACGGGGGGCTACACGGCGCTGCCGACCTACGCGTGGGTGTACTACGCGCGGCTGGGCGTGAGCGAGGCCGAGATGGTGTGCGTCGCACAGCTCTGCACCTACTGGTGGTCGGCGCGCGATCCGTTCCCCGGCGAGGCGGCCCTGGCGTTGCGCATGGGCAAGACGGTGCGCACGATCCAGGGCTACCTGCGCTCGCTGGAGGGGAAGGGGCTACTGCACATACAGACTCGACTATCTAACAACGGACGGCAATCCACAAACAGCTATGACCTGCGCCCCTTCTTCGCGGCCGTGGAAGGGCTCGCGCGGCTCGACGGCCTGCTCCCCGCCGACGCTACGGCCCCCGCGACGCCGGCGGCCCCCGACAACGATGCGTGCAATGGTGGGCCATGTGACCATCACAACAGGGCACAGAGGGACGCGGAACGGGAGTCACTATGTGCAGAGGCGACGAGTGTTGGAACAGAAAACCGGCCTACGGACGCTGGCACCCCAACCACGGGGGAGGATGAAGGATCGCGCGCGGGAGGGGTGAAGAATCCTTCACCCCAAGTAAACCCAATCGAAATAGACAGTTTCGATCTCGATTCGATACCCCCTACCCCCGCTAAGACAACACAGACGCCACCCGACGCCGAGGCGCGGCCACCGGCCAGCGCGGACCCGCACGACCAGGCGCTCACGGCCGAGATCGCCGTCCTGAGTACGGAGCTGGGCGACGACGCGCCGCGTTCGAGTCTCGGCCGCGCCCGCAATCTGCACCGCGACGCTGGCGTGTCCCTCGACCGGTTCCTGGCCCTGCTCGACGAGGCGGCGACCCGGACGCGCGGCCGCCAGCAGAGCATCGTCAAGCGCCGGCGCGCCGACGGCCGCGCCGTCAACGGCATGCCCTACCTGTTCGCCGTGCTAGCCGACCTGCTGCACCCGGCACCGCCCCGGACGCGCGACAGCAGCCCCGACGCGGATCGCCGGCGCGCTGGCCCGTCAGGTCGTCGCCGACGCCGGCGCGCTGACGGCCGTGGCGAGCCCCCCCGCTCCTACGCCGCGTGGTCCGACAGCCCCGCGCGCCTGCCCATCGTCGAGGAGCATCCGGTGTGGCATGCGGTCCTCGACGAGCTCGCCGCAGTCATGACCAGCGAGAACTTCAACGCCTGGCTGGCCTCGACGCGCGCCCTCGACCAGGACGGCGCGGTGTTGCGCGTGGCCGTTCCCGCGCCGTTCAACAAGACCTGGCTAGAGCAGAAGCTGGCCGGCAAGGTCATGGGCGCGTTGCACACGATCGACGACGACGCCTGCGGTGCCGAGCGCGTCGAGTACGTCGAGTACGTCGTCGATCCGGCCGCGTGCGCCGCAGCAAAGGCCGATGCACGAGCATCCTGAGCGACGACACGAGACACGAGAGGAGCACATCACAGTCTTGGTCAAATTAATGAAGGCGTAGAGAGATCCGGAAATGTGCGTTAGATTTCGTGGTGTTGAGGCAATTAGTATATAGCGTATCATGTGGACGGTCCGTACGAGTGGCCGAGGACCTCGTGCAGGAAATGCTTGCTCCCCAAGTACGGGGACAGATGCCGCCGTTCGTGCCCATCGCGCGATGGGACAGGAGATGGGTGGGGCGCGTCGGCAACGGTACGCAGGACGCGGCGGTGCGTCCGAACAATGGAGGAGACAGGAGATGAGCAGCATGACGGATGAAGGCACCGCCCACAAGCCGCCCCATCGTCGGGAGGTGAGGTTCCACCACGGCGACGTGGCGCTCGCCGGCACCCTCTATACGCCGGCCGCAGCCGGGCCGCACCCGGCGATGATCATGATCCAGGGGTCGGGGCCGGCGGATCGCGACAACTTCGGCTACTTCCCGCCCATCCGCGCCCACATCGTCCACCACGGCAACGCGGTGCTGTGCTTCGACAAGCCGGGCACAGGGGGCTCGTCCGGCGACTGGCGGGCGCAGTCCTTGCACGACCGCGCCGACGAGGCCCTGGCCGCAGTGGTGGGTTGCCTCCGATGCCAGGACGACATCGACCCTGGGCGGGTGGGACTGTGGGGCTTCAGCCAGGGTGGATGGGTCACACCGCTCGCGGCGTCGCTCTCCCGCAATGTCGCGTTCATCATCCCCGTCTCGGGGCCGGGCGTCAGCCCGGCGGAGCAGAACGTGTACGACATCGCGCACAACATGCGCGCCGACGGCCTGCCCGAGGAGCAGGTCGCCCGCGGGGTGGCGTACGTCGAGGCGCTGATGGACGCCGCCCGCCGCAAGGACAGCTACGAGCGGGTGGAACATGCTGTGCTGCGCGCGGCGCGCACCGCGCCGTGGTACCGGTACTTCGAGATCCCGGACGCGGCGCTCTGGGACTTCTTCCTGCGGGGCGATCCCGACTACGACCCGGTCCCGGCCCTGGAACGCGTGCGCTGCCCGGTGCTCGCGATCTTCGGGGAGTGCGACCGGCAGTTACCCGCTCGCGTGAGCGCCGAGATTTTCGAGCGTGCGCTGCGGAGAGGGGGCAACCCCGACGTCACGGTCAGAGTGTTCCCGGAGGCCAATCATGGCATCGCGATCGCGGACCCGGCGGGATTAGCGCCCGGCTACCTGGACCTGATGACCGACTGGCTGCGGGAACGGGTGGGCGACGCGCGGTGAGGGTCGGGCGCAGTTGCGCGGCCAGGCTGTGCAGGACGGTGGCGAGGCGTCCCTTGGGAGGCGGCACCTCGTCCAGCCAGGCGACGAGGCGGCGTCGATCAGCGGGCGTGAGGGCGAGCGTGGCGACCTCACCGGCGAGCAGCGTGTCGATGAGGCGGCTGGCGCTGCCCTCGCCCGCGTGCGGCCCCCGCGCGGCATAGAAGCCGTGGCGCTCGGCGATGCCCCGTAGGGTCGCTTCGTCCTCAGCTGTAAGTGGACGCATACCGTTCTCCTCGTGCCTCGTCGTAGGGGGTTTCTGCATATCCCCTCGAAAAGGTGCATCAAGGGCATCGGTCAGGTCTTTGGCATCTCAGAATCTCTAAGATGCCATGAGACGGGCATTATGAGACGACTTGTGCGACCCGTCAACCCAACGGTCTCGCAACGTATACCTTGTGAGACCGCGTCTTGGGCGGCAAAAGCCTGGAAATGCCCTACTATCTGCCCGTCCCGACGACGGAAAGAGCCTACTGCACCTTTTTGAGCTAGACTTTGGCCATTTAGACGGCATCATATAGCATCTCCCGGAGGTGATCGACAGGGGTGCGGAGACTTTTCTCATATCGGGGTAGAGAGGCGACATGAAAAAACTCCGCGCGCCTACAAATACCGGCCGACCACGGGCTGCGGGCACAAGATGGAGGCGTCGCCATGAGGCTCCACACCGCCTGGGGAAGCGCGGAGGAGCCACTGACAACAGAACGACGCGTGCCCATCATGGTACGTTTCCTTTCGCGCAAATGGCCAAAGTCCAGTTGAGGGGATATGCAGAAACCTGTATTGGGCAAGGACATGTTGCACAAGTGCCGGACGAGTCCTACGCAGATCACCCGACTGCTCCCGACGCGGATGCCACTATCTCTCCGTGCATCGACGCGTAGGTGTCGCCGCTAGTTGTGTGCAACATGCTATTGCCCCTTACAGGATATGCAGAAACCCCCTCGTACTGTGATGATGTGGAAACTACCTAGTTAAATACCAGGCGGTCCACGTCAGCGTCAACACGGTGGGTGGGCATCGGTCGGTGAGGCGGCGGCGTGCGCGAGAGCCTGTTTGCACATCTGGACGATCTTTAGAGCGTGTCCACAAACCTCCCCCCTGTCCCCCTCACGTTTTGATCGATCCCAGGATCCGTTGGTGCCATCCACACACGATCCTGCGTCCACCAGCGGTCACCCGACGCTCCGCACCCGCCCCCGCGCCGTTCCTGAGGGTGAGCAACCGCACGAGGGTGGCGGGCGCGTCCTCCGGCGACCCCCGCAACCACCGATGTGGTCCCCGTTGGGTCGAAAACGAGACCTGGGAGCTGGGGGGTTTGTGGACACGCTCTTAACACGTCGTTAACAGTGGCTTCATGGCTCCTTTACACGTCGCTGTTACGCTGAGGGTGTCCCTATGCGCGCGTATCTGCGTATCGTGGTGGAGAGAAGAGAGGAGTCCCCGTGGACAGGCACACGCACCCCACCGACACTCAGGGCGGCGACCACGCCCTGTATCGTCGCGCGGCTGCCGCAGCCCGGCGGCTCGTCGGGCTGGACTGGCCCCCCGTGCGGGAGGCATTGCCGCCGTTGTCTCCGCGGCCCCCGCACGCGGACGGCGACGACGTGGCCCTACTGCCCCCGCGCCAGCGTCCTCTCCCCGCGCCTGGCTGAACCGTGACAGTCCCTGTTGTCGCGCCCAACGGGGGATGAAAGCGCCCTGTCCCAAGGCGCGGCGATGTCAGCACCGGAGAGGTCCGGCTGCGGGGACCGCGAGCGTGGGAGATCGTCATCTCCGGCGCCAACGCCGTCCATCGGGAGACCATTGACGTCGGCGACCGGCGTTAGGCCTCCCGTAGTAGGAAGAAAGCGGCCGTCCCCGCGGCAAGGTAGAGACCGCCCGCGAGGTTGAGCAGCGGGACGACACCCAGGTGGTCGCCGCCTAGGCTGGCGATGCTCATCCCGCCCAACATCATCAGGCCGTTTGTCGCCCCCAACGTCCCGAATACGCGTCCGCGATAGGCGTCGGCCACGGCCTGCTGCATCGCCGTCTGCAAGCCGATGAAAAAGATAGCGGCCGGCGCGTCCCCGAGCGCCCGGAGCACGAGATCGACGGGGAAGACGGGGATATCGATCACGGCCAGGAACGCGAGGCCCGTCGCGATCCCCGACACGGCGAGCAAGAGGTGGCGCGGTAGCGCACGCCCCAGACGCGCCAGCAGTAGACTCCCGCCGAAGCCGCCCACGGCCGTCGCCGTCAGGAGCCATCCATAGGCGACGGCCCCCGCGTGGAGGACGGTGGTGACCCAGATGACGAATAACGCGTAGTAGAGGCCCAGGGCGCACCAGAGCAGACCCGTGACGATGAAGAGGCCGCGCACACCGCGCGTGCGGGCGACAAGCCGCAGCCCGGCGATCAACTCACGCCGCGAATTCGGATGGACAGCGGGCGCCGACGCCTCGGACGCCCGGTGACGCGACGGCAGCGAAGGAGCACCGTCGGTCTGGACGAGCGCGATCAGGACGCCGGAAACGAGGAAAGAGGCGCCATCGAGGAGCAGCACGGTCGGGAAGCCGTAGAACCCGTAGAGGATGCCGCCGAACGCCGGACCGACGAGGAGGGCAAACTGTGAGCCCCAGGCGACCCGTGCGTTGGCTGCGAGCAGCCCCTCCTCCCCAACGACGCATGGGAGGAGCGCGACTTGCGCCGGGTTGAAGAACTGCGCGACCGTGGCCTCCGCGAGCACGGACGCGTAGATCACCCAGACGGCCGACTGGGTGTGGACGAGGAGGATGGGCAGGAACACGACGGTGCGCAGCGCGTCGGACACAACCATGACACGTTTGCGGTCCCAGCGGTCCACCCATACGCCGGCAAACAGGCCGACTAGCACGCTGGGGAGGGTCTGCGCGATGAACATAGTCCCGGTGGCAAGCGCCGAGCCGGTGAGGTGGTACACAGCGGTCGGCAACGCGATCACGAGCATCCAGTTGCCGATCCAACTGATCAGCCCCCCACTCCAAAGCAGGATGAAATCTCGGCGATAGCGGACAGGCTCCCGTGAGGAACCGACGGCGGCATTTAAGCGCGCCGCCGTATCATGGATAGGTAGCATAGGCGCTCTCTCGTTGATAGGGCAGCGCGACAAGCGCCGCCGTACAGAATTAAGACGACGTGTGGGAGAGATGAGAGGTTCCCGGCGCTATGTCTGAGCTACGCGTCACGCGAGGAGCGTTTCCAAAGGGGTAAGGCACACGCGGTCTCTCCGCGCGTTGAGTTGGTATCTCGTGCACGGAGGATCGTCAGCGCGTGAGGGCGGATGCGCCGGGTTTAACCGGCGCTGTCGTGCCGCTGTATCGTGGTGTCCATGCTTGGGAGCCTACCAGCCGTGTCCTACTGGCGTCAAGAATCGGATTGCACGGCGTCCGATGTCGTCGAAGCGAGCGTATGCGCCCCAGCTAAGATCGTTGCATGGACATCCTAAGTGATGAGACGGGACACGAGAGGAGCACACCATGTCCATGTGGGAGACACGGGCAGGGCGACGATACGCCCCAGGCGACGCAGGCAAGCGCGGTCAGGGCCGCAGTAGGCGACATCTGCCCGACGTGCGGGGTGCGCCGGGGCCGGGCAAGATCGGCCGCGGCGCGGCCTGCGTCGAGGAGGAATGGGCGACGATCAGGACGCAGATGGGCGAGGAGTGGCCGGAGGCACCGCTATGGGGAGGGCAACTGATGGGGCGGACGGAGGGCTCTAGCCGCCCCTCAGCGCACGACGGCCGTGTAGCAAGGCACGACCAGGGGGGCCGGGCAGGGCGCCGGGGCGAGGAGTTGGACGCGGTAGATGCGCGGCGGCGGCTGGGGCGGGCTGGGGCGGTAGGTGTTCGTGCGGCGCGCGGCGATCACCGCCATGAGGTACCCAAAGTACCGGGCGATGCCGACCGCCCGAACAGTACCTACAAGCGTCGGCCTGGACGGCCCGGCACCCCGCAGGATAAGCGTCGGCGTCGTCCCTGGCGCGTTGAAACGCATTCGCATCGTTATCGTTCCTGCCACTTGCCTGGCAATTTGGCTGGGAAACAGCTGGCCTGTCGCTAAGATCCTGACGCAACACTACAACGCCCCGGATAACTAGAGCTTCCCCTCTACTCGCGCGCCCACAACGACACCTTATCCGCGCTGTAGAGTCCGCTGGTGGTGCGAAGTGTGACGCCGCTCTATAATTGGCTTGTAACTAGAGAGCCTGGCGTGAGCTACACTGGTATCCCAGCCGATAGTGTCGTGAAGAAGGAGGGTCGTCCCCATGAGCATACCCGCCAATCCGGTCGATCCGTTGGCCTATTACGCCCGTCAAAGTGCCATCAGTACACCCGGCGCGCAAGCGCCACTGTTTACCGGGTTGCCCGCCGATGTCCCGTCCTTATGCCGCATCGTCCAGGGGCTCCTGATGCACTACCGCGAAGGCTACCTCTACCACATCGAGATCGCGGACGAGCGCAAGCGCGAGATAGACATCCGTTTTGTCGAGCCCCTCCTGGCGCGTGTGCGTGCCCTCGATCCGCAGCCCCTCAGCGTCATGCGCTCACCGGGAGAGCGCGTGGTCTGTTGCTGCCGCGATTTCGCCCTCCTCCTCTGCGCGATGTTGCGCCATCGTGGCATGCCGGCGCGCGTCCGGTTCGGCTTCTCGCGCTACTTCGACCCGGACTTCGCCTGTGATCATGTCGTGTGCGAGTACTGGCGGGCGGACGAGCGGCGCTGGGTCCTGGTCGACGCGCAACAGGATAGTCTGCATCGCGCACTGAACAAGCTCACCTTCGACCCCTACGACCTGCCCCGCGACCAATTCCTCACGGCCGGCGCGGCCTGGGCGCTGTGCCGCGCGGGGCAGGCGGACGCGGACGCCTTCGGCTATGCGAAGGTCCCCGATTTGCGGGGGTGGATGGTGCTCCGCCACTACCTCGTCCACGAGCTCGCCGCCCTCAACGGGATGGAACTCCTGATTTGGGACCTGTGGGGCCTCGCCGAGGTCGAGGAGGGCGACCTGACGGAGGAGCAAAGAGCCTTGCTCGATCGTGTTGCGACCATCACCGAGGCCAGCAACGACGCCTTCCCGACCCTGCGCTCGACGTATCAGCACAGCGCCGACCTCCGCGTGCCGCCGCAGGTCACGAGTTGGTCGCCCGCCACGCGAGACAGGCGCATGGTGGCAATGGGCTGGTAGGTGCCCTCTTGAGCATGTGTAGCACGTCGGATAAGACCTCGCAGCGTACCTCTGGGAAGCCGCCCAGGAATTGGCCCGGCGCGGGCAGCCGGTGCTGGAGGAGGCGTGGGCGCACATCACACCCCTGCACTGGGAACAGGTCCACCTCGTCGGGCGGTATCAGTTCGACGAGCGCGACACCGGCAAGGATCTGCGCCCCCTGCGCCGGCGAGAGGAGTGATCCATGATCCGTGGCCTTATCTTTGATTTCGACGGGCTCATCCTGGATACCGAAAGCCCGGAGTACCGCAGCTGGCGAGAAGTCTTTCGGGCGTATGGGTGCGAGCTGGCGTTGGCGGACTGGGCACAAGGCATCGGCCGTGGGGTGGGGGACATAGCCTTCGACCCCTATGCCGCGCTGGAGGCGGCATCCGGCCGATCCATCGAGCGCGTCGCCATCCGCGCGCGGCGTCGCAGGCGTTATGCCGACCTCGTTGCGGCGGAGGTGGTCCGGCCGGGGGTTGAGGAGTATATGGTCGCCGCCCAACGTCGTGGCCTCGTCCTTGGCGTGGCCTCAAGCTCGTCGCGTGAGTGGGTCGAGGGGCACCTCACACGATTGGGCCTGCGTCCCCACATCACGGCCCTGGCGTGTGCCGACGACGTGGGCCGGGCGAAACCGGACCCGGCGGTGTACCGCGCCGCGTTGGCGTTGTTGCATCTGCGGCCCGACGAGGTGATCGCCTTCGAGGATTCGCCCAACGGACTTGCGGCGGCGAAGGGCGCCGGCGTCCTGTGCGTCGCGGTGCCCAACCCACTCACCGTCCAGCTCCCGCTCGACCACGCCGATCTGCGCCTGACCTCGCTGGCCGACATAGCGCTGGAGGAGTTGATCGAGGCGATCATCCGGATCGACCCTGCGGCGCGGGCACGGGAACCGGCGTGGCCCATTGGGTAACCACATCGCCGAAGGAGGGGGGACAGTGAGCCCGTTGCGCATCCTGAGGGGCCTCGGCCTGGTGATCGATCGCGGCGCCTGGATCGAGGAGGGGCGGTTGCTCGGCTGCGCCTATCCGCAGCGCGAGGCGGCCGTCGCGGGGCTGGCCCGGCAAGGCGTGTCCGTGCTGATCAATCTCCATGAGCGGGCGCACGACCCGGCCCGCCTCGCACGCCACGGCATGGAGGAGGTACATCTGCCGGTGGCGGATTTCACGCCCCCGTCGCCCGCGCAGGTGGATCGCGGTGTCGCCGCGATCACGGAGGCCCTCGCCGCCGGCCGGCGGGTGGCCGTCCACTGCGCCGGGGGGCGAGGCCGCACCGGGACGCTGCTCGCGTGCCACCTCGTCCACCGAGGGCTCGACCCGGACGCGGCCATCGCCCGCGTGCGGGAGGCCCGCCCCGGGTCGGTCGAGACGCGGGCGCAGGCCACGGCGGTGGAGGCCTACGCCCAGCGTCTGCGGTCCGCGGAGGGGCGCAGGATGGGGACGACGTGAGCGCGGCGACCCGCCTCGTCGCCACCGACCTCGACGGCACGCTCTTGCGCACCGACGGGACCGTGTCGGAGCGCACCCGCCGGTCCATCGCCCGCGCGTGCGAGGCCGGCATCACCGTTGTGCTCGTGACCGCGCGCCCGCCGCGCACCCTCCGCCCATTGGCGTGGCAGGCCGGCGTGACGGGCCTCGCCATCTGCTGCAACGGCGCCATCGTCTACGACGTGGCCGCCGATGAGATCGTCGGGCACGAGCCGCTGGCGGCTGCGACGGCCCAACGGCTCGTGGCCGCCCTGCGCGCGACGGCCCCCGGCGTCTGCTTCGCGGTCGAGCGGGGGCTGCGGTTCGGCCAGGAGCCGCGCTACGCCGCCCTCCTCCCGGCCGCCGGCGACCACACCCCGCTCATCGCCGACGCGGCCGCCCTCTGCGCGGAGGACGTCACCAAACTCATCGTTCTGCACCCGGACGTACCGTTGCAGGATCTCTTGCACGCCGTGCGCAAGGCCGCCGGCGACGAGGCCATCGTGACGCATTCGAGCGCCGTGTTCGTCGAGGTCTCTGCCGCCGGCGTGACGAAAGCCGCCGCGCTCCAGGGGCTGTGTGCCCAGTTAGGCCTCGACGCGGCGCGGGTCGTTGCGTGCGGCGACATGCCGAACGACCTGCCCATGCTCCACTGGGCGGGGCACGGGGTGGCCGTGGCGAACGCCCACCCCGCGGTCCTGGCCGCTGCGGACGAGGTGACGCTCTCCAACGACGACGATGGGGTGGCGCGCGTGCTGGCGCGCGAAACGGCGGCCGCCATCGCGGCGCGGCCACGCGACGACGGGGGAGGATAGGCCGTGGCGGTCTTCTTCGATCTCGACGGCACCCTGCTCGACGATGACACGGCCATGCGCGCCGGCGCCCTCGCTATCCTGACGCAACATCGCGCCGCCTTCGACCTCCCCGACGACGCGTTCGCGCGTCAATGGAAGGGCCTGGCCGTTAAGCACTGGCGGCGCTACGAGCGGGGAGAGGTGACGTTCATGGAGCAACGGCGCGCCCGCCTGATCGAGCTGTTCGGGACGGCCGGGCGCGTGCTGTCCGCGGCCGACGCGGATGACCTATTCCGGGTCTATGTGCGCCACTACGAGAGGAACTGGACGGTGTTCCCCGATGTGTTGCCCTGCCTCGACGCCCTGGACGGCCGGCCGCTCGGCGTCATCAGCAACGGCGACCCCGTGCAGCAAGGCGAGAAGCTGGAGCGAACGGGCCTGCTCCACCGCTTCGCTGCGATAACCATAGCGGGGGAGGTCGGCGTGGCCAAGCCCGACCCGGCCATCTTCCGTGAAGCCTGTCGTCGCATTGGGCGCCCCGCACAGGCGTGCACGTATGTCGGCGATCAATACCTGACCGATGCCCACGCGCGTGCACATGCTGGCCTGCGCGGGGTATGGATCGATCGGTTGGGCGCGAGTGTCGAAAGCCCCGGCGATGACATCGACATCATCCACACCCTGGCGGATCTTCCACGCGCCCTGGGCCAGCACGCGCACGCGCGATCACGATGGCGACTTGTGTCGTCGCTCGTTGACCGGTTGGAGGGGAGATGCGAGAAATGGCGATAGCGGCGATCCTCTTCGACCTCGACGACACCCTCGTGGTCGATGGCGCGGCGGTGGACGCCGCCCTGCTGGCGACGTGCGCCCACGCCCAGGCTGTGTATGGCCTCGACCCGCAGGCCCTCGCCCAAGCAGTCCGCGCGCAGGCACGCGCGCTCTGGCGAGCCGCGCCAACCCTGGCGTATTGCCGGGCCATCGGCATTAGCTCCGCCGAGGGGCTCTGGGCGCGCTTCGCGGGAAACTATGATCCCCAGTTACAAGCTCTACGAGCGTGGGCGCCACTCTATCGGCGGACCGCCTGGGCCGCCGCCCTGGCCGCATTCGGCGTCTGGGACAGCCGCCTCGCTGAGCGGTTAGCGGTGAGCTTCCCGATCCAACGCCGGGCGCGCCATTGGGCCTTCCCCGAAGTCAAGACAACGCTGGGGGCGCTACAGGGAGGGTACCGTTTGGCCCTCGTGACCAATGGCGCGCCCGACCTCCAACGGGAAAAGCTGACCGGGGCCGGACTGGCGCCCTACTTCACGACGGTTGTGGTCTCGGGTGAGATCGGCGTGGGCAAGCCGGACCCGCGCATCTTCATCCGGGCATTAGCCGACGTGGCCGTGGATGCGGCCGATGCCGTGTTCGTGGGAGATCACCGCGTGCGCGACATCGGCGGCGCGCAGCAGGCTGGCCTGCGGGGCATCTGGATCAACAGGCAGGGGGGTGACGACGACGGGGGCGCCGCTGTCACCCCCGATGGCGAAATCGCGCGCTTGAGTGACCTCCAGCACATCCTAGAAAACAGGGAAGGGGACGCGTGATGACAGCAACCACGACCGCCAACGGGGAAGGCGCCCTGTTCTGTCGGTATATCCTCAGCTCGCTCGATCGTCTCATGGCGTGCCTCGATAGCCTGGACGAACGCTAGATGAACGGGCGCCCTCCGGCGGACAACGCCAACAGCGTCAAGCGGCTTGTTGGTATGTCGTCGACAATACCGCCGCCTTCCTCTTCGAGCAGGGTGTCTTCGAGGAGCGCCAGCGTGGGGAGTTATCGGTCGATGAATTGAAGACCCTCATGCGCCAGGCACAGGTAGACACATACGGGGACGCCGTGGACCCGACGACGCTCAACATTTATGCCTGGGCAGACAGCGACCCGTTGTAGGTTATTTGTGCCCAACCCCTCGAAAAGGTCAAAGTTCCTGCACGGAGCGGATCGTCCCCCTGATCCCGCAGATCCTCAGTGCAACAAGCCGCCGCGGGTGCCTGGTAACCGCACGTTGATTCTGGCAACGGTATGGGCGCGGTCAAAGGGGGACGCAGGGCCAGCGTAACGCTGGTGTTGAGGCCGTGTGCAGAAAGTAGACTTTCCGCACACCGCTGCCGCCGTCGTGTCCGACTCGCCGCAGGGGACAAAGTGGGCCAGAAGAGCTCTCTATGCGAACTTTTACCTTTTCGGGGCGTTGGGCAAAAATAGCCAGCCACGCGTGCGGCCGGCAACGGCGACGCCTTGGCATCGTGATGAACGCGTCAAGGCACCACAAGGAGGGACCCCATGGCCCATCGGAGCAAGCTGAGCCAGATCGTTATCGACAGCACAGACCTGCATGCTGCGCTCGCCTTCTGGGCTGGCGCGCTCGGGCTGCCGCCGGCGGCCGCGAAGATCGAGGAACCCTACGCGACCCTCGGCGACATCGGCGACCTGCACATCGTGGTGCAGCGCGTGCCCGAGCCGAAGACGACCAAGAGCCGGGTGCATCTGGACATCGAGACCGACGACATCGTGGCGGAAGTGCGGCGTCTGGAGGCGCTGGGTGCGCGGCGTGTGGAGCAGCGCGAGGAGTGGTGGATCATGCAGGACCCTTGTGGCAACGAGTTCTGTGTCTTCGGCCCCCAGCTCTCGGCGGACTTTCCCACCGGCACGCACACCTGGGATGAGTAGGCTGACGCGTCGACGGTGTGAGGGTGTGATCGCGACCCCAGGCGCGGTACAATCAATCGAACGGGACTCTGGCAGGGTCTCGCGCTTCGTGCATCTTCAGGAAATTTAGAAGGGGATTATTGCCCTTAATAACATCTTAGTGTGCCGCGAGGAACTAGCGGAGGCAATAGCCGCCCTGTAATCGACGGTGAGCCCTTTGGAGAGCACTAAAAAGTCGGGGGTAGAGTATCGGGGCACCCGTGACCGGAGGTAGAGTGTGGTCAGGTGCTCTGGGGGCATCGGCGCCCGCCGTGTTGTGTTCGCCTCCTGATACCCCCCCCCCGACTTTTTAGTGCTCTCCTAGCCTACCAGTGCGAGGATTCGACCACGGGCGCCGGACGTTGTTGCGGTTGTGAGATGAGGAAAGGATCAGAGTGGTGCATATTGAGAACATCTGCCCAGACTTCTTCGCCTTTTGGGAGCGGGCGCAGGGGCGCAATCGCCCCGATCAGGTAGACCTCTGGCGCAGCTTGTATGAAGATCGGCATCGCGACATCTTCGAGGTGTACTACGGCACCTTCGGCCGGCGTGAGGGCCTGGAGCAGGCGCTTGATCGATTCCCCCAGGCGGTCCCTAGGATGCGCGTGGCGCTGGCCAGCGCGGAGGAGAGCATGGGGCGGGTCGTCCCGCGCTGCGCACACCTATTCGAGGCGCCGGAGGCCGACATCCGCTCCGTGCTCATGGTCGGGCTTTTCCAGTCCGACGCATGGGCGACATCTCTGCGTGGCCGGCCGACGTCGTTCCTGACGCTCGAGCATGTCACGGACCCGCGTTGGCTGGAGATCACCGTCGCCCACGAAACCGCGCATACGCTGCACCACTTATGCGCGTCTACACCCCTCGCCGATTGGGTGGACAGCGGAACGGTTGGCGAGGGCCTGTTCACTAGGGCAATCGCATTTAAATTCGCTTTAGCGCCACAATTTTCTGTACTAAATGGTAATGATGCAGCTCATCCGGCCGAACATCTCGCAATTGGCCCATACGAACCTGCAACCGTAATTCTACGTGTAACAGAAACGCAATGCATAAAGAATTTCTGTCGCACTAATTGATTGGTTTGGGCCTCCCAATGCCATAATTATGCTATAATTTAAATGCGATTGCCCTGCCTGTTCACCGAAGGTCTGGCCGTGTACGCCTCCGCGCGCGTCGTGTCCGGCGCGCCAGACCTTGCGTACCTGAACAAGCAGGGTCCCGCTGGTGCAGCCTGGCTTGAGGCGTGTACGAGCCAATGGGACATGCTGCGGCGGCAGGTGCTGCACGACTTGGACCGAACTGATGTGGCTGGTCGCCAGACCTATTTTTACAATCGGACGGATGTATCGCCCACGGACATTCCAACGCGGGCTAGCTACTTCGTGGGCTACCACGCCGTGCGGGTTCTCGGTCAGGAGCATACCGTGGCCGCCATGGCGCGCTGGCCAGCCGGACGCGTCTTAACCGAAATCAGACAGGTGTTGGAGCACTTGGACCAGCTGCCGACAGAGCAGCCGCCGACGAGTGGCTAGGCCACGCAGCCGTCGGCGTCGCGTACGCCAGCGCGTGCGCCGCCTGTTCTGTCGGCAACGACTATCGCGAGCGCGTCCCTTCTTTATCCAAGTAGGGTCGCGCGCTCCGCTTGCGACCGCTGCCGGCGACCGTGTACGCTGCCGATAGGGATGAGCGGAGCAAACCCGAACTCACTCCGGGTTCTGCTCGCTGACGTTCACAAACCCTCCGCTCGGCGAGCAGCAATCGCGCAGCGATTGTGTAGTGAGAACACTTTTACTGAGCAAGTGTTTCTACTGAAAAAGCAGGTGGTTAGGCCACCTGTAACACCGTAAACCGGCTTTTTGTAACAGATCGAACGGCTCTTACAATCCAGGTTGCTAGTGTGGAGGCGAGGGAGCTTACGTATGGCGCTGCCACAGGCGTTGAGTTGGCAGGAAGCGGCTCTAGACGTGTTGAGCGATAGGTGTGGAGACATCCACGAGCGTCGGGTTCATCAGACGTGGGGCGACAGAGTTGTCATAGAGGCCAAGACATCACTCTTTCCCACCGGCGTTGTGCTCAAAGCATCGAGAGAGCAGAGCGTCCGCGCGGATGTGTATGCCGCGCGGTGCGCGGAACGTGCGGGCGTTCCTGTGCCCGCGATCCTGGCGGAGGGCCAGGATCAGCGGCTTCCCGGACAGGACTGGTTCGTGATGAGACGCGCCGACGGGCAACCGTGGGCATCGGTCGTCCAAGCGGACGTTCAAAGGGCACGGACACTAGATGACATCGGCCACGCGTTTGCATCCTTACATGGCGTACCGATGTGCAACTACGGACCGCTCACGCCCGGCTTAGGTGGGCAGTACCCCTCGTGGTCGGGTTGGCTTCATGCTGAGTTGCTCTCGTGCTCTCAGCCGCTCATCCAGGCGGGGCATCTACCGACGCACTTTATAAACATGGCAGACGACGTGCTGCGGTCCCTTGCGCCACAGTTAGAGAACGTGCGGCCCAGGCTGTTGCACGGCGACTTGGGCGACGGGGAAATCTTCGTGGATCCCCGTAGTGGCGCCGTGACCGCGCTTGTTGATTGGGGTGATGCGCTCTCCGGTGATCCGCTGTATGACTTCGCGCGGTTCGTCGCGGGCGGTCCCGCTGACGACGAGCGCCCCGCTCTCTACCTGCCGCGCGTCATGCAGTCTTACACGAGGTACGCTGGATGCGATCCCGCGGCCCTCGAGGGTGAAGTGCTCGCTCTCTATGACATGCATAATGCCGTGCGAAACGCCGCCTGGTGTGTACGAGAGGAGACCGCGTGGATCGAGGATTTGTGTGCTCGCGCAATGAGCATTGTCGCGAAGCTAAGGTGAGGCGGGGCCGGGCAAGATCGGCCGCTGCTCGACGTGCGTCGAGGAGGAATGGGCCAGGCTCCGAGCCGAGATGGGAGAAGAGTGGTACCACACCGCGACGGGGGAGGGCGACTGATGAGCCGTACAGGGGGCATTGAGCGCCAGCTGCGCGATCAGCTAAGCAGGTGTCCACAAGTCTGGCATGGCCTATCTGAGCCTGAGTCAGGCGCGAAAAACGTGCCGAACTTATGGTCATGTGCTTAGCGTCATCAGAACGCCAAAATGCGCCGCAGCGCATCTGGCGCTCGGCGCATTTGTGTCAATCTCCGCATGGGGCGCGGCCAGTACCAGGACGGCCCCACCGCAGTGCCCCGTTCCTCGCTGACGCCGGACTGGAAGGGCGAGCCCCACGCGGATGACTTCTACAGCATCGCACCTGCGCATGAAGGTTATGTGTGGCGCAGGTCAAGAGTGTGTAAACACAGACTGACGACGCCCGACGCGACCGTGCAGGCCGATGGCGGAGGGCGCTCACCACGAGCGATCCGAGCCATCGAGCGCCCGCACGTCGGCCTCGGTGAAGCAATAGTGCAGGTCGGCGATTTGGTCGGCCTCGCGTAAGATGTCATAGATCGTGGCGTCGAGCTCCGCGTCGGTGCCATAGGTGAGGGTGAGGATGTAGTCGCTCCGGTTCGCGTCGGGCTTGCGCATCGCGTAGCGCCGCAGCACGGAGTCTTCGATCCAGGCGCGTGCCTTCGTTTTCCCGCGCACAAACTTGCTGTTGTTCTCGACCCGGAGCCAGAGTTCGACGTCGATGCGGCGTAGGGGGTCCGGCTCCGTGTCAGGTCTCACGCCCATCGTGGGCGTGTCCACCTGCCTCGGGGCGGCGGTCGAGGCGCCCTGCGCCGCTGCCTTCGCTTTGGGGAGGGTCGGGCGCAGTTGCGCGGCCAGGCTATGCAGGACGGTGGCGAGACGTCCTTCAGGGGGCGGGGCCTGGTCAAGCCAGGCGGCGGCGGTCGGCGGGGCTGAGGGCGAGCGTGACGACCTCGCCGGCGAGCAGCGCGTCGATAAGCCGGCTGGCGCTGCCCTCGCCGGTATGCGGTCCCCGTGCGGCGAGGAAGCCGTGGCGCTCGGCGATGCTCCGTAGGGCTGCTTCGTCCTCGGCGGTGAGTGGACGCATGCCTCTCTTCTCCTCGTACCTCCTCGTACCTCCTCGTACCTCCTCGTACCTCCTCGTACCTCCTCGTACCTCCTCGTACCTCCTCGTACCTCCTCGTACCTCCTCGTGATGTGGCTCCACCTAAACTGAGAGTGCGTACTTGACGTTGGTGGACGAACGAGGATGCCTACGTAGCCGCTCGCGGCGGGGCGGACAGGCCTGTATCGTCGGGAAGCCAGCGCCCGTGGCGTTGTGCAGAGGTCCGGTGACGCGGCCTACCAATGTCAAGTACGCACTCTCCCTAAAACTACCTAGTTTGATACCATGCTGTCCGCAGCGGCGTCAAGACGGAGGGTGGACCCAGATAGTTTCATGCGCGCGGCGGCCATATGCGCGCCTCCCTTAGAGCGTGTCCACAAACCCACGGCCCTTCCACCTTACCTTCTGGTCGACCACGAGGTCCGTTGTTGCCAAAAAAGACGCGATCCTGCGGCCACCAGCGGTCGCCCGACGCGCCGAACTCGCCTGCGCGCAGTCTCCAAACGCCTGGGACGGCACGATGGCGGTGTGCGCGTCCTCCCGATGCCAAGGGAACCACCGATTGTGCCCTCGTTGGTTTGGAAACAATACCTTTTGAGCATGGAGGGTTTGTGGACACGCTCTTACAGCGATACTTTGCCTCTTGGCCACCACATGTGTCCCGTAGTTGAAACGCCACACTACTACCTACTTGTGGTCACAGAGCGGAAAAAGCCGAGAGTGTTCCTGTAGGGGGATGAAATGATTCCAGTCGCTCCTTAGTCGCTCCTCGCCCTCGTGGATGACCACGTTACCGGCCCCGACGCGCTTCCTCGACCGGACGGAGGGACCACGCGGTGGCCAGCGTAGCTTCAGTCAGCAGAGGCGTCATCCGTGGCGTGCCCTAGATCGGCGGTGATCTCCACAAGATCCGGTGCGCTGGCGATGTGCCGCAACACGGCGAGGACGAGGGCCGCAGCCCGCCGGCCGAGTTGCCCCTCCGTTTCGGCGCTCCACTCCTCAGTCGTGACGCGCAGCAACTCGTTATTCGAGATGTCCTTGACCGCAAGGAACGGTACGCCGTGGCCGGCGCAGGTGAGCGCGATCGCGGCCGCTTCCATCTCCTCACAGGCCGAATCGTGCACGGCTACGATCCGCGCGATCCGTTCCCGCGCGCGGGTCCAGCGGTCGCTGGTGGCGATCGTCCCGATGATGAGGCGGGGGGGACGGTGTGGGACGGAGGCGGGCCAGCCGGCGGCGGACGGCCACGGTTCGTGCCGTTCCGCCAGCTCCTGCGCCGCCTGCGCGGCCAGGGCGAGGAGCGACGGAGCGCCCGGCAGGAAGGGAACCGTCGTCGGCTCGCCCGCGCGCTGATACCACATGCCCACGTAGTGCTCGGCGCCGTCCGCCTCCAGCATCACCCGATCCTGGGCCACCACGCGCGCACCGACCACGATGTCGCCGGGGAGAAGGCCGGGGCGATGTGCGCCCGCACAGCCGTAATTGAGGAGGGCGGCCGGGTGATAGCGGTGGATGACGGCTTCGGTCGCGGCGGCGGCGCTGGCCATGCCGATGCCGCAGCGGGCGAGCACCAGGGGCTGCCCGTCGAGGGTGGTCAGCCAGGCGTGTCGGTGCGCGGACCAATCGGCGTACGGAGGCGGGAGGGTCGCGCGCAGATGGCCCAACTCCTCCTCGATGGCGCACAACACGGCGATGGGCGCCCGGCTCATGCGCGCTCCTCTTGCTCCAACGCTTTCTGCATGAAGAACCGGCTATGTCCCTGTGGAAGGTCGCGCAGTGTGCCGAACACTGTGTAGCCCGCGTGTTCATAGAAGGGCCGGGCCTGAAAACTCATCGTGTCCAGGTGCGCATGATGGCAGCCGCGCCGTCGCGCTTCCCGCTCTGCCATGGTGAGCAGGGTGCGCCCGTGGCCGTGACCGCGCAGCCCGTCATCGACCCACAGGACCTGAATGACCAGCCAGCCCCAATACGTCGCGCCGACCAGCCCCCCAACGACGCGGCCCGTGAGGTCGCGCAGCACGATGCTCAACGGCTGGAAGGCAACGTCCGGCGCCTGCACGCGATTGTAGGCGATCAGGCCGTCCCTAACAGCCTGGATCGCAGCGGGGTCAGGGGCTGTGTCATAGGCGAGTCGATCGGCTGACGTCATGTTGTGGCCTCCTCACTGTCATCGCGGCGCGCCGCGATCAGCAACACCCGAGAGCGCAGGCGTTTCATGTAGCTATTGTAGGGGAGATGGTGTAATAGGTGGGGCACTGGGAGCAATAGATCCCCTACAGGTCGTGTATCATCTGACCTAGTCTACCCCGTAGCTGACCCGCCCCCTTCTTTTCCAAGCAGCCCCAACCCCGCCGCTTGCGACCGCCCGGCGCGACCGTGTACGCTAACGGCGAGGGGTTGCAAAGCAAACCCGTAACTCACTACGGGTTTTATCGCTCGGCCCTGGGGGGCCTCCCGTAAAACCCTGCGTTCGCTCCCGCCCCGGACTATCTTTCGGTGTCAGGGGCAAGGGATAGACGGGATCTGCGAGCCTGGACAGGACGACTGATAAAGTCTTTCCTAACTTGGAAAAAAGGAGAGAGGGATGGACGCTGTTACTCTCGCATATTCAACGGGAGATGAGCGCATCGACAAAGCATTAGGCGACGTCATTAGCCGCGTCGAGCACACGTTCCCTGCCGAGATCGACGGCTACTACCTCATTGGTAGCCGCGCCACGAAGGGTGCGCTCCCGACGAGCGACATAGACATGGTTATCGTGTTCAAGGGGACTCAGGCCGACCGCACGATCGTGGACCGCGCCGAAATGCTGGTAGATGAGTACGCACGGTCGCATGCCATCAATCTCGGCGCCTTCGTGATGCTCGAAGCTGCTATCTGGTCAGTGTACAACCCCGTTTTTAAGCTGGACAGCGCCTTCCTGTATGGCCGTGATACGCGCGACGCGCTCACGCTAGTCCCCGTCGAGGAGTGGGCGCAACAGGTCCTGCATGCGATGTACCAGGCTGCCGGGCGATCCCGTAGCTTGGCCGTGATGATAAACCCTTTAGATCCTCTCGCCCCACAGGGAGAGTTCTATGGGTACGACCGCGACACCGTGCGCCTTGTCGATGGGACGGAAGTGACGAGCACGCGCGGCGTCGTCACGGGAGCGTGCTGGTATGCGACCGCACTCGTTGGTCTGAAAGCAGACCAGTATGTGCTCCGCAAAGGGGACGCTCTACGCTTGTACCGGCAGCACATCAACGATGAGTGGGCTCCATTCTTAGAAGAGGTCTACGCGCGTTGCCGTCGTGAGTGGGGCTACCGTATCCCCGAGGATGCGCAAGGTCGAGCGACGCTACGCGCGTTGTGCGGGCGCTACCTGGCGTTCGAGAATCATTTCCTGACCGCATACAAAGGCTTTGTGCTAGCGACGTTGCGCGACGGCGACGACGCAGCCATCCGCCTAACCCTCGACACCATGAGCCGCTTGCCCTATCAAGATCACGAGATTCGAGAAGCCGTACGGACCCTCGCGCTAGCCGCGCACGTAGACAGGGAGATGCGCCGAGCAGCGGAGGGCACGCTAGGGGTACTGTAGATGTGTGCGGCGTGAACGGGTTGTCCTCGTGCTCCAACAGGAGTTTTCGAGCGAAGGAATGACGCGGGGGGGGCTAGACGGCCTGCCGTAGACGGAGGCGACCGGCATGTATGCGGTGATGCGGTTCAACAAGCTCAAGACGATGGGCCAAGTCAGTTCGCGCGGGGCGCACAACGAGCGCACCCGTGACACGCCCAACGCTGACGATGAGCGCCGGGGCGAAAACGAGCGCCTGGACGGGAGCGGCGACTGGCGGGCCGACGTGCAGGCCCGCCTCGACGACGCGCCGACGATCCGTAAGAACGCGGTGCTGGCGCTCGATTACGTCTTCACGGCCAGCCGGGAGTTCTTCGAGCGAGGCGACGAGCGGGAGCGGTCCGCGCGCCTCGACGACTGGCGCGACCGCACGATGGCGTGGCTGCGCGGCCACTTCGGGGAGGCCAACGTCGTCGCGGCGATCCTCCATCGGGACGAGTTGACGCCCCATATCCAGGCCATGGTCGTGCCCATCAACGAGAAGGGGCGCTTGAGCGCGACGGACTTCATCGATGGCCCCGCCAAGCTGCGCGGCATGCACGACAGTTACCACGCGGCGGTGGAGGACCTGGGGCTGATCCGGGGGGTGCAGGGGAGCGTGGCGACCCACCAGGACGTGAAGGACTACTACGCCAAGATCATGGAGCCGACGCTGGCGCCGGAGATCGTCAAGCAACACCTGGAGGTGGAGCGGCCCGGCCGCCTCGTCGCCAACCCCGAGCGATGGGCCAGCGAGCAGCACGAGAAGATCGCCGAGCGCGTGACGCCGGCGCTGGACGCCGCCCTGGTGAAGGCGACGCACTACGAGGAGCAGGCGGCGAAGGCCGAGGCCAATGTGGTGGTCTTGCAGCAGCGGGTGCGCGAGGTGGAGCGCGAGCGGGACACGCTCCAACGCGACTACAAGGCGCTGGTGGCCCAGGCGCGACAGCTAGACCTCAGAGACACCATACAGACGCTCGGCGGCGTCCAGGACCGCTACGACACGCACAAGTGGCAGGTGAACGACGAACACATCTCGATCAATGGCGAGCGGTTCTATAACCATGACCGGCAGAGTGGCGGCGGCGGCTCCATCGACCTCGTGATGCACGTCAGCGGCTACAGCTTCACGCAGGCGGTCGCCTATCTTAACCACGAGGCCGGACCTGAGTTAGCCGTGGCGGCGGCCGCGCAGCACGGCGCCCGCGAGCGCATGGCGCAGGGCCAGGAGATCGTCGACCGTGGGGAGCGCGCGCCGTTCATGCAACCCCAGGCCGACGAGGACCGCTGGCCGCAGGTCCGGGCCTACCTCGTCGAGCAGCGTCAACTCCCGGTCGGGCTCGTCGACGATCTGCACGAGCGGGGGATTATCTACGCGGACGGCCGGAGTAATGCTGTGTTCCTGCGCACAAACGAGGAGGGCCAGGCCGTGGGCGCGTCCTTACGCGGGACGCTGCCCGGCTCGGAGTTCCAGGGGCTCGCCTACGGCAGCCGGCGCGACGAGGGGCACTTCTCGTTTACCGTTGGCACGCCCGAGCGGTACGCGGCGCCGCAGTACCACATCACCGAGAGCCCCATCGACGCCCTGAGCCGAGCCGCTTTGATCCAGCGGGCCGGCGAGAGCGGGGAGTACGTGTTCCTGTCCAACGACGGCCACGGCGAGTTACCGAAGCGGCAGATCGAGGAGGGATTGGCGAGGGGCGCGCTGGTCCACTGCGGCTTCGACAACGACGCAGGGGGGAACAAGCTGTGGGCGCAGGTGAAGGAGGCGTACCCCCGCGTCGAGGCTATCGTGCGCGAGCGGCCACCGTCAGGGGCGAAGGACTGGAACGACGCTCTGCGCGCTGTGCCTGAGAGAATGGAGGTCCAGGGGCAGGAGGACGACCGGGTACCGGGACGTGGCCGGGGCCACGGCGGGCGCGACGAACCTAGCCGCGGCTAAGCGTGAGGCGTTACCCCACCGACAGAAAAGCTATGGCCACGATGCCCAGCACGACACCGATGAGGGCAGTGCTGCTGACCCGCTCATGGTAAACGAGGACACCGAGCAGAACCGTCCCGATGCCCGAGAGGACGGCACCCACAATAAAGCCCTTCCCTATCCCGACGCCCGTGCGCAGGGCAAAGAGCCAGGCGATATTGGCGGCGATGAATCCGAGGATTGAGAAGGTGGCCGTGCTCAACCGTCCGTGGAGAGCGAACTGCTTGGCGAAGACGTTAGCAGCCAGCTCGGCGACAACGAGGAGCAGGATGAAGTAGACCCACTTCGGGATCATGGGCGATCTGGAGGCGTCATCATGGCTTCTATACTAATGGATCTTGACTAATTGATCTTGAGACCTCTTGGCTGCTGAGGCAGGGCGCGGGGCAGGAGGACGACCGGGCACCGAGCTGGGGCCGGGGTCATGGCGGTAGCGGGCGCGACGAGCCTAGCCGCAGCTAGTGGACCTGACCTTATAACCGTTGATGCGGCTGACAAGGGTCGTTCCCG
>JAABUJ010002388.1_pt1 | contig 23398 bp, 22 predicted proteins | sample 5559131 | NCBI WGS metagenome assembly JAABUJ01 (sample SAMN10711875, study PRJNA513366) | rock metagenome | isolation source: Antarctica rocks | place: Antarctica: Victoria Land, Mt New Zealand nord | collected 2016-01-07
CTGCAGGTTCGTTGCGCTGTCTACAATGGCACGCTCGGTTCCGGCATCGGACAGAAATTCCAGCCAGCCAATGATCCCTGCCCGCCAATGGCGGTAGCCGCCTGACCCCCAATCTTGCGGCAGTCCCAGCGCCATGCACAACGTCCGCACCGGACGGTCCGCTAGCTCGGCGTGCCGCAGAAGCCATCGCGCTCGCCGGCAGTGAGGTATTTCCGCGCACCATCGATGGTGTGCAGCGCCATACCGGTCTGCGGGCAGGTGGGGGTGCCTTCGCGTCAGTCACGCGCGATGCCCAGCGAGGACGAGCACTCAAACCGCGAGCAATGCAGCACCCAACATGATAGTCTTGAGCCGGGCATTACGCTCGTCCGGGTCCGGCATGGCGGTCTCGAGCGCTCCGCAAGACTCGACGACATAGGATGCTGACACCGTTCCCATGGCCGCGCATTCGGTAATTGGCCGCCCTGCGACCAGGCCCGCAATGAACCCGCCGCAGAACGCGTCGCCGGCTCCGGTGGTGTCGACCACGCGCGCCGGGAACACCGGCAGGTGATGCAATTCGCCCGTCCGGGCATCGCACACGATCGATCCCTGCTCACCGAGCTTGACCCCCATGTGGCAGCCATGGGCGCCTGCCTGCTGGCGCAGCCAAGCGTTGCGATTCTCTGGCTTCCAAATCCGGTCGATCTCGGCTTCGCTCGGCAGGAAGGCGGTAACAGCGTCGAGGAAGTCCAGGGCTGCATAAAAACGCCGATTGATGAACTCGTCGGACAGCAGATCAAGAGTCAAAACCGGCCCGCCCGGCAAGGCGGCCAAACGCCGTGCGTTGTCGAGCGAGCCGGCCGGGGTTTGCGGGGCGATATGAAAGCCGCGTGCCGTCGCATAGGCGCCGGGCAGCGGACCGCGGCCGCGGTCCATCTCCTCCGCGGTCGAAGACGTGAGCTTCGGCACTTGCTGCTTGGCGGTCTCGCTCTCATGAAGCAGCCAAAGCTGCAATCCGTTGCCGTCGACCGCCGCGATGCCGCCCGGGTCGATGCTCCTGCGGCGGATCGCCCCACGCACGGTCTCAAGCAGCGGTCGGCTGGTGGCCGAGTGGATGCCGACCCGCTCGGCCCAGATTCGGGCACCCACCGCCGAATAGAGCGCGCCGCCGCCCAGGACGCCGGGGCGGCAGGTGTGATCGGTCAGCACGATGTCGTCCATCGTCAGCCAACCGACGGTCACGACGTCCATCGTCATCAGGCTTCCCCGAGCAGGGCGTTGCGGCGCTCGGCCAGCCAAGGTTGCACGACCGCCATATAGACCAGCGCCTTGGCCAGATTCACCACATCGTCAAGATGCGCGCGCGGCTCGCCGAGATCGAAATGCCGGTTGAACCCGGGAAACCCGAGCAGCAGGATGTTGGGCGTCTTCAGCATCACGCCAACGTCGTCGCTGCGCGACGTATAAGCGTTGTTGGATTCCTGCACCTTCACGCATAGTTCGCCGATCAGGCCGGCGACGTGACAGGCCAGTGCGTAGAGGTGCGGTGGCGTGACGGCGCCCCGGGCGAAGCTGGAAAACTCGGCCAGCACGGCGCCGGCACCGAGGCGGGTTGCGTTCTCGACGCCACCCCTGGCATCGGCGTGTGGGTCGCCGCCGGCCTGCTGCACGTCCGCGATGATCGCCAGTTCGGGCACCGGCAGCAGGTTTACGATGCGGCTACCGCCCCGGCCCATGACCTGGTTACCTGATCCGGGCGGTCCTTCCTCCTCGTCGGGAAACGCCAGCATCGCCTCGACACCCGCCCGCGCCAGCACCGGCGCCGCGACCGCCAGGGCCGCGACCCCACCGGCATTGTCGACATGGCCGATGAAATGGCCCGTGCCGCGATCCTCGCGATAGGCCGAGACCGGCACCACGCGGTCGCCTGCACGCAGCAGGATATCGGGGGCCACCGGCCGGAAGAACGGCTTGCCGGCGTCCGATTCCAGCGCGCCTTCGGTCAGCACCACATAGGCGTTGCGGGCAAGGTCATAGCGATAGGCGCGCGCGGAGCGGGTGCCATTCACGACAAGATGGTAGCAGAACGGCACCAATGGAATGCGCTCACCGTCGAATGGCTGTACCAGGTAGCTGATCGTGTCGAGATGGGCGAAGTACCACAATGGCTTAGCCGGATCGGCCGAGCCGGTCAGAATCACCGGGCTGCCGGTGTTGCCGAAATTGGCATGCAGGTGCAGCCGCCCACTCTCGAACGCACCGTCCTGCTGCAACAGGCGGCGCAGCACCGGAACGCGCATGGCGGCTGCAGTGGTAGAGGGCGCCGGCGTGTCGGCGAGCGCCTTGAGGTAGTCGCGAACGCGTTCGCGTGTGATGGTGCGATCCACATCGGGCTGCAACGCGTGCAGCGCCTCCTGCAATCCATCGGTGTCCATCAATCCCTGCCCGACCGACTCATGATGAACACCGCGACGATAATCAGCGCACCTTTGAACAGTTGCTGCACAAACGGATCGACTGCGGTGAGATTGAGGATGTTGGCGAGAACGCCGATGATCAGCGTGCCCAGGAAGGTTCCTGCGACCGACCCCTTGCCGCCGAACAACGAGGTGCCCCCGACTACCACGGCGGCGATGGCGTCCAACTCATAGCCTTGCCCCGCAATCGGCGTGCCGATGCTGAGTTGGGACGCGTAGACAAGCCCCGCCAATCCCGACAGCAAGCCGGCGATGACATAGACGAGAACCTTGTACATCCGCACCGGAACGCCCGACAGCCGGGCGGCGTCCTCATTTGACCCGATCGCGTAGATCGAGCGTCCAAACGGCGTCAGTCCGAGCACGAAGCCGCTCACCGCCAGCACCGCGATCAGGACCAGCGCCGGGATCGGCAGCCCGGCCACGTAGCCGTTGCCAAAAGTGTAAAAGCTCTCGCTGAGGATCGGGATCGGCGTCCCGCCGGTGTAGATGAAGGCAAGCCCGCGCACGAATGACAGCATGCCTAGCGTCATGATGAAGGCGGGAATGCCGCCATAGGCGATGCCGATGCCGTTGACGAGGCCGGCCAGGGCGGCGGCCGCGAAACCCGCGGGGATCGCAGTCGCCATGCCGTGACTGTCCATGAACCCCGCGAACAGCACCACCGCGATGCCGAGGGTGGAGCCAACCGAGAGGTCGATGCCGCGCGTCAGGATCACGAACGTCATGCCGATCGCTAGAATGCCGACAATAGAGACTTGGCGCAAAACGTTGAGCAGATTGGGGACGGTCAGAAACCGGGGCGAAAGCAGCGAGGCGGCGATTACCAGCGCGACGAAGGCTGCCAGCACCCCCACGCGCTGCCAGCCGCGTAACAGCAGTCGGAGGCGCGTGCCGTGGACGGGCGCGATGGCGGCGTCAACTGGCAAGAGCGGCGGCCCTCATAATGGTGGTCTCCGTGGCTTCCTGTCGTAACAGCGTCGCGGCGACCCGGCCGCCGCGCAGCACCACGACCCGATCGGACAATCGCAGGACTTCTTCCATCTCCGACGAAATCAGAAGCACGGCCATGCCGTCGGAGACAAGACGTTCGATCAAGGCATAGATTTCCTGCTTGGCGCCGATATCCACGCCGCGCGTTGGCTCGTCGAGGATCAGGATGCGCGGACCGACCGCCAGCGCGCGGCCGATCAGCACCTTCTGCTGATTGCCGCCACTCAGCGTACGGATTTCGACGGACAGGCCCGCGAGGCGAATGTCCAGCCGCCGCACCATCTCACGCACATAGAGCGCCTCGGCCGCCAGGCGGAGCACGCCTAGGGTGGAAAAGCGGCGCAGATTGGCGATCGTGGTATTCTCCAGCACCGGACGGTTAGGTAGCAGGCCACGGGCCTTGCGGTCTTCGGTGACATAGGCGATGCCGAGACGCGCGGCAGCGTTGGCGTTGCGAATGGTGACGGCACGCCCGAACACGCGCACGGTGCCGCCGGCCAGGTGGCTCAGTCCGACAATCGCCTCCGCGACCTCGGTCCGCCCGGCGCCGACCAGACCCGCAAGGCCCACGATCTCGCCTTCGCCCACGGTGAACGTCACGTCGGAGAACTGGCCCCCGACCGACAGGCCCTCGACCGCAAGTGCGGGTTTACCGGCCGTGCGGGCGTGCAGCGTGTGGCTTGGAAAGTCGCGGCCGATCATCCGGTTGACCAGCCAGTCCTGATCGATGGCCTTCACGCGCTCACGTCCGGTCACCTTTCCGTCGCGGAGTACGGTGACCCGGTCGGCAATGCGGAAGATTTCGTCCAGGTGATGCGAGATGAAGATGATGCCGAGCCCATTGTCACGCATGCGCTTGACTGCGGTGAACAGGGTCGCAACCCGATTTTCGTCAAGCACAGCGGTCGGCTCATCGAGTACGAGCACCCGCGCGTCGATCGAAATTGCCTTGGCGATCTCCACCATTTGCTGCTGCGCGATGCTGAGCGTGCCGACTAGGCGCTTCGGGTCGATCTCGATGGCAAGCTGCGCGAAAAGGGTGGCGGCGCGGCGGCGGATTGCCCGCCGATCGACGGTGCCGAGCGGCGTGCGGGGAAAGCGGCCAAGAGAGATGTTCTCCTCTGCCGACAGATCGGGCACCAGCGACAGCTCCTGATGGATGACGACGATCCCCGCCGCCAGAGCGTCACGTGGCGAGCGGAACCGGCACGGCACGCCGCCCACCAGCAACTCGCCCGCGTCAGGCTGGTAGACGCCGCCCAGGATTTTAATCAGTGTCGATTTGCCAGCACCATTTTCGCCGACAATCGCGTGCACCTCGCCAGGCAACACGGCGAGATCGATATCCGACAACACCTTATTGCCGACAAACGATTTTGCCACAGCTTTTACGTCCAGCAAGGCGTCGCCCGGCCGAAAGTCGGATAAGTCTCGATCGGGCGACACGCAGACCGCGTCGGCTACTTCTTGCAGGGATCGGGCGTGGGCTCGAAATTGCCCCAGCCGTGACCGATCCATTGGTCGGCGTTTTCGGCCACCACCGTGGGGCTGGCGGGCAGTACCAGTTCGTGGCCCGGGAACTGGTAGGTCTTCTCGCCCGCGATGTTCTTGCCCATCAGCTTATACAGCGCGGCACGGAGGCCGATATCGGCGATAAAGGGCGTGTAGTTGCCATCCGCCTGGAACGTGCCGGCCTTCACCGCCTTAAATCCCGCATTCGATCCGTCGAACGTGTAGAGGCGAATATTGTCCTTACAGCGATTGGCGCGGGCGATTGCGAGCTGGGCGCCCCAGGCAGATTCTTCGGCATGGGCAAAGACAGCATCAATCTTGGGATAGGCGGTCAGGAAATCTTCCATAATCGGCACCGCCGGCTCACGAATCCACTGGCCATCACCGGTCGCCAGAACCTTGATGCCGGGATTTTTGGCCAGGACGTTTTTCATGCCTTGGTCGCGGTCGACGGCCGGAGACGATCCCTTCAGGCCGGTGATGACCACGATGTTGCCGTGACCGCCAAGATCCTTGGCCATCCTCTCGGCCACGCCCTCGCCCATGGTGACGTTACTCTGCCCGATGAACAGCGTCTTATCGGTGGGCACGTCGCGATCCATGACGATCAGAGGGATGTTAGCCGCCATCACGGCGCGCGCGGCAGGCACGAGCGCCGCCGATTCGACCGGGCTCAGCAGCACCGCATCGACACCCCGCGCCAGCAGGTCGCGAACATCGTTGCTCTGCTTCGCCACGTCCACGTTGCCGTCGAGTACCACCAGCTTGATGTTGGAATGCCGGCAGGCCTCCGCCTGCAGCGCCGCCAGCATGGCGATGCGCCACGGATGGTTGAAGGCGGTTTGCGAGAAGCCGATCGTGAGATCGCCGGTCTTGCCCGGAATGCTGACGAGCCCGTCGGGCAGCGGCAGAATGCCGGTGAACGGCAGGGTTTTGTAAAACGACAGCAGCTCCGTACAAGTTTTCTGCGTGACCGGCTGCCTATCCTCGGCGCGCGCCGCTGAAATCGTTATGGCCGCGAGCGCGACCGCCAGACCCAAGCACTTCAACATTCCCGTTTCCCCAAGAGCCGTACGGCGTTCCAACGATCTCACACGCCCGCGCAGACCCGAGGGCGGCGCCCGATCCACGGTCTCGCCTCCTCGATCTGCGCGGCAAGCCGCAGAATACTGGCCTCATCGCCATGCCGCCCGACAAGCTGCACGCCGATCGGCACGTCCTGCTCGGTCCATGCTGCCGGCAACGACATCGCTGGCAACCCCGAGACGTTGAAGGCGAACATGAAGGCTGCATCGCTCCATTTGGCGTTGTAGACGTCTACATCGGGCTCGTTCATGTCCCAATAGCCGACCCGTCGCGGCAACTGTGTGAGCGTCGGTGTCAGGAATACATCGAACGGCCGCAACTCGGCCTGGATCTGTTGATTGATCTTGCGCATCGCGCCCACGCTGGCCGCATGTTCGGTGGCCGAGAGCGACCGCCCGCGTTCCAGCAGCGACCAGTTGAACGCCACGAGATCGGATTGCTGGACCGGGCGACCCACGATTGTCGCCAATTGCTCGAAGTCAAGAACGGTCTGCACGGCGTTCATCTGGTTGTAGCTGCGCCAAGCTGGCTCCAAATCCGCCACAAAGGCGTGCTCCTCGACCAAGTGGCCAAGCTGCTCCAGCAGAGCAGCGGTCGACTTGACCGCGTCGGTAATTTCCTGGGCGAAGGCGGGCCCCCAGGGAGTGGTGAGCGTGTAGCCGATCTTGAGTGGCTGCGGCCGGTCAGCCAGGCACTCCAGCCAGGGGCGGTCAGGCATCGGCGGCGTGTAGGGATCGCCCGGCAAATTACCCGCCGTCGCATCCAGGAGGGCGGCGGTGTCGCGAACAGTGCGCGTCAGCGCGAAGAAGTAGACGCTGCCGAACCAGACATCCACGTCGTCGGGCCCGTAGGTGATGCGCCCGCGCGAGGGCTTCAGCCCGACTAGGCCGCAGCACGAGGCGGGCACCCGGATCGAGCCGCCGCCATCCGTGCCTTCCGCCATCGGCACCATGCGCGACGCCACAGCGGCCGCGGCGCCGCCGCTCGAACCACCCGGCGTCACCGCGGAATTCCATGGGTTGAGCGTCTTGCCGTGATAGCGCGGCTCGGTTGCGATACACCAACCGTTCTCGGGCACATTGGTGCGCCCCAGCAGATTGAGGCCCGACGCCTTGAGCCGACGTACCATTTCGGAATCGGATTGGCTGACGAAGTCCTTGCGGTATTCGAGACCCGCGGTCATCGGCATGCCCGCACAGGCCGACCCGATGTTTTTTAGCAGATACGGCACGCCCGCGAACACGCCATCACCCGGCGGCCCGGCGGCGCGTTGACGCGCCCGGTCAAAGGCTCGGATGACAACGGCGTTCAGCTTTGGATCGAGCGCCTCAATTAGACTGATCGCGATGTCGGTCAACTCGGCCGGCGTCACCTCCCGATGGCGGACAAGTTCAGCCAGCCGCAAGGCATCGCTGTCGGCATAGAGGCCAATCAGATCGGAGGTAATGTTCGTCATAAGGCTCCGCCATCAATGCGTTCATCTGGCCCTCAGTAGTTCAGGGCGCAGTCACTCTTGTACTCGTACTGGTCGGCCATGGCGGTATCACCAGCTTTGACCACGACGGTATCGGCCATGGCGGTTTTGCCGACGGTCTGGCCATCAAGTAGTTTCTTGGCAATCTCGATCGACATCTCGCCTTCCCGCTTCGGGTCCTGCGCGATTAGCACTGAGATCTGTCCGTTCTTCAGCGCGTTCACCTCCGCGGTTGCGGAATCATAGGCCACCAGCTTGACCCGGCCGATTGCTCCTGCTTGGCGCAGACCGGTCACCGCGCCGATTGCCCCCTGATCGTTGGTTGAGAAGATGCCACCCAGATCGGGATGTGCCGACAGGGCCGAGGTCACGATCTCCGCCGCCTTCTGCGGATCGTCGTTCTGATATTGCGCGCCGAGATAGGTGATCCCTGGCGCCTTCTTCAGCGCGTCCGCAAAACCCTTGGCTCGCTCATCTTGCGCCACAGAGCCTGGAGGGTTGGTGATCACCATCACCGCCCCCTTGCCACCCAGTGCCTCGATCATGGCTTGCGCCGCCATCTCGCCGCCCGCCACATTGCCGGTGATGACCTGGCTCGCCACGAACGAGGGGTCGGTGATCGCCGTGTCCACGGTGATGATCTTGGTGCCGCGATCGGCCATCTGCCGGATTGGGCGGCTCACGCCCTGGCTGTCAGCGGGCGAGATCACGGCGATAGTCGGTTGGCGGGCGGTCACGGCGTCGATCACCGGCGCCTGGGATTCGGCGGTGAAGTGATCGGGTGCGAACAATTTGATGTGCAAGCCAAGCCTTTTGCCGGCATCCAGCGCGCCGCAGGCCAGCGCATCATCGAACGGGCTGCCCTTTACGCCGAGGATCAGCGCGACGCTCTGATCCTCGGCGTCTGCTGGACCGGCCAGCACCGACAAGGCAACCACCGCAACACCGGCGGCGCGACGCAGCATGCTCGGCATGGCGCTCTCCTGTTCCAACCCGGCCAGCGGGCTCGGCGGCGAAAGGAGCCCTCGATACCTAATCGTTTCACAGAACTTCGGCGCATACAACTGTCTCGCACTGTTGCGACGCAGGTTTATCGCCTACATCCCTGGTGCTGCGTTGCATTTCGGCTCTTGGTGGAAAAATAACCTGGACAGAAATGTCATGACGTTCCTAGGATTGGGCATGCGCTGGAGCAATCACGGTCTGTCCCCGGGTGCCACTCCGCTGTGGTCGCAAATCGCCGGGCGGTTGCGCGCGGCGATTGCAGCCGGCGAGTTCAAGCCTGGCGAGACTCTGCCGTCGGAGGCCGAGATCAACACGATCTTCAAGGTAAGCCGCACCACCGCGCGGGCATCGCTGGATCGATTGCGGCAAGAGGGCCTGATCAGCCGGCAATCTGGTCGCGGCTCGATCGTGCTACAGCCGCGCGTCGAACAGCCGGTCAACGAGTTGGCGAGCTTTTCCGAGGATATGCGTCGCCGGGGCCTGAAGGCGTCATATGCGACATTTACCGCCGCCGAAACCGAGACCGGGGAAGAGGCCGCGCAAGCCTTGGCCCTCGCCCTAGGCGACCGCGCCTTCTGCATTCGCCGACTGCTGCTCGCCGACAACGAGCCGATGGGCATGTCGGTGTCCTGGCTAGCTCCGTCGATTTTAGCAGACCGGCAGCTACCGACGCCTGAGGAACTGGATAAAGGCTCGCTTTATGAATGGCTGGCCCGACATTGCGACGTTCGCATCGCCGGCGCGCGGGAGTTCATCGAGGCCGCCAACGCCGATGTGGATATGGCGCGCCGACTGCAGGTGGCGCAGGGCGCGCCATTGCTGGTGGCACGCCGCTGCTCGCGCGCTGCGAACGGCGATCCCGTCGAATACGCGGTCATGCATTACCGCGCCGACCGCTACTGCTTCAGCATCGACCTGACGCGGCAATAGCCTGCCCCTGCCACGGCCATTGCTGGCCGCGTCAGAACGAGTTCCGACCACGCGCAAAGTATGAGCACAGTATGGCAAAGCCGCAGGTTCTTCCACCCAAGCAGAACGCGCTCGAGACGCTGTTTCCGGTCCGCAAGCCGATCATCGGGGTGATCCACCTGCAGGCATTGCCTGGGGCACCGCGCTACAATGGCCAGAAGATGAGTGAGATCTATGCGGCCGCGGTGACTGATGCCGGCACCCTGTCCGAGGGTGGGGTCGACGGCATCATCCTGGAGAACGCCAGCGACATGCCGTTCTCCCGCCCCGAACACATCGGGCCGGAGACGGTCGCGGCACTGACCGCCGCCTGCCTTGCGGTCCGCGCCGCGGTATCCACGCCGATCGGTATCACCTGCGTGGCAAACGGCGTCATCCCGGCGCTCGGCATTGCGAAAGCGGTCGGGGCGCGATGGATACGCGCCAACCAATGGGTAAACGCCTATGTCGCCAACGAGGGGATTCTCAACGGGCCGGCGCCAGAGGCGATGCGCTACCGCTCCCGCATCCGCGCCGACGACGTCGCGATCTTCGCCGATGTGCACGTAAAATTCGGTGCCCACGCCATCACCGCCGATCGCAGCATCGCGGAGCAGGCGACCGACGCCGAATGGTTCGACGCGGACGTGCTGATCGCGTCGGGAACCCGAACCGGCTCGCCGACCGAGCCCCGCGAGGTCGACGAAGTCCGGAGCGGCACCAACCTACCGGTTATCGTCGGCTCCGGATTGTCCGCCGACCAGGTTCCGGAGCTGTTCGCCTCCGCCGACGGCGCCATCATCGGCCAGTGGCTCAAGCATGACGGCCGTTGGTGGAACCCCGTCGATCCACGCCGGGCCGAACAGCTCATGAATGCGGTCGCCAAGGTGCGGTGACCGGTATGGCGCTGCTGACCGAAGCCACCGACGTGTTTGCCGCGGCCGACACCGCCGGACGCTGCGTCGTCGCGTTTTTGGCCAAGCGTCAACCAGTGCCGAACGACATTTTCGGAGCCCGCGAACGCGACGCCATCGCCGCGGTGCTGCGGTCGCTGCAGGCCGAGGACTGGCGTCTCTCGGTTTGCGCCATGTTCGACCCGGACGGAGGTGCCGAGCCCGCGGCGTTCGACACCGGCTTTGCCCACGCGGTCGACTTTGCCGGCGCGTTCGAGGCGCCCAGCGTATCGGCCGCGCTTGCCGGGACAATACGGCTGGAACAGGCCGGCTGGTCCCGCCGGTTTGCCACCGAATGGCTGCTTGGTCCCCGCGAGTTCGCGACCGTGGGTGGCCTGAGCGAGGCTGCCGGTCGTGAATGGGGGTTTCTGGCGTTGTGGGAATGGAACGATGCCTGGGCGGCGGCTACGGCCGCGCAGCGGCGGGAATACGACGCCGAGTGCGATGTCGCCTTTGCGGGAGATGTGGCGCTCGATATCGCCATTGCGGGTCGACATCGGCTGGACTGGGCAAGTTCGTGGCATCACCTCGGGATTTGGGAGGCGCCCTCGATTGCGGCGATTGATGCCGCCATGCGCGGCCACGAGCATGCGGCTGATTTCAAGTTCACCACGTCGCGCCATTTCATCGGGCGACGCCGCCCCCTCGCCGACCTGATCGCGATGGATTGAGGGCCATCATGGGCGACTGCATCTGGATTCACTACGCGCGGCCAAGACCGCATTGGTATGGCCTCGACGAGGCTGCCAAGGCTGACAAGCAGGCCCAATGGCGCGCGGTCGCGCGCACCTCCACCCAGTCGGGCGGCAGGTGCCTGGGCACTTACCATGTTCGCGGTCAGCACGATTTCGAGACCGTCGAGATGTGGCGCTTCCCCAATGCCGAGAGCGCGTTCGAGCATTGGTCTGCGCTGACCGGTGCGACCTATGCGGAGTTTTATGCCTTCGCCAATAATATCGGGCTCGCGACCGGGGCGTCCCGGTGAGCGCCACGCCACTGCTTGAAGCGCGCGGAATCCAGCGGCGCTTCGGTCACGTGCGGGCGCTCGACGGTGCGGATTTCCAGGTTTTCCCGGGCGAAATCTGCGCGCTGGTCGGCGATAACGGCGCCGGCAAGTCGACGCTGGTGAAAATCCTCTCGGGGGCCGACCGGCCCGATGACGGACAGTTGTTGCTGCGTGGCCAGCCCGTCAACTTCGATTCACCAATGGCTGCCCAGCAGCGCGGCATCGCCACCGTCTATCAGGACCTGGCGCTGGCGCCGGAACTGACCCCGTTCGAAAACCTGTTCCTGGGACGCGAGGAGATGCGGGCCGGCCTGCTCGGCTGGCTGGGCTTCGTCGATCGTCCGTCGATGCGGAAAAAGTCGGCCGATCAGTTCGCCCAGCTCGGGGTGCGCCTGCGCTCGGCGGGCGTGCCCGTCTCGTCGCTCTCCGGCGGGCAACGCCAGTCGGTCGCCATCGCCCGCGCCGCGATGTGGGCCGACCAAGTGATCTTCATGGACGAGCCCACCGCCGCCCTCGGTGTCTTGCAAACCGGCCGCGTCCTCGACCTGATCCGCGAGGTTCGCCGTCAAGGTATCGCGGTCGTCCTCATCAGCCACAACATGCCTCAGGTTCTCGAAGTCGCCGACCGGATTGAGGTGCTGCGGCTAGGCCGGCGGGTGGCTACCTTTGCTGCCGCCGAGGCCAGCGTCGAACGTCTGGTGGCCGCCATGACCAGCGGTGCGGCGGCAATGGGCTCGACCGCAGCATGACGGGCGCCATCAGACAGGCAAACGAGATTGAGCAGGCGTCGCCATCGGAGCGCTGGGCACGGCTGCTGGGCGGAGGCTGGATCTTTTTGTTGCTGCTGGGCCTGATCGCAGTGTTCGCGGTGTTGCGTCCGACGCAGTTCGGATCAGCCTATAACCTGTCCATGCTGGCGGTGAACGCGGCCATTCTGCTGGTGCTCTCCGTGGGCCAGACATTCGTCATCATCGCCGCCGGCATCGACCTATCGGTCGGCGCGGTGCTGGTGTTCGCCTCGATCACCTCGGCGCTGGTGATGCTGCATCTTTCGGGCACGTCGGGAACCACCTACGGCACCACCGAGGGTGGCTGGGGCGTCGTGGCGATTGGGCTGCTGGTGGCGGTGCTGAGTGGCGCCTTCTGGGGGCTGGTGAACGGCGTCCTGGTCGCGGTCGCGCGAATTCCGGCGCTGATCGTGACACTCGGCACGTTCGGCATGGCGCTCGGCTTTGCGCAGATCCTTACCAATGGCGTCGATGTGCGCGCTGTACCCGAGACCCTGGTCGACAGCGTCGGAGCCGGCACGCTGGCCGGCATTCCGGTGCTGGTGCTGATCGCCGTGGCGGTCGCCGCGGTCGGCGCCGTGGTGCTGCATCTCACGCGGTTTGGCGTGCACGTGTTCGCGGTCGGCTCGGACCAGGAGGCGGCGCGCCGATCGGGCATCAATGTGCGGCAGCGGCTGATCGGGATTTACGTGCTGTCCGGCAGCCTGGCGGGGCTCGCCGCCATGATGTCGACCGCGCGGTTCGCCACTACGACCATCGGCGGCCACGCCATGGACAACCTCGCGACCATCTCCGCCGTGGTTCTCGGCGGTACTAGCCTGTTTGGTGGCATCGGTAGCGTCGCCGGCACGGTCGTGGGCGTGTTCATCCCGATCGTGCTGCTGAACGGGTTCGTCATTCTGGGAATTCCGCCGTTCTGGCAGACGGTCGCGACTGGGGCGGTGCTCGTCCTTGCGGTCTGGATCGACCAACTGAAGCGCCGCGCGCGGGAGCGCGGCTGAGATCTCATTCTCGAAAGGACGCACGACATGCTGACGACCATCATGCGACGAGCCATCTGGGCATTGCTCGCCGGCGCGGCGGCCTCTCCCACGGCCTTCGCGGCCGAGCCTTCGGTGGCACTGGTGCTCGGGGTGAAAGGCAGCCCGTTCTATCAGGCGCTCGCCTGCGGGGCGCAGGCCAAGGCCAAGGAGCTGGGCCTCAAACTCACCGTCTCGGCACCCGACCAATTCGCCGCCGACAGCCAGATTCCGGTGGTCAATGCGGTGGCCGCCACCAGCCCGGCGGTGGCGGTCGTGGTGCCCACGGACGCACAGGCGCTGATCTCGCCGCTGAAGCAACTGGCCGGACGTGGCACCAAGATCATCACGGTCGACCAGACGGTCACCAACCCGTCCTTCGTGCAGACCCAGATCGTCACTGACAACGCCCAGGGCGGCCGGCTCGCTGCCGACGCCATAAACACTCTGCTGGATGGCAAGGGCAAGGTGCTGGTCATCACCCAGCCACCGGGATCGGCCGCTCAGGATGCGCGGACGACCGGCTTCGAGGCGGAGCTGAAGAAATATCCCGGCCTCGACTACCTGGGCGCGCAATATCAGAGCGACGACCCGCAGAAGGCCGCCGAGATCGTGACCTCGACCCTGTCGGCCCATGCCGATCTTGCGGGGATATTCTCGACCAACGACCAGGGGGCCATCGGGGCGCTGACCGGCCTGCGCCAAGCCGGAGCACTAGGCAAGGTCAAGGTCGTGGCCTACGACGCCGCCACCGCCGAGGTGAACGCCTTCAAGAACGGCGGCATAGCGGCCCTGATCGCGCAGGACCCCAAGCAGGAGGGCGAGGTCGCCATGCAGGCCGCCGCCAAGCTAATCGCCGGCCAATCGCTGGACAAGACGACCTTAACCGCAATCGTCGCCATTAAAAGCGGCGACACGGCGTCTGCGGACAAGTACGAATACAAGGGCGATTGCATGTAGCTCCGAGGCCTCCAGCGACCGAAGCGCGGCAGATTTTGGCTTGGGTGCGGTTGGTAACTGAGGCATAAGAGTTGGCGAGCGTTCGGCTCGGACAAATTGACACGTTTGGTGCCCGCCCGTACGACCGAGTGAATGCCTCCATTGCCCGTTCCAACCATCAAGGATGTGGCGCGCCTCGCGCGCGTGTCGACGGCGACGGTCTCCGCCGTCATCAATGAGAGCAGCTTTGTGAGCGCGCCGCTGAAGGCGCGGGTAATAGAAGCGATCGCGCACCTCGCCTACGCGCCGTCCGGTGTCGCCCGCAGCCTGCGCACACAGGCGACGCACCTGATCGGACTGATCATGGCCGACATCACCAACCCGTTCTTTGCCGAACTGGTCCGCGCGGTTGGTTCTGCCGCACAGGCACGCGGCTACAGCGTGCTGCTGTGCGAGACCGACCACGATGCGACCAAGGAGATCGCCGCGTTGCAACTGTTGGGCGCGCACCGGGTTGACGGCGTGATCCTGGCGCCGACCGGGCCTGTCGACATCTATGCTGCGCCGCCAATGTCGGATTTTGCCAAGCCGCTGGTCATAGTCGACCGCGTCATTCCCGACGCGCCGTTTGATACCGTGTCGATCAACAACCATCGGGCCGCCTTCGAGCTGACCCGCCACCTCCTCTCGCTCGGCCACACCCGCGTGGCGATCGTCGCCGGAGCGGCGCATCTTTCCAACAGTACGGACCGACTCGCGGGTTTCCGCAACGCGCTCGCGGTCGACGGGCTGGACGTTGACCCGGCAGGTATCATCTACGCGGATTTCCGCGAGGATCGCGCCCGCGAGCTTTGCCGTGCGCTGCTCGCCCGCGAGGATCGACCGACCGCGTTGTTCGTGTCCAATAACCAGATGCTGATCGGCGCGATGCAGGCGCTGGCGGATCTTGGCCTGTCCTGCCCGCAGGACGTGTCGGTCGTGGGCATCGACGACTTTCCATGGGCCGGCGTGTTTACGCCAAAGCTGACGACGCAGCGTCAGCCGATCGCGTCGCTTGCCGAGCACGCCATACGCATTCTGCACGCTCGTATGCAAGGCCAGTTGCCTCTGGCGCCCGAGAGAGTGGTGCTTGTGGCGGAGCTGATCATTCGTGAATCCTGCGCCCCGCTCGCGCCCGCCATGGTACGCCGCCGGCTCAGCCGGAAGGCCTGAGCGCGACGCTGGCCAAATCGATTAGCCACGGACCGGGCGAGTTGGTATGATGGCTTGTTCAGTGGCGGCGCCGCCGCCCAGTCATCTGCGGAGTGTCTTCAGCCATGCCAAATCTCGTAAAAGTTCTTTTCGCCGGCGAGTCATGGATGACTCACAGCGTCCACGTGAAAGGCTTCGATTCGTTTGATATGTCTTCCTACCACGAAGGCGGCACCGAGATGATTGCTGCCATGCGGGCGGGCGGCATCGACGTCACCTACCAGCCGAGCCACATCGCGATGAACGGGTTTCCTTACACAAGGGATGCAATTGACCGCTTCGACGTTGTCATTCTCAGCGACATCGGCACCAACACGCTGCTGCTACCCGACCGCACCTCCATCCGCTCGGAACCCTCGCCCAACCGGCTGCATCTGATCCGCGACTTCGTGCTGGGTGGCGGCGGTCTGCTGATGGTCGGCGGCTATCTGACCTTCCAGGGCATCCAGGCCAAGGGCAACTACAAGGGCAGCGCGGTCGAGGAGGTTTTACCGATCGAGTTGTTTGCGTCGGACGATCGCAACGAGCAGCCGCAGGGAATTTCGCCCACCATCGTGAACGAAAAGCATCCGGTTCTGACCGGGCTATCGGACTGGCCGCAATTCCTCGGCTACAACCGATCCACTCTGCGCCCCGAAGCGCAGGCTTTGGCGACGTTCGGTGATGATCCGTTCATCGCCGTTCGCGACGTGGGCCGGGGACGCAGCGCGGTGTTCTCGTCGGATTGCGGGCCGCACTGGGGTCCGCCGGCGTTCGTCACCTGGGCCGGCTACGCACCGCTATGGACGAACCTCGTCACCTGGCTCGCCGCGCGCAAGGTTTCGACCTGACGAAGGCGCGCATTGGCATGATTGCGCGTTGACAGTGCGCAACGTGCGTGGAACCCTTAGCCAATCGAATAAAAACCCATGCTCTGCGTCATCCGGGAGATTCCGATGGTTGTCTGCCACCAGACCCCTCGCCTGTTCTCTCGCTCACTGCGCAGCGTCCGGGCCGTAATCCTTGCCGGCAGCATGCTGCCGCTGGCAGCGGGCCATGCACGCGCTGCGGAGGGCCAGATGGTGGGCGGGCAATTCGCGCTTAAGGGCGTCGTTACCCAGACGGTCGGGCCGAACGGGGCGACTGGACAGCCGGCCACCGTGCTGAGCTTCTCGGACGACGAGGTGAAGAAGATCACGGCAGGCCATCACTCGGCAGCGTTGCTGTTCCAGACCAGTTCCGACTGGGCCAACGCGGTGACCGCTGGCGCCGAGGATGAACTCAAGCTGCTCGGCATCGCGGTGGCCGGCCTCAGCAACTCGAACTACAGCGCGTCCGACCAGGCGCATGCGGTGCAGACCATCCTCGCCAAGAAGCCGTCCGGCATCATCGTCTGGCCGGTCAACCCGGATGAACTACGGCCGGCGCTGCAGAAGGCGGATGACCAAGGCGTCAAACTTGCGTTGATTAGCAATATGCCGTCAGGCTTCCGGCAAGGCCAGGATTATGTCGGATTGGTCGGCGACGATCTCTACAGCATGGGTCAGAAGACCGCCGCAGGGCTTGCCAAGGCAATCGGTGACGAGGGCGATGTCGGCTATCTGTATTTCGACGCCAACGCCTACGTGGTGAACCAGCGCGACGCGGCGTTCCGCACGACGATCGAGCGTGACTTTCCCAAGATCAAGATCGCCGCGGTACAGGGCTTCTCCGACCCGCAGCGCGTATTCCAGATCGCCAGCGCCATGATCCTGCAGCATCCGACCCTAAAGGCGATCTACGTGCCATGGTCCGAACCGGCGGCTGGGGCACTGCAGGCCATTCGCGCCGCGCATCGCACCGATATCGCCGTCGCCACCATGGATCTTTCGAACACGGTTGCTGTGTCTCTGGTCCAGAATGGCGCCATCAAGACGCTGGTGATCGACGACCCATACTCGATCGGCAAGTCGCTCGCTGCAGAGATCGGCTATTCCCTGATCAATAAGCCGGTCCCGGCCTACATCCAGGTTCCGGCGATCGCGGTGACGCGGGATAGCCTGCTCGACGCCTATGCGCGAAGCTACCACACCCAGCCGCCGCCTGAAGTCGCCCAAGCTTTGAACAAGTAATCCACTTGACGATCGCAATCGGCGGCATCCGGGTGATTCGACCACCCGACTTCAGCTAACCGCATGATGGACAGACAAGCCGTGCCGGCCGAGACCGCCGAAGGGACAGCGATACCGGCGCTGGCAGCCGGCGGCCTCACTGAGCGGCGTGCGTTCCGCTGGGCCGACTTCACGGTCTATCTCGGTTTCGTGCTGGTGTTCGCGTTTTTCGCCGTTACCCTGGGCGACAAAGGCTTCCTGACCGTCCAGAACGCCACCTCGATCATATCACAGGTGACGCCTATCGCGCTGATGGCCTTCGGCGCGGTGTTCGTGCTGACAGCGGGCGAAATCGACCTGTCGATCGGCTCGGTGGTGGCGCTCTCGGCATTGCTCACGGCGTTGGGCCTGCGGAATTTTGGACTTCCTGTGGGTCTGGCCTTTGGTCTGTTGACCGGCATTGGCGCCGGCCTGCTCAATGGGCTGCTGATCGTGGGTCTGCGCGTGCCGTCGTTCCTGATCACGCTCGGCACCATGCAGCTGTTCAGTGGCGTGGCGCAGCTTTCGACGCAGCTCCAAGACGTGCCGATCATGAACCAGTCCTACAACAACCTGTTCGGATCGGGCATGTTCGGTCCGGTGTCCGACACGGTGGTCTGGCTGGCGGTGGGTTTCACCGTGGCGCAGATCGCCTATCGCAACCTCGCTTTCGGCTGGCGGGTCATGGCAACCGGCAGCAACCGGGCGAGTGCGCGCGCGCTCGGCATCAATACCAAGCGGGTCCGCGTGGGCGTCATGGTAATCTCGTCCTGCACCGCGGCGCTGGCGGGCATGCTCTACGCGGGCGAGGTCCAGGGTGCGGTCTACACGCTCGGCTCCAGCGATCTGTTGACCGTGCTGGCCGGCGTGGTGATCGGCGGCACCAGCCTGTTCGGCGGCACAGGTAGCATGCTGGGCGCGCTGATGGGATCGGTGCTGATGACGATGATCGTGAACGGACTTGTGTTGATGGGGGCCACCGTCCAGCAGCAAATCGTCGTGCAGGGCATCATCATCGTCATCGCGGTCGCGATCAGCCAAAGACAGCCTGCGGAATGAGCAGCCAGCCGTTGCTGCAGGTGAGCGGCCTGGGCAAGAGTTTCGACGGTCTGCGCGCGCTGGAGGGGATCGACCTCGCAGTCTGGCCAGGCGAAGTGGTCGGCCTGGTCGGCGACAACGGCGCCGGCAAGTCGACGCTGGTGCGCTGCATTGCAGGCGTCTACGTGCCGGACGAGGGCGATATCCGCGTCGATGGCGTCCCCACCGGCCATCATGGACCCAAGCGCGCGGCCGAACTCGGCATTGAAGTCGTCCACCAGGACCTGTCTCTCATCATGCACGGCGACGTGGCGCAAAATCTGTATCTGAACCGCGAAATCCGCTCGCGCCTGCCTGTGCTGCGTCAGATCGGATGGCTCGATAAGGCGGCTATGCGGGCCGGCGCGCGGGTCATCCTCGATCAGGTCGGCATGGGTGGGGTCGTCTCGGTCCGCCAACGTATCCGCGACCTGTCGGGCGGGCAGCGCCAGTGTGTAGCGATCGGCCGCGCTGTCGGCTGGAGCCGCAAGATCGTCTTCCTCGACGAACCGACCGCGGCGCTGGGCGTGCGCCAGACTAGGCATGTGCTGGAACTGATCGGCCGCCTGAGCGGCCGCGGCATCGCTGTGGTGCTAATAAGCCACAACATGGAACAGGTACTCCAAATCTGCGATCGCGTGATGGTGTTGCGCCTCGGCCGCAAGGTTGCGGACGAACCGGTCTCCAACCTCGATGGGCCGACGTTGATTGGCTATGTCACCGGCTTGCGGCAGTCAGACCCGAAGCTCGCCCAGGCATAGGGGTGGTTGATGTGGCGTGATATCCGGATTGGATTGTTTGCGGAGGCTGCCGGGTCTGAAGGTTGGCTGCGGGTGCTCCGGCAGGAGATGCTGCCTTGGGATCTGGTGGACGGGCCGGATCGGCCGGTCATCCTGTTTGACGGATGGCTGCCTGCATGGTGCGCGGGCTTCGTGGCCGGCGGCGGTGTTGCGGTGATCTCGGGAGCGCCGGCGAACGACGCGCTGTTCGGGTCCAGCGTCACCGCCTCACTGCTCCGGTTCCGGCCTCCGGAACGAGAGCGCGAGGCGGTTATGCCATGCCTAGCGCGATTGTTTCATGGACCCGGTCATGGCGAGTGCCGCCTGCACGAAAACCGCAAGGCTCGTGCCGGGCAATTGGCGGACATCCGGCCGGCGGTGCTGGTTCGGCCGCATGGCAAGGGCTGGCTGGTCTTCACCGGTCTGCCGCTCGCCCAGCACCTCGCTGCCGGGGGCGACTCCTTGCGCGCCTTTGCCGACCTGTCGAATGTCACCGAGCGAGTCGCTAGCGTCGACAAGGCGGAGATTGTCGACACGCTAACCTGGATGCTTCGGCAGGCATTCGCCAGGTTGAGCCTGCCCTATGTCCGCCTCGCCCGCTATCCCAATGCAGCGCGTTCGGTGTTCCTGTTCCGGGTGGACGTCGATGGAATGTTTGGCGGCAACTGCCAACGCATTGCGGAGGTCGCGCAAGCCCATGGCATCAGCGGATCGTTCTACTTCAACGCATCTTTATGTCGTAGTTGTTCGGGAGCGCTGTCGCGCGACTGGCTCGCCTCGCACGAGATCGGCCATCATGCCGACCAACACGACCTATTCGAAACCGTCGAGGAGAATAGGGAAAACCTGTTGGCTGGAATGACCTGGGTCAAACAAAGCCTAGGCGTTCGAACGACCGGCTACGTGGCACCGCGCGGGCTCTGGAACCACGCGCTCGACACCGCGATGGCCGAGCTTGATCAGGTCTACTCGTCCGATTTCGGACTCGATTTTGACTCACTGCCGTTTCTCACCCCGGCCCGGGTGCTGCAGGTGCCGGTGCATCCGTTCTCGCCGGAGCGCTATGCCATCCATCAAGAAGATGCCGGGTTCGGGCCGCCTAGTGCACGCGCTGTCCTCGATCACTACCTCTCCGCGCTCGAACGCCAAGTCGCGCTGTGCCGCCCGGCGCATCTGTATGGCCATCCGGAGGTGCTCGGCCGCATGGCGCAGACAGTGCTCCCCGACTTGTTCGCCGCCGTCGCGCGTCTGAAGATTCCCAACATGACAGTCGGCGCCTTCGCGGATTGGTGGCTGCGCCGGGCAAAGGCAAGTCTGGCGCTGCGGGTCAATGATGCGACCGGAGCAATTGTCGTCGAGACCACCGGCGAGGCAGTCGAAGCTTACGCGTCGGCGCCGATGCGCTTGACCATGGGCGCCAACACGCGTGATCTGCTCGCCGAGCAGTGGGCCATCCTGCGACCAGTCGACGAGACAGGCTTTTGAGCAACCCATCTGCCACGCCGCTGTTTCTGTGCATCGGCGATATCGACGTCGACGTGCTGATCGGAGTGGATCGGCTGCCGACGCGCGACGGTAAAGTCAACGGCAACCTGTTGCAGCGCGCTCCCGGCGGCATGGCCGGCAACGTCTCGGTCGCACTGGCACGGCTGGGGACACGGGTTCGCATCCTCGGGCGGGTCGGCGACGACGAAGATGCCGCCTTCGCCCTCGAAGGCCTTGCGCAAGCCGGCGTCGATACCGGCTTCGTGGCACAGATGGCGGGGATGAAGACATTCAGCTGCATCGGGCTGATCAGCCCTGATGGCGAGAAGTCGCTGATCAAGCTAATGACTCCGACCTACCGCCCGGACGCCGACGACCTTGTCGATGCCGCCTTTCGGGGCGTCGCGCATGTCCATCTGACCTCCGTCGGCGATCCCGCCCTGTGCTGGCGCGCCGTTAAGATAGCGCGCCAAGTCGGCGCCACCGCCTCGCTCGACGTGGAGCGCGCCGACTGCCCGCTCGATCCGCATGAGGTTGCCAACTCGATCCGGGGCTTCGACCTGCTGTTCTGCAACGCCGAATCGCGTGAAGTCATCGACGCTCGGCTTGCGGCGCCGCTGCTGGATCTTGGCCCGGCCGTGGTGACGACCCTCGGTGCCTCCGGCGCGCGCGTCGAGGCTGAAGGACGGTCGATTGAAGCCGCGGGATTCGCCGCCAATGCCAAGGACACCACCGGAGCCGGTGATTGCTTCGCAGCGTGCTTTCTGCACGCGAGACTGGTTCAGCGTCTCGCCTGGCATGAGGCGCTGCGCTTCGCCAATTGCGCCGCCGCGCTATCGACGACCGGCTATGGCGCGCAATCCGCGCTTCCGACATTGGCTGAGGTCGCGGCCGCGCTTGCCCGGTGACCCAGACCGCCGCCAACGGTAGGCCCCAAGGTGAACCATGTTTCTTGACGGACTGAGACGGCGCAATCCCGGCCTGATCGAGCAAGCCATCGCCCTGCACCAGACCGGTGCAATTCCCGCGAACAGCTATGTTATCGACCTCGATGCGGTGACGCACAATGCGGCGCTGATCCGCGCTGCCGCGGACAAGGCTGAGCTCAAGGTCTTTGCCATGACCAAGCAGATGGGCCGTAACGGCGATTTCTGCCGCGCCGTCAAAGCAGGAGGTATCGACAAGGCGGTCGCGGTCGACATGGAATGCGCGCGCGCCTGCACGCGTGCGGGCCTCGGTCTCGGCCATCTCGGCCATCTGGTCCAGGTACCCCGGCACGAGGCGGAGGCGGCCCAGCGCATGGCACCCGATTATTGGACGGTGTTCAACCGGGAGAAAGCCATCGAGGCGACCACGGCCGCGGTGCGGCAGGGACGGCGTCAAGACCTGCTGGCGCGGCTGCACGCCCCCGGCGACCGCTTCTATACCGGCCACGCGGGCGGGTTTCCGGCCGCCGCCGTGGTGGCCGTGGCCGATGAGTTGGATCGCCTCGGCGGCGGCCGTTTCGCCGGCATCACCACGTTTCCGGCGCTGCTGTTCGACAGCGACGATGGCGCGGTGCTGCCGACGCACAACCTCGCTACCCTGGCGCGCAGCGTCGAGGCTCTACGCAAGGCGGGTCGTACCGGGATCGAGGTCAATGCCCCCGGGACGACCTCCTCGGTCATGATCCAAATCCTGGCCGACCATGGTGCGACCCAGTGCGAGCCGGGCCATGGATTGACCGCCACGACACCGCTGCACGCGGTCAGGGAGCTGCCGGAACTGCCAGCAGTCTGCTACGTCAGCGAGGTCTCCCACCTCCATGCCGGGCGCGCCTATTGCTTCGGCGGCGGGCTCTATGCGGACCCGGTGTTTCCCGAGTACGACATGCGGGTCGTCGTCGGCAGCGATCCGGAAGCGGCAGGCGGCAGACTGCACCAGATCGAAATTCCGCCGCCGGCGGCGATCGACTATTACGGCATGATCGACACTTCCGGGTCGTACGCACCCCGGATCGGCGATACCGTGGTGTTCGGCTTTCGGCCGCAGATCTTTGTGACGCGCGCCTACACAATCGGGCTGTCCGGCGTTGGCAGCGGTTGTGCCGTCGCCCATGCCGTCCACGACGCCTTCGGGCGCGTGGCCGACTGGCCGGACTGAATCCGACCGACCCTGCGCCAGATTAAGACGCGCTCAGCGCAAGCTTGCTGTTCTGGTCTTCGAACCAGACCGCTTCAGGATAGTGACGCGGACTTTCTCGCGGTCCAGGTCGGATGGTTTCCAAAAAGGCGATCTGCTCCTCGTTGGGTCGCCTGTGTAGCGGTAATTCCGGGCACGTCACTCGTGACGATCCTTCCTGCACAAGTTAGAGACCGTTTTCAAGCGAATGTGCCGACATAGTAGGCACTTCGTAACTGCCCAGGTTGCCTGTACGGGTTCAGCCTACGCGCAGTTCCGCGATCAGGTCATTTGGGTTTGCGGTGAGTGTTTGCAGGATATTCCAGCCCTGCTTTCTCGCGGTCGAGAGCACCGAG
>JAABUJ010002389.1_pt1 | contig 23395 bp, 34 predicted proteins | sample 5559131 | NCBI WGS metagenome assembly JAABUJ01 (sample SAMN10711875, study PRJNA513366) | rock metagenome | isolation source: Antarctica rocks | place: Antarctica: Victoria Land, Mt New Zealand nord | collected 2016-01-07
AACGACGATAGATTCATGGTGGTCGCGGAGCACAGTGATACCCACAAAGTCGTAGACGCCCGACGCCAGCGCTAGGACGCGCGCCGCCACACTGATCCCCGCAAGCGCCGCACCTTCGTTAGACGCAAAACATACCAGGCATTGGTGGGCTTGTAGATCAACTCCACATCGCGCACCTTGGGTCCCTCAAGGACAAAGACGCGCCAGGCTGGGTCGTCACGCAGGGCCTTCAGGTGGGCCGTCAGCGTGTCGTCCGTGATGTCCCCGCTGAAGAGGCTGAGGGCCGCGTCGGCAACGAATCTGTCGTGCGTGTCAGAGCGGGCCGTGGTGTCCGAGTTGTCCATCATTAATCCCCTACAGGCTCCCACCATTGTCTTGCAGGCGCAACGGCTGGCAAGTGGTGCAGATGGGATCAGTTGCTGTCAAGCCAAACACGCCTGGGGGTGTGCGTCTGGATTTGCGAGAGAAGAGGGCACTCGGCGCGATAGTCCCGACGCACTGCACACACGTAAACGCGACGACGGCGTGGTAGGCCGTCGTGATCGCGCCGGTATCCAGCGTGGCGCGTCGGACCCTGTGGCTCTTCACGCCGCTTCCCATCATCGACCTTCCTCCTACAGCGATTCTAACACGCCCCACACGCCGAGAGAGCTACGGGGACATAGGTGTCCCCGTAGCCCTCACAACTCTCACAGGCTGCCCAGTGGCCTTTACGCGGCCGTCTTGGGCTCACCCGCCTCGGCCTGCTCCCGTGCCGCTCGTGCCGCCGCGTTCTTTGCATAACGCGCCTCATCGTCCGCGATCTCGGCCAAACGCTCGCGGCATTGCGCGCCGTCGTGGTCGTCGAGGTGGTCGGCGGCATCGGTCGCTAACCGTGCGGCGATGCGCATCGTCGCGGACATCAGGCGGTATTTCGGGGTCGGATGGTCGTCCACGTCGCCGCCGTGGGGCTCGATGGTGTGCACATAGTAGCGCAGGAGGTTGATGGTGTCCCAGAGGTCCTCCGCGTCGACGTGGGCGTAGCCCCACTCGCCCTCAGGGGAAAGCTTGTCGCCGTGGGGGATCTGAATTGCGTTCGTATCGGTCATGGTCGTCTGCATCCTTATCACCATAATCACAGTTAGTTCTCGGTCAGTGGACAGGCCGGATTGACGGCAGGGCGGCCCCCGCGCCCACAGCCTACGCCTATGCTGTGTCCTCATCGTGCCCCTGCCCCAGCGGACGCCCGCGCCACACGGCGCGACCGCATTGGTGGCGGCGATGCCGGTAAGGAGCGGACGCGACGCGAGGAGAGCAGTGGGGGCGCCTGCTGACGCCGCTCTGACTGGGGCGTATAGCGCGCCTCGGCGGCGTCCTGCGCCGCCGTCTCAATGGTTCCTACGGCACGCTCACACAACCGCACGGCTTCATCGTGGCTTCTCTCGCGTGCCTGTGTTACAACGCCTCTCACGGCGTCCAGCGCCTCGACAAGCGCTTCTAACGCCATGTGGGGATCGCGCGGATAGGAGGGGATAATCTCGACCGTTTCGTCGTCGTCGAGTGGGTCGATACGGACACACACGACGTGCCGGGCGCCAGCGATGGCGAAGGGCACAACGACCAGGCCGCCGCGGCGCTGATACACCAGCAGGGGCTTGTCTAGATCGAGGTAGAAGCACTCAATGGGAGTCATGGCGCGCTCCGCCCGGCGCCGTCGTCCTTCTCATCGTGGCCCGCGAGTTCGGCGATAAAGGCGCGGCACGGTTCGCCATAGTCCGTGTCCACGTCCGCGAGTACCGCCTCTTCGAGCCTCGTCGTGATTTGCCGGGTCGCGATGCGCAGCCGGTACTGCATGCCCAGATCCGCGCCATCGTCTTTAAGGGGGTCGATGGTCAGCACGAGAAGTTGCAGCAGGGCGATCACGGTATACAGGAGGTCGCTTTCAACGTGGATGGGGGTGCCAACGAAGGACGTGTCGCGCCCGTCAGGGATAGCAACCTCAATCGTGTCCCGGCCGCGGCGGATGCCGCTCTCCCAGGGGCGCTCTTTCAGGGCCGGCGTGCGGGTGGTGTCTGTGGTTCTGTCAGTCATGAGCGGGTACTCCTTGCTATCTGGTGTGAGTGACGAGGCGTTGAAAGACGCCCTCGATGCGTGCGTCCTGGGCTGGTGTCGCAACGGACGACTGCGCGATGAGGCGGCCGTCATAGGTGAAAAAGGCGCGCTCGGCGTAGATGTACAAAGCCCATGCGGGCGTGTAGGGCGTGACGGACGCCGGTGGAGATATCTGTGGGGTGGGCATTGCGCAATGCCCCTGCGCGCCCTGGCGTTGACTTCTTCAGCCCAGGCATTGAAGCGCCGACACTCCTCAATCGCGGCGGCGTTAGCGGGGAGGAAGCGACCCTCACCGGCATAACTGTACTGGGGGCAATCGTCAGCGGTGAAATGGGCGGCCGCCCCCGCATCCTGTGATGCGGGGGCCGTGGTGGTAGAGACTGTAAGAGTGCGCATCGTTTACGCCGCCCGCATGGCTTGCCAATGCAATGCGGCCACGGCCCGCTCCAGGCCGTCCACCTGGCGCCACAGGACGGCATAGCTATCGTCGCGTGAGTCCGCATCCTGAAGCGCCCGCCGCGCGCTGGCAAGCCGCGTCTCTGCCTCGTCGGTCTGGGCGTCCAGGCTGGCGATGAGGGGCGGCGGCACGACCGGACGCACGATGCCCGAGGGTGCGCCCGCCGTCATCGGCACGACTACCGGGGTCTCGGCCTGGCCGTACCACTGCTGCATGGAAGGCTCCAGCGCGGCCACGAGCTTCGTATGACGGCATGCTCCACGATACGAAAAGCCTGTGCATGTGCAGGTCGTCGCCGTCACCGTGTGACCACGGCCAGGGCGTGATTTACTCTCGACGAGGTAGCGACCAAGGCCGAGGCGGCGCACACGGGGCTTAAAGGTGCTGGCCGTCGTGGAGCGCTCGCCCGTAGACTTGAGGCTGGGTATGGGATGGTTCTTCACGGTTTCTCTCCTGTACCTACCGCCGGCCAGGGTCTACATCACCCTGGCCGGCATCTTTGTTTGTGGGAGCCAATCTACTCCTCACTCTTCTAGTATACCCTATCATACCCTACATCGCAATACATAAAATTGCGATGTAGGGCAAAAAGGGGGATAATGGGGATAGGCACGGTATGGCACTGTGCGAATTACTTATAGTTAGGAGGAGTACAACGATGGTGCTGACGATGGAACCGACAGGAGTGCAGGATATGCCACGACGGGTTGAAGAAGGGCAGGCGAAGAAGCGGTCGCAGATGACTGTGGTCTTCCCTGAGCCGCAGGATATGATGCGTCTGGAAGCCGTGGCGCGTCGCAAGCGGCTCCCTGCGTCCATCCTGGTCCGAATGTGGGTCATGGAGCAGGTGGAGCGCGAGGAGTCCGAGGAGGGGCAGCAATGAACTCGATTGAGTCGGAGAATTCCCGTGCAGTCTACGAGATGCGTGAGGCGCAATGTGAGGCCCAGGTAACATGCGTCATCTGCCACACGCAGTGGACCGTCCAACCGAAGGAGATGGTCTCTTACAAGAACGGCTTTGCCAAGGGCCATGAGGTATGTCTACCATGCGCCGAACGGGTAGCTCCCAAGATGATCGCCATCACGCGGCGCTTTTTGATGTCACAGGAAGCGACCCGGTGGCAGCCTGACGCGCCCTTCACCGAACTGCACGCCGCCAAGCTCTACCAGGCATCGTTTGATGATGAAAACGAGTGAGCCTAGACAAACGGCGATCAGAACACACAGCACAGAGGAGCCACCTCTGATCCGCTGGCTAGAACGCTCGCCCTACCTCCATGAGGCGCGCGTGACGACCACCGCCGCGTTGGATGCGGCACGCGCCGCTTGCACCCTGACCTACGATACGGCCGAAGAGATACCCTTTTAGCAATTGGTGAGGAATGCGAGAGGGCGAAGCCATGAGCACGGCGATTGTGATCCACTGGATTGAGCGCGGCTCCGATCTGCTTGAGGCCCGCGCAGTGCTGCCCGACGGGCGCGATATCTATGCGGGCTACGTCGCCGCGAGCCCCGGTCAGAGCGCCTGGCGCGGCTACGTCGGTTCCAACTTCGCCCCGCTGGGTATGGGACCGCGGAGCGTGATGCAGCGTGCCGTCGCACAAATGGCCGTGGACATCATGCGGAACGGCGGAGCGGACCAGCAGATTGCCGCGCTAGAGGGCGGCGGCCAGATCCACGCTGACAGGGAGGACTCCCTCTAACAGCACGACCGTCCGACTTTTGACATAAGACGTGTTATGTTAGAATTAGGTCATAAAGACATATAGCATGTTTGTTCTATATCTAAGGATTGCTCATGCCTCAACCAATCACACTAGCACGGGATAAGATTATTTCCATCGTCACGCAACTCGGACGCAGCGGCACCGAGGAGCGGTGCGTCACCATTCGGTTAAACGTAGCGCAGCATCAGCACGATGTGGTCATACCCCTTGAACCCGGCGGTACGGCGTGGGATACCCTCACGCTCGGCGACTCTTACTTCATCTCCGTACAGGGACCTATCCCTCCTGAGTAGTAGGGGTCATGCCACATGGTAACGACAGCGCTTACCTCTTACAGCGGCGGCAGTGTTGATCGCGCCCGCACCTGGGCGACGATGCCCGCCGACGAGCGCCGCCGCCGCGCCGTTGAGGCATGCCACACCCACGACACAATGCTCCTACAAGAGATCACCGACGCCTGGCTCACGTTGCATGGCCAGGCAGGCGCCACGGTCAGCCCGCATACCCGTGCGAGCTATCGCCGCGGCGTCGCGGTCCTCCTTGAGGCATGGCGCGAAGAGAACCTACTACACCCCAGCGATGACGCAGCCGCGCTCTGGCTGCGCGAGATGGAACACGCGGGCCTCAAGCCGGCCACAGTCCGGGCGCGTCTGGCCGCCGCGCGTGCCCTCTACGCCGCCCTGCGCTGGTGTAAGGCCACCGACGCCAACCCCTTCACGGATGCGCGGCCGGCCAGAGACAAGACGGCGGCCAAGGACAAGCGGGCGCCCTACGAACAAGACGCGCTCACGGCCCTTCTGGCCGCGCTCGACGAGACCGCACGCGCCGCCACGCCCGCCGCACGCACCATGGTCCACTACGACAAGGTGCTCATCCTCCTGGGGGCGCACGCGGGCCTACGGGCGTCGGAGATGATGGACCTCCGCTGGAGTGACGTGGACCTCCTGCGTCGACGCGTCGTCGTAGAGCACGGCAAGGGTGGAAAGCGGCGCGAAATCACGATGAGCAGTAGCCTGGCGTCCGCCCTCGCGGCGATCCCGCCCACGATGCGCGGCGTCTTCGTGCTACCGTACCGTTCACGGGGCGCGGCGTGGTACCGCCTCAAGCGGCTGACCGACCAAGCCGGCATCAATGTCCATGGCCTACACCGTTTGAGGCACAGCGCGGGGACGCGCATGATGCGCGAGACCAACAACCTGCAAGAAGTCGCCGAGCTGCTCGGCCACGCCCAACTCGACACAGCCAGGGTGTACGCGCAGTGGGCCAACGACACGCAACGCAAGACAGTCGGCGAATGGTAATGCACGTCGCACGGATCAGTACTCTGGTCGCACACAACAGCGGCGTAGAGCGCGCTATAGCGGAAGCGGAAAGAGGAACAATGGGAAGCAAACCACGCCTGGCCTATATGGTCGTCCATAGCAGCGGCACCTATGGCGCGGCCACCCCCTACGCGGTCGTCAGCACCGCCTCGGGCATGCCGCACATGCCCGCCTACCACAGCGAGGAGGAGGCGCAGCAGGTAGCTGCCGGTCTCAATGCCGAGGAGGCGCAGCGCACGACCAAACAGTTCGCGTCGGCTGCGGCGCAACGGAAGGTCGACCGTTTGCAAGCCAAGGCGTCCACGCATGACGAGGGAGACGCTATTGCCAGTCGGGAATGACGCGGCAAAAAGGGGCGGAAATTGGCCGGCCACAGCAACGTCGTCACGACGACCCAGCGCTACGACAGGCGCGGCGAGGCGGTCAAAGCCAAGGCGGCAGGGTTGCTGCATGTGCCGTATGGCGGGCCGGAGTAAGGGGTGTCGCTATGTGTAGAGACTCACTTGGGGTAATATCCGCTCTGCTTGTGCAATCCACACCACACTCCGCTCCCGCCTATTTACTATGCTATAATAATACTATAGCAAGGGGGGGTAGGAGGCATGGAGCGCGAGGCCACAAGCCGACCTGGCCGGCCGCCTAAAGCGCCGGAGCAGCGTCACAGCGTGCTCGTCAGGGTCATGGTGACGCCCGAGGAGCAACGTATTATCCAGGAGGCTGCGGAGATCGCGCAGGCCGAAAGCGTCAGCGCCTTTGTACGGCAAAGTGTTGTCAACGCGGCGCGGGCACAACACAAACGGAAGGGGACGCAAAGTAGCCGCGACGCGACACACACATAAGTAAGTAGGGTTAACAGCGGGGCGTTGTGGCGCTTGCAATACCACAACACCCCTGAGCACCAACACCGGAAAGGCGGTAGAGATGCCTAGCACCATGGTAACGCAGCACACGCTGTTTAGAGATGTATATGAGTGGAATAAAACGATGCCCATAACAGATGACCCCAACACGCAGGAATGGGGACCGCCGACCGATGCGGAGCGCAATAAGGTTCTCGCGTGGATGGATAAATACACAAATGCGATACAGGTTCCCCCGGAGATATGGGAGGAATGGCGCGCAAGCCACGCAGGCGGTATATTATCCAGCGCTGGCACCGACCCCGCCTGGTGGTGGGAGCGAGGCATTATCGTCTACAGGGTCATCGAAACCGGCGCACTCCTTCGGCAACTAATCCCCGGTGCGACCCTAACCAAGACAATGGCGGCTATCCTGGGCATCCCCCTTGATGTACCACCCCGCCACCCAGTCATGATGGCATACGGCCCTGCTGTGTCAGGAATGGAGGGGGTCTGGATGTTCACAGAGCAACACAACATCATACGTACGGCTAATACACCCCCTTACGTCAAAACCCATAACGGTGGCGTCGTCAGCGTAGGCGCCGTCGTTGGGACCGTCATTGACAGCAAGGAGGAGGAGGCAGCCTTTGCGGTCGGCCAGGAATTGTCCGACGCGACGGTGCTTGCCTTTGTTCTCGGTCTCGCACGATGGACATCACGGGCGGACCGCCGCAACCCACGCAGTTACGCCGTCGTCACCGTGAATGAGTACTGCGAGATGCGGGGCTTCACGAAACACCACAAGGGCGGATATAAGACTGAGCACAAGGCCATTGCGCGCAGGGAGATGCTGGCCCTCAATAAGGTGTGGGTACGTCACAAGATCCCTGAGCACATCCAGACGAGGGACGGCGGTCGCGATGTCGAGGGGCAACTCATGGTCGTGTCCGTCGAAACGCGGGGCACAGGCGGCATCTACCCGACGGCCTTCCGCATGTCGCCAGGGACATGGGCGGACGACTATCTGGCGGATAATCCAGGGGTGACCGCGCTGGTTCTGGACCATCTCCTGCGCCTCGACACCAGCGCCCGCACAGGGCAGATAGCCTTCCGATTGGGCCTCTACATGGCTCTGAATTGGCGCACGAAGTTTATGCACAACAACGTCGAGCAACCTCATGCGGTCCGCAGCTTACTGGTGGCCATGGGGGTCGACCCCGAGTCGATCAAGCACCGTGAGGAGCGCAAGCGGATACGCTCTTACCTTATCGGGGCGCTGGATCTCCTCCAGGAGCGCGGTGTCATTGGCCTCCGCGACGAGCAGGGCATGTTGGTAGATGACTGGCATTACGCAAACGCGGAGGCCGGCGACCCTGACGCCCATGACAATTGGGCCGACTGGCTGCGCTGGACGGTTCACATTCCGCCCCCACCCGAAGTCGGGGCCTTCTACGAAACCCCCATGTTAGCCCGCGGTCAGGCAATCAAGGCTGCGAGCGCACAGGCGAAACGCTCACGGCAAGCAAAGAGCGCCGCCCAGGCGCGCCACGCAGATAAGGGTGAAGGGGGCAGCAAGTAAGGACTCTTTAAGAAATAACTTCCCGCCACTGCACCTCCTCAGACGCCTGGATGCGACGGACAAAACGGGGGGTTAATCTTTAACGGCTCCTAAGGGGCAAAAAGGGGGCGCACCCCCCCCTAGGTGTGACGCACCCCCCCCCTAGGTGTGACGCACCCCCCCCCTAGGTGTGACGCACCCCCCCCCTAGGTGTGACGCATTCGCCCGTAAATCAGAGGTCTGTTGTATTCTGTTGTACTCTGGCTAGCAGGCTGCACCCGGCTATCGCCGGTGCGCCTGCGATGATGTGAGGGGCGAGCCTCTTGCCCGCAAAAGAAAAAGGTCGGCCGCTGTCATCACCAGCGCGCCGACCCGTAGCCCCAAGGAGCCATCCACATGCAGGATACCACGAGCCTTGACGAGATTGTTGAGCGCCTGCTTGATGTCGTCAGCGGCGTGGCCACCCGCGCCCAGCAGTCGGGTAGTGACGTAGATAGCTTGCGCACCCTCGCTGCAGAAGCCAGTCAGAAGCTGCGCGACCTGGCGCGGGAGCCATCCGACGCGCCGCTCTTCGCCCAGGCCGATAGCCTCATCGACGACTTGCTATCCGATTACGGGAAGCGCCAGGCCGCGGCTGCGGCTAATGGCGGCGTCGTCGGAGTACGGACGGGGCTCGACCACCTCGACGAAACGCTGAACGGCCTGGAACCGGGCAAGTTGTATATGCTCGCGGCCATGCCGGGCACGGGCAAGACGACGCTGGCGCTCCAGTGGGCCGCGACCGTGGCGCAGTACGGACACGGCGCGCTCTACATCAGTTTGGAGAACGACGCGACGGATCTCGCGCGCAAGACAGCGTGCCGGCTGGGTGGCGTGAGTTATGCGGCTGCCCTAAAGGGCAAGTTAAGCCGCCAAGAATGGGCGACCGCAGTAGATACGTTGCGCAAGTTACAAGGGTGCCTGTACCTCTCAACCCCGCGCACCACCATGCCTCCGTTAAGGTCACTCATCGAGGGCGTCATGACGCGCACGGGGGCCGCGCCCGCGCTCATCGTCGTTGATTACCTACAAGCGATGGTCAAGCGTGCGGCGACCGGCGCCGATGCGCCCGATGTGCGCGAGCGCATCGACCGATTCACGCCCGAGCTGCGCGCGATCGGTGAGGAGTACGGCGCTGCGGTTCTCGCTATTAGCAGCCAGAACAGGTCGGGCTACAAGGACGGCGGCCTGGCCGCAATGAAGGAAAGTGGCGACATTGAGTACAACTCCGACGCCGTGCTGACGCTCTCTAAACTCGACGACAAGGAGCTAAAAGCGCGGGGATACGACGATATTACGCACGACCCTCGCACCACACCGTTGAAGCTGGTGATTGAAAAAAATCGGGGGGGCATGACGGGGCGACCTATCCCCCTACTTCTTGATGGGGATCACTGCATGGTCGAGGAGGACCGATGAGCCGCCGTGGTCCTGGTACACCGATCGACCTGCCGCGCACGAAGGATGGCCGACCCGTCCTGAGCCGCGCCGACCTCGACGCCTACGACTATGCGCCACAGCGCTCGGGCGGCTACGATCGCTATTACTGCCCGATTCACGGCGGCGATCATCAGCAATCACTCTCCGTCCACCGGGATACGGGTAAGTACAAATGCCACTCCTGCGGAGCGACTAGCACGCTGCGCGAGCACTGGCCTGACGGTGGTGGGACGTTCAAGCGGACGCCGGCGCCATCCATCGATGAGATCGGCCGACGTGAGCGCGAGGCCCGTCTCCGTGCCGACGCCGAGCGGGCCGAGCGCCTGGCCGCCGAACTCCCGGCCGAGGCGACCCTGTTCCTTGCCCACCTGGATGCGATGAGCGCGGCGCTACGCGACCCGGCGTGCCCTGGCGCTGTCTACCTGCGCGGGCGCGGGCTTGACCCGCAACGCGCCGCTGACCTGGGCGCGGGTTACGTGGAACCAAACGCCTGGCCGGGTGATCGCGGCCGTCGCGTCGGGCGCGTCGTCTACCCGCTCGAAGATCCGCTGTCAGGGCGTATCGTAAGCGCGGTTGGACGCCTCTGCGTTGATCCGTCGGCGGCGTGGTCCACGACGTTGCGTGAAGGGTTCGATAACGCCAAGCAGCGCAAACTGGCCGGTTGCCCCGCCGGCGTCTGGCCGTCGAGGAGCATTGCCGCCGCGCGTGACCTAGGGACGCCCCTGGTGCTTGTTGAAGGGCCTGCCGACGCCCTGGCGCTTGCGCAACTCACCACCTTGACGTATCCCGTCGTGGCGCTCGTCGGGACGGCCAATGTGCTGCCGCTCGTGAGCTTGCGCGGGATCGCTGGCGTCGTGCTGGCGCTCGATGACGACGAGAGCGGGCGGAAGGCGACGCGACAGGCGCGCGTTGACCTCGCCCTGGCCGGCGTGCGCGTTGAGGTTGCCGAGCGCGGCTGGCTCCAGGGCGCGAAAGACGCGGGGGAACTGGCCCAACGGCAAGCCGTTGCCGGCGATGATGATGGCGACGACGCCGATACCACCCTGGCCTATGCGGCTGCTGGCGACGTGTTGATGCGCTCAGGACAGAGACTCGTCAGTGCCGGCGAACTCACACCCGCTGGCCCGCGGGACGACGACGATAGGGGGATGCTCAACGATGTGGTTGATAGCATCCCCTTGCCACCCATGTCCGTCGAGACCTGCCTATGGTGTGGGACACCAACCCCTGGCGGTGTCTGCTGCGATCACTGCGCACAGCGTAACGCGCGGACGGTGTAACAAGCTACCGCTGTACTGCACATATCAACCAGCTATGAATATCGTCAAAGACACTAAGTAACAATATAGCCCGTATTACGGACGAATATCCGCACATATACAGGATTAACTTTCATTAAATGATATAATGGAGGGAATGAGTAATAACGAGGAGGACCGAGAAGTGATGAGTAGTGCGACGACAGAGCAGCACGACCTGCTGACGGTCTCCGAGGCAGCTAAAAGGCTGCGCTGCTCGTATCCGACGGCGCTTGGCCTGGTCCATCGCGGTATCTTGCCGGCGGCGAAAGTCGGCCGGGCCTACAGGGTCAGACCGGCAGCGCTCGACGAGGCGTTGCGGCGGCTCGAAGCGGCGACGACGTGACGATGATGAAGGGCGCGAAAGCGCCCTTCTCTCGTTTTTGAGAGGTATGTCGTGGAATGAGTTCCTATCAAAAATCCGACTTGACGTTTTTTGCTCGTGAGCGCGCCGACGGCCGCTACGGCTTTTGGTGGCTAGCCGATAGCGCCACTTGGGCGGCCGCGAAAAACGACCTGCGGGCGAGTTTCCCCCACCACACGGGCCTAAAATATGACGGCCAGGCGCGCGAATGGACCGTGCCGCGCTACTCAGTCGAGCGGTTGCAGCGCTGGGCCGACGCCTGGGCGGGCAGGCAAGAATGGAATGCTGCCCAGCGCGTCGGCCAACAACGGCACGACGAACGTGCCCAGGCCGAGCCAGCCGCGCCAGCGTCCTCGGCCTATCGTACGCTCTATCTCGTGCCCGATGCGCCTCTATGGGCAGCAGAGGCGGTCTATCGTGCCGCGCAGAAGCTGGCGCACCCCGATGTCGCCGGCGGCGACCACGCCCAAGCCGTCAGCTTGAATGCGGCGATCCAGGCGATACGGGCGGCTCAGAAGCCCCAGGCGAGGGCGTCATGAGTTACAGCAATGACAATGCCGAACCCCTCAAGTTACACAGCCACCACGCCCTCGCCGACGACGGTGCCCCGCGCATGACCCGTGCGATGGAGGCGTATATCACCGCTAACTCGTCCGCGTCTGGCCGGACTGCCGAGAGTGAGGACTCGCCGTTCAATGACCTTGACGAGGAGCAGAAGGCCGCAGCGCTTGTGCGGTTGAAAGAAGAGCACGCCAGACTCTACGGCGTACTCTTCCTGACTGACCTTCGGGGTCTGTCTCTACGGGAGACAGGGCGTTGTCTTGGCCTTGACCATAAGACGGTCAAGAGGCATCGCGCCAAGGGGGTGGCGCATATTCGAGCCTGGTGTGCGGACGAGCGGCAAGCAGGGTAGCCCTCGCCGCCGCCCGCACGCTGGGGGAAATTACCCGCCTTCATGCGGTCGAGGATGTCGGGGCGGTCGCGGGCAATGCGTGACGTCAGATATTCAGCAGAATTACCACCTGCCACAGAAACAGTTTTTACATTGTCAAAACTGTTTCTCTCGTCAATATCACCTTCAAGGGTAAAGGGGATGACGCTCGGAACGTCTTTGTCTTTGACCGCGTTTTTGTTCCCTTTCATCGCCTCCTCGATCGTGCGTTGCGGTGCGGCGTGTTGGGCGTGTGATTGAGCGGTCTTACGGTCCTGGATGAGGCGGTCAATCACCTCGGGCGGTCCAAGATATCGGGGCGGTCACGGGCGATACGCGCCGCCAAGTAATCAGGATCATTCCCATATAAACGGCTTACATTGTCAGGCGTTTTATGGCCCCTGCCTGGTCCAGGCTTGCCCTTACCAATCTCTTGAATAGGTTGTGGTTGCGCCTGTTCGGCCCTTGCCACCACAGCGGCCGTTGAGGACGCCGCTGTTTCGCCGATCTCGGCCATGGCCAATGCGGAGGCAAGGGATGCTGGCGTTTCTCGTCAAACTATCTACCGAAACGCCCAAATATATGAAACCTTCTTTGAGGAAAATGATGCTAAAACTATTGTCCGCGCGGACAATAGTTTACTGCTCGACGACAAGCAGTATTACAAGGAGGCGCTCAACGCCCCCGACCCACATGTAGCCCTAGAGAGAGGCGATGGTCGAGCATAAGGCCAGTCACCTGCATGGATTCGTTCTTTGACTCATACCATGTATCGGGGGTACTTGCGCTATATGTCCCCAATATGGTATTATTGGGTGTAGCAGTGCGTCCCCACGCCCCTATGTGGCGTGACGCGTACGATAAAAGCCCGGTTCCTCTTGGGTAGGAACCGGGCTTTTGCATGCCTAGAAAAGGTGGTGGGTGATGATGACGGCGACGCGTGATACGCGGGGAAGGGTTCGGCTCCAACCGCTACGTCCTATCAAATACAATCTTTCTCTGACGCCGGAAGAGCGAGACACGTTGGACCGCCGCACGCTTGAATTAGGTTACCCGAACGCGGCGGAATGCATCCGACAAGAGTTCATCAATCGGCATCCGCGCTCGGCGGCGTAGCCAACACGCATCCCGCTCAGGCACGGCTTGACCACGGCGCGTTATCGCGCCCGTAACCACGACAGGAACACTAGTATGACCAAGACAGAGGCAGAGCGCGATCCATTTATCGCAGCCCTTGCCGATGAGCACCACGCCGCTATCGAGAAACGGCGTACCATTGCCGACGAGCGGGCCATTCTGGGCGCGCAGGCGTTGACGTTGGCGGCGGCGTTGACGGTCACGGCACGACGGCATGACGATGACCTGGCTCAGGCCCTCCGCGCCCTGGCCGTACCGTTGGAGGCATGTAGAGCACGCGAGGACGCCGGCGAGCCAACGCAGTGGCAGCGGGATGTCGCACCGCTGGTGGACGCGATCAGCGAGACGGCCGCCCTCTTCCGTGCCGAGTTTACCGCGCTGGCCGAGTTGACGGCCCAGTACGTCGCTCGTGTTGGCGGCGTCATCACTATTACCGACGCGGAGGTGGAGGCCCGCGCCGCCGAACTGGTTGCCGCACGCACCGCCCTGCTTGCCGCAGAGGCGACACGCTACCCCGCGCACTGATATGCCGGGCGCACCTGACGCGCCGGGCCGTAACCCTTCTACGGGTGACCAATGAGCGATAACGAAGGCGCGTCCATTGATCTATCGGTCAATGCCGACGCGGCGCTGCAAACCTTTCAGGAGTTGGCGGCGGCGGCGCGTGCCGCCGATGCTGAACTTCAGCAACTTAAGACGGACATGGCGTCCCAGGTCAATCAGGCGTTCGGGTCCGCGCTGGGCACAACGGTTGACTACAACCACGCCGCCAATATCGTGCGTGGGTTGCCCCAGGCTGACATCGCGGCCGTCGTTCCTGGTGTCCCCGCGATACAGCAGCAGATCGCCGAGCGCGGGGCACAGATCACCGGCCAGGCGATGGATTTCACGAGCGCCAACCCACAGGCGGCGGGACAACCTATCCCCGCGCTGCTGGCGCAATTCCAGGAAGCGCAGGCGCGCCAGGCCGAACAGAGTCAACGACAGCAGGACGCCCAGCAGGCGCGGCAGGCCCAGCCAACGGCGCCCGCATCGGCGCCTAGTGGTGCGCAACCCGGCGACCCCGTATCCAATGCCGCGCGCTATGGCCTGGCTCCCGCGTCATCTCCGCTGTCGCCCTTCGGCCAGCCTGGCGCTTCGACGAATGACACCACACAGCAAGATCGCGGCGCCGGCGTCATCGGCGAACGGCTGGCGCAGGCCCTGACGCGGAGCGCGGGCGGCCTGATGGCGGGCGGCATCAGTGGCGCGGCCAATGCGGCCGGGATGGGCGCCACGGGGGACCTCCTCTCTGGTCTGGCGCGCCCGCTGATGAGTATGCTAGCCTGGATTATTCATGAGCATTTCTGTCTAATCAGTTCGGCCACATCTAGCTGCATATTCATCCTTTTGGGCCGCTGAATCGGCTCCAGAACCGATTTTGGCACCCCGAGTGGGCTCTGGGGCCTGTGAAAGCCGCCATCAGCAGCCAATCCATGTCGATAAATGTTTTCATGAATAATCCAGGCTAGGGGAGTTTGCCGCCCCTTTGGCCGCGGGCGTCGGCGTGATCGGCGGCGCCCTCGGTGTTAATAGCGCGCAGACGCATTACGAACAAGAAAAGCAAGCGCTTTCCGCCACGGAAGGAACCACCACGGGCGCGACGCCGACCGCTGAATTAGTAAACGCGCAACGTACGGGTTGGCAGTATCTTTTTCACGAACAAGAAAGTGTCGCCGCCGCCCAGCAATTGGGATCTGCTGGCGTGTCGTCCTCACAAATGGGCGGGGCGCTCAATGCATCATTGTCTCTTGCGCGTGTCGGGAATATCAGCGTCGGCGATGCGACAGGATTGACGGGCCAACTGATGCAGGCGGGTCAATCACCGACACAGGTTGGTGACACCTACGCTCAGATGGATCAAGCCGCTCGCCAAACGGGTGTAAGTTTGTCTCGCCTGATCGCTGGGGTGAAGGAACTGGGCCAAGCGGCGGGTGTTGGACAAATTAGCGTGAACGGTCTCGCGGCGGCACAGGCGCTTGCTGGCACGTCGGTCAACTTCGCACAGGCGAGTTCTGGCACGGTTGGATCGACAGGGACGGGCGCCTTGGCCCAGGCGGCTCTCCTTGGATTGTCGCCTACTGGCCTGGAAGCCGCGCAAAAAGACCCCGCTAAATTGATGGATGCTTATGCTAATCTTGCGCGCCGCTATGATGTAGGGACGGGTGGCGTGCAGGTTGCACAGCAGGCGCTCTCGTCGGCGGGTTTCGATTTTAGTGGCATGAAAGGCCCACAGGCTGATGAGTTTACGCGTCGCCTCGTGGCGCAAGGACCGGGCGCGGCGCAAGCCTATGAGGCCAGTCTAACCAGGAAGGAAGCGGCGCCTGGTGCGGCGGGGCCTCATAATGCCGCCGACTTTTACAAAGCCGGTATTGACGCTGCTAACCGCGTGAATACAGACCTCCAGAAAGCCGCCATCTGGTCTGAGCAAATCGCTGCGAAAATGGCGCTGGCCGAACAATCGGCTGTCAATATAGCGGACGCCGCCTCACGCGACCCGCGCTATACCAAGAGCGGCACGGACCTGAGCGCCGGCCCGAACCCGCATCACATCCAACCCACACGCCCCTTGCAAGGTGATAACACGGTTATCATGGGGCCGCCATCTCCCTACGCCCTTGGCATAAATCCTAGCGGCATCGACTTCTCTAATCCCACACAGTTAGCTCACCAAGCGCACCGCAATCAAGCGGTGTGGGATGCCCATAATCGAACTCTCTGGCAAGCGGACCTTGCGAACAATCGAGTTGGCGACGCCTCGCAACTCGGCTATGACGCCTCCGGCGATGCGCGCTTCGGGGCGATCAGCGGCACAGCGGTCAATCAGGGCGAGGCCGGCCAGTTGAAAGTAGATGGGGCTAGTCTGTCGTCCTCAACGTTCTCGGCCTTGGAAGCGGCGACGCAACGGACCGGAGTCCCGTTGCCTGTGCTTTTAGCCCAATCGCGGCAGGAAGCCACGGTCAACGGCAAGATCGACCCATCAGCAATTAGCTCCGATGGTGGTTACGGTTTGGGTCAGTTCACGGATCAAGCGTCGGCCGTCAAGTATCTCGGTTAAGCATCGCACGAACTGGGGTTAGGGGCGGTTACGGCGTCCAACTGGCATCAAGCGGCGCTCAATCCAAAGATCGCGGCGCAGGGCATGGCTGATTACGATGCGGCCAACCTCGCCTCAAAAGCATCGGGAGGGCGTTGGGACAAGGCGCTCGCCCAATATAATGCGGGACCGGCAGGGTGGGATTATACCGGCCATCCCGGTCAAGGTCGCGATTACGGGATGGGCATTGCACAGGGTGCGGTCACCCTTCAGGTCCAACTGGCTGGCTCGGTCGATATCACGCAAAACGGTCAAAAGGTCGGCACAGCCCAGGCAGGACAGCATATCAGGGCGAAAGCGACTCATTCTATTGATCCACACAAAAAAGTCGTGGCGGCGCAAAGCTATGGACCGCAAGACAACACATCGCCGACCGTGGGCATGCCGCTTCAATTGCCGAGCCGCATCAAGTAGGCCAATCCGGCGTTAACGGTAGTTGGCACATAGAGAATCGTAGGGCAGGAACAACACGCATGACGATTTCGACGATGAACGGCGTCCCACGGGCGCCGGCGGTGACGGGCGAGCGGCTGTACCTCCTGGCCGAGGGCCAGGCACTGACAGAACGATTGCGCGCGTTGGAGCAGGGCCACCGTGACGTTATGGCGCCGCGCTACTACGAAGTATGGCGTTTATTGGGCAGGCAACAGCAGGCGGTAGAGCGGGGTGAGGCGCCCGATTGGAGGGCCATCCAACCGGCGGCCTCGGCGTTGATCGAGTTCAACGGCATTCAGTCTCGGATGGTCTGTGAGTTGTACAAAACCATCGGGGCGTACATGGCTGTCGCGGAGATGGCGTTGCAGGTCACGCGCGAAGAGATCGAGGCCCGCGCCGAGATCCTCGTCGAGGAACGTACGGCGCCCATGGCCGTCGTCGTAGCGACTCCACTGCTGGCGCAGTAAAGGACGGCGCATCTATGGGCGTGTGGAGTTTCACCCCGTCATATGAGCTAACTCTAACCCGTAAGAACCCAAAGGCAGGGACACGCGGCCAACCCGCGACCCTCTCCTGGCAACTGCGTACCCTCTCCGAGTTCCAGGGCCTCCTGGCGACCACCAACACGTCAAGCCAGGCCACCATCACGCTCAACGATCCCACGGGCGCCGTGATGGACACGGTGAACCCGCAGGCCATGGACGCCGTGACAGTGCGCCTGCGCAACCGCAGAGGCGTCGTGGCGGGCGCATGGGCGGGCTACCTCGACGAGTGCCGCGAGATCCACGATCCGTCGGCGGGCCGTACGGTGTCCCTCAAATGCAGAGGGCCGTACAAACGATGGGAGGTCGGGCGGCAGAGTGGCGGTGACGTGTTGGCGCTTGCCATGGCCGGCATGCGCAACGTGGCCGGCGCGGAGGTGGTCCGGTACTCAGCGCGGGCGGTGGGCTACAATCCGGCCAATATCACGTTCGATCCTATCGCCGACAGTGGCACGGGTCTCTACCCGTCCATTGCCCAATCGACGATGACCAACCCCGATCAGCAGACGTGGAGCGCGCCTGTCCAGCAGATGCTCGCGTCCAGCGGGCTTGAGTTTTTCTTCGATGAGGATGGTTTGGGTCACTATCGACGCGTGGGCTTTCTAGGCAGTGGACAAAAGTATATCCCGCAGGTCCCGCTAGAGGACATGCTGCACGTCGATTACGGCGTCGGGGACATCGGGCTGGTCACGTCCGTTGAGGTGCGCTGGGGACCGTTCCCGACCACACTCTCGTCCGCGAAAGCCTATGCGCCGCAGAGTATGGCCGACCACTTAGGGTCTCGCCCGCTGGTTATTCAAGCGCCGTGGATACTCGGTGGTCCAAGCGCGACAAACAATCAAGTCCCGGCCGGCGCTCAGTTCTTGGCTGAAACTCTGTTAGATCAATATGCCAGTGGCGCAGCCACGGCATCCGTCATCGTCATTGCTGACCCCGCCACTTATCGGCTAGGCACGCTGGTTGATGCGCCGGGCGCCCGTAAGGGTCAGGGTGTCACGCGCTACTACATAACCAGCGTGACGTATTTATGTCAATGGGGTGGACAATGGGTCCAGACACTCGGCTTGAATTACGGGCGTGCGCCGGGCAACCGCTTCCCCTATGTAGGGGGCATCTCCTACCCTGTGCTGAAAGTTGATCCCTCGTACGGGCCACAGGACAACATTCCCTTCCTGGCCTTTGACCCGACCAATAATGCAAAGGTGACGACGCCGCTAACGGTGCAGGCGCAACCAACCTTGGCCGTCAATCAAGCATCATCATCGTCGCTACCCGTTGGCGCGGTGATCGAGTTGCGGCAGACGGTGAGCGGCGGCGGGCAGTGGGTGGGACCGTCGCATCAATATACGGTCGTGGATCCTCCGCAGGGGCAAGACCCGCAGGTAATCGGTCTGCAATCGGGGAATGGGATGGCCTACGCGACGGTCATCACCTATGGGTCGGGTGACAACGGCAGCAGTACGGGGACAGGGGACCAATCCGCGACGAGTGTCAATGGGGCCAACCCCGCAAACCCACTCATACAAGGACCATCAACACAACCGCTTGGGACAGGCAGGGGCAAGGCCGGGAGTGAGGCCGTTGTCTACGCTGGACAACCGACGACCTACGCGCAAAAGGCCCTCGCGGCGGCGGTGAGTGTGGCTGGGCCTGGCGACAGGTATCGCCTGTTTGACGCGGGACCACAGCACTGGGATTGCTCCGGCCTCGTCGCCTGGGCGTACAATCTGCAAGGATTCGCAGGGCTTATTAATGGCCTGGCTGCATCGGGCGATGGGTCCAACGGCGATATCGGTCCCAATGGGGAGTTTTTTTACTTCCTCAGCCATGGCGCTGTTGAACGCTCTAGCGTGGACGACTCACAACCGGGTGATCTTCAGTTCTGCTGGAACTCGAACGATTCGTTCCAACAGGGATTCAGCCATATCGGCTTCAGCCTGCGCCCCGGTGTCCATTACGGCGCCTGCAATTCGACCGATGGATTGACCACGTTTAGCGTCGCGGGCTTCTACAGCGACCGCTACAATCAACGCATTTCGCGTGTGCTTGATATGTCGCATGTCCATCCGTAACGTGAAGGGGCGTCTATGTCCATGTTAATTGGCGTGCTCTTTCCGTGCGAGGCACTGAGGGCAGACACACGCCGTCGGATGCCCCGTGGACACTACATGCTCACGCCGCCGTCGAGGGCGGCCCCGCTCATTGTCGTCGCCGGCACGCCGAGCGACTTCAGGGTGCTTGCGAAGATCCGGTCGCAGCTCCGACGCGCGGGCGTCCATCCAGACAAGAGGACATCATGAGTACGACCAAGACTGACACCCTGGACTGGGCACGCGCCCGCAACACCGAACTGCAAGCCAAGGGTAACGCCATCATCTGCGTCGGCGCTGGGCTGACGGACGCCTACAGCGCGGGCCGGACGCCGACCTCCGACGACCTTGTAACGGCGCTGGTGCGCATGATGGGACTCGCCGCCGATGTGATGAGTTTGGCGCGGCAAGTGGTCGAGGCGTGCGATGAGGACGCGACCCACTGACGGTGACGCAGGGGCAGGGGACGCGCCGCCGGCGGCGCATGCTTGTGGATGCTTGCCAATGCTTGTGACTGTGGAGATCACCTATGAATGAAGAGCAGCTATGTAGGGGCCTGCGTAAGGACGGTACACCGTGCCGAGCGCGGGCGCTACCGGGCAAGACGCACTGCTTCGCCCATGACGACGACCTCCGCGATAAGCGCCAGGAAGCGTACCTCAAAGGCGGCCGGAATAAGGCAACGGCTGTCCGCGTCGAGCGCATGGTTCCGCGGGACCTCAAACCAATCCTGACCTTGCTCATCGACGGCATGCGTGATGTGCGCGACGGCATACTGGAACCGCAGCGGTACACGGCCATGGCGAGCGGCGCGGGGGCCATCAGTCGCCTGTACGGTGTGGTCGAACTTGAGCAGACGGTCGCGGCGCTGGAAGCGCGCCTCAATGGGAACGGGAGTGGACATGCCAGCTAACGCCTCGCCGACAGCGCTGGCCAACCGGCTCGCCAAGCTCCAGCAGGTGGTCAGCCAGCGCGACCACACGGGGCTTAACCCGGACGCTGACTTGGGCGACCTTGATCCCGCGTGGGTCGCCGCGGAGATCGCGCACTGTCGCGCCGATCCGATCTACTTTGTCGACACGTACTGGCCCAGAATAAGCGTAGCTGTCACCAGGGGCAAGGTAGCCTTATAGATGGTCACTCAAGGTGTTGATTAAAGTGCCGGTTGTGGCGCGGGAAGTGGCACTTGAGGCCCTGCGACGGTCATTAACGCGGTGCAGAGCCATTATCGACCGTCCCTTATCCTAAACAAGAGCCGACTCTTGGTAAAAGTCGGCTCTTGTCAGCCCTCTTCGGCTAACCTTGCGTGCCTATCTATCAACATACCTTGCACTTGGTGACAGCTACGCTTATTCTAGGCCGTACTGCAAGGTTGAGAGCGACACCGGCAAAGGCGTCGTGCCCTTCACGCTCTTCCCGTACCAGGTTGACGTGCTCCGGCAGTGGCTGGCGCATCCCGAGTCGATCACCTTGAAGGCGCGGCAGCTAGGAATCAGCGAGTTGGCGGCGGCGTTGGCCCTCTGGCTGGTCAACTTTCATGGGCACAACCGCGTCATTGTCTTTTCGCAGGATGAGACCAAGGCCCGCGAGTTTGCCCGCAAATGCCGCATCGCACATGAGCACTTACCGACGTGGTTGCAGACGCCTGTATCCGATCCGTCCAAGACGACGACGTTGGAGTTAAGCAACGGGTCGCGCATCTTGCCCCAGGCCGCGACAGAGCGCGCCGCTCGCTCGTTGAATTGCCAACTCCTCATTCTTGATGAGTTCGCGTTTCAAGAGTATGGCGGCGCGATCTTCGAGGCGGCCGCCGTCACGGCCCGGTCGGCGGGCGGGCGCATCCTGTTGATATCCACTGCCAACGGCGCGGGCAATGCTTTTCATACCCACTGGCTAGAGGCGCTGGCCGGCGAGGGGATGCACCCCATCTTCCTTCCGTGGGATATCCGACCAGGCCGTGACGCCGCGTGGTACGCCAACGCCACCAAGGGCTATGCCGCATACAAGAAACACCAGGAATACCCCTCACGGTCGGAAGAGGCGTTCATCCTGTCGGGACGCGGGCGCTTCGACACAGAGGCCCTACAAGCCATCCTCGCGGCCTGTACGGAGCCAATAGCGACCGACCTTAATGGAGGGCTAGCGATATGGGAAATGCCCATACAGGGGCGCTCGTACGTCCTCGGCGCTGATCCCGCCGAAGGGTTGGAGAAAGGCGACTACAGCGCGGCCGTGGTCCTGGACCGCAACAGTGGCCTTGATGTCGCGTGGTTACATGGGCACTTCCCACCGCAGGAGTTCGCCGGCTACCTGGCGGATCTAGGCCGCTGGTACAACGGCGCCCTCCTGGGCTGTGAACGGAACAACCATGGCGGCACGGTGCTGCTGGAGTTGCAAAACGCGCACCTGTACCCAAACCTCTACGCCCACGTTGACTTTGACGCGGTAGGCAACCCGACACCGCGCCTCGGATGGCCCACGACCGCCCGGACCAAACCGCTCGCGATTGATGCCCTGGCGGAAGCCATTCAGGAACGGTGGCCGTTCCGCAACGCCGCGTTCATCGGCGAGTGCCGCACCTACGTCGTCAAAGAAAACGGTTCGACGGGGGCCAGCGGCGCCCTGCACGACGACCGGGTGATGAGCGCGGCCATCGCCGTCATGATGCGCAACTTCCAGCCGCCGCAGCAGATCGTCACGAGCCTGCACGATGAGCTTGAGGCCATCGCGCCGGACGATTGGCAGCAAATCGAACGGCAATGGCACAGGGAAGTCGCCGGGATGCACGACGAGTGGGGCTCAATGGGCGGTCTGCCGACCGTGGAGAGCCGTTATTGAGAAGCACGCACGCACGCACACTTTTGCAAGGAGCACGACATGCCCGACGGATATGTTATTGAAAAGCACCCGAGCGGGGGCAAAATCCATCCGACCCGGCGCCGCGCCGACGTCTACTTTCACGCCCGCGACGCGAGCGACTTCGCCAGCCTGGATCGGCTGGATAGCGTTGAGTTTGCGTATGGCGACCTGCTCGACGACGGTGACCGCCGCTGCGCGATCGACGTGCGGCGTATCGTGCCAGAGGTTCCATCGCCCCTCCTACGGTCCCCCGACCTCCGTGCGCGGGCCGATACGGTCGAACGGTTCTACGACCTTCGGCGACAGACGATCACCCGTCGGTGGGAGGCTGGCGAGATCTCGCTGGAGCACCGCGCGGCCCTGTGCGTCGATGTCGAGTATGCACGACTCACGCGGTTATTGAAACTCACTTCGCACTCAAACGCCAGCGCGGACAACACGACAACGCCCGATGAGGAGGAGGAGACGACCATGGCTATGGCAGGAGACCGGCAATACGGCGCGGTGACACGCCTGACCGATCGCGGTTTTGGATTCATTACCGTAAGCCCCGCGCGCCGGTCCTTCTTTTTCCACGCTTCTGGCGTGGCAGAGGACGGCTTCGACGGCCTGACCCTGCAGCAGCCGGTGAGTTTCATTCTGGCAAGCGACGACACCGGGCGCCCGCGCGCCGTCGATGTGCGGACGGTGCGCGACAGCGACAGCGACAGCGACGACGATGGCGACGACAATGACGGTGAGCATAGCTACAACGAGGAGGCGTCAGCATGACCACGCACACATCACGGACTGAGGACACGACCGACAATGCGGCCCTGGCACGCATTGCCCCGTGGGAGCCAGACCCACGCTGGGGCGTGATCCCCAACACGCCGCCGCCGCGCTTCGTCGTGCGCCTCTCCGGTCCCGATGAGGCCGCCGTGCTGTTCGCCAAGGTGCGCGCCGATCAGCGCCTGATGCAACAGCAAATTGAAGCCGCGCACGCCGAAAGGATCAACACGGCCCGCGCCATCTTCAATGCTGGCGACTCGACGCGCAAGCAGTTGGAAGCCGCCATTTATCAAGCCGACGCCGAGCGCATCGCGCGTGAAGACCGGCTGGCCGTGTTCGACGATTACACGCGCGAT
>JAABUJ010002392.1_pt1 | contig 23365 bp, 18 predicted proteins | sample 5559131 | NCBI WGS metagenome assembly JAABUJ01 (sample SAMN10711875, study PRJNA513366) | rock metagenome | isolation source: Antarctica rocks | place: Antarctica: Victoria Land, Mt New Zealand nord | collected 2016-01-07
AGCGCATACACATGCTTACTAAGGCTATATATAACCCGCGAAAAACCCGTGACCCTACGCGGGTCGGGTCGGGTTAACCCGCACCCGACCCGGCTGGATAAAAGTTAGCCCGACCCGACCCGATACCTGGACCCAACCCTGACCCGCATGACCTATAGGCAACCCGCGCACCCAGCCTAGATCATTCTTAACAGAGTTTAGTTATATTTGCTGTATTAGCTTGTTCTTGAAAATGAAGTAGAGTGAGAGAGTAATGTCATTGAACAATATATATTTAATGAGAAACACTTAATTTTAATTGTTAATCTAAACACTGAAAGCTTGTGCTTCTATGCATTATATTAAAACTTTAAAGCTATCTGTAATGCTCATTGCAAATCTTTTTTTATTTATGTTATATATATCTGACTTCAAAATATCATGCTGAATTTATGTAAAGTTATATAAATCAAATTATTTTTAAATGATTTCAAGATTTCTGACATTCTTTTAATTCTAATTAAGATTGCAGCTATATCATGTCTTAAAGTCTGAATGTTAATACAGAAAATTCTTATATCAATGTTATTTTAAAGAATTCAGATTGTCTTTAATCATCATTAAATGCTTTATTATGAATTTTAGCTATTCAATTTATGAAGATTACTCTTAAACTGTCATAATATCAATTCATTAAATTAAGATATTCTTCTTATATACTGACAGTCATTATTAATCTATTTAAAAGATCTTTACTGATTGTCTTTCTTTTTAATGAGCTTATAGAATAGATCAAGATAGATTATAAATTTAAGCAATCTCATAAAGAAAAACTGATGAATCATTGTTTAAATCAGTTAAGACAAGACTATATTGTGTAAAAATATTAGAAATTGACTTAATTGATTCATCTGAGGTCATTGTGAATGTGTGATGACAATAAGGTAAACAACAATGTTGATGAGAATGTTTATGACTAATAAGATAACTTAACTAAGTAACTAACTTAACTAAGTAATAAAGACATTATCTATAGAGCAGCTATCATAGCACATTTTACAGAGAAACTTCTACACTGCTTTTAAGCTAAAATAAGTGACAGTACTTAACTTAATAAGCAGTTCTATGCATTTAAAGCATAATTTCTATTATTAAAATCAAAACAAAGCTAATTTGTATATTTAAATGTTCATTCTATTTTCTTTACACATTAATGTCTTCTATTCTTCTTTCTACATCTCATCATTATCATTTCTCAAGCCTTCTTATCATCATTTACAATAAAAATTATTCACAACTTTTTGTCTAATCTTAAAATCTTTCAAAAACATCTCTTTGCTCTGAACAAAGTTATCAATCTTTTAAAAACAGAGTGAAATATCTACTGACTTTATGTTGACAATATTTAAACATTAAAGAAGATAAATTCTTGAGCAGAAAAATAAATAATATATTATTTTTGTTAATTTCACTTAACAAAGAATTAAGAATTAAAAAAATACATTATTATTTATTAATAGTAAATGAAGTCTTTCTGTGTAGCAATTAATTGTGAAATAAAGATGTGAGTAGTGTTTTAAAAAATGAAAAAGATGATAAAAGTAAAAAAAATAAGTAATTGTTGTCAGCATTATTATATTTTAAATGAATTAAATTAAATTAAATGAAACTTTATCTGTCATTTTTTTATTATTGATGAGATAATTAAAGATTATAAAGTCACTGCTGTTTTACAGAATCTGTTAGCTGTAAATTAATTAAAAAAATACACATTATTAAAAAAGACAAAAAGTCACTGATTAAATTTAAAGAACTATTACAATATTAAGACTACTTATAAGAAGTAGAATTCTAATATATAATAATGAGAAGATTTAAAGAAATGATAAAAGCAGCAATAAGAGACAGTAATGTAATTGAAAAAAAAAATTTAATATATAAATAATATAAAGATAAGTCTCTTTGTGCTTTACAGCAGCTACAGTTACTGTTACTGTCAGATAAAGTTAAGAGATAAAAAGCTATCTTATTAAGAAAGTAAGAAGTCTCAGTTATATAGTTGTTTAATTATTACATTATAAGAGTAGATAGACAGAAGCAATTTCTCATAATGATGAATAAAGTAAGAATAAATGTCTAAATGAAAAGAAATGATGAAAGATTATTACAGTGAGAAAAGATCATAATGATGAATTAATGTAGTAAGAGAAAAAAAGACATCAGTATTATAACAAATTGTTAATTATAAAAAAGACATCAGTTTTTAATATTACTTCACTCATTCTAATATTACTTCATCTATTTATTCTTATTCTTACACTTTACTAAGATTCTTTTATTCTTTATATTTAACATTATTTATTCATTTTTTATCATCTTAATCACATCTGCATCTACTGTTCTGTCATTTTCTCTTAAATATTCAATAATGAAGTTTAATATATTAATTATCTTCACAAAAATGCTTTAAATTCTTGCTGCATAATTCTTAATGATGTTTAGTTTTTCTTTTAAAACAATAATGCAATTCTTTACTTCAACAATATTGCTTTATATTTTGATCACTGTCTTTATTTATTTATTTAAATATACATTTAGCTGAATGAAGCTATTAAGTAATTTTTGTATTATGACTTGTAGAAGAAATACATTAATGATAAGAATTGTAATAAATAGAGATTGTAACTTAATTAATATTGTAATTGATTTTAAAATGAATAAATTTATTAATTATTATTTATTTATTAAGAAAACATTAAGTTCTGTTTTGTCTATCTTTTGTTTAAATATATAAAGTATAGTAAATAATGTAGAGACATTGAAGCTGATTATTATTTATGATGATGTAATTATTTTAATAGATGCAGCAATAATATTAAATGTAATTAAATCTTAAAGTGTTAACTTTAATGACAGTATTAAGATTAAGCTGACTATTAAGCTTTTTTAAAGCTGATTCTTCACTTATTTTGCATGTCTTGTTAGCTGTGAACAATCATAGTGACAGAAACTTAAAGAATTTAAACAAAACTTTAGCTGTGTGCATTAAGCTTGAAAGTGATCTGATTTTTATGATTTTAAACTCATTTTGTAAAGAATTGTGAGAGGTTTTTAATGATGTAAAAATTATTAAAATTACTCAACAAACAATAAAAATTACATAATATTATAAGTTGAGTCAGACCTTAATGTTAAGCTTAACAAGTCAGGTTAAGTTTTGAAAGTTAAGCTTAACTTAACTTGATAATTACTTTAATTAAGATGAGCTTTGTTGCTAGATTTGATGTAGATAATGATGTTATTACAATGAATGAAATTTAATTTAATTTTAATGATAATATTATTTTAATAAATAAAATTATATTAATGTTTTAACACAATGAGCTGACTTAATTCAACAGTTTAACTTTTGTAACTTTCATAATAGATATTTCTGTTTTATTGCCTTTAACAATTTTCTTTAATTTAAAGACTAATTGTAAATTAAAATGTATGATCTTATTATTAAATCAAAGTAATTTATTATCTTTAATTAAATACATACTGTAACACATCTTTATATCTGCTTTTCTTCTTTCTTCTTTACATAATTAATAATAGTTCTTAAAAATAACATAGCAGTTCTTGTCAACATTATTTATCATAACAGTCTTGTTATTATAATTAATTCTTAAAGCTTTAATATTTCTCTGTTAATTGAAGTTCACAGATCATATTATATCTCTTTTGTTTCTCTGTATCTTTTATATAATTATGTAAACATTATAGTCATTGAGTTTTACTTTATTTAATAATGATTCATTCAGATAATTTAATATTTCAATGTAGAGCTTTCATTCTCTTCATACTGTTTAAGAAATGTTGCTTATCTTAACTGTATTAATTTTTTTATTTAATTCATCATTACATTATAATTTATGATTCACTAACTCTGAATTTTTCTTTTAATTAATTATTTTGATGTCTTGTGATATAAAAAGTAAATGAGTGCTGTATGCATCTTATAGAAATGATTGATATACTGAAATTATATAAAAGATATAAAGAATAGTAGTTGATAAAAGTTCTGATAAATAATGATGTTATTTTTTTCTAAATGTTTATTTACTTTTTTAATATCTGTTGTTTGAGTTTAAATCATGTATATAGAATTCACTGCTTAAATAAGAAATGCTGTTATATAATTATACATTAAATATTTATCTTAATTTATACAGCTACATTAACTCTTTAACATTTCTTAAATCTTTAATATTGACTTAACTGTTGAATTCTGAGTTATACTTTAATTAACAGACTAAATATTCAGTAACTATGTCTTTATCTCTTCAGTATATTCTTTTAAACAGCAGTTTTTTAACTTTTTATTTCTTTTCATCATTCATTATAACTTCTTTTAACTCTTCTGATCTTAATCATTAATATAAGTTATTGATATGAGCTGATTTCAGATGTATTACTAATATAACATTATAAATGCATTAACTCAATAATAATTTCAATTAACATATCAGTTTTTCAACACAATTCAGAACTTTCAATAAGCTCATAAATTGCTGTCTTAGCTTTTTATTTTTTTTCTTTAAACTGAATAATATACAGTTCTTGTATAAATGTAGATTTATCAAATTTTTTGTCTTAAAGTAAAGAGATTTATGTTTTTAATTGTAGTAATACTTCATTATTATAGTAACATATACTATTGCATCTTTAACATCAATATGCATTGATCAGTACTGATTCATCATTGTAAAAGTAACTAACTTTTTTTTTATTTATTTTTCATTATGATTAAAGTCTATTCACTTTATGTTAAACTCTTCTATTTAAAGCAAGTTCATAACTTTATACATTTATATATCAAAAATGATCTGATTAAAACTGAATCTAATTGAACTGTACTTAGTTAAGTTGTTTAAAGCAGCTTATAAACATATTAGTATAAATAATTAAAGATTTAACTCTTTTAAAATCATTAATTAATATTAAAGCACAATTTTAACTATTTAATTGATTGCTTCTGAGCTACTGTTTATTTGTAAATAATAAGTACTTAAGTATAGCAAATTTATCTTAAGTTACTTAAATACTTCTTTTCACAGATTCATCAAAAATTTGCAGTCTCAATTTAATATAATTGTTCTAAACAAATCTCAGTTTAGCAGTGCTAAATAGTTTAATAGTGTAATTGCTTAATTTTTTGCTGTTATGATGTTTCAATTAAATATAAAAGTGATAGCTTTGCTGAATTTGTCAGTAACTGATATGATTATGTTATATTTATCTGACTTTAATAATGATAAGATTAGAATAAAGTTAATTATTAATGTATAAAAAGAATGAAAAGATGTAATTATTGACTGTAAGACATCATAAGACTTGTAGTGTAATATTTAATTGAGTTGACATTTTAAGCAATGTTGTATGTATTTAAGAAGATTTTTTAATAAATTATAAAAAAAAAAAAAATCAATTAATCTTTTATGAATTCATGCATATTCTAAATAATCAATGTCATCATAAACTATCTTAAACATTCTGTTATAAAGACTCTTTAATATATATAGATGAGATTCTTTCTTAAGATCTTTATAAAAGATAAGATTATCTCTTATTTCATATAAAAGTTTTACAGCATCAAATCTTAAAGTATTGTTTCTTTTTAATATCTGTAAAATGTATTTTCATTTTAATTCTTCAACATATTCATACTTAATATTCTGTCACAATTAATCTAAGACTTTCATTAAAATTCTTATGTAAACAACTATTCTTAAGTCAGTCTGCAAGACTTTTAATATAAAGTTGTTTATTTTTAATTGATTTTCTTAATTGACTAAATACTTGCAGATATTGTTATTGCTAAACAATTAAGATAGAGCATTTAATATTATATTTAATTTTTTAGATTTATAGTAGATATTTAAATAAAAGTATTGAAGATATTTAGATACTTAAATAAGATATAAGTTAAGTTTCTTTACTGTAGTGATATTTAAACTGAACTGACAGCTAATCTTTATTAAGATTACATAATCAGTATAAATAATTACATTTTTTACTGCTGCTTTTATCATATATTTAATCTTCTTAACTACTCAGATCAATTCTATCACTTTAAGCTCTATTAATTAATATTACATTTCAGCATCTTGAAGCAGTCTGTTTAAAAATAAAACAGACTTTATAAACTTTTATTTTAAAGTACTGTCTTTAATGATCTCTTTTATATAATATATATGCATTTTAAAGTTAAATTCTTTGAATGCATTCAGATCAATGTAAAGTTACTATTTTGATGAGAAATGCATCAGAATGATTAATTAAGAAAATAAAGACTGAAAATAATGAAAAATATTTAATTTCTTTAAAATTAATTTATTTAGTCTAATAATAATGATCATTTGCTTTTTAGCATTTTCTTTTATTTCTTTTGCTTAAAGATCTTAATTTAAGAAGATCTTTCACTGTTAAAGTGACTTGATGATAGCTGCATAATGTAAGATATATTATTATGAATAGTTAATTTGTTACTGTCAGATAAAGTTAAGAGATAAAAAGCTGTCTTATTAAGTAAGTAAGAAGTCTCAGCTATATAGTTATTTAACTATTACATCATAAGAATAGATAGACAGAAGCAATTTCTCATAATAATGAATAAAGTAAGAATAAATGCCTAAACAGAAAGAAGATTATAATGATGAATTAATGTAGTGAGAAAAAGAAAGACATTAGTGTCATAATAAGTTACTAATCACAAATAAAATATTAGTTTCTAATATTACTTCATTCATTCTGTTGTTACTTTATCTATTTGTTCTTGCTCTTATACTTCATCAAGATTCTTTCATTCTTTATATTTAGCATTATTTACTTATCTTTCATCATCTTAACTACATTTGCATCTGCTGTTCTGTCATTCTTTCTTAAATATTTAACAATGAAGCTTAATATATTAATCATCTCTACAAGAATGCTTTAAGTTCTCACTATATAATTCTTAATGATACTCAGTTTTTCTTTTAAAATGATGATGCAATTCTTCACTTCAATAACATAGCTTTATATTTCAGTCACTGTCTCTGTTTATTTGTTCAGACATGCATCTAGTTAAATGAAGTTATTAAGTAATTTTTGTATTATGACTTGTAGAAGAGATATGTTGATGATAAGAATTGTAATAAGTAAAGATTATAACTTAATTGATGTTGCAGCTGATCTTAAAATAAATAGATTTATTAATTATTATTTATTCATTAAGAAAACATTAAGTTCTGTTTTGTCTGTCTTTTGTTTAGATATATAAAATATAGTAAATGATGTAAAGATATTAAAGCTGATTGCTGTTTATGATGATGTGGTCATTTCAGTAGATGTAATGATAATATTAAATGCAATTAAATCTTAAAGTGTTGACTTTAATGACAGTGTTGATTAAGTAAAGAAGTTTAAGATGAGCTTTGTTGCTAAATTTAATGTTGATGATGATGTTATTATGTTTGCTAGATTTAATGTAGATAATGATATCATTATAATGAATAAAGTTAAGTTTAATTTTAATGATGATGCTGTTTTAATAAATGAAGTTATATTGATGTTTTAACACAATAAGTTAACTTAATTTAACAGTTCAGCTTTTATAACTTTTGTAATAAATATTTCTGCTTTGTTGTCTTTAACAGTTTTCTTTGATTTAGAAACTGATTATGAATTAAGATGTATGATCTTGTTATTAAATTAAAGTAATTTATTATCTTTAATTTAATATATATCATACTGCATCTTTACATCTGCTTCTCTTCTCTCTTCTTTACATAACTAATAATAGTTCTTAAAAACAGCATAGCAGTTCTCATTAATTTGCAAGACTTTCAATATAAAGTTATTCATTTCTAATTGATTTTTTTAATTAACTAAACACTTTCAGATATTGTTATTACTAAACAATTAAGACAGAGCATTTAATATTATATTTAATTTTTTAAATTTATAGTAAATGTTTAGACAAAAGTACTGAAGATATTTAGATGCTTAAATAAGACATAAGTTAAGCTTCTTTACTGCAGTGATATTTAGACTGAACTGACAGCTAATTCTTACTGAGATCATATAATCAGTATAGATAATTACATTTTTACTGTCACTTCTATTATGTATCTGATCTTCTTAACTACTCAGATCAATTCTGTCACTTTAAGCTCTGTTAATTAATATTACATTTCAATATCTTAAAGCAGTCTGCTTAGAAACAGAACAGACTTCATAAACTTTTATTTTGAAGTACTGTCTTCAGCAATCTTTTTTGCATGATATATATGCACTTTAAAGTGAAATTCTTTAAATGCATTTAGATCAATGTAGAGTTGCTGTTTTGATGAGAAATGCATTAGAATGATTAACTGAGAAAATAGAGACTAAAAATAATGAAAGATATTTAACTTCTTTAAAATTAACTTATTCAGTCTAATAATAATAATTATTTGCTTTTTAACATTTTCTTTTGTTTCTTTTGCTTAAAGACCTTAATTTAAGAAGATCTTTCACTGTTAAAGTGACTTAATAATAGCTGTGTAATGTAAGATCTATTGTTGCAAATAATCAGTTAGATTGAGATACTTTTTTAACTGATTTAGACTTAAAGAAAATTTAATTTTAAATATTGTAATTAATTTATCTTCTAAAGTTACAAGACTCAAAGCATCTATTCATTGACTCAACAGCTGAACAGATAAGTATATTAAATAAAACTTCTTTAACAAAAAATAGATTCTCATTTTATCTAATATGTTAAATATATTGTAGAGATGATTCAAGTGCTCTTTTAACATATTGAAGAAAATAACAATATTATTGATATAAATTTTAATATATAATCTCTGTTATTGTAGAATTCTATCAATCATTTATTAAAACATATATTAGCAAGTTTTAATATCTTATAACTGCAATCTTAAAGATTTTCTGATCTTAATGTAAAACAACAGTCAGACAGTACTAATGTGTTTATTTTACTCTTTATTGATAGAAGAAGAAGCTGCAGTTAACTATAAAGATATATTTAACTTTTTAAACTGCAGTTAAAATGTTAGTCTGACTAAATACTGAATAGATATTCAGCATAATGATTTTGTTAAATGCTTAAATGTTGATTACTACTCTGTTTTTTTGAGTCTTATCTAGTAGATTTTTTCATATCATAAAACAGAAATAGATAAAAGAAATAAAGTTTATAGTTCATTTTAAGTAATCTTATATCTGTAACTTATCAAATGTCATATCAATTACTTCACAATTCTTTTGCTCAACTAAATATATATATATTTGTTTTAACTTGTACTGAGTCTTTTAATCATCAATGAGCAGAATATTCATTCATTCTTTCTCTAAAATCTTTATTAAGTTGTCTTGATCTGTTTAAAGATGAAAATATAAATATATAATCATTACAATTTAAGCTGCTACAGCATTAAACTTATAAACTGTTACTTTATGCATGATCTTTTTCTCAGAGCTAATCATTATTCTTAGATAAAATGTCATTACTATAATTAACAGACTTTAAAAATATAATTTAACTCAATTTATTCATTTTTTAATTGTAAAGACTGCAAATTCTGAATTCTGCAAATTGACTAGATAATATCTGTCAGCTTCATATTTTACAACATAATTAAGATAGATTTTTTGTAAAATGATAAAAGGCACATTTAAGTCATTTTGCACTTATACTATCAATAAAATATAATTAATAATGTAAATATATATTGCTGTGTTCTCTGTATGACAATCTGATTTAAACAGAAGATTATAATTTTAAAATAAAGCAATCTTGACTATTAATACATTTGTATGACTTCTGAATTGTATAATTGTATTTTTGTAAATTATTATAATTTTTTGCATTGAGTCAATTAACTATGTAATAACTGTTAGTAATAGTTCAATGTTGTTATAACTATTCACAATTGCTTTTTTGCTTAAAAGCATAATAGAAATATTCTCTAAAATAAGAATGTTGATGTCTATAAGTATCTTAATCTTTAAATTATTGATAATATGTATCTCTTTAATGATTATTGTTAGTTAATCATTATTGTTAGACAGATAGATGATCAGAATGATGTATTTATTATAATGATAAGTTTTAGTTTTCAATTCTTAAATTATAATGAATGATGAGGTTCATTTAATCAAGATATTTAAAATCTGTTTCTTTAGAAAGCTTCTGTTAATTAGACTCATAATGCAGTCTATATTAAGATAGATTGACTTTTCTTTTATTATAAATGTTAATTTTACTAAGATAGTAATGTATCTTCAGCTCTGAAAATCATAACTGATAAATATATAAGAAAACAGACTAGCTATAAATCTAATTAGTGTAGATTTTGACAATTTAATAAGTTTTATCTTTTAAATTGTTTTATTAAGCTTCTTGTTGAGAAGTGATGTTCTAGCTACTTCTATAAAGCAAGATAAAATTAATGTTAAAGACTGAGTAAAGACTCTGCTCATGTTAACTACAGTTAATATTCTTTTTACTTTTTCTGTAATTCTCTCAATTAAGATGTGCTCATAGACAACACAGTTTAGAGATTTCATTAAACAGCATAGTATAACATAAATATCTACTTTCTTTCAATAAATTATGAGCTCAGATTAGCAAGAAGCTTCTTAAAGAAAGTGTATACTTTTAATGTAATGATAATTAAATATATTAGCTATTGAGATTTACAGTTAATTCAGTTTTAGCAGTATCACTAATTATTGAAGTTTATGTCAAACATAGAAGAAGTAACTAGTGAAATGAACATGTAATCATAAGTGTCTAGCTACTCTATGGAAATGTAGCCCTATAAGAAGATCTTTAATTGATGAAAGAAAAAACTTTTATTTATAGCAAACTGTTTATTCTAGCAAACTCTGCATGTTTCTAAAATCTCTGTAGAGCTCTGAACCACTAAGATAATGAAATGAGACTGAAAGTTTGACACATTCTCTCAGCTCATTTTGATGATGATGAGATAGAAAATGAAGACATACTTTCTTTACTCATAGAGTCAAGAAAGATGTGTTATGCCTCTGATTCAATTTGAATGAGTGTCTCTTAAGTTTTGAACTTAAGTGTCATATCATTAGACCACAAGGCCTTTCACTGACTGATGAGGCCCATAAGATTTGTAAAATAAGTGAATTTCAGTGTTAAAAGTGACTTTGTAAGCCTGTTGACAGCTATGTTGCTTGTGAGAATGTAATTGAGATGAATAAGTCTGTGAAATTTGACTTCTTTTATGAAGTGATGATGTATATCAATGTGCTTTATATAAACATGAAATTCAGAATTCTTAGTCAAGACTATAGTTTCCTGATTGTTCATCTGAATTGTAACTGTTCTGAATCTCTTTAGTTCTAGCTCTTTAAGTAATCTCTGCATTCACACTGCTTTCTTTGTAGTCTCTGTTAAGATCATGTACTCTGCTTCATAAGAGAATAAGATGACTGTTTTCTGACATTTTGAACTTCAGAATACTGATTCATTAATTATCTTAAACATGTACTCTGATGTAAATCTTCTTGATTTGAGATCTTTCCCTCAGTCTGAGTTCAAATATTCTAGTAATTTGAATTGTTCACTTGATTTGTATTTAAGAACAACATCTAAGATTCTTTACACATATTAAAACACTCACTTTAGAGTCTTTTAATGTGTGTTGTTAGGGTTATGTGCAAACTGGCTAAGAGTTGACACTGTATATGCAATGTCAAATTAAGTTTATGTCATGATGTACATAAGAGATTCTATGATCTTCTAATATTAAGTTATTAGCTCTGATTCAACTGTTCTGATAATCTTTATAAGATAAATTCTGAGTTTCATTGAAGTTATAACTGTCTTGACATTCTGTAGACTGAAGTCTTTAAGTATCTTTGTAAGATAGGTTTTCTGAGACAGAATAAGCATTTGTATGATTCTGTTTTGTGTAATTAGCATTTCTAAGTAATGCTTACACATCTCACAGTTAATCATTTTAAAATGATCACTCAATTTAATCTTAAGATCTAGAATTTTGTCCTTATCTGATCTGCATATAAGAATATCATCAACATATACAGCAACAAATAGAATATCATTTCTAAACACACTATTGTCTGTGTGAATCTGTGTGTATCTGAGGCTGTCAAGAAATTGATGCATCACCTTATATTAAAGACAAAAGAACTGTTTTAATTCATATAAAGCTTTCTTCAATTTGTATATCTTTTCATTCTTTTTCTCATATTCATTGAGTTGAATCACATAGATTTTTTCTTTTAAATTGCTGTGTAAGAAAGTCATTTTGATGTTCATTTGTTTCAATTTGTAGTTGTAAAATATGACTATGACAAAGATGACTATGACAAAGATGACTTTATAAGTCATAGATTTGACAACTGTTGCAAAGATCTCTTTATAGTCAATTTCAAATTGTTGTTCAAATTCTTTGACTACTCATCAAGCCTTATGTCATAGAATTGAGTCATCAGGTTCTCTTTTGTAATGATAGATTCATTTATTCTTTAAAGCTCATTAATTAGGTAACAACATCTCTAGAGTTTATGTGAAGTTAATCATTAGTGAGTTATACTCACTATTCATTGCTTTCTTTCAGTCTTTCAACTTGTGACTTGCAATTGCCTGTTTAAACATCTAAGATTCACTCTTAAAGTCTTTTTTCTTTTTTATGACATCAATGATCACATCAAACACAGCTGAGTAGACTATGATTAATTTAAGCTTTAGCTTTATAGAAGATTGCCTTTCTCTTTCAGAACATCAAGACTCAGCTAATACTAATCTGTTAATTGTAAAAGAAATATTCATGACATCTTCTTTCTCTTTCTTCATTTCTTCTAACTGATTTGGCAATATCAGTATGAGAGAGTATGATGACATGTACTTTGAAGACAGTGACAATGATGAGAGTTAAAAAGAAAACAAAATAGATAGCTGCATATCTTCTTGTTCTGCATTAACAGTGTGAAGTTAAGTGATTCTAGAAATTGAGACTGCAACTTTGACATCATAGATTGATGAATCTTTGTCAAACTGCACATTTCTTGCTCTGATTACCTAATCTGCCTTTTTCTTTTCAGAAAGCTATACTCTATATTGATTTCTTTCTTCATATTCAACAAGAATTTTCTTATTGCTTCAAGGTTCAAATTTAGTCTCTGTCATTCAGATCTTCTTTGAAATATGCACATATGCTGTGCATTTAAAACATCAAAGATGTCTAAGATTGATGGGATCTGCTGATCTATTCTTATTAAAAGATTTAAACAGTAGCTAAATTGAGATCTTGTTGTTCTCAAGAACTGACATTGAGAGTTAATTAAGAAGATAGCATGCTGTTTTGACAGTCTCTAATTATAGAGTTTCAGAGACTTCACTATTCAGAATTATAGTTCTAACTTTTGCTGTCAAAAGTTTATTACTTCTTTCTATCACCCTGTTCTGCTTCAGTTCATAAGAAACTGTTGTTTCATAGATAATTTCAAGACTTTATAATCATTTAATGATGAGCTCACTTTCAAATTTCTTTCTGTTATCAAGTCATACCTGTGCAATTTATAGATTCATCTAAGTAAAAAGCATATTAAGAAACTGTTCAATTTTGTCTTTTGCCTGATCTTTTGTTTTCATATTACAAATGTATCACCAGTGAGTAAGGTCATCTGTGAAGACTATATATCACAAGAATTCATCATATGCTTTCAGTGTGACAGAATCAATAATGTTGATGTGAATTAGTTTGATCATCTTTGTGACTTAATTTTGTGATTTTCTTAAGATCTTCTTCTTTTAATTTGCTCTCATGCAGACATCACACAAGTGTAATGATGTTTTTGTAAGTTCTTGTAAGTTGAGCCTCACTATTCTGAGATTCTTTGACACATTGTCAAGACTTAAATTCTTTATATGATTAAGATATCAGTTTTTAAGCATTTTACTTAATATTAAAAAGAAATTCATAATCTTTAATGAAGTAAAAGCTGTTGCAAAGAAAGTACTTAATAAAATGATAAGAAAAATAATTATTGTTTAAGCTAAATGATCTACAATAATGTTACTTAATATTAGCTATGCAGTGATTCAATGAACTGCAATTTTAATTCATTAAACATTAATTTTCTTTCTGTTTATCTGCTCACAAAACAATAACAGTCTTATTAGTCTTAAATTGTATCTCTTTTTTTTAAAGCTTTTATAAATCTTTCTTGATGTCTGAATTGTTCTGAGTGTCAATGACATTATAAATTATAATATATTTAACTGATAGCACTTAAAGCAGTGTTTAAAATCATCATTTTAATTTAAACAACTTAATCATATCAGACTGAGTTGCAGCAATCTTTCTGTTAAGTTTATTTAAATAAATTCATACTTCTTTAATAAATACATTCTTTAACATTTTATACTTAACAAACTCTGTTAAATATTGTTTTCTAATTATCTACAGCTTTTTCTTGTACTTAAACTTTAATGTATTTTAAACATTCTTTGTGCTAATTTTGTTCATTAAATATTCTTAATTATCTACATTTATACAAATAATAAATCAATATAAAATCTTTGTGTCAATTTTCTGATTTTTAAAGCTGAGACTGTTGAGAGAAAATAAATTTAAGAATTTACTGATCAGTATGTTGACTACTAAGATTTTAACAACATTTTATAGATCTTTTTCTATTAATTATCTTCTTATGAGAATGAATCATTGATTGTAGTTCTTATAAGTAAGAATTAAAATGAATTGTTGTTTTATAAAGAAGTCATTGAAGTTTATGATGACAATAGTTGACATATAGTATAAGAAGTGAATAAAGTAAAATAACAATGTATACATTGAAAATAATATAAATAAAATAAATAGAAAGCTTTTGTGTCTCTTATTCTGTAAAATAATAATGTTTATTTATCTTAATAACTTATACTAAGCTATTAAAGAACAGTGCTTTCTGAGCAATTATAAATGCTAATTTTTGTTGAAATTAATTTTCTGTAAATCTTCTAAATTAAACATACTCAGCTGCTGCAGAACAGTGCTCTTTAAATAATTATAAATGCTAATTTTTACTGAGATCAATTCTCTGTAAATCTTCTGAGTTAAACATACTCAGCTACTGCAGAATACTGATTCTGCTAAAGTTAAATTTATTATGAATCTTAATAATCAGTGATACTGTTAAAGCTGAATTGATTGTGAATCTTAATAATTAATGTATACAGCTGTCATTAATGTGCTGATTCTGCTAAAGCTAAATTTATTATGAATCTTAATAATCAGTGATACTGCTAAAGCTGAATTAATTATGAATCTTAAAAGTCAGTATACTTAACTGTTGTCATACTAGAAGTATACACTTTCTCTGAGAAGCTTCTTGTTAATTTGAGCTCATAATTTATTGAAAAAAAGTAAATACTTATGCTATACTATGCTGTCTAGTGAAATCTCTAAACTATGTTGTCTATGAGCATGTCTTAATTGAGAGAGTTACAGAAAAAGTAGAAAGAATGTTGACTACAATTAATATAAATAAAGTCTTTGCTCAGTCTTTGACACTAGTTCTACTTCACTTCATAGAAGCAGCTAGAACATCACTTCTCAACAGTAAATATCTTAAAGTTAATTTACACTGTATAAGCATTCAAGAGAATGAAGCTCATTAAGTATCTTTACTTATTTAGTTTAAAGAAGATAATTAAGTCTTCTTAATCTTGATTAAGAATGCATATATATATAAGCAGTTAAAGCACATCAATGTCTTTTATTACAACATTTATGATCTGCATAAGCACAATCAGATTTAAATAGACTTTATACTTAATTAAAAGATAATTGTCAATGAGCTTATTAAGTCTCTGTTTAAATAAATCTTTAAGTAATTCATTAAACTTATAAAACTCACTATTAATGATTAGTTAAACTCTTAAATGATTTGTTGAACTCTTAATGATGTATTTAGTTATTTGATGTTTGCTGTTAGTGAGAGTCAATAGACACAGTTTTATCAAGTAAAAATGTTGAGAAATGATGTTTTAACTGCTTCTATAAAGCAAAATAGAATTAATGTTAAAGACTGAGTAAAAACTCTATTTATATTAACTGCAGTCAACATTCTTTCTATTTCTTCTGTAACTCTCTTAATCAAGATGTGCTCATAGACAACATGATTTAAAGATTTCACTAGACAGCATAATATAGCACAAGTATCTAATTTCTTTCAATACTTCTGTTTAATCAATTTTTCATCATTGCACTCATTGTGCACATGCTTGTGCAATTTATTGTTGAATAGAAAGATTTTATAACAGCTGTAATAGTTATTTTGTGTTTCAGTTATATAACTTATATTTACAGCTTCTTTTTTATTCTTTTTATTCTTCAGTTCTTACTCTTAATCTAACTCATAGATCTCTTCTTCTTTCTAAATATTAAGTGTATTGACTTTCTAATATATATCATTGTAATAGATGTTCTTAAATTCTTAATAGTCAGTTTAATCACTGACAGAAGATTCATTCTTAAAAGAATTTACTTTTTAAGTAAAGTATATTTAATCATTATATTCACTGCAATTATCTTGTCATGAAGACTTATTGTCTTTATTTAAGCAGTTAAACAGTTTTTTAATCTGATTTTTAAATCTTTAATTCAATATATTTGTCTTAAATGACAATCTTTCATTTCTAAAGATAATTTAAAGAGATATCTTAAAGCTCAATTAAGTATTTAATAGAATGTCTTGCAAACAAAGTTAAAACTATTATAACTGATTATTAGACTGTTATTGTGATCTGAGTGAATATGAGAAATTGTTATATCTTAACAGCAAATATGATGAGTAAGAGAAAGATTAATAGTTATAATTATCTTAATTGTGATTACTGTAATTATACTGATCTTGTTGATTCTGTTGAATAAATCTATCAAATTAAGAATTGCATAAATAGCTATTATATTAATTTATCTATTTAACTAAAAAAGTATTGATGAAATCTTTAACAGATGTTTCATTCTTAAATTTATTGATGTTTTGTTAAAGAGACATATCAATATATATTTATGTTTAAATTATCAGATTAAATTCTAATTTGTTTTGATCACAGCTTTTAATGACAGTTATAAGAGTAATAATATATTTTATTAAGCTATAATGACTTTTAACATCTTCAATAATGTATTTAATCAAGTTAAATTTATTTCAAGCTTCACTGAGTAATACTTTAAAGTGTTTCTTTAATGTCTTGCATCATTCTTCAATGCTGTTAAAGTAAGCTACTAATTTAAGATGAATGATCTTTAATAACTAACTATTTCATCACAGTTCTACTTCTCTGCATAAATTAACATTAAGATTTTAACATATTTGCCTAATGTCTTAAGTGATAGCTGTTACTCTGACTTAATTAATGAAGACATAAACATTTTGATAATAATTCTTATTATTTTTATTGACAATATTGTTGTCTTCTTACTTCTTAAGCAAGTTTGAGTAGAATAAGCTAATATTGACTGACTTTTAAATTAAATTATCTTCATAAAAATTATTATCATCATTCACATTGTCTTTCTGAGAATCAGAAGAACTGAATGAATCAGATAGTCTGAATAAACTTTGCTGTAAGATTTTTTATTTTTATAATTAAACAATTAATGCAGTGATGATCTGCAGAATCTATGCTTAAATGATAGAATTCATATCAGTTAAAAAAGATATATTATCATTATTGTCTTGTAAATTAACATTTTAATCATTGTTTACCATGCTTTATGATGAATTTCAGAGAATATTTTTAATAATGTTGAAGTTAAACTCAGATTCAGCAACTTAAGATGCTTACAATGTAATAGAATGTTTTAAGATATTTAGATCAATTTTTAATGAGATGATGATAAAACATTATAGTTTTTGTTCAGTCATAAAGAAATTTAATAAATTTAAATTAAACATACTATCAATCTTTAACTGCTGACTAACTGTTTTGACTGCTCATTGAAGAAAGAATAAATCTGTATATAGTATTGTTGCATTTTAATTAAAGATTTGTAGTATCAAATTGAATAGAGTTTAGTTATGTGTTTAAGCAAAAGAGAATATGTCAGAAGATATTAAAAAAGCAGCTTAAATTTTTTAAATACTTAACTATTTGTATAGAGTTGTAACTCTGTGAATAAAAATGATGACATTGTTAAGTATAAATGAGATAAAGTTAAGATTTATTGATTTATACTCTTTAAGCTGATAAGCTAGAGTTACTGTATAGTTAGATAGTCTTAATAGATTAGATAAAGAGAATTTGTTGAAGATCTTTATCAGCTTAATGAGTTGAGAAGTGTTTTGACTATAAGATGAAGTTATAAAGTGAAAGAACAGTGTGATGTAATAATAAAATGATGAGATTTCTTAACAATTTAGTCTATTAATCTCATCATTATCTGATGCAGCACAGAAGTTAAGCTGTAGAACTGACAGTCTAGCAAGCTAGAATCTTAATGAATAATTAATAATTATTTTAATGAAACATCATTGATGCTATTAAATTGTTATTGTTAGATAAAGCTAAGAGATAAAAAGCTATCTTATTAAATAAGTAAAAAGTCTTAGCTATATAGTTGTCTAACTATTACATCATAAGAATAGATAGACAGAAGCAATTTCTTATAATGATAAATAAAGCAAGAATAAATGTCTAAATGAAAAGAAGATCATAATGATGAATTAGTGTAGTGAGAAAAAGAAAGGTGTCAGCATCATAACATAATTAAACTGAGATACTTTTTTAACTGACTTAAATTTAAAGAAAATTTAATTTTAAATATTGTAATTAACTTATCTTTTAAAGTTGCAAAACTTAAAGCATTTACTTATTAACTTAACAGTTAAATAAACAGATATGTTAAATAAAACTTCTTCAGCAAAAGACAGATTTTCATTTTATTTAATATATTAAATATGTTGTAAAGATGATTTAAGTGCTCTTTTAACATATTGAAGAAAATAACAATATCATTAACATAAATTTTAATGTATAATCTTTGTTGTCATAAAATTTTATTAATTATTTATTGAACATATATCAACAAATTTCAATACTTTATAACTACAATCTTAAAGATTTTCTAATCTTTATGTAAAATAACAATTAAACAATGCTGATATATCTATTTTACTCTTTACTGATAGAAGAAGAAGCTGCAGTTAACTATAAAAATATATTTAACTTTTTAAACTGCAGTTAAAATGTCAGTCTGATTAAATACTGAATAGATATTTAACATAATGATTTTATTAAGTGCTCAGATGTTAACTACTACTTTATCTTTTTGAATCTCATTCAGTAAATTTTTTTATATTATAAAATAGAAATAAATGAAAAAAATAAAGCTCATAGTTCACTTTAAGTGATCTTGTGTCTGTAACTTATCAAACATTATATTAATTACTTTACAGTTCTTTTGCTTAACTAAATATATATATACTTATTTTAATTTGTACTGAGTTTTTTAATCATCAATAAATAAAATATTCATTCATTCTTTCTTCAAAATCTTTATCAAGTTGCTTTGATCTGTTTAAAGATAAAAATATAAATACATAACTGTTGCAATTTAAGCTGCTACAACATTAAATTTGTAAATTGTTACTTTATATATAATCTTTCTCTTAAAGCTAATCATTATTCTTAGATAAAATGCTGTTGCTGTAATCAACAGACTTTAAAAACACATTTTAATTTAATTTACTCATTTTCTAATTATAAAGACTGCAAGTTCTGAATTTTGTAAATTGACTAAATAACATTTATTAATACATTTATGTGACTTCTAAACTGTATAATTGTATTTTTATAAATCATTATAATCTTTTGCACTGAATTAATTAATTATGTAATAACTGTTAATAATAATTCAATGTTGTTACAACTACTTACAATTGCTTTTCTACTTAAAAGCATGATAGAAATATTCTTTAAAACAAGAATGTTGATATTTATAAGTATTTTAATCTTTAAATTATTTCTTTAATGATTACTGTTAATTAGTCATTATTGTCAGGCAGATAGATGATTAAAACAGTATATTTATTATAATAATGAGTTTTAGTTCTTAATTCTTAAATCATAATAAATAATAAGATTCATTTAATCAAGATATCTGAAATCTATTTCTTTAAAAAGCTTCTGTTAATTAAATTTATAATGCAGTCTATATTAAGACAGATTAATTCTTCTTTTATTGTAAACATTAATTTTACTAAGACAGTAATGTATCTTCAGTTCTGAAAATCATAATCAATAAATACATAAAAAGATGAGCTAGCTATAGATTTAATTAATGTAGATCTTAACAATTTAACAAATTTTATCTTTTATTGAGAAGCAATGTTCTAGCTGCTTCTATAAAGCAAAATAGAACTAGTGTCAGAGACTGAGTGAAGACTTTATTTACATTAACTGCAGTTAACATTTTTTTTACTTTTTCTGCAACTTTCTTAATCAAGATGTGCTCATAGACAACACAGTTTAGAGATTTCACTAAATAATATAATATAGTATAAGTATTTACTTTCTTTCAATAGATTATGAGCTCAAGTTAATAAGAAGCTTCTTAGAGAAAGTATATACTTTTAATGTAATAATAGTTGAGTATGTTGATTTTTAAGATTCATAAAAGATTCATAATAAATTTAACTTTAACAGAATCAGCACACTAACAGCAGCTGTGTATATCAGTTATTAAGATTTACAATTAATTCAGCTTTAGCAGTATCACTAATTATTGAGATTCATAATAAATTTGACTTTAACAGAATTAGTATTTTGCAGCAGCTGAGTATGTTTAATTTAAAAGATTCATAAAGAATTAATCTCAACAAAAATTAACACTTATAATTACTCAGAGAGCACTGTTCTTTAGCAGCTTAATATGAGTCATTAAGATAAATAAATATTACTGTTTTATAAAATAAAAGATATAAAAACTTTTTATTTATTTTATTTATATTATCTTCAATATATACATCATTATTTTACTTTATTCACTTCTTATACTATATATCAATTATTATCATCATAAACTTCAACAACTTCTTTATAAAGCAACAATTCATTTCAATTCTTATTTGCAAGAATTGTGATCAATAATTTACTTTTATAAGAAAATAATTGATAAAAAAAGATTTATAAAATGTTATTAAAGTCTTAACAATTAACATATTAATCAGTAAATTCTCAGATTCATTTTTTCTTAGCAGTTTTAGCTTTAAAAGTCAGAAAACTGATATAAAGATTTTATATTAATTTATTATCTATATAAACATAGATGATCAAGAATATCTGATGAACAAAATTAGTATAAAGAATGTTTAAAATATATTAAAATTTAAGTATAAAAAGAAGCTGCAGATGACTGAAAGACAATATTTAATGAAGTTTGTTAAATATAGAATGTTAAAGAATGTATTTATTAAAGAAGTATAAATTTATTTAAGTAAATTTAGTAGAAAGATTGCTGCAACTTAATTTGATATAATTAAGTTGTTTAAATTAAAATGATAATTTTAAATATTACTTTAAGTACTATCAGTTAAGTATATTGTGATCTGCAATGTCATTAATGCTTAAAATAATTTAGACATTAAAAGAGATCTATAAAAGCTTTAGAAAAAAGAGATACAGCTTAAGACTGATAAGACTGTTATTATTTTATGAATAAATAAATAAAAAGAAAATTAACATTTAATGAATTAAAACTGCAGTTCATTAAATTATTATATAATTAATATTAAGCAACATTATTGCAGATCATTCAGCTTAAATAGTAATCATTCTTTTCATTACTTTATTAAATGCTTTCTTTACAACAATTTTCACTTCATTAAAGATTGCAAATTTCTTTCTGATATTAAGTAAAATACTTAAAAGAAAACAAACAAATTAATTACAGTCAAGCTGCATAGATTGACTGCAGTTAAGTTGTATTAAAAGTCAATTTATAAAGAAAAAGAAAAGAAATACAGAGTCTTTAATATAGAAATTAATAACAATAATAATAATGATTTCTTCTTTAAATTTAAAAAGAAAGAGAAAGTTAACAATAAAATTACTGCTCTGTTTAAGAAGACTGTTAATAAGATTTAAATAAGTTGCAGACTTTAAATTCTTTTTATATATAACTGATTAACTTCAACTCTTTAGTGATCTTCTTATATAAATGAGATGTCAGTAAATTAAAGTTAAGAAAAGACATTTATATTTTTATTATTGTGAAGTGATCATTATGCAAGTCAAATTAAGAAATTCTGTAAAATTAAGTTTAACACTTTATATGTCTGAACTTAAAGTCAACCTTTTATTAAGAAAATGAATGTGCAAAATAAAACTGCATAAAAGCTTTAATTAACACTGTCTTTAAATGTATAATAAGCACAATAAAACTATAATAGAAGCATCAGAGCAAGATGAAGTCTATATAGTTAAATATATTGTAAAGAGTTTTAATGAATTTGTTTTAATATTTATAATGTATACATCACATTCAGAGATTGTCTTCTCTGTTATTGCTTTAAATGCAAGCTCATATATTCAGACTTATAAGCATGATCTTATGATTAACTTTTTAGACATTGACACTGCATCATTAAATAAAAAGATTAAGACTTATAAACTTTAACATTAATGATTTGCTTATCTTAATTTTATAAAATTGCATAATCTTTACAAAATGACAATTCTTGAAAAGCTAATTCTCATCATTGAGAATAATAAGAACATATATGAGATTTATACTTTAATTAAGTTCATCAATAAATAAGATTACACTGTAAATAAAAAAAAGATTAATATTCTTATTCTTATCTTTATTAACATATATAATTCATTATTCTTATTATTTAATGAATATCAGTACTTTCTGAAGATAGTAGATAATCATTTCTGAAAGATGTGAACAATACTGCTGAAATGACATGATAAGATTTTATAGATACTGCAAAAATAATGATTAAAGACTGAACCTTAAATCAATGTAAAGATTCTTGCTGTATAAAGTAACAATAAAATGAAGTTAAAGTTCACTTTAAATGACTGATGCAAGTCTTTTAACATTACATTGCAATACACAGTGTTTTACATATTAATTTAAAATAACATTGTCAAAAAGATTATCTGAATCATTGAGAACTCAGTGCACACTATGATTAAAAAGACACAACTATTATTATTATTTGTTCTATTAACTCCCTATTCAGTCCCTATCTAGGTCTATGAGGGCGAATCGCCTTTGCAAAGGAAAAACCAAAATGGAAAACCTTAGTTCTGCCTCGCGGGCGCCCCGCAGGC
>JAABUJ010002393.1_pt1 | contig 23362 bp, 25 predicted proteins | sample 5559131 | NCBI WGS metagenome assembly JAABUJ01 (sample SAMN10711875, study PRJNA513366) | rock metagenome | isolation source: Antarctica rocks | place: Antarctica: Victoria Land, Mt New Zealand nord | collected 2016-01-07
CGCGACGAGCCTCTTCAACGTAGTCCCGGGCGGCCTGTCTGGCCAGCATCTTCACGAGTTCGATTAGCCTCGGGTCGGATGGCGCGTTCGCGCTCTTCGCAAGCCGGAGAACTCCGGTCGCACTGGTCTCCCGTTCAGGCGTGTTGTTCCGGCGTTGGCGCGACATGGACGGAGCCATCGGTTCCCAAAAGCACTCGCTCCTTGGGACAATGGCTTCGGTACGAGCCGTGCGGAAGTGCTCCGAAGATGGCTGAGGACCACGGCGCGGAATATAGAGTATTGGACAGCAGAGACAGACTACCGACGGTAATAGGGTAATTTGGGACAGCTCGGCGCACATTTGCGTATGTAATTGCCAATGCCTACGTCCAGCCGCGGATGGGACGCTGTCTCGAAAGGCTCGAGCGCGAGCTTTCCGCGCGGGGCTTCCGCGGCGCGTTGCGCCTCATGCATTCAGCTGGTGGCCTCGTTTCGCTCGAGACCGCGCTGCGCTTCCCCATTCGTCTCCTTGAGAGCGGCCCTGCCGGCGGCGGCCTCGCCGCGGCGTTGTTCGGCCGACTGGCGGGCCACGACGACGTGATCTCGTTCGACATGGGCGGCACAACCGCCAAGGCCTGCATGATCGACGGCGGTCGCGTCGAGATCGCGCCCATGCTGGAAGCCGGCCGCGTCAACCGCTTCGCCAAGGGTTCGGGCCTGCCGATCAAGGCGCCGGTGATCGACATGATCGAGATCGGCGCGGGTGGCGGCTCGATCGCGGCGATCGACGAAGTGGGCATGCTGAAGGTCGGGCCTCATTCGGCAGGCGCGGATCCTGGCCCTGCCTGCTACTAGCTCGGCGGCACGCGGCCCACCGTAACCGATGCCAATCTCGTGCTCGGTTATTAAACTCCTCTGAGAATGTGACGGGCAGCGAGCGCACGACCTCGAAGAAAAAGGAGCGCGGCCAGGAAACCCAGCGCCGAGGCGGCGCCCGAGGCCGGCGGCACGATGACCTCGCGCACGCCGAGCACCCGGGCCACGTCGGCCGCATGAGCAGGTCCGGCGCCCCCGAAGCCCACGATGGCGTAACGGCGCGGGTCCTTGCCCTTTTCGACGATGTGCACGCGGGCAGCAGCCCCCATGCTCTCGACCACCACCCTGTGGATCCCCCAGGCGGCCTGCTCCACCGTGAGACCTAGGGGCTCCGCCACAGTGGCGACGGCGCGGCGGGACGCCTCGAGGTCCAGCGCCATGCGCCCGAGAAAGAAAGGCCGAGTCGTAAAACGCGACCTTGTGACTCAGTAGAACGAGCGGCCGATAACACTACGGCTTCGAGGGCTCGTCAACGAACTACGCTGAATCAATTTCGCGCGCCACGTCGCTGCCAAAGCCACGGGCTCCGCCATCGACGGTCGCACCAGCCGCATGCCGGCTACCAGATCTGCCAAGTCATTCGAAAGCGCAACGAGGAGATGTTCGGCCGGGCCGAAGCCGCGGCTAGCCTGGACAGGACCTGCCATCGCCGGCTCGGTCGCGCTGGCCGGCAGTTCACCTTCATCCTGGCCGCCTGCAACCTGATCAGGCTTCCCAAGCTGCTGGATGCCGCCTTGGGAGCCGAAAGATCGAATATCGCCGACAGCGGTCCATCTCCTGCCATCTCGTGGCCGACGTTCAGCTTCGACTGATCCATAACATCAAGTTATCATGCGCGGACATCAAGGCATTTTCAATCAGAGTTCCGACAGCCTATTGAACGTCTCTGGAGCGATGTAACTCTGGAGACAGCACAAATGTTCGGCCAGCTACCAATCGTATCGATGACCGCAGTGACTTTGCTTGCAGGTGAGGTCTCCGGCGCAAACGCTCGCGACATCTGGCTTACCGCGACGGTGAGAATGCAAATCGGCCCAAATCCCACTCGGCGGATGGTCTAGTTGCCGTCGCAAATCCCAAACTGCCACTTCAACTGGAAGAGTCGACTCACCTTGGAGGGAACGCTGACAATGAGCCGCTTTTTTGGACGCCACCCCGTCGGTCACGCCGGACATGCCGCCTGGGGCGATCGACTACTCGCCACAACATTCGTGTTGCTCGCAGGTAGCCTCTCACCACTTGCTCCGCAAGCATTAGCCGCCAACGATCCTTTTGTACTGGAAAAAACATTGGCAGTCCCGAGTATTCCGGTGGGGCCTTATTCGGATCATTTGGCGGTCGATTTGGTTGGCAAACGAATATTTGCCACCCCTCAAGCCGCAAAGATGGTTGCCGTTCTTGACTTGCAAGACGGGCACGTGTTGAAAAAGTTACCCGTTGGCAATCCACACGCAATCTATTATAGTTCAACAATGAAGCGATTGTTCGTCGCAGATGGCGCTAACGGCGTGGTAGACGTCTTCAACGGTGAAGACTATTCCTTGATCAAGACCATCCCTATCGGTAAGGGGGTCGATTGGTTTATCTGCGATCCGCATTCACAACTTATTTACGTGAACAATGGTGGAGAGGAAGCAGGAATGGACCACTCGTTGGTCTCTGTCGTGGACGCCGTTAAGATGGAGAAGGTCGCGGACATTTCGATTCCCGCGCCTGCTCTTGAGGGCTCCGCAATCGATTCGGATAAGCATTTGCTTTACGTGAGCCTCGATGCAACAGGTGCAGTAGCTGTCGTAGATTTGGCTAAGCGCGAGACTGTGGCCACCTGGAAGTTGCCCTCCGATGGGCACCGTGCCATGGGCGCCGCGCTGGACACAACGCACGCCCGGCTTTACGTAACCACCCGCGACTCCTCGCTACACGGTTCGATCATCGTGTTGGATACCACCAACGGACGCACGGTCGCAACATTGCCAATTGGTGGTTGGGCGGACGACATCTTCATCGATCAGAGACGGCAGCGGATCTATGTATCAGTCGGAGTAGGCCGCATTGACACGTACGCTATCGAAGCTAACGATGTTTATCGCCGCGAGCAATCCGTCGAAACGGCCTTACTTGCGAAGACCAGTCAGTATTCGAACGAACTAGATCGGATGTATGTATCGGTACCAGTTCTGGACGACATTGATGCTTTCCAGGTGATGATCTTCAAGCCATTACCGTAAAATATGGAACTTGTCATAAACTGGGGCCAGCCTTTGGCGGCACCCTGTGACTGCACAGCAGGTGTCGCGATCGGATCGTAGTAGGTGAAGCCGCGTCGAGCTACAGCTTGAGGAGGGCGAGGGTGTCGTCGCCGGCCTCGAGCGCACAGGCGATGTCGCGGGCGAGACGCGCCAGGCAGTTCTGCTGCCGGTCGGCATGGCCCTATTGGGCCGAGTAGCAGTCCGCCAGCCACACGGCTGGCCGATGCCCGTCCATGATCTCGTGCATCACCCAGGCGCCTCGCGTCGTAACGGCATGATGCACCACGGCCTCCTCGCAGCGGAACACCCAGTGAAGCTGTTGGAGCCCTCGATGCGCACCCCCGTCTCGTCCGACGCCACCACGGCGGCGCGCCGCAACGCCGACAGGGCCGCGTCGCGCCCGGCATCGAAGGCGCGTCTCGGCCCGCCGCAGCATCGTGGTCAGCCCACCCTGGCTGATGGACAGGGCATGGCTCTGACATGCCCGTCGCCTTGCTGCTCACTCCGGTTTTTCACCGTGTGATTAGTGGTTACGCCCGGTCCGGATCGAAAAAAGTTAAACGTTCACCCTTGTATATGCCATAAAGGTATACATGAGGCTGAAACTGAATCTGCGCCAACTCGAGACGTTCCGGGCCGTGATGATCGCTGGCAGCATTATCGGAGCGTCGAAGCTGATGAACGTCACGCAACCCGCCGTCAGCCGCACGGTGGGCCTGCTTGAGGGACGGCTCGGTTACGCCCTCTTCTTGCGGCGCGGTCGCCGCATCGTCCCGACTCCAGAAGCAGAGGCATTGTACCGCGAAGTCGAGAGAACCTATCGAAGCATCGAGGCTATATCCCAAGTCGCACACGACATCGGCGTGCAGCGTGCCGGCTCCCTCCGCGTTGCCACGCTTCCCGCGCTGTCGCAGTGGCTGGTACCGCAGGCGATCAGCCGATTTCTGTCGGCAAGGCCAAATGTCACCGTCTTTGTGCAGAGCCTGCCATCGGTGCAAATCGCCGAACTGGTCTCCACCCGTCAGTTCGACGTTGGCATCGTTGACATGCCAGTCTCCCGACCGGCGATCGACATCGTGGAACTAGGTGCTTCGACCGCGGTCGCCGTCATTCCTGCGGCGCACAGACTTGCGGCGCTCGACCGCATCTCGGTCAGCGATCTCGCGGGCGAGAGGATGATCCTGCTCTCGCAGCACAGTTTCACTCGATACAAGATTGACGACGCGTTTTCGGCCGCCGGTGTCGCGCCTGTCGTGGTAATGGAGACGCCAAGTTCGGCGATCGCCTGCGCTCTGGTCGCCGCCGGCGCCGGCGTGACGATCGCGTCGCGATCCACGGCCGAGCCATTCGACTCGTCCGAAATCGCGATTCGCCCACTCGCCGAGGCCGTCGCATTCCGATACGCGCTTGTCTTCCCACAATTGACGACAAGGTCCAGCTTGTCCGAGGCCTTTGCCTCCGATCTGCGAAATGTGTTCGAGCATGCCGTCAGCTGATTGCCAAAGGACGCCGCCTGCGGCGATGGCAGACATGGATTACGGCAATTGATCCGCCCATTCGGGCCGCCCTCGTCTGTCCTTTAGCCAGCGCGCGTCGGCCGGTTGACCCGGCCTGCGCCAAGCTCTTGGCGGAAGTTCTACATAAGGTTAAGGCATAACGTTACTCCTTTATCGACGAACCAATTGCTTTCAGTAGGGCCCGCACGCGCCGATGCCGCCCGCTCTTGCGGCACTCACTCGCCCGGCGCCGAAGGATTCCTTTCACGCTGCCACGAACCTGGGACGACGCACTCTGAAACGCGGCTACAAAAGTCTAACACACTCAGACAATACATACTTTACGGCATGCACGCTATAATTATTCACGTAGACGACGAATGGAATGCGTATTACACCGATACGGGTCTGACTAGTTAGCAGAGCGGGACGTTTACCGCTAGGCCGCCCAACGATGTCTCTTTGTACTTGCGCTTCATGTCCCGACCGGTCTGCCTCATCGTCTCGACGGCCTGGTCGAGCGAGACGCGGTGGGTGCCGTCGCCGTGCAGGGCGAGCCGCGCGGCGTTGACGGCTTTCACGGCGCCGACGGCGTTGCGCTCTATGCACGGGATCTGGACCAAGCCGCCCACCGGGTCGCAGGTCAGGCCGAGGTTGTGTTCCAGGGCGATTTCGGCAGCGTTCTCGACCTGCTCGTTCGTACCTCCCAGCGCTGCGGCGAGGCCCGCTGCCGCCATGGCCGCCGCCGACCCGACCTCGCCTTGGCACCCGACGTCCGCGCCCGAGATCGACGCATTGCGTTTTATGATCGCGCCGATGGCGGCGGCGGCGAGCAGAAAAGTCCGGACGCCCCCGGGGGACGCCCCAGCGACGAAGCGTTGGTGATAGTGCAGGACAGCGGGGATTATCCCGGCGGCGCCGTTCGTCGGCGCCGTCACGACCCTGCCGCCGGCCGCGTTCTCCTCATTCACGGCCAGGGCGAAGAGGTTGACCCACTCCATCGCCCGCAGCGGGTCGCCCTGGTCGCGCAGGTCCCGTTGGACGAGGGCGGCGTGCAACGCCGCGGCGCGACGTTTCACGGCGAGTCCACCAGGGAGGATGCCGCATGTGGTGATGCCGCGCTCGACGCAGGCGCGCATCGCCGCCCAGATGCGATCGAGCCCCTCGTCGATCTCGGCGTCGCTGCGCAGTGCCCGCTCGTTCGCGCGAGCCGCCTGCGCGATGGTCAGGCGCTCGCGGATGCAGAGGTCGAGCATCCCGGCGGCGCTCTCGAAGGCGTAAGGGAAAGGGATCGCGCCGGAGGGCGGTGCGGCTTCGCCTTCGACCTGTATGAAGCCGCCCCCGACCGAATAGTAGGTTCGCGTGACCAGCGACTCGCTTTCGCGAAGGAACGACAGCGCGAGTGCGTTGGAGTGGCCAGGGAGGAACTCACCCCTCCGAAAGCGAAGATCGCACCCCGGGTCGAAGCCAATCCGCGTCGAGCCGGTCCATGGCACCGCCCGATCCGCCCGCACCGCCTCGATGATCGCCGGAACATGCTCCGGATCGACGCGCTCCGGCGTTTGCCCGGCGAGGCCGAGGATCACGGCAGTGTCCGTGGCGTGCCCGATGCCGGTCAGGGCCAGTGAACCGAACAGGTCGCAGGCGACGCGATCGGCGGTGCCGATGAGGCCGCGCTCGATTCCCCAATACATGAAATCGCGGGCGGCCCGCATCGGCCCCACGGTGTGGGAACTCGACGGGCCGATGCCGATGCGGAACAGTTCGAAGGCGCTGACGTAGACGGGGAGAGGCGCGGCAGCCCCGCCCGGCCTTCCGGGGACCCGACGACCGATCCTAAGACTTGCGGCGGCGGTCGTCACGCGCGCCCCGTCGTGGCGACGACGGAGCTCGTCTGAAGCGCGCCTGGCGAAGCCGCCAGTGTCCGGCTGGACTCCAAGCCGAGCCCTTTCCGGAGGGCGGATTGCGTTCGCAAACCCGAGGTAGACGGGACGTCGCGCCAAGCGTTGCGGTCCTTCCCGGTCCGGGGGGCCACGATGAACACGCTGCTTGCAGGGTTATGTCGTGCCATGGGGTCCTCGATCGGGAGGCCGCATCGTCCGGACGGACCGGAAGGGAGTCAAATTCGCATCGGCGCCCCGACTATACGGGAAGGTTATGGAGCCGGACGGTGGTACGCCGCCGATCTGCGCGTCGAGGGTGCTCAGACGCGCTTGGAGGCTTGGAGCGGCGATAGGATCGTTATAAGTCGAGCGGGGCTAGGTAGCGATCCAGGCCCGGTCGGATTCCATCCATGAATTTGATTGCGACCCGCGAAGGTTGCCGGTCGCTGGCGACGATGAGGGCCGCTCCTACGTCGATTGCCGGGACGAAACGGCGGGCGACGATCCCGCGCTCGACGAACGGGACCGCTGAGAACGGGTCCGTGACCGTGATGCCGAGGCCTTCCGCCACGAATGCGCAGGCAATTGCGGATAGAGGCGTCTCGATCTTTTGGATGCTCGCGGCGGATCCCAACGCGACCTCGATGGTGTGTCGAGAGTAGTCTCCCCGGGCGAGGAGCACGATCCTCTCTCCTGCGAGGTCAGCCGCCACGATCTCGGTCCGCTTGGCCAAGCGGTGGTCTCCACGCATTATGACGACGGCGGTCGCCGGGATGGGCGTGATCTTGAGCGACGGGCGCTCAGGGGGGAAGGTCGCGAACCCAATATCGAACTGCCCTCCGGCCACGCGCTCCAGCACGAGGTGGGACGGGATGCCATCGAGTATGATCGACAGCCCAGGATGCGCCCCCGCGAAAGACGCGACGTAGTTCGGCAGGAAACTCAGTGCCATCGCTGGGTGAGCGGCGACGCGCAGCGACCCGCGCTTGGCGTCCCTGAGGTCGCTCGCGTGCCGTTCGATGAACTCCAGCCCGAGGTACGAGCGCTGGACTTCAGCGAGAAGATCGACGGCTTCGGCCGTCGGCGTGAGCTGGTTCCCCCGCCGGTGGAACAACGTCAGCCCCAGAGCCAGTTCGAGGTCTTTGACCAGGCGGCTGACCGCGGGCTGCGTGATGTAGAGCGTCTCCGCGGCGGCCGTCATCCCGCCCGTGAGCATCACCGCCCGGAAAGCCTCGATCTGCCGCGCTTGAAGTCGCATGAGTCCATAATATTTGGGAATACGAGGCCGTCAATTATGAATTTGCCCTTATCCAATCTCTAAGGAGAGGATGCAATCAACAAGGGAGGGGTTATGACCGCTAAGATGCGCATCGTCGCCGGGTTTATGCTGGGAGCTTGGTCGAGCCTCGCCCCGGCGATGGCACAATCCACGTTGGTGGTGGCCGGTTACGGCGGTTCCACCGAGACTGTCGTTCGCGAGAAGATCCTGCCCGAGTTCGAGAAGGCTAACGACGTCAAGGTAACCTACGTCGCCGGCAACTCGACGGACACTTTGGCGAAGCTGGTGGCGCAAGGGGCCAACCAGGAAGTCGACGTCGCGATGATCGACGACGGCCCGATGAGCCGCGCGGTCTCCCTGGGCCTGTGCGCGCCGGCGCAGGGCATCGACAGGTCCAAGCTCTACCCTGTGGCGAACATCTTCGGCGATAAGGCTTCGGGCCTCGGCATCAGCGCCACGGGGCTGATGTACAACACCAAGGTGTTTCAGGATAAGGGCTGGGCGGCGCCGACGTCCTGGAAGGACCTCGCGGATCCGAAGTTCCATGGGGAGGCCGTGATGCCGCCGCTCAACAACGGCTATGGGTTGCTCACCCTGGTCATGCTGGCGCGCGCGAACGGTGGAGGCGAAGCGAACATCGACCCGGGGTTCGCTGCGATGAAGGACGTGGCGCCTAACATGATCGCCTTCGAGCCCTCGCCTGCGAAGATGACGGAGCTGTTTCAGACCGGGCAGGCGGTGATCGCCGTCTGGGGCTCCTCGCGCGTCCAGGCCCTCGCCGACACGGGCTTCCCCGTCGCCTTCGCCTATCCCAAGGAAGGCGCCCCGGCGGTGATGTCGGCGATCTGCACGGTGGCCAAGAAAACCGTGTCGCCCAAGGCGGAGGCATTCATGCGCACAATGCTGGCGCCCCAGGCTCAATCCATCCTGGCCGACAGCGCCGGCTTCGCCCCCGTCAACAGGGAGGCGACTGTCCAGCACCCCGGGATGATGCCGGTGGGCGACAAGGCCGACAAGCTCGTCGCCCCGGACTGGGCGGTGATCAATCCGCGGCGCGATGCGTGGGATAAACGCTGGACTCGCGACGTCGAGCGCTGACGCGCCGTCACCCGCCCAAGTGTAAAGAACTGCCAGGACCGCGCGGCGGCCGGTCGGGAGGATCCATGTCCCACCTCGTGTTGGCCGGCCTGCGGAAAGCCTACGGTTCGATTCAGGTAGTGCACGGTCTCGACATCGCCGTCACCAAGGGCGAGTTCCTTTCCCTGCTCGGCCCTTCCGGTTGCGGCAAGACGACAACGCTGCAGATGATCGCCGGCTTCGTCGAACCTTCTGGCGGTTCGATCCGGCTCGACGGCGCCGACTTGTCGAGCCTGCCTCCCAACCGGCGCGGCCTGGGCATCGTGTTCCAGAGCTACGCCCTGTTCCCGCACATGACGGCGGCACAGAACGTCGCTTTCGGGCTCGAGATGCGCAGGATCCCGCGCGGCGACGTCCGCAAGCGGGTAACGGACGCCTTGGCCCTGGTCGGCCTCCCCGACAAGGGCGAGCGGTTCCCGCGTCAGATGTCGGGCGGGCAGCAGCAGCGCGTTGCCTTGGCGCGGGCGCTGGTGATCCGCCCGTCGATCCTGCTCCTCGACGAACCCCTGTCCAATCTCGACGCCAAGATGCGCGAGGAGATGCAGGTCGAACTGCGCCAGATTCAGCGCGAGCTCGGCACCACCACGATCCTGGTCACGCACGACCAGCATGAGGCGCTGGCGCTGTCGGACAGGATCGTCGTCATGAACGCCGGCCAGGTGGAGCAGGTCGGCGCCCCCCTCGACGTCTATGAGCGCCCGGCGACGCCCTTCGTCGCGTCCTTCCTCGGGACCACAAACGTGCTCCAGGGCATGGGTTGCGGGATGCAGGTCAACATCGCGGGCCACCACGTCCCCGCTCCGTGCGCCGTCGCCGGCCCGGTCCAGCTTTCGATCCGGCCGGAGAAGCTTTTGTTCGCGCCGCCCGGCACGGCGGGTCTGCCGGGGACGGTGAAGACTCGCGTGTTCCAGGGAGGCCACTGGCTGTTCGAGGTCGATACCAACGCGGGTCGGACGGTTGTCATTCGGCAGAATGACGGGGCGGCGGTACCTGTCGAGGGTGACAGCGTGATGCTGGGCTTCGACGCCGCGCACGCGCAGGTCCGCGGCGGGACGGCGCCATGAGCGCGTCCCGCCCGGCTTCGCCCTGGGGCGCCGTCGCCCCCGCGACGCTCCTGTTCCTCGCCATCCTGGCCGCCCCGCTCGCGATGACGTTCGGGCTGTCCCTCAACGCCTGGGACTCGGCGCGGGGCGTGATCGGGACCTACGGCCTCGGGAATTACGCCGAGATCTTCGGAGACAGCTTTTACGCCACCGTCTTCTTGCGCACGCTGCGCATCTCGCTCTGGGTTACAGCGTCCTGCGTGCTCCTCGGGACGCCTGAGGCCTACATACTGAAGCGGATGCGTGAGCCCTGGCGCTCAACGTTCATCTTGGTCGTGATCGGTCCTCTGCTCGTGTCCGTGGTGGCGCGAACGTTGGGCTGGGCTATCCTCCTGAACGGCAATGGGCCGCTTTCATGGGCGCTGCGCTTCGCCGGCCTCGCGGAAGGGCCGGTGTCGCTGATGTTCACAGAGACTGGCGTCGTGATCGGCCTCGTCCACGTCCTCGTGCCCTTCATGGTGCTGTCCGTCTGGGCCGCCCTGTCCCGGATGGACCCGGCCAGCGAGGACGCCGCTCTGTCGCTCGGCGCATCGCGGGGAACGATCTTCCGCCGGATCGTGCTGCCGCAGGCGATGCCCGGTGTTCTCGCCGGAAGCATCATGGTGTTTGCCCTTTCGATGAGCGCGTTCGCGACGCCTGCCATAATCGGCGGGCGCCGCCTGAAGGTGGCAGCGACGCTGGCCTACGACGAATTCCTGAACACGCTCGACTGGCCGCTCGGCGCCGCGGTCGCCGTACTCCTCCTTTGCGCCATCGTCGCCATCGTGGTCGGCTTAAACCGCCTCGTCGAGCGCCGCTACGGGCAGGTGTTCTCATGAGGAACGGCAAGCTCGCCATCGTCTTCCACGTCCTCTTCATCGCCTTCCTGGTGGCGCCGATGTTGGTCGTCTGCCTCGTGGCGTTCACGCCGGAGGGTTACCTCGCCCTGCCGACCCGCGGGTTCTCGCTGCGCTGGTTCGAGCGCCTCGCCGCCTACCCCGAATTCCTGGCCGCCTTCCGCACCAGCCTGCTGATCGCGACGGCTTCCTCCGTCGTAGCGACCGCTTTCGCGACGCCTGCGGCGCTCGCGATCGCGCGCCACCGCTTCCCCGGTCGTGACATCATCAGCGCGTTCTTCCTGGCGCCGCTGATGATCCCGCCCGTGGTCCTCGGCATCTCGTTCCTTCGCTTCTTCTCCGTAATCGGGATCGCGGGAACCACGGCAGGACTGATCGTCAGCCACGTCGTGGTCGTATTTCCTTTCGCGCTACGCATGGTGCTGGCCGGCGCTGCAGGCTTGGACCGTCGCATCGAGGACGCGGCAACCTCACTGGGGTCATCTCGGTGGACAGTGGCGCGTCGGGTGATCGTGCCGCTCGTGCTGCCCGGAATCGTCAGCGGCTTCGTCCTGTCCTTCATAACGAGCTTCGACGAGGTGACGATGACGGTCTTCATCTCCGCGCCGTCGACGGTGACCCTGCCGGTGCAGATCTTCAACTACATCCAGGACTCGATCGACCCGTTGGTCTGCGCCGTCTCGGCGCTCCTCATCCTCCTCACGGTCCTTGCGATGCTCGTCCTCGACCGTCTCTACGGGCTTGAGCGCCTCTTCGTCGGCGAGGTCCGGGCGTGACCGCGCCAGCGAATGAGGTCGGAGGCGACCACGACGTCATCGTCGTCGGCGGGGGCGTGGTGGGCATGGCTCTGGCGCACGGACTGGTGCGCAATGGGCGGGGGGTGACCGTACTCGACGAAGGCGACGTGGCGCATCGGGCTTCCCGTGGAAACTTCGCCCTGATCTGGGTCCAGGGCAAGGGCTTCAGCATGCCGGCCTATGCGGACTGGACGGTCCGTTCCGCCGACCTTTGGGGCGGTTTCGCCGCCGAACTCGCGGGGTTGACGGGCATCGACGTGGCTTATTCGCGTCGCGGCGGCTTCAACGTCTGCCTCGACGGGGCCGAGCTTGAGGAGCGCGCGACGCGCCACAAGCGGCTGCACAACCAACTGGCCGCTGCGCCGAGGTTCGAGGTGCTCGACCGTGCGGCCTTGAGGGATAGGCTGCCGGCGATCGGGCCGGACGTGGTCGGCGGCACCTTTTGCGAGGCCGACGGCCACGTCAACGCGTTGCGGCTGTTCGGGGCCCTGCACGAGGCGGCTTCGATCCAAGGCGTCCGCTACAGGCCGAACGTGGCGGTCACGGGCATCGAACCTCACCCGCTCGGCGTGTCGGTTCGAACGGACCAAGGCGAGATTTACGCCCGCGCCGTGGTGCTAGCCGCAGGGCTCGGCAACGCGCGCCTCGCGCCGATGGTCGGCATCGAGGCACCGGTGCGGCCACAGCGCGGGCAGGTCATGGTGACGGAAAAAGTGGCGCCTTTTCTCGACTACCCGCTCGGCACGGTCCGGCAAACCGATGAGGGCGGGGTCATGATCGGCGATTCCAAGGAAGAGGTCGGCCTCGACAACGGCAGCGACAGCCGCGTGCTCGGCGTGATCGCCGACCGCGCGGTCCGAACCTTCCCGCTCCTGGCCGGGGCGCGGATTGTCCGCAGCTGGGGCGCCCTTCGGGTCATGAGCCCGGACGGCAACCCGATTTACGACCGTTCGACGAGCATGCCCGCTTACCTCGTGACCTGCCACAGCGGCGTGACCCTCGCAGCCGTTCACGCGAGGGTCCTCGCGGCGCACATCGCCGACGGGAGCTGGCCGGAGGAGTTCGAACAATTCAGCGCACGGAGGTTCGGCAGTGTTCCGCAGGCTGCATGAGGCCGCGGAGCCGTACCGGCTTGTCGTGGACGGGCGCTCGGTGACGGCGGCACCCGGGGACAGCGTGGCCGCGGCGCTCCTGCTCGCCGGCGTCGAAGCTTTTCGCCGGACGATCAAGGGCGGAGAACCCAGGGCGCAGTACTGCGGCATGGGCGTCTGCTTCGAATGCCTGGTGACCATCGACGGGATCGCCAACCGCCAAGCCTGCCTCGAGCCCGCCCGCGACGGGATGGTTGTCGATACGGGCGGATCGGCGCCCTTCCTCGGCGAGGTACCCCGAACATGACCACGGACAACTCGGCCGACCTCTTGATCGTCGGCGCCGGTCCCGCCGGCATGGCCGCCGCCGTCACCGTCCGAAGGGGCGGGGCGACGGTGGTCGTGGCGGACGAGGGCGCGGGTCCGGGCGGCCAGATCTACCGGTCGGTCCTGAAGCCACTCCCGCACAGCCCCGCGCTCGGCTCCGACTACGGAGTCGGCGCTGCACTCGCCCGGGAGTTCTGCGGGTCGGGCGCACGCCTGCTCACCGGAGCGACGGTGTTCATGGTCGAACCTGCGCTGGAAGGCGGATGGGAGACGGGCGTATTGGCCGACGGTAAGGCGCGCCGCTTCCGCAGCCGCGCGGTGCTGATCGCCACGGGCGCACACGAGCGCCCGTTCCCGATCCCGGGATGGACGCTGCCCGGCGTGATGACGGCGGGGGCGGCGCAGACCATGCTGAAGGCCAGCGGCGTCGTGCCCGCCGGGACGCTGCACCTCGTCGGCACCGGGCCGTTGCTCTACCTGCTCGCGGCGCAATACGCTCGGCTTGGCGTCAAGGTCGAAGCGTTGCTCGACACGGCGCCGCGGCGGAACTGGGCGGCCGCGCTCCCGCACCTCCCGGCCTTCCTCAGCGGGTCCTACGCCTGGAAGGGGCTCGGCCTCCTGCGCGAGGTCCTAGCCTCGACGCGGGTGGTCCGCGGCGTTCGCGACCTTTCCATACGTGGAGGGAGGCGCGCCGAGGAGATCCGATGCCTCGCCGGCGGGCGGCAGCTGACGATGCCTGTCGAGACGGTGCTGCTGCACCAGGGCGTCGTGCCCCAGGTCAACCTGACGATGGCGACCGGCGTCCAACACCACTGGGACCGGGAGCGGCTCGCCTTCGAACCGCTGCTCGGAGAGGGTGGCGAGACGGGCCGCCCTGGCCTCTACGTCGCCGGCGACACCGGCGGTATCGCCGGCGCGCAGGTGGCTCAGCATCGCGGTACCTTGGCGGCTCTCGCCATCCTTCGTGAACTTGACCGCGACGCTTTGGGCCCGGGCATGCCGGACGTGGACGAAACCCTGCACGCGATACGTAAGGCGTTGCGGGGTCGCCGCTTTCTGGACACCCTCTACCGCCCGGCGCAGGACACCCGCGTCCCGTCGGATGACGACGTCGTGGTGTGCCGCTGTGAAGGGGTGAGGGCGGGCGAGATCCGATCGCTGGTCCGTCGCGGGGCGCAGGGGCCGAACCAAGCGAAGTTCTTCAGCCGGGCCGGTATGGGGCCCTGCCAGGGGCGCCTCTGCGGTTTGACGGTCTGCGAGACTATGGCCGCGGAAGCGGGGCGCGAGCCGGACGAGATCGGCTACATGCGCGTCCGGATGCCGGTGAAGCCGGTCACCGTGGCGGCCATGGCCGCCTTGGCCGACGAAACGGCGTGATGCGCCACGATTGAACCAGGAGGGAAACTGAAACATGCAAGAAGACATCGTCCGGCAGCACACGAACGCCCGCATGAGTAAGATCGTGCAGGCGCAAGGCCTGATCTACCTCTGCGGGCAGACGGCCAGTGGGAGCGACATCGCCGACATCGGCGGACAGACGCGCGAGACCCTGTCGCGCGTCGACCGGCTCCTGGCGGAGGCCGGCGCGTCGCGGGACCGCATCCTCTCTGCGACGATCCACCTGCGCTCCATCGATGACTTCGACGCCATGAACACTGAATGGGAGGCCTGGGTCCCAAAAGGCGCGGCGCCCGCCCGCACGACCGTGGAAGCCAAGCTGGCGTCCCCGCACCTTCTGTTCGAGATTACGGTAGTCGCGGTCCGAGCCCCGTAAGCTCCTGAGGGAGGACGTCCGCCCTTCTCCGGATGGGACGTCCCTGACCAATATCCCTCCGGGCACTTCAACATCTAGGAATCAGGAGATCCCAATGCCGTCGCCTTTCGACGAACATCTCCGTAAGCAGCTAGGGGGCATGCTGGACGACGGCCTTTACAAGCGCGAGCGACTTATCTCCGGCCGACAAGGGGGTTCCATCCGCCTGGCCAGTGAAACGCCAGGTCGGAATCTAGTCAACCTTTGTGCGAACAACTATCTCGGTCTGGCCGCCAACGCGGAGGTCATTGCCGCTGCGAAGAGGGGTTTAGACGAGTTTGGCTTCGGCATGGCTTCGGTGCGCTTCATTTGCGGTACGCAGACCCTGCATAGACAGTTGGAATGGACAATTGCGCGCTATCTTAATAAGGACGACGCTATTCTCTTTCCCGCATGCTTCGATGCTAATGGTGGCGTGTTCGAGCCTCTTCTGGAAGTTGAGGACGCGATCGTCACGGACGCTTTAAACCACGCGTCTATCATCGATGGGACGCGGCTCTGCAAAGCGAGGCGCTATCGCTTCGCCAGCGGCGACATGAGTGAACTCGAGGATCGGCTGAAGGAGGCGGATCGGGACGGCGCGCGCTTCAAGCTGGTCGCCACTGACGGCGTATTCTCGATGGACGGGCACGTGGCCGACCTCCGGACCATCTGTGATTTGGCCGAGCGCTACGGCGCCTTGGTCTTGGTTGACGACTGCCACGCAACTGGCCATCTCGGCGAGGCGGGCCGAGGGACGCCGGCCCTGACCGGTGTCGACGGCCGGGTCCACATCGTTACGGGGACCCTGGGCAAGAGCCTTGGGGGCGCAATGGGCGGCTTCGTCGCGGCTTCTCAAACGGTCGTCGATACGTTGCGCCAACGCTCGCGCCCGTACCTCTTCTCCAATAGCCTCGCGCCGCCGGTGGCAGCAGGATCTATCAAGGCGATCGAAATTGCCGAAAAGGCTGATGACCGTAGGCAGATCCTAGCGTGCCATGCTCTGCGCTTCCGGGCAGGCCTGCAGCGGGCGGGCTTCGAGCTCCTGCCGGGAGAGACGCCGATCGTCCCGGTGATGCTCCACGACGCACGCAAGGCCCAGGAGATGGCGGCCGCGCTGGACGAGCGAGGTGTCTACGTCGCCGGCTTTTTCTATCCCGTGGTTCCTAAAGGCAGAGCGCGCATTAGGACACAGATGTCGGCCGCGTTGCGGGAGGAAGACATCGATCTCGCGATCGAAGCCTTCATTGACGCTGGAAAGTCGCTCGGGGTCATCCCGTGATCAGCAGAGGTGTGCTCATGAAGGCGCTCGTGAAGTGGGAGGCGCGCCCGGGCCTGTGGATGGATGACGTCCCAATCCCGTCGATCGGGCCCGACGACGTCCTGATCAAGATCGGGAAAACAGGAATCTGTGGGACCGACATTCACATATACAGCTGGGACGATTGGGCGAGGCGCACCGTCCCGGTCCCGATGGTCGTTGGCCACGAGTACGCCGGCGAGATCGTGGAGATCGGCGCCAACGTTCGCGGCCGCATCGTCGGTCAACGTGTGTCGGGCGAGGGTCACGTAGTCGGTCGAAGCAGCCGGGCTGCCCGCGGCGGTCGCTTCCACCTGGACCCCGAGATCAAGGGTGTGGGTGTCCATATCCCAGGCGCCTTTGCGGAGTACCTCTGCCTGCCCGCCTTCAATGTCATCCCGTTGCCGGACGCCATCGACGACGAGATCGGCGCTATTCTGGATCCCCTCGGCAATGCCGTCCACGCGGCGCTGTCGTTCGAGCTCGTCGGTGAGGACGTGCTTGTCACAGGCGCCGGGCCGATCGGCATCATGAGCGCAGCGGTGGCCCGGCACGTCGGCGCTCGGCACGTGGTGATCACCGACGTCAACCCGGAGCGACTCGCACTCGCGGCGGTGGTCGCGGACGTCGTGCCCGTCCAAGTGGGTAAGGACGATCTGGCATCCGTCAAGGCTCATCTCGGCATCAAGGAAGGCTTCGACGTCGGCCTCGAGATGAGCGGCTCACCGGCGGCGTTCGACCTGATGGTCGACCATCTTGTCATGGGTGGCAGAGCAGCGATGTTGGGGATCCCGGCAAGGCCGGCCATGGTCGACTGGTCCAAGCTGGTCTTCAAGATGCTGACCGTGAAGGGTGTCTACGGTCGGGAGATGTTCGAGACATGGCATAAAATGTTGGCCATGCTCGAACGCGGTCTGGATGTCCGCAGGGTTATTACCCATCGGCTGCCGATGAAGGATTTCGAGTCCGGTTTCGAGATCATGCAGGGGGGGTCGAGTGGGAAGGTGGTCCTGGATTGGGCATCGTGACCCGTCGCCGGAATTGGGGCGGGACCTGTCGAGACTTCCGGCATTTACGGTCCGATAACGGCTCTGGCACGGAGGTGGTGCTGCTCGACACCCGTTTTGACCCCGCCTGGACCATTCCAGCGCGCAGGAGGTCGACCTTGGCGCCGCCGTACATCTGGCGCGTGACGAGCTTGAGCTTTTTGACCTGCCCGGTGCTCTGCGGTCGGACCAAGCCTCTACAATGGCGGCCTTCACCGCGTACTCGTCTCCTGAGTGCCGGAAGGCTTCTTGGCCGCCACCATGGTCCGGAAACGATCGAGGGGGTTGCGGCGGGCGCGCAAGCTCGCCGGCATGTCTGTAGCCAACTTCGCTTCGAGACCGGGGTTGGCGACGTTGAAGCGGCCGGCCCAGCCTGGGACGCCGTCGTGCGCTGAGGGCGCCGCTGTTAGCCGCCCAACGAACCAGTGAGGACGGGGTATGTGGACGACGCTTCGTGGATGACCCTCGTTGCGACGTGAGGGGGCAGTCACCCCGGCAGCGGCACCAACAGGAATGAGGCGGAGAATGTCAGCTGAAACTCATTGGATTCGCTTTCTTCCCCGTTTAACTCGGAGCTTGGCGGAATGCGACCCGAAGTGCTCTGTGTCCTAGAATTTGCACAACGCGCCGATACGGTGACGCGTCTTGACGTGCTAACCGAAGTGGTCGCGGAGGTCCTTCGCCCTTTTGGAGTAACGTCCGTCTCGGCCAACCTCATTGTCACACCGGGTCGCAGTGTCCGACCAGGCATTTTGTTCGGACGGGAATGGCGTGAGTGGTCTCAGCGCTATGTACGACTCGGTTACCACCGATCTGACCCTGCCGTGCGAATGCTCCGCGATCAAACCCGGCCTTTCACGTGGACGGAGGCGCGGACGCGCCATCCTTCGACGGAGGGTGAGCAGGTGATGAACGCTTGCCGTGACCACACGGGTTGCGCGGAAGGCTTTGTGGTTCCGGTGCGAGAAAGCGACGGGGCCCTTCTATCCGCGGCCTTTTGCGGGCCGGCCTTGAACCTCGAGCCCGCAGTTAGGCCAGCGTTTCACCTTGCCGGCTACTATTATGCCACAAGAGGGCGGGAAATCCTGAACAGGATCGAACTCGATCCGGTTTGTTCGCTGACCCCGCGCCAGCTTGAATGTCTGCAGTGGGTCCACGCCGGCAAAACCGATGGTGAGATCGGCGGCTTGCTGGGCATATCCGGCGCTACCGTTCACAACCACGTCGAGGCGGCGAAACGGGCGCTCAATGTCTCCAAGCGTAGTCAGGCAGCCTTCGAAGCGTGGCGCAAAGGATGGTTCGCCTAGTCTCTTTGGATCATTTCTATGTTGCTCTGATGACTGTCTTATCCCTCCGAAGCAGGAGGCGAAGATGATTCATCTTATCAGCAGCAACAACCGACATCTATACGGACGGGAGCTCGAAGAGCTTCATCGGGAGCGCCGTCAGCAGTTCGTCATCGAGCGGGGCTGGCCTTTGCGGTCGGTCGACGGCCGCGAGTATGACGATTACGACGACGATCAGGCACGCTATTTGGTCGGCCTGTCCCTCGATGGCGAGATCGAGGTGGGATGCCGGATCCGGACGACGGCCGGGGGAGGCGTGCTACCGGACGTCTTCCCTCACCTGATCGCCGAGAGCGAGCCATCGGTCAACGAGCCCGGGACTTTCGAGTGCACACGGTACTTCAGCGCGAACAGCGCTCGCGGCCGGCGGGGATTCGAGGCTCGGTCCAAGCTTCACCTCGCCATGATCGAGCTTGTCCGTGACATGGGCGGTCATCGCCTGCTCGGATTCGTCGATCTTCCCCTCCTCACCCACCTCCGCCGGTTCAGCGGCCTGAGGATCCGGCCGGTCGGACTGCCCGCCCCTTACGACGGTGGCGTCACGATCGCGTTCGAGATCGGAGTTGGAGAAGACGACCTGCGAACGACACGCTCGCTTCTCCAGATCCCGATCCGGCAATTGTTTGTGGCGCCCGCTTGGCTACCAAGCGGGACCGACGTTGTGTCGCTGGCCCAGGCTGTCACAGTGATGGTAAGCGGGCATTCAGAACAGAAGCGAGCTCTTGTGAGCATCGTTCGCGAGACGGTTCCCTCGGTCGTGTTCCAGCCCGATGTCGACAACCTGATGGTCAGTCTGGCTGCCCAGGCGGCCTAAGACGCCGGAGGTCGCGTATTCGTTGCATCGCATCGGAAGTGGCAACCGCCGCTCGGAAACTACGGCCGATGATCGACATCCAAGCTGTCCGTCACGCTCTCCTGGTCTCAGAGCATCTCAGCATCCGCCGTGCCGCCGCTGAACTCGGCTTGCGGCCGTCGGCGGTGAGCCGGAGATTACAGTCTCTGGAGGAGGGACTTGGCGTCGCGCTGTTTGAGCGCAGCAGCGCTGGCGCACAGCCAACGTTCGCCGGCCGGCGATTCCTGGACAGGCTCGTTGGGCTTTGGCCGAGTTGGAAAGAGCAGCCTGCAGCGCCACGAGTGTTCAGAAGGGACAGGCTGGGGCTCTCGGCGTCGCGTTCTATCCCTCGCTCGCGTCCGGTCGTCTTCATCGTCTCCTGGATGAGCACCGCACACGTTTCCCAGAACTCGATTTCTCTTTTCGGGAGGGCACGTCAGTCGATCAGCTCACAGCGCTCCGGCATCATCACGTTGATGTCGCCTTCCTGATCGAGGTCTGGGACGCTCCCGGAGCCGCGAGTGAGCATTTGTGGAATGAGCGCGTCTTCGTCGCGGCTCCGGAGCACCATTCCATGGCTGCCTCGGCAGCATTGACCTGGGCGGAGCTGCGTAACGAGGTATTCGTGGTGCGGGCCTACAGCTCCGGGCCGGTCATCTATGCCTGGCTCGCGGGCAAGTTGGATCCTGGCGGCTTCGCGCCAAAGATCCACCAGCACGACATCTCCCGCGAGTGCCTGCTCGGCTTGGTCAGCGCGGGATACGGGCTCACAGTCGTGGCCGAGTCCGCGACCGCACTCGTGATCCCAAACGTCGTGTACCGTCCCATCTCGGATGAGGACGCGATGATGTCGGTGCGCATGGCTTGGCTGAGCGAGAACGAGAACCCGGCGCTTGGCCGCTTCCTCAGCCACGCGCGCCGGGTTGCCCGTTATGCTCGGACGTGAAGTGGGCTGCAGGAACGCCGTCCCGGCTCCCCTTGGGAGCTCGGCGGGCCTTGGCAAACGCGCGGTCCGTACTCATGAACCGCGCCAGCATGGGTCCGACAAGCCTGGCGGGTTCCACCGGAGGGTCGACCGCCGTCTCGCGGCCAAGCACCTCGGCATAGGCGACGAGATCGCGATGCACTTGGGCCGGCAGCTCCACGATGAGCCGTACCGGTTTTTCATCGATCAGGGGCCCGAGTTTCAGCTTGGCCATCCTGCGCTCCTTCAGCCCGCATAGGGCTCCATCACGAGGTCGCGTGTCACGATCACGCGAACCGGGAAGCCTGGGCGGATCGTGATCGTGGGCTGGACTTGCAGCGAGCGCCCGACGACCTGTCGCCCGGTCTGGCTGAATGAGTCGGACGAACCGCGCCGGATCGCGTCGACAAGGCTGTTCTGATTGTTCGACGTGCCGGCCTCGGAGCCGACCGAGAGAATGGTCGAGAGCATAGCGGCCTTGAACAGGGCGCCCCAATGATTGTCGACCTCGTCTTCAAGCCCGGCATATCCTTCAGGGTCGGCGCCGGGCTGGCGTTCCAGCACGATGGAGCGGCCGTTCGGCATGACGATGCGGTTCCACACCAGGAGCGCACGGGACTGCCCGAAGGCGACCTGGGCGTCGTATTGGCCGATCAGCCGGGCTCCTTGCGGGATAAGCAGGATCTTGCCGGTGGGGCTGTCGTAGACGGCCTCCGTCACCTGAGCGGTGATCTGGCCCGGCAGATCGGAGCGCAGGCCGGTGAGAAGGGCTGCCGCGATCACGGACCCGGCCTGGACGACGTTGCGGCTCGCAGGCGCCTGCACCCGGTCGGGGCTGGTCGTTTTGCGGTCAACCGGCGCGGTCAGAAAGGCGAGCTTGCGGTCGGCTTCGCTCGGCTGCGTCGTGCTCCCTTCGCCGTCTTCTCCAGTCATTCTTCCTCGCGAAAACCTCAAGCCGGCTCCGCCCCCGTTCAGCCCCATGGCGCTCCGATCGAGCAAGGGAGGCGGCGCGACGGGCACCTCAGCCGACAATGAGGCGGGCTGCACGGCCGCGCGCGCCTCGCTGGCGAACAGCCGGCTGGTGCGCGCGGCTTCCATCTCCTGGGCGAGCCGCTGGCGCTCCTGCGCCAAACGCTGCGCTTCCGGATCGGGCACGGCAGGTTGCGGCATTCCGGGCGCCGGCGCCCCCGCGTTCAGCAGCGGTTTGCCGAGATCACCCGGCAGTGGCGGCCCGAGCTGCGGGACAGGCCGCGGCACGCCTGCGTAGTCACGCGGCAGGCCGTTCAGTCCATCCGCGACGTTGCGATTGTCGGTATTGAGAAGTTCCTCGCCGTCGCGCTTGGGTCCGTGCGGCCACAGCGCAAACATCAGCGCGGCCGCGATGGCGATGGCGGACGCCGCACCCAAACCCATCAGCACGCGCCGGGACAGGCGTGTCACGCGCGGCCGCTCGGGCCGCAACCGCAGCTCGGCCGCGAGCTCTTGGGTCGTCCGCACCCCGTCCAGCCGTCCGGAGCCGGACGGGCTAGTGGCTCCGCCTTCCTGCTCGCGGTCACTCACGTCGTCGGTCTCCCGTCCGTGCGCACGATGCGGACCATCTTCTGGTGTTCGCCACCGAGCCGAAGCTCGGCGGCGGCGAAGAGCCGGTCGACGATCATGAAGTGGCCGCGCACGCGGTAGTTGACCAACTCGGCCCCGCCCTCGGGCCCGATCACCCAGAGCGGCGGCATCTCGCCTTGACTGCTCCCACGGGGGAACTCGATGAACACCTGTCGCCCGTCGTCGTAGGCGCGGGAGGGCCGCCACGGAGGAGTGTCGCCCTCGATCTCATAGCGAAAGTTCAGCGCCTCGAGATCGACCCCGCTCGCGACCGGCTGTACCGCCTCGGCCTGCGCGTTCTGCTGGCGCAGAGCGATGAGCTGGTCGCCCGCATACGCCCAGGAGAGGCTCGCCATATAGGTGCGCTCGGAGGAACGCATCTCCAGATGATAAGTGCGCCGGTCGGTGTTGATGACGAGATTGCTCAAGAGATCGGGGCGGGAGGGCTTGACCAGGATGTGAACGCGCTTCGTCGCGCCGGAGCCGCTCTCGGTGTCGCCGATGATCCAGCGCACGGTATCGCCGGCCGCGACGGGGCCGGAACCCACGAGCTGCTCACCTGTCTCGAGCGCGATGTCGGTGACCTGGCCGGGTGCCGCGTAAAGCTGGTAGAGGGCGCCGTCCGAAAACGGATAGACCTGCACGGCGTTGATGTAGCCGGAGCGGGTCGGCTGCATGCGAGCGGCGCGGTTGGCGAGCTCGACGCGGGCGCGCGGGTCGGCGGGTTCGGGGACCGCCATTCGGCCGCCCGGCAGCGGCTTGAGCTGACCGGGCAAAGCCAACAGCTTCGGCAACGTCACGATCTGCACGGGTTTCGGCGGATCGGACGCGAGCACGGCCGGTTTCGGCGTGTCGTCGTAGCTGATCTCGGGCGGGGTGTAATGGGCGCAGCCGCCAAGCGACGCCGATCCGAGCAGCGCCGCGAGAGTGATATTACGGCGCATCAGCCGAGCTCCTTGGACCAGTTGAGGGCAGTGACGTAGACCCCGAGCGGGTTCTTCTTCAGCGTCTCGGCGTCGCGTGGGGCCTGGATCGCGATCGTCACGATGGCGGTCCATCGCTCGCTCGCCGCTAGGGAGCCATCGGTGTAGCGGCGCTCGGTCCAGGCGACGCGGAAGCTCGACGGGATGGCGCGGATGACGCTCGAGACATCGACCGAGACCTGGCTCTTGCCGAGCTTGCCGAAGGGGTCGTTGCCGCGGGCATAGTCGTTCAGTGCCGCGGCACCCGAGGTCGCAGAGTAATCGTAAGCCCTCAGCCAGTTCTGGCGCAGGATGATCGGGTCGGCCGGGATCGAGCGGATCTCTTCGATGAAGCGGGCCAGGTGCCAGGCGATCTGCGGATCGGTGGCCTCATAGGCGGCGTCGGCGGGCGCGACCGCCTGTGCCTGGCCGAGACGGTCGACCTGGACGACCCAGGGCACGATGCGG
>JAABUJ010002397.1_pt1 | contig 23336 bp, 20 predicted proteins | sample 5559131 | NCBI WGS metagenome assembly JAABUJ01 (sample SAMN10711875, study PRJNA513366) | rock metagenome | isolation source: Antarctica rocks | place: Antarctica: Victoria Land, Mt New Zealand nord | collected 2016-01-07
GAGGCATACGCTACCAGGTCGGCTAACCGCTCAAGTAACTGCGTGCGATGCTGTTCGAATTCTCCCGACTGACCACCGACGAGGTTATTGATGATTGGTGGACCATCACGGTCGGCCAGGGCCACCGCCAACTCAATCGCTTTGTGCAAATAAGCCAGATTGGTGGCCCACTGGTCCGCATCGTCCACCACCAGATCGCGATGGACGGCCAGGGACGGCAGCGCCAGCCCAGACTCATCCAGCAGGGTGCGGATGCGGCGCGTCTCGGCTGCATCCAGCCGTGCAAGTTCAGTGCTCCAGCCAGGAACCAATGTTAACTCGATACCCTCAAAACCAAGGCTAGCGGTGTGCGCCAGTATGGCGTCGATCGGGACCTGGGGCATTCCCCAGCTACTGTATCCAAGGCGCATGATTCTCCATCCTTTCGGGGGCTTGTCGTCTGCTCGTGCTGGCCTCGCTCCACCGCCTCAGTCAGCAAGGGCCTACCACCGGCGGACACGGACAATGATACATGGTCGCCACTACCCTTTGATCCCGCTCAGGATGACGCCGCGGATCATGTAGCGCTGGGTGGCCAGGAAGATAGCAGCAACCGGCACAACCATTGCGAAGGCCACGCACACCCCCCACTCCTCCATAGTCCGGCGGCCGAACCGCGCCACCTTCAGTTCTCCATCATGAACACATGTTTGTCTCGACGCGCGATGCGCATATAGTACAACGGAGCGTATGCGGCTGTCAATAGACCGTATACGTGAGGGTGCGCCCCACGATTGTGAGAGCGTCAGGCACAGCGGGCACGCCCGATCGGCGCGCGGCGCCACGGATGCGTGGCGGCGGGGCGACGCGCCGGGACGGCGGGGTCTGCGGCGACTGACGGCGCGGGCGCGGGCGGCGGAGCCGCCGCTGGGGGTGTGGGCAGGGCCAGCGGCCGAACATCCTCGGTCAGGGCGGGCGCGACAGCGGCCGCCCGTCGGCGCGGGCGGGCCGGAGGGCACAGCCGGAGGCGCGTCCGCAAGGGGTGGGTGGCCTAGAAAGCGGCCCAGTCACCCGAGGCGCGCACGGCGCGCAACGTCGCCACGGCCTGCGCGCCCGCCCGTGTCCAGCGCATCCCGGCTCCCTTCTCGCGCGCCTCGATCAGCGTCTTGCACAGGCTCTCCACCGCGCCCGAGCCGATGGGCAACTGCTGCGCCACGTAGCGCGGATAGTCCATCCGCGCCGCGTTGTCCGCGAAATAGGCGCGTTCGCGACGCAGCACGTCCGCCGCGGCGGGGCTGGGCGGGACGAGCGCGTCAAAGGCGGCGAGGATCGCGGGCGCGCCCTCCTCATAGAGGGCGTCCTTGAGCGGTTCAGCCCAGGCCGCGAGCGCGTCGGGCGCGTCGAAGACGGCGCGGCCCGCGGCCCAGAGGTGTTCATAGGCGTGGAAGAGGTCGAGGATCTCGATCACCACGACGCCCGGCCCACCCAGGAAGTGCGCCGCCCTGTGCCAGATCCACTCCGCGCCATCGCCCAGCACGATCACCCGGCGCGTCTGCTGGCCCAACCCAGCGCGCCAGGCCGTGACGGCCACCCACCACCAGCAGTCCTCGGCCCCCTCCAGCCCGGCGCAGATCGCCGCCGTGCCCCAGGCCAGGTAGGTGCGCCCCGAGCGATGGTCGGTGCGTAGCGCGGGTCCCAGCGGGGCCGCGCGTCCCACCTTCATCTCGTGCCAGGCGTCCTCCAGATGCACCTGGCACCCGTCGACGGCTACAACCATGGCGCGGGCACCCCCCGCCGGGCGGGTCAGGTCGCCCCGCCGCGCCCGCGCGATATCCTCCTGCTGCGCCGCCTCCGCCACCGCGCCGACCGCTTCCGTGACCCGACGCACCGTCTCGCCGCCCACCGTGACGCTGTGGTCCTCCCGCACCTGCGCCGCTGCCTCGTCGAAGGCCCCGGTGATCCCCGCCCGGCACACCACCCGCGCCAACCGAGGCATCAGCGTCTCCGCCCCCAGCCCCAGTTCCGCGTCCAGCGGAGCGTGGCCTCGCCCGCAGTCCGCTCGTGTGCAGACATACACTGGGCCACATAGGTCGGCCGGACCAGCGTCGCGTCGCCGGTCAGCCCCTGTAGGTCCCGCCTCCGCGCCCCATCCACCAGCCGCAGCAACCCCCCGCAGGCGGGACACGGCGGCCGCTCCCCGTGCGGGACCGCCCGCACGGCCAGCACCCGCTCCAATGTCGCCCCGCACACCCGCCGACTCAGCGCCTGCAGCCGCGTCTCCATCCCATCCAGGTCTGCCGTCAGCAACTCCGGCCCCGCCGCGCGCAGTTCCTCCGCCACGATGGCGCCCACTTCCTGTATGATGGCCTCGGACAGCTCTGTTCTGTCCATCCGTTCCCTCCTCCGGGCACGCTCTGGGCGCTGATTCCGCCCGTGCTCGGAGGTAGGGTACCACTCTCATCACAATCGTGGGGCGCACCCTATACGTGACCAAAATGCCGCTCTATCGACATAGTATTGTCCTAACGAGCTTAACAGCACCTATATACCCGCTTGATGTCGGGCGCACGGTCCATTGACAGGGGCGAGCGGTTCGTGTTAGAGTATGCGTCATGAAGAACAGCGGTTCGCAAGAGAGAAGTCAGGCCAAGTCGGCTGCCCGCGCCCTTGACGTGCTGGAGGCGCTGGCAGGCGAGTCCAGGGGTCTGAGCTTCACCGATTTGTTGCGGTTGCTGGAAATCCCGAAGAGCAGCCTGCATGAACTGCTGACGGTTGTCGTGGAGCGTGGGTACGTCCAGTATGACGAGGCCAGCCGCCTCTATTCACTGGGTGTCCGCGTCTGGGAGAGCGGGCAGGCCTACCTACGCCACCATGAGTTGGTCGGCGAGGCGCACGCGGTGATGCACGGCATCGTCGACGAACTCAACGAGACGGTGCAACTGGCGGTCCTCGACGGTATTGAAAACGTCTACCTGGGTAGGGTCGATTGCTCGCACCCGTTGCGCCTACAGTCGGAGGTCGGCAAGCGCTTGTCAGCGCACGCCACCGGTTTGGGCAAGGTGCTGCTGGCCTACCTCCCGGTCGAGGAACGCGACGCGCGCCTCAGCGGACAGGCGCTGGTGCGGTATACCTCGCGTACCATAACCGACCTCGCCGCACTCAGTGCGGAACTGGCGACGATACGCGCACGCGGCTTCGCCGTGGATGACCAGGAATATACACCGGGCCTACGCTGCGTGGCCGTCCCGGTTTACGATGTATACGGGCGACCCAGCGCCGCCATGAGCATGTCGATCCCCATCATGCGCGCCTCGGTCGCTGAGTGTGCCGCGGCGCTCAGTTGCTTGGCCACGGCCAGTCTCGCGTTGTCCCACCGCCTGGGCTGCCGCGACATCGATCCGCTCCTGGGACGTCTGACTAACCGATTAACGGCCCACGATGCGTTGACTCAGCTTGGCGACGAAGGAGCGCGACGGAGGAGCGCCTGACCGCCGTCGGAGGCTAATCCCCTCCTATGTACAATCCCACCAAAGGGCCAGTGCGTCGATGCGCGGCCCGGGCCAATCACCTCAGCGGTATGGCTAGCGAGGAAGGGGCTTCACGATGTCATTGTCGCCACGAGACTCCGGGACACTGCCGACGCCGACCATGCGCGGTGAGACGGTGGCGTCCAGCTCTCTCGCGCGTTCCACGGCGACCAGACGCCGTCGCGCCTCGCTCTTGACCCGCATGCTCAGGGCGTGGTCGCTATATCTCGCGCTCGCGCCCACGCTGTTACTGATCGCCGTCTTCGCCTATTGGCCGACGGTCAACGGCTTCATCCAATCCTTCTTCAGTTCCACCAACACACAGGTCAACGTGTTTGTCGGCCTGGACAACTACAGTCAGCTCTTGAACGATAGCGTCTTCTCAGGTTCATGCAGTTCGTCACGGCGCCACGGCACAATCAGGCCTGGATCACGGCGACATCGGCCATGCCCGCCGTGCAGACGGTGAAGGCGCCCGCGCAGATCTCCGCTTTCTCGTCGGGCGCCTGGGGCGTGCCGCAGACCGCTAACCCCGCCTTGCTCACCAATCTCTCGCCGCAGAACAATACAGAGTTCCAGCAGATCATGCAAGGCTATCTACTGGGGTCGACGAGCTTGTCCCAGACCCAAACCGCCTTGCAGGCGTCCTGGCAACGCGCCGCGACGTACCAGGTACAGCTCAATCCGCAATGGCGCGGCGAACCCTGGGCGAAATAGCGGATCGCTTGAGGTAAATGGGACGTGGGAGGGGGCCGCGATCACGGCCCCTCCTGATCAATGGCATCCGACGTGGATAACGAGGAGGACGATGGGTCGATGCGTATCACCGCGGTGACGGCCTATGATCTTTGGGAGGAATCGCACTCTTGGCTCAACGAGACACTGATCGCCAACCCCATGTCGATCTACCCACGCTACCACGACCGCCGCTCCAGTTGGAACGGGCCACCGCAGGGGGGCGTCCTGGTGCTCGTGGAGACCGACGAGGGCATCACGGGGATCGGTATGGGCGGCGGCGGCGAACCGGCCGCGCTAATTATCGAGAAGCACTTCACGACGTTCCTGCGTGGCGCGGACCCCTTCAATATCGAAGTGCTGTGGGACCAGATGTTCCGCGCCTCGCTGCCCTATGGGCGCAAGGGCACGGCGATCATGGCGATCAGCGGGGTCGACCTGGCGCTGTGGGATATCGTCGGCAAGGCCACGAACTGGCCGGTCTATCGCCTGATCGGCGGCCAGACCAAGGAACGCATCCCCGTCTACGGGACCGGCAACCATGTCGAGTGGTACAAAACGCACGGCTATCGCGGCTTCAAACTGGCCATGCCGCACGGCCCGGCCGACGGCTACGCGGGCATGCGCGCCAACGTGGAGTTGGTGCGCGCGGCCCGTGAGGCGATCGGGCTCGACGCCGAGTTGATGCTCGATTGCTACATGGCCTGGACCGTCGAGTATAGCGTGCGCATGGCCGAGATGCTGGAGCCGTACCGGGTGCGCTGGATCGAAGAGTTCCTGCCGCCCGACGATATCGAGGGCTATGCCGAAGTCAGGCGGCGCGTGCGTGGCCTGGCCACCGCGACCGGCGAGCACGAATACACGCGCTTCAGCTTCCGTGAGTTGATCGATCGCAAGGCCGCCGACATCCTGCAGCCAGACATCAACTGGGTCGGTGGTCTGTCCGAGACGATCAAGATCTGCCACATGGCAGCGGCGGTCGGGTTGCCGGTGATCCCTCACGGTGGTGGCAGCCCATGGGGCGTTCACCTGATCATGGCCAACGTCAACTGTCCGTGGGCAGAAACCTTTATCGAGCCGGGGGTACGCGTCGAGGATGAACAGCCCGGGCTGCTGCTGGGGGGAGCGCGCCCCAAAGACGGCTACATCGTCCCGCCTGAGGCGCCAGGCTTCGGATTGACCCTCAATGAGGACCTGTTCAAGACGATAACTTCAAGACGATAACGGCGCGCTGATAAGGAGCCGGTTGTCCTCCCGCTGCCCGCTTTCTCGGGCGCGGGGGAGTCTGGTGGCATTGGGACGAATGATAGTAAGGAGACGTGGGTGATGGAGCGTAACCTGATCGACAGGGTCGCGATCGTGACCGGTGCGGCCGACGGCATTGGGTTTGCGACGGCGCACCGCTTGGCCCAGGCTGGCGCGGCGGTCGCCGTGGCCGACCTGGACGGCACGGCCGCCGAACGTGCGGCGACCCAGCTCACGCGGGACGGCGGTCGCGCCATCGGCGTGGCCGTGGATGTGTCGGACGAGCAGGCGGTGCGGGACATGGTGCGGAGCGTGCACGAGGGGCTGGGCGATGCCGAGATCCTGATCAATAACGCCGGCATCACCGGCGGCGCCACCGAGGTCCAGGATTTCGACATCGCCGCCTGGGATCGCACGATCGCCGTGAACTTGCGCGGGGTCTTCCTCTGCTGTCGCTTCGTGCTGCCCGGCATGCAGGCGTTGGGGCGCGGCCGCATCGTCAACGTGGCCTCGATCGCTGGCAAAGAGGGCAATCCCCGGCTGTCCGCCTACTCGGCGTCCAAAGCGGGCGTCATCGGGTTCACTAAGTCGCTGGCTAAAGAGGTTGCGCGGCAAAACATCTTTGTCAACGCGATCGCCCCGGCCGTCATCGCGACGCGGATCAACGACGCGACGCCGCCCGACGTCCTGGCGTATATGATCGAGCGTATCCCGATGGGGCGGGTGGGGCAGCCCGAGGAGGTCGCCGCGCTCATCCACTGGCTGGCCAGCGACGAATGCAGCTTCACGACGGGACAGTGCCTGGATATTAGCGGCGGCCGCGCCACCTACTGATGGCGGTGGCGGCCGGGCGAGGCGACGCATCGGAGCACGACCGGGCGGCCGTGGCGGAGTACCTGGGATTAGTGGTGGGTAGGGACTATGTTTACGTGTGTGACCTTTTCGTTCTCCGCGTTGCCGTTCGAGCGGGCGGTCAAGCTGATCGCGCTCCTCGACCTGGAGCGTGTGGATGTCGATTGCTACATGAGCAGTCGCCATGTGCCGGCCTCCAAGGTTGCCGCTGATCCACACGCCGCCGCCGCGCGCATCCGCCGCGCGACCGAGGACGCGGGTGTTGGCGTGTCGCAATTGTTCTTCACATTCGGCCTCCAGTTCGCCGACCGCGCCGCGAACTCGCCCGGCGCCGCCGTCCAGCACGAAAACGAACGGATCACGCGCGCGATGGCGACCTGCGCGCGGCATTGTGGCGCGCAAGGGCTCACTACCCTGCCCGGCGTGGTCTGGCCGGAGTTAGGCCCGGAGCGCTCACTCGAGCTGGCCGCGCGCGCCTTGCGCCCGCTGGTGGACATCGCGGGTGACGCGGGGCTGCCCTTGCAGGTTGAGCCGCACCTCGACTCAGTCGCCGATACCCCAGAGCGGGCGCGGGCGCTCGTCGCGCGGACGCCGGGGTTGCGGCTGACGCTCGACTACTCGCACTTCCTCGCCCACGGCGACGGGCCGGACGATGTCCATCCGCTCTTGCCGCTCGCCGGGCACTTTCATGCGCGCCACGCGGCGCGCGGCCACCTGCAGACGCACGCGCGAGACAGCGAACTTGATTTCGGCGACATCTACCGCCGTTTGCAGGCGTGTGGCTATCGCGGCGATATCTGTCTGGAGCCCACACCGGGCGGCGGCTGGGGCGGGGCGCAACCGGTCGATGTGGTGTCCGAGGTCGTGCAGCTGCGTGAGGTGTTCCGTTCCGCGCGGGCTGGCCTCGTCGGTGACACGGGCGCATAGATGACGTCGGGATCGATTGACGCCGTGGCGAGACATTCCACGCCATGGCTTTGTGTCACATACAAGAGTGAGGGGTGAGTGATGGAGATTCAACGCGTGGTCATGACCGGCCCGCGCACGGTGGAGGTTGTGCGGGAGACCCTGGAGGACGCGCCGCTCGCCGCGCACGAGGTGGTGCTACGCACGCACTACAGCTTGATCAGCCCCGGTACGGAGCTGGCGCACTACACGGGGACAGCGGACCTAGGGCGGCACATAGCGGCGCAGCCCTACCCGTGGTTTCCGGGCTACGCGGCCGTCGGCGCGGTCATGGCTGCGGGCGCGGACGCCGGTGTCACTGCGGGTGACCTGGTCTTAGCCCACACGCCCCATCAATCGGCGGTGCGCTTCGATCGCCGCCAGCGCGTCTGCCTGCGTCTCCCCGACGGCGTGCGGCCCGCCGCCGCCACGATGGGACGGCTGGGTCAGGTCAGCGCGGTCGGCATCCGCACCAGCGCCGCCCGCGCCGGCGATTGGGCGGCGGTGATTGGACTGGGCCTGGTAGGCGCCTGCGCGGCGCAGTTGCTGCGGGCCGCCGGCCTGCGCGTGGTCGGTGTAGAGACGGCGCCGCACCGTCGCACCCTGGCCGACCGCTATGGCATCTCCATGGTCGTCGATCCACGCCAAGAGGGCGCCCTGGATGCGGTCGCTCAGCAGACCGGGGGGTGCCGGCTGATCCTGGAGTGCTCCGGACAACCACGCGGCGTCGAGACCGGACTGGCGCTCGCGGCGCGGCGCGGGGAGGTCGTGCTGGTCGGCGCGGCCTGGCGCCACGACACGGAGGTGTTGGCGACGGATATCGTGCGGCCGATCTTCGACAAGTATCTGACGCTGCGCAGCGGCTGGGAGTGGCAACTCCCACTCTACGGCGATGAACCCGAGGGCTCTATCGCCGGGTGTACGGACTGGGTGCTCTCCTGTATGCGCGAGGGGAGTTTACGCGTGGACGATCTCATCACGGACACGATCACTCCAGCCGATACCGCGACGGCCTACCGCCACCTGCTGGACGATCCCGCCGCCCATCTGGGTGTCATCATCGATTGGACCCACCAGGCCACCTGAACGCACGGCGCACCCATCACCCGCAGGCTCCACCACGAAGCGCGGCGGAGCCACCGGCCGTCCCTCATCATCGTCGTACACGTCATTCACAAGGAGATGGTTCATGAAGATTACGTCGGTCCGCGCCATGCGGCTCACCATGCCGCCTCGCTCGTCCGGCGCGGCCGCGCGGCGCGCGTCGTGGACGGAGACGGCTGAGGTCGCCAACCCCATGTCGCGCTACCCCGCGGTCAAGGCGCATCGCAGCCTCTGGACGCCGCACTGGGAGAACGTGTGGTGCATGGTCACGCTGGACGATGGGACCTGGGGCCTCGGCCAAACCTCAAATGGTCGGCCCGTGGCCGCCGTGATCGACGACCACCTGGGTCCGCAACTGGTGGGACAAGACATCATGGCCGGCGAGAAAGTGGCCGATATGCTCTTCCGCCTCACCAAACCCTATGGATCTACTGGACTGGCCTCCTACGCGGCCAGCGCCATCGATCTGGCGCTGTGGGACGCGCGCGGGAAGGTTCTGGGCCAGCCGGTGTATGCGTTGCTGGGTGGCCCGCAGAAAGAACGCATCTTCTGTTACGTGACCGGAAACGACGTCGACTGGTACAAGGAGTTGGGCTTTCGCGCCTTCAAGCTTGCCTGCCCCTATGGCCCGGCCGACGGGCTGGACGGTCTCCACAAGAACGTCGAGTTTGTCGCGCAGGCGCGCGCACAGATCGGCGACGACTGCGAGTTGATGCTGGACTGCTGGATGGCCTTCGATGTAGAGTACACGGTGCGGCTGGCCGAGGCGTTGCGCCCGTACCGGCTCGCCTGGATCGAGGAATGTTTGATCCCGGAAGACCTCGACGCCCATGTCGCCTTACGCGCACGGCTCCCCTGGCAGACCCTGGCCACGGGCGAGCACTGGTATACGCATGTCCCCTTCCAGTGGGCGGTGAGCCATCGCGTGGCGGACATCCTGCAACCCGACATCGCCTGGTGCGGGGGGCTGACGACGTGCCAGAAGATCGCGGCGGCTGCGGATGCGGCGGGGACACGCGTCATCCTGCACGCCGGCGGCATCACAGCCTTCGGCCAGCACTTCAGCTATGCGACGTCAGCGGTCCCCTGGTGCGAGTACTTCGTCGGGACAGCGCCCGGCGTGCCCCTGGAAGAGGGCTGGGCACTCCCCGGCATGGCGCTGCCCAAAGATGGCTGGATCACGCCGAGCGATGTGCCCGGCTTTGGGCTGGACATCCCCCAGGAGTGGTTGACGCCGTTCGATGCTAGCGGGACAGGGTAGCCACGGCACACGCCCGGCGCCACGCTAGCGTGTGGATCGATGTGGCGCACCACGTCATCGTTCACCAATGGAGGAGTAGCAGCGATGCATGTCGCGATCACCGGCGCCGCCGGCCGCCTGGGTCGGCGTGCCGTCATCGAGGTGCTCAGCGCGGGCCATGACGTCCGTGCTATCGACCGGGTACGCCCGGCGATAGACCTATGCCCCGCGCACATCGCCGACATCCGCGACTTTGGACAGGTCTGCGGCGCCCTGCACGGCTGTGACGCGGTGCTCCACCTGGCCGCGATCCCGAGTCCCCGTGGGTACCCCCAGGAGGAGGTCTTCGCCGTCAACGTCCTGGGAACTTTTAACGTCGTCGAGGCGTCGGCCCTCCTCGGGATCACCCGCGTGGTCGGCGCGTCGTCGGCCTCGGCGCTCGGCGTTGCCTACGCGACGCGGCTCCCCGTGCCGCTGCGTTACGTCCCCATCGATGAGGCGCACCCCCTCTTGCCACAAGATGCGTATGGCCTATCAAAACTCGTGGGGGAAGAAATCTTCCACGCTTACCACCGCCGCACGGGTGGAGCGGCCCTCAGCCTGCGCTTCCCGCTCATCTGGGATCGGGATACGGCGCCCGACCTCCTGGAACGCCTCGCCGCCGATGAAGCCGAGGGGCGGCATACCTTGTGGTCGTATATCGATGTCCGTGACGCCGCGCAGGCCTGTCGCCTCGCCCTGGAGGCGTCCGACGTCCGGGACGATGTCTTCTATGTGGCCGCGCCGCGCACATTCATGGCGCGGCCCAGCGCTGATCTAGCCCGGCGGCACTTCCCGACGCTTGAGCGCATCCGTGGCGACGATAGCGCCAACTGGTCATTCCACGATTGTACGCGCGCGGCGCAGGCGCTGGGCTTCGCGGCGAAACACCTCTACCAACCCGCGTAAGCCCAACAGTGAAGCAACGAAAAACGTGACGAGAGAGCAGAGAGCAAGGAGTGAAACCAGATGGACGAGAAGATGCGCGTCGCGATTGGTCAATTCAACGAGGTGACCCACGAGAGGTTGACCTTCGCCAAACAACTGGGCGTGGGCGGCATTCAGCTCAACAGCCCTGTCCTTCCAGGCGCCGCACGTTGGGAAGAGGCCGACCTGCGCTGGCTGCGGACGCGGTGCGAGAGCTACGGGCTCCGCCTCGAAGCGATCGAGAATGTGCCGACCACCTTCTACGACAAAGCAATGCTCGGCCTACCGGGCCGCGATGAACAGATCGAGAACTATCAGAACACCATCCGCCACATGGGACGGGCGGGTATCCCGATCCTGGGCTACCACTGGATGCCGACCCACGTCTGGCGCACATCGTTCACCACCCCTGGACGCGGCGGGGCGCTCGTCAGCTCGTTCGACCAGGACCTGGCCCGCGATCAGCCCTTGGCGCATGGCCTCAAGGAGCATCCTTTGCTGCACGGCGGCGCCGTCGATGAGGACGAGATGTGGGCGAACTATCGCTATTTCATCCAGGCGGTGGTCCCGGTCGCGGAGGAAGCGGGGGTCACGCTCGCCGTACACCCCGATGATCCGCCCGTCTCCTCCCTCGGCGGTATCGCGCGCCTCTTCTCCTCGTTCGCGGGGTTCCGACATGCGGTCGAGGACATCGCGCCGAGCCCGAACCACGGGCTCGATTTCTGCATGGGCTGTTGGTCCGAGATGGGACCAGAGACGGGGCCCGGTGTGATCCCGGCTATCCGCCACTTCGGCCGAGACGGAAAGATCGTGTACGTCCATTTTCGCGATGTACAGGGGACGGTACCGCGCTTCCAGGAGTGTTTCCTGGGCGAAGGCAACGTCGACATCATCGCGGCCATGCGCGCGTTGAAAGACGTCGGCTTCACCGGTTTCATGCTCGACGACCATGTGCCGCACATCGTTGACGACACAGAGTGGGGACACCGGGGGCGGGCCTACGCGACGGGTTATATCATGGCGTTGCTGGCGGCGATCGACAAGCCCAGGTAAGAGGCGGTCCCAGGCGGCGATGTCGATGTGCCGGATATCGTTCGCGCCGCCGGTAGGGGACGCGCATCGCATCGGGCCGCATGGACGCCACGCGCACGATCATTGGCGCGCCTCGTCCAGCACGGTCAGAAACGCGGGATATAGGTCGTCGCTCAGGGCGTCAGCCGGGGCGCGTAGGCGTGGCGAGGCGATCAGACCCGCGCGGTGCAGCCACTCTTTCTGTGTCCCGATGAACGCGGCCAGCGACTGGTTGCAGAGTACTAACAGGGGCAGGGCGTCACGGAGCGCCTGCCGCGCGCCCACCAGATCACCCGCGACGTAGCGGTCCCAGATGCGGACGAACACGTCGGCATAGGCGCATCCCGGCATGGTCGCATGCGCCCCGCTCCGCAACTCATCTACCAGATATAGTCCGCCGCCACCGCCAATGAGCGCCGTGTCGGCCTGTGGTACCCCGTGCAGCAGACGCGCCACCTCCCCGATCTTCGGGGCTGGCGGGACGGTCTCGATCTTGAGGTACTGGATGGCCTCCACCTCCCGCACCAGACGCGCCAAAACCTCCGGCGCCAGGGAGACACCGCTCAACGCGGGGGCGTCCTGCACCACGATCGGTGTCGTGATCGCGGCGGCGACGGCACGATAGTGCGCCTCAATGCCACGGGCGCTGGGTCCCATCACATAGGGGGGTAAGACCATGAGCGCGTCGACACCCTGGGCCTCAATCTCTCGGGCCAACCCCACCGTCGCACTGGTGGACGGCCGGCCGCAGCTCATCATCACGGGCACACGCCCCGCGACCGTGCGCACCACGGCGCCGGCGACGGCCACGCATTCCTGGTCCGAGAGGGCCAGGTATTCGCTGGCCAGCCCGATGCCGACACCGTGGACGCCCAACCCCACCGTATACTCCACGACGCGCGCGAGCCCAGGGAGGTCGAGGCGGTCGTCGTCATCGAACGGCGTCACCAGGATCGAGACAACGCCGGAGAGCGGCTTGGTCATGGCAACGGGACCCGGTAGCGCTCGACGACCGCGCGGTTGAGTTCCAAACCAAGGCCGGGGTGGCCGTTCAGCCGCACCTGCCCCCCCTCGACCAGTGGCTCGCCGGTGAAGATCCACCAGAAGGCCTCATTCATATCGGGGAGCACGCCGTCGGGTGGTGGCGGAAAGTACTCGGCCATGGGCGAGTTGAGGTGCGCGATGACCAGGTGGTAGTTGTGGGACTGGCCGGCATGCGGGATCACCGGGATGTCATGCGCCGCCGCGAGCGCCCACACCTTCTGCGCCTCGCTGATCCCGCCCACCCGGTTGACATCTGGCTGCAGCACGTCGATCGCCCGCTCTTCCACCAGACGGCGCATGCCGTAGCGCGTATACTCATGTTCGCCGCCGGCTATCAGGATGCCCAGCTGGTTGGCGAGGTCCTTGACCCGCGCATAGCCCTCGACATCGTCGGGGCTGACTGGCTCCTCGATCCAGCGCAAACGGAAAGGCTCCAGCAGCGGGAGCAGGCGCGTGGCGTATCCCACGTCCCAGCCCATGTACGCATCGGCCATCAGGTCGATCTCGTCCCCGACCGCCGCGCGCACCGTCCGCACCAACTCCACGTTGCGGCGCATGCCACGCACGCCATCCCGCGGCCCATAGCCGAAGCGCAGCTTCATGGCCGCGAAGCCCTGATCGAGATAGCCCCGGGCCTCGACGGCGAGCGCCTCCAGGTCTTCGGTCGCATGGAGCCGGCTGGCGTAGACGGGGATCGTGTCGCGCATGCGGCCGCCCAGCAGGTTGTAGACCGGCTGGCCGAGCAGACGGCCCTTGAGATCCCACAGGGCGATATCGACCGCGCTAATGGCGGCCAGCACGAGTCCTTTCCGCCCATGATTGAGCGTAAAGCGATACATCGTTTCCCACAGGAGATTCGTGTCGAACGGATCAGCCCCCAGAATGAGGGGCTTGAGCGTGTGCTCGAGGGTGTACACGGCGGCGCCCGTCGCGAGCGCCACGGTCCCGTAGCCGGTGGTCCCATCCTCGGCGGTCAGGGCGACAATGAGCGCATACAGCGACGATCCAACCGCGGCGGAGGCGGCGGCCGGTGGAGCGGGTGGCCGCTCCAGGATTGACAGCGGCGTCACCAGGACGTTCCCTGTGCCCTTGGGCGGCGGCGTCCCGAACGCGCCCACGGCGATAGTCTCCATCCCTATAATTTTCATTACTGTCTCCGATCTCTTGCCAGGGGCGGGTATGTATGTCTCAGACGGCACGACGGCGCCATCGCCGCGCACACCGTTTCTTGGTCACGGCGCGCCACCCGGACGCCGCGGCTCCACGGGCGTGGCGCCCGCTCCTACGACCTCTACCCGGGGGGCGGAGAGGATGCCCATCGGCTTGAGCTGGTACTCATAGGCCCATTGGTCCCCGGTGGTGCGCCACGCGTCGGGCCCGAACCAGATCCAGGTGGGATCGGCGTTGTGCACGGGGCCAAAGGCGTTGACCCGATTGCCGTAGGCCGTGATGTCCAGCGCGTGCGCGCCTGCCGCGACATGGCCGAGGTCAAGGCGGTACGGCGCGAAGGCGATGCGCCCGACGGGCGCGCCGTCCAGCGCCACGGAGAGCAGCGGCGCTTTGTACGCCGGCGCGTGGACGGCCCTCGCGCGCCCATCCCCATCGACCTGGCAATGGTAGGTCACGTTGCCGGCATAGAAGGGCAACCCCTGCGTGGTCCAGTCGCCGAAGGCCAGCTCGCGCACCGGCGCCACGATCGCGGCATGCCGCCCGCGCACCGCCACGCCGAAGTCCCCCAGGAGGTAACACCACTCCAGGTTCGTCGCGCGCCCGTAGGGCCGCGTCACCTCGATCTCGTGACGCCCCACGGTGAGCGCCGGGAGGGCGATAGTCGCGATGGCCTCGTCCACGAACCAACCCGTCGCCTCGTTGGCGATCGGGCGGCCATCGACCCTGATCGTCGCGCCCGCCACATCCTCCAGCGCCAGCAGCGGACGTTCGACCGCAATGGCGCTCTGGACGACGAAGCGCAGGCTGACCGTGTCCGGCGGCACGACGCCGCATGGTTCGGTCCAGGGCTGCGCGATGGCGTCCATCTTCAAGGGCAGGCCGAGGCGCGACCGCAGGAGATTGTCGACGCGCAGGACCTCCTCCTCCGGCTCCCACGGCGCGGCGTTGAGGCGGTAGGAGGCCCGGTCGAGCAGCAGGACGTTGGGCTCGGACAGGGTGACCGGGACGGGATCGGTCAGGAGGCCCTGGGTGACCCACGCGGCAGGGGTAGCAGGGTCAGGTCGGGAGGAGGACTGTCCCCCGCGCTCCGCGTCGTGACCGCCGGCAACGCTGTCACGCCGCGTCCCTGCCGGCTCCAAGGACAGGAGCAGGTCGCCGTGCGCGGGGAAGCTCCACCGCAGGACCGTGCGGTCTCCCTCATGGCGCGTTGGGAGGGTGTGCACGGAGCCGTCGAATGTGTCGAGCCGCGTGACGTCCCAGCGCCCCCCGAGCGCGATGCGCACGTCAGCGCGCGGGCGCGCGCGATCAATGTTGCACAGGAAGATGTGCCGCCGGTCGCCGTCGTCGCGGACTTGATGCAGCAGCGCGTCGGCCATCGCCCCGTCGGCCAACCTGACCTCGACATCCCGATAGGGCGCCAGCGCCGCCAACAGCGCCCCCCGCGTCAGCGCGACCCGGGCGCAGCGCTCCGCCAATGCGCGCGGCCGATGGGAAAGCTCCGCGTCCACGAGCGAGGGGACCGCGCCCGCGATGATCACCGTCCCTCCCGCGTCGGCGAAGCGCTCCAGCCGATCGAGCGTGGTCGCGCGGATCGTGCGCATCGCCGGCACGACGATGGCCTCGTAGCGCATCGCCCCCACCGGCAGCGCCGCCGCAGCGGCGTCCTCCAGCGGGCATAGGTCCGGCAGCAGCGACTCGGCGATGAAGTCATAGTCGATCAGGCCGAAGAGCAGCCACTCCGTCAGGGCGGCGAAGTCCGCCTCGCGCTCGTCGCGCGCGACGCCCGTCTGCTCCAGCGGACCGAAGCAGAGCCAGTACGATTCGATTGGGTGGATCACCGCGACCCGCACGTGCGGACGACCGCGCGTGAGTACCGTATTCAGGCGCGCGAAGTGGTCCTCGATCAGCGGGTACTCCTTAGACCAGGGCGACTGGTAGTGAATCGAGGCGGGATAATCGCGCTTGGCCTCCCCCGCCATCGAGACCCAGGCGAGGTGGGGCACGCGCACGGTTACACCGAGCGCGGCCTGCCAGTCGCCCTGGGCCTTGTGCCCGACGAAGTCGAAGTCCCAGTTGGTCACGCCGTAGAGTTCGCTCATGACGCCGGGGCGCCCATATTGGTGGGCGGCGCTCTGGGCCTGCTTGGCCGTGGTGTACTCGCGCCGGTCGCACAGCATGTCGATGCCGGGGATATGGAAGGCGCGGTACGAGCGCATGGCCTCACCCAGCGCATGGGTCTGCGAGAGAAGCGTCGGCTCCTCCATCATGTGGCCGGTCAGCGCCAGCCCGTGCTCCCCGCACCACGCCCCGATGGTGTCGGCGAAGGCGGCGGCGAAGCGCTCGGCCAGGTGGTCGTGGTAGCGATAGCGGACGACCGAGGCCCGCCCGTCCGGCGCCTCCCAAAAGACCTCCGGCAGATGGTCCAGCAACTCCTGGCCGTAGGACGCACGGTAGGTGTCCGGGAGATCCACGGTCCAGGGCAGGAAGAGGTCGCGCGTGTCGTCGGCATGGCGGAGCGATTCCTTATGCACGAACTGCGGCTCGTCGGTAAAGATGGCGGGGACGAGCGTCCCGAAGTGCGCGCCCACGACCGCGGCGTAGCGCTCGTGGGTGACCTCGATGAAGCGCCGGGTGGCCGCGCGGTCGAGCGTGTCCACGTAGGTCTGGTTGTTCCACCACGGCGAGGGCACGGCCGTCTCCAGGTAGGCGTACCAGACGCGCCCCTCCGCCGGCGCTTCGTCATCCTCCGCGAGCCGCCGGTAGGAGGCGAGCGATCCCTCGCGCAGGACAACGTGGTAGCGCGCCAGCAGGACGCCGTTCTCGTTGCGGCTGGCCTTGGCGTTACTGATCAGCGGAGGCGGGTCGACCGTGCCGTTGTACGGGGTGACGGTGACGAGCAGGTGCTTGGCGCGGAAGCGCTCGTCGCGCGTGACGAGGCCGCCGGCGAAGCCCGAGGGCCAGCGGTCCTCGTCGTAGAGCCAGCACAGCATCCCTTCGGTGCCCGCCTTCTCGGCGCACGCGCGGACGTGGCCCATGAACGCGTCGCCCAGATAGTCCGTGGCGAGACCGGTACGGGAGTGGATGTGGAAGCCGCCGAAGCCCATCCGTTTCAGGTCGTCGATCTGGCGCAGCAGGTGATCCCGCTCGAGTGTGGTATTCCACGACCAGAACGGCGCGCCGCGATAGGCGGCCGTCGGATGCCGAAACAGGGCGAGGTCCAGGTCCGGCGCCTGGGCGCCGGCGTAGAGTATCGGCGCGCTCATGCCACCACCACCGTCTCGAGCCCGAGCAGACCCCCCACTTTCCGCAGGGTCGCCGCCTCGTGCCCGACGCCCAGCGCGACGTGATGCGTCGGCCCCTCCTGGCACCACCGATCCACGAACTCATCGGGCGGCAACGCGAAGCGTAGCCGGCTGTTGGTGTTGCCGATGCGCAGGATCTCGCCCGGCAAGGATTCGCCCTCGGCCACCAGCAGCTTGAGCCGCCCGTCGGCCGTCTGCGTCACGCCCAGGATCGTCACCGGCCCGGTCTTGACGCTGAACTCGACCGAGATGCCGTGACCCGCCTTGCCGTGGTAGAGCCCGAGCCCGCGCAGCAGCGGCCGCCGGTCGCTGATGGCGATATGGCCGGGGCCGTCGTGCCCCATCAGCATGAAGCCCTCCGCCAGGTCCATGGCGTAGAACTCGGTGTATGACCCGCCCGCGCCCAGCCGGTCCAGCAGGAACATCGCCACGGCGTTCTTGAGGTCGCCCTCGCCCGCGCAGGGCACGCCGCGCGCCGTCAGCCGCGACCCGCCCAGGATGAGGGCGGCACCCAGTTCCTCGAAGAGGCCATGCCCACGGTAGTAGTAGGTCAGGGCGTCCAGGCGGTAGTCCGCGACGAGCCGGTCCATGCCCGCTGCCACCCACGCCGCCCACGAGAGCCGCTCGTCGGTGACCGTGGCGTCCAACTCGAACATGACCCGCGTCTCGCGCAGCACCCGCCCCAGGTCCCTCTCCGTCGCCGCGTCGACGCACGCCTGCAGGTCGTCCATCTCCAGCACCTCGACGTGCAGGCCGAGCTGCGCGTGGTGCTGCGTGAAATCCGAGTACAGGTCGAGCATGCCGGGGTAGGTGTGGCCGAGGAAGCCGACGCGCGCGTCGCGCAGGGCGCGCACGGCCCCCGCCGCCCGGCACCAGCTCAGAATCTCCCGCCAAGCGCGGCTGTTGTCGCCGTCGGTCAGGAGCCCCGACACGACCTGGTAGGGCACGCGGGCGCGCGCGAAGGCGCCAGCGAGCTCGGGGGCGCAACAGGCCGAGCAGTTGGCCAGCCATTCGCTCGTGTCGGTGTGGGCATAGTCGAGCGCGGCGACCGGCTGCAGGTTGAGCACCACGACGGGGACCCCGGCGCGCTGCACGGCGGGAAGCACCTGCGAGGAGGTAGCATAGGTGGCGGTATGCAGCAGAATGAGGTCCACCCCCTCGCGCGCGAAGAGGTCGCCAGCCTGACGGGCGCCGTCTGCGTCGTCGACGAGGCCAGCCGAGATAACGTCGGCCCAGGGCTCGACGCGCTCCGTCACCTGGCGGGTGTAGCCTTCCAGGCGCTCCTTGAGGCCGGGAAACTGCGGCCAGTAGGCCGCCAGCCCGATGCCGAACACGCCCACACGCCCGCGCGCGCGGTGAGGTGGCGTGGTGGGGTGAGATGTCGCCGTCGTGCTAGGCCGGTCCAAAATACCAGTCATCAGGTCGTGTCCTCCACAAAAAGGCCAGATTAAGCGCGTACGTCGCCGTGCATGCGACGCGCCACTCAGGCGCCCGTAAGGGACGCGTGTACTCGCCATGCGCCACTCGTTTAGTCATGATGGAACATCTCGTCGAGCAGGTAAAACGAGCCCGTCGCGGGATCGATAGGGCTGTCCATAATATCCTTCATATAGTCCTGCCAGCGTCCGTTAGCGCTGTTCGCCGCGAGGTAGCGCTGCGTCGCCGCCCAGTCGTCGACTTCGCAGTAGGCGAACAACTGCGTGCCGTGCCGGAAGATGCTGTAGTTGCGCATGCCCGCCGCGCGGAGCGCCTCCGTCATCTCCGGCCAGATCGTGTCGTGCCGCCGTTTGTACTCGGCCACGTCGGCGTCTGGTTGTAGCCCCAACAGGAACGCGACTCGCTGCATCACACCTTCCCCCCAAACACGCGTTTAATCTCCTCCAGGTACCCCATCCCATGAACCATGTCGGGTTCCAAATAGCTCCCTTCGGTCCACTCATTCCACGCGTTGATCGTGAGGATGGGATGATCGCTACGCCCTGTGTCGAGGAATACCCGCGCCTGTTCCAGCGCCCGCCCGAACTCCTCTGGCGTATTGTCGTCCAGAACAGGCATGAAAGGGTACTCCAATTCCTCGTACACGTCCGACTGTACCGTGCGCGGGCTGGAATCCCAGCCCATGGTGACGTTTGGGTAGTAGGGGAGAGCGTAGCGCTCCGCCAGGCACCCCCACTCCTCCACGGCCCTGCACGCATACGCGTGATAGGGGACTGTTGGGAACCCACCCAGCGGCGTGTGGTGGACCCACACGTACGAGGTCACGCTGTCGAAGCCGAGCCGCGCGAGGATGTCGTTTGGGTCGCCCGCGTTACCCGCCGCCTCACCCGGCAGGAGCTGGATGCCCCAGACAACGGCGTTGAGGTGCGGATCGCCAGCGCCGGCGGCCCGAGACCGGGCGCGGAAATCATCCAGCGCGGCGCGCGTCTCGTCTACGCCCCCGAGGCCTCGGACCAGCCGCATCAGTTCGTAGACGGAGACGTAGGGCCGGCCGTCGACCCGCCAGTACGACGGGTGCGCGAAATAGCGCTCCACGATGTGCGCGGTCGCGGTGTCGAACGCGTCCCGTGTGGTCGCGCCGGGCATCAGGAGCGGCGCGCCGCCGCGCTTGGCAGGGAAGAGGTCGATCCAGTCGTGGTTGGCCCACATCAAGGCGAATTTGATGCGGTCGTTGTTCGGGGCGTCCAGGAAGCCGCGCTCCAGCGCCCCGTCCAGAAATGGGCCGCCCTCGTACCAATACCAATCGAAAATGAAGGCATCGAGGCCGTAGTCGGCCGCAGCGTCAATCTTGCGCGCCATAACGCGGGGGTCGGATTCATCCTCGTAGCCCCAGAAGGGGGTTTTGGGCTGCCGGTGTCCGGGGAAGCGGGGCTCGGCGCGCTTGAGCAACGCCCACTCCGTCCAGCCCTGGCCGTGCCAGCGGTCGTTGCGCGGATCGGGATGATAACCAGGGAAGTAGTACGCGGCGATCTGATGCGGCTGAGTCATGGTATGCATATCTCCGTCTGTCCCACGATGGTCATAGCGCCGGCTCCCACTCAAGGAGGGCAACGCTGAGCGGCGCAAGCGCGAGCCTGAGCGCGCGCGCTTCGGGTAGTTTGCTTGTTTCCACGATGTCATACTGCCCGTGATAACGAGCCTTGCGCTGCCGCTCGCCCTGCTCGTCAAGCCGTACGACGCGCTCTTCCGTCGTCCAGTTGGCCAGCGCGAGCGCTGTCCGACCGTCGGCGGCCTGCCAATGGGCATGTAGCACGGCCGGCATACTATGCACCTGTCCCTCGTTTAGCCAGGTGACGGGCGCGATATCCTGGACGGGTAGGGGGCGGAGTAGGCGTCCGAAGACGAGGAAGTCGCTTCCGACGCCGCGGCGCAGCGCGATGGCACGCCGTAGCAGTGTGAGGATGCCATCTTGATCGCCCGGTGGCGTATCCCACGCGGCCCATGGATGGCCGGCCCAAGCCATGAGCCGTCCCTCGGGTCCTATGATCGCTGTCAAGAGGTCGCCGAGCACAAAAGAGTGCGCCGTCTTGATCTGCATCCAGTAGGGGTTGGGGGCCAGCGCGAACGCAGCCTGCGTCAGGATGTACTCGTGGAAGAGATACTGGTAGAGGGGGACAAAGCGGCCTTCGGGGTCAGGGCGGATGTCGCAGATGTGGAAATGGCCCCGGAAATGGTCGTTCGGCGCGTTCTCGACGGAGAACACCGTCTCGCGGTCGACCGTTGCCGCGCGCTCCTCTAACCGCGCGAGCAACGTGCTCAGGGCATCGCTCATCCATCCACCGGGGGCCGGCGGGTGCCCATGCTCCCGGCTATAACAGGGATACGCCGCCGCTCCGCAGTTCTGGTCGAGGAATTGAATCCAGTCCAGCCCGAGGTCGAGCAGGTGCGCGACGTAGTCGACGGCGATGTCCTGCGTGTGAGGCGCGGCCATGCACGACATGTAGCTGGGACGCCAGGCGCGGTCCCATGATTCGCGCCACGGGGTGCCATCGGGAAGGCGGCAGACGCCGCTCTCCCCGTCATGGACGCGGTAATACTCGTCGCCATCATACCCGGTCCACTTATGCCCGATTACCCAACGCGTGCCGTTACAATAGGTGCCTACATGCCAGCCGCGCGCGCGCGTTGCCGCGGTGAACGCGCGGAGAGACTCGTCGCCCCCGGCGACGGGGAAGGAATCCGGGTAGACCCAGGGGCCGGGATGCTCCCACGACATAATGACGGGCGTCAGCGGCGCACCGACCTGTTCCGATAGCCGATCCAGCAGCGGGAGGGCATTGCTGTACGGCGTGAACTCGGGATGTCGCCCCACCGGGCCCGCGTCGAGCTCGCCCTGGATGCGCATGATGACGTGAAGAGGCGAATCGAGCAGCCACGCCGGCACGTCCTGTCGCTCGCGCAAGCGTGGTCCTGGCGCGGCTTCGGCCTCATACCAGCGCCGGTAGAGGTCCGCCGCGTCGTGCCAATCGCCGTCGAAGACGCCCAGCGCCACCTCGTAGCCGAGATCGTGTTGGCCGGGCTGATCCCATCCAACGACGTGCGCGATGCCGAGCCGGATGCCGTTGGCCTGCTCGTGATGGACGGGCTTGATGATCTTGACCCGGCCGTTCGCATCATGGCAGCCCAAATAGACGCCCTGCTTCTCATCGTAGTAGGCGAGGAACTGCGCGAACGTCGTGCCGGGATAGTGGATGTGGTGGGAGGAGTCTTCCGTGAATTGCCACACATCCGCGTAATCGGGCTGCAACTGCTCGGGCCGGGGCCGCTGATACACCTCGCCTTGATTGAGGGGCACGAGCAGATTGGTGGGCCCGCGTCCCTCGTAGCGATAGGGGACCACGACGATGGGGAATTGCACGTTGGTCACGATGACCGGCGCGCGGTGCGTGAGCGAGAGGGACCAATAGCTGAGCCCGTCATCGTGCGGGCAGCGAACGGTAACGTCTACATCGGCGTCGAGCGCGCCGATGTGGGCATAACTCAGATGCACATGCGTTTCCGTCGCCCTCTCATCGCGCCGGATGTCGCAGCGCGACGCTTCGGCGGACGAGACCTGGCGAAACCGGCGCTCGTCGTCCAGATAGTGGATGGTGAAAAGCGGGAGTTTTTCATGCTTGGCGCTGAGTAGTTCCCGCTCAAGAGCCCGTCCGGCGGCCAAAGAGCGCAGTGCGCCTGTTGTATCGTCGATGTCGAGCGCGTACTGTGTTGTCCTAATGTCCACGGCCTACCCCTTCCCCTAAGATGCCACCCATGGCGACCTACTTGTCTTATGTCCTCGATTCGTTATTCCGCCTACTGTCGGCGCCCACCCCGCTAGCCGGGGAGCGCGAGAGGAATCCAGCGCATCAACTCGTCCGTGACCAGTTCGTGGCCGCGTCGATTGGGATGGTTAGGCCACGACAGTAAGGTCGCCACATCTACCCCTGCGGCTGTCGCGCGCTCGAACGCAGCGTAGGCGTCGGCCAGCCCCACATCGGCGCTGATGGCTAGGTCACGGATCAGCCGCGCGTGCGCGGTGAGGGCATCATCGCGGAGTCTATGCTGGCGCCCATCCCACGCATCCCAGGTTGGTGTGAGCAGGATCACTGTCGCCCGCGCCTCGCGGGCTTCGGCGATCATCCGTTCCCAGGCCACCCGAGCGCGTCGCAGCCCCAGTTCCCGGTCGTTGAGCCCGTAGTCGATGGTGATGATATCGGGGCGCAGGGCCAACACATCGGACGCAAAACGGGCGGCGCCCCTCTCCGCGTGTTCTCCGCCGATGGCTGTTGTGACGACGTTGATGAGCGCCCAGGGAAAGCGCTCCTTTAGGCGTCGGAGCCATAGGTGCGGATAGGCGGCGAAGGTATCGATATGGGGCGTCGCGAAATAGCCAGCGGGCACGCTGTGCCCATGGCAAGCGATCGTCAGCGTGCGATTGTCAGGCCAGGGACGTAGGGCCTCGCGGACGAAGTCTTGCACATAGAACGCGGGATCAGCCATCCTTCGTAGCTCCCCTCCGGCCAATGCCGGCGTATACAGTGACCATACGCCCTCTGGTAGTGCCCCACTAAACCGTGGTCAGGCGACAGCCTCCGCAGGGGGTGCCTTGACGCGCCCACGCCGCGCCGCCCGCGCCCGCCCAACCTCATCTGTCTGGCGCGGCGCGGGCGCACCCGTCAC